>Ga0070686_100001854_pt1 | contig 11792 bp, 10 predicted proteins | sample KBSS23LmetaG_FD_65654 | JGI IMG/M metagenome (GOLD analysis project Ga0070686, IMG submission 65654) | Switchgrass rhizosphere microbial communities from Kellogg Biological Station, Michigan, USA - KBS S2-3L metaG | ecosystem: Host-associated > Plants > Roots > Rhizosphere ...
GTCGAGGTCGTCAACAGCATCAATCCCGTTCGCATTGAAGGACAAAAAACCGCCGCGTTCGAAATCTGCGATCAACTGGGGCGCGCGCCCGACTTTCATTTTCTCCCCGTCGGCAACGCCGGCAACATCACCGCGTATTGGAAGGGTTACAAAGAATATCACGCCGGCGGCCAGGCGGATCGGCTGCCGCGCATGTTCGGATTCCAGGCCGCGGGCGCCGCGCCGATCGTCGATGGACATCCCATCGCCGAACCGAACACCATCGCGACGGCCATTCGCATCGGCAACCCGGCGAGCTGGCAAGCCGCGCTCGATGCCCTCAAAGAATCCAACGGCCACATCGATAAAGTGACCGACGACGAAATTTTGCAGGCCTACAAAATGATCGCGCGCACCGACGGCGTCTTCGTCGAGCCCGCCAGCGCCGCGTGCCTTGCGGGCATCATCAAATGCGCGAAAGCCGGCCGAATTCCCGAAGGCAGCGTCCTCACCGCGACCATGACGGGCCACGGTCTGAAAGACTCAGACACCGCGATCAAGGCGGCGGGCTTCGAACCCATCGTTGCGCCGCCTTCGCGCGATGCGGTGATGAAGTTGATTGGATTATAGGCCACGAAACGATAAATTGACGGTATGAGGACTGAAATAACGATTCCGGATGTGCTGGTCAAACGCCTGAAGGAAGCTGCCGAGGTGTCGCAGATCAGTTTCGACCAGGCGATTGAAAAAGCATTGTATGGGGGGATCGAATCGCTTCCGCGCAAAATTCAGCGCAAACCGTTTCGCATAACGCCCCATCATTTCGGGGCGGGCCTGGATGATCCGAAGAAAATCCTGAAACAGATGGACGAGGAATACGACCGCCAGAAACTCGGCAGGACCAAATGATTCTCGTCGACGTCAATTTGCTTCTTTACGCGGAAAATGCCGATTCGCCTCACCATCAAAAAGCGAAGGAATGGTGGGAATCGACGCTTTCTTCTTCGACTCCGATTTATTTCGCGTGGGAAACCGTCCTTGGTTTTTTGCGCATGTCAACCAACCGGCTGATGGTTCAAAAACCAATTTCCGGCGCGGATTCAATCAATCGGATCGAAAGCTGGTTCGCACAACCCGGAGTCGCGTTTTTATTGCCCGGGCCGGGGCACTGGCGAATTCTTTCAAAGCTAATCCGCGAATATTCTCTAACCGGCAACGATATTCCGGATGCGCATTTGGCAGCGCTGGCGTTGGAGCACGGGCTGGAGCTTTTCACCGCGGATACGGGCTTTTCGAGGTTTGATACGTTGCGGTGGCAAAACCCCTTAGGGAAGGCAGCTAACTGATTTCATGGCTTTAATCGTTCAAAAATACGGGGGCACGTCGGTCGGGAATACCGATCGCATCAAAAACGTCGCCACGCGCGTCGCCAAGTATCACAAGGAAGGCGACCAGGTTGTCGTGGTCGTTTCCGCGATGAGCGGGGTGACGGATAATTTGATCAAGCTCGCCAAGGAGATCATGCCGCTGCCGACGGAGCGCGAGATGGATATGTTGCTCGCGACGGGCGAACAGACGACGATCGCGCTGACCGCGATGGCGCTGCATTCGATTGGCGTGGAAGCGAGTTCGCTCACTGGAGCCCAGGCGGGAATTACCACGGATGGAGTTCACACGAAGGCGAAGATTCAGAACATTACGCCCAAGCAGGTGCATGCAGCGCTGGATTCGGGCAAGGTGGTTATCGTGGCGGGATTTCAGGGCCAGACGCAGGAAGGCCAAATCACCACGCTCGGACGCGGCGGTTCCGATTTGACTGCGATTGCGTTGGCCGCCGCGCTCGGCGCGGACCTCTGCCAGATTTATACGGATGTCGATGGCGTTTACACCGCCGACCCGCGCATCGTTCCGTCGGCGCGCAAGCTCAAGGAGATTTCTTATGACGAGATGCTCGAACTCGCGAGCCTCGGCGCCAAAGTGATGCAATCGCGCTCGGTCGAGTTCGCCAAAAAATTCGGCGTCGTGTTCGAAGTCCGCTCCAGTTTGAATGACAACCCAGGAACCATTGTGAAAGAAGAGACCGCCAGCATGGAAGACGTCGTCATTCGCGGCGTCTCGCTCGATAAAAACCAGGCCAAAGTCACCATTGTCGGCGTGCCCGATAAACCCGGCGTCGCCGCGCGCGTGTTCAACGCCCTGGCCGACGGCGCGATCAACGTCGATATGATCGTGCAAAACGTCAGCAGCAACGCCGGCGCCCCCGCGACGGATATTTCGTTCACCGTCGATAAGCCGGATCTGCTCAAGGCGTCGCGCGTGATCGAAGGACTCAAGCAGGAAATTGGTTATCGCCAATCCGCCGCCGACGAAAAAATCGGCAAACTTTCCATCGTCGGCGTCGGCATGCGCAGCCATTCCGGCGTGGCCGCGAAAATGTTCGAAACCCTCGCTAACGAAGGTGTGAACATCGACATGATTTCCACCAGCGAAATCAAAATCTCCGTCGTCATCGACCTCGCCAAGGGCGAACAAGCGATGCGCGCGGTTCACAAAGCGTTTCTCGGATAAACTATGAAAATCAAAATCACGTACTACCTCGACGTGATTTCCTCCTGGTGCTACTGGGCGGAACCGACGTGGACCGAACTCAAAAAGCGGTATGCGAACGAAATCGATTTTGCGTGGAAACTTGCGCTGCTCGATCCCACCGGGCTCCCCGCTTCGGCCGCGCAGGAAGATTGGTTCTATCGCCGCAGCGGAACCGTTGTCCGCTCGCCTTTCATGCTCAGCTCTGGATGGTTCGACGCGAGCCTCAAAGAATACCTTGCGCCCAACCTCATCGCCGAAGCGGGCCGCGATTTTGGGATCGAAGATGACCGCATTCGCCTCGCCATCGCCGAAGCCGCCCTGCGAGAAGGAGCCAAAGTCGGAGACTGGAATATCTGCGTCGCCATCGCCGCCAAAGCCGCGAACCTCGTTCCCGAAACCCTCTTGAAACGCGCGCAACATCCCGATGTCGAAAAACGCGCCCGCGCCGCCACCGCTGAATTCCACGCCCTCCAGGTGACCCAACGCCCAACCTTCGTCATCGACGACCCCATCGCTGACCGCGCTGTCTTCTCCGGACTCGTCAAACTCGAACCCCTCGTCGCCGCCATCGAAGCCATGCGGTCCGACTGCTCCGCCTACGCCTCCTTTGCCGCCCACTTCGGCAAACCGCCTGCCTCTTAAAAAAGCGGCTCCCCGTTGGAACCGACGGCAGAAGGTTTTCCGGCGAGATACCCATAACCTCGTAGACAGTCGTGGTGACACGACTCCAATTTCCTCCCCCTCCGCGCCCTTCGAGCCTTCGCGCTATCTTCCCGCTATACCCTTCCCCCCCCACCCCCAGCGCCTGATTCACGCTAAATGAGACAAAATCGGGCAAGTGATTGCGGCAGAATGGCTTATCGTTTTCTGTGCTGCGAGACGGAATGAGACGGGAATGAGACGAAGTGAGACGGTTTTCTCAAGCGGCTGATGCTGAGGCACTTGCGTCGATGAGACTGAGTGAGACGAAATCTCCTGTTCGGCTTCATCATGCCTGGATGGAATCCATGCGGGCGTCACCGATTCACCACCACAAGAACCCCGTTACTTGCTTCGCGGATTTTCGAATTGAGCGGTCACTGTTCCGAGTAAAATCCAGAGAGATTTGTGAACGTGCCGCCATTTTTGAAGAGATCGATCTCCGAACCTGACAGCTCCCGAATCGTTCCGTTTCCAAGCAGTGCGTAGGAATACCTTGGCAGGGTGGTCGCGCACCAAACTTGTGTTGAATCGGTCGCCACCGGGGCAATTGAAACAAAGATGTTTGTGAGCGGAACAAAACTTGGGAATGGATTTCGTTCGTGTCGGCGAATCAGAGAGTCCTCTCTCCAAACAATAACGGAAATGCCGTTGCTTTCACCCCATGTCCCCAATTCAGCGCGTGCTTTCAATAGCGAGCGGTGAACGGATTCGTGTGCGTATTTGTTTTGCCCGCCAAGATGTTTCTGGGCCACGAACCAACCCATCGATAATAGAACTACCGCCACAATTGTGAGCGCACACTTCATTGAATCCAAAAGCGATGATCATTATTGACGCGGGCGAGGTCAACCCATGATCGGTCTCCGGGTGCGACTTTAAGTGTCGTTCACGGAAAAGCGGCGCCCAGCGCGCGCACTCCAAGACCTGGCGGAATCTCGAGGGACTTTTCCGTCCTTCTCTCCCCGGGAGTTTCCGTCGACCGGGATGATCGGGGCGCAACAATTCTGACGATTCATTGCGTTCGGTGGCGATTCGTTGGTAGGTTTTGCGCATCCTAAAATGAAAACGATCGCTTGTTTTGTGGCGTTGGGCGCGTGGTGCGCTTCGCTGTTGGCCGGGCCGCCGCCGGAGTTGAAGAATCCGAAATCGCTGTTCGATGGGAAAACGCTGGCGGGTTGGGAATGCGATCCGAATCCGGGTTTGTGCCGGGTGGAGGATGGGACGTTGACGCTCGGGAATGAGGTCGATCAGGTGAAACGGAACGATTTTCTGGCGACGAAACGGGATTACACGAATTTTGTGATTCGTTTCAAAATCAAGCTGACGGGCAAGGAAGGGTTCGTGAACAGCGGATTTCAAATTCGCAGTCAGCGCGTGCCGAACTCGGGCGAGATGAAGGGTTATCAGTGCGATTTCGGGGAGCCGAATTGGTATGGGGCCGTCTATGATGAGGAGCGTCGCAATAAGGTGATGTCGGCTTCGGACATGAAAGCGCTGGACCCGGTGATCAAGCGGCAGGATTGGAACGATTATGTGATCGCGGCGGAGGGGCGGAGGGTGCGCACGTGGATCAACGGGGTGATGGGGACGGATTATATCGAGCAGGATCCGACGATTCCGGATTGGGGGAAATTGGGGATTCAGATTCATGGCGGCGGAAAATCGAAGGTGCAGGTGAAGGATATTTTCATCGAGGAATTGCCGAGTCAGCCGAAGTTCGAAGGGGCGCCGGAGCCGAAGAAATCGACGCAGGCTTCGCCGCTGACGCCGCAGGAGGAGCGTGCGTCGTTCACGTTGCCGCCGGGTTTCGAGATCGAATTGGTGGCGCAGGAATCGCCGGGAATTGGGAAGTTTGTGACGGTGGCGTTCGATCAACAGGGGCGGATGTGGAGCATGACGGCGCTGGAATATCCGGTGGATGCGAATGAAAATCCGGAGGCCGCGAAGACGCTTTACGCGAGCATTGCCAAGGACAAGGTGGTGGTGTTAGACAAGCCGTTTGGCGGCGGGCCGCATGAGGCGCGGGTGTTCGCGGAGGGGTTGGCGATTCCGCTCGGGATGTTGCCGAATAAGGATGGTGTTTACGTGCAGCACGGGCCGAACATCGAGTTTCTGCGCGACACGGACGGCGACGGCAAAGCCGATAAGAAAGAGATTATTCTTACCGGCTTTGGCGTCCAGGATTCGCATTTGTTTCCGCATCAATTCACGCGCGCGCCGGGCAATTGGATATGGATGGCGCAAGGCGCTTTTAATTACGGCAAGGTCAAGACGAGCAAGGGTGTCGAACAGCAATTCGACCAGACGCGCATGGCGAAGTTTCGGTATGACGGTTCGGATTTCGATATTACGTCGCAAGGACCGTGCAACATTTGGGGCCTGGTTTTAAAGGCGAATGGCGAGGCGTTCATTCAGGAGGCGAACGATTACGGATACCCGATGATGCAGTTCCATGAGTACGCGAATTATCCCGGATGCTCCGATGGCCAATTCAAATCCTACGCGCCGACTTTTCCGGGAACGGCGCCGGATTTTCAGATGGGCGGGACCGGCCTGAGCGGTCTGGCGTTGTCGGATAAAGTTGGTTGGCCGGCGCCATACAACGACACGTTTTACATCGCGAATCCGATCACGCGAAAAATTCAGGCGATCCGTTTGCATGAGGATGGCCCGCGTTATCGTTACGAAAAACTTCCTGATTTTGTTTTGTCGAGCGACGAAATGTTTCGCCCGGTCGCGATCACCGTCGGCCCGGACGGCTGTCTTTACATCGTCGATTGGTACAACAAAATCATTTCGCACAACGAAGTTCCGCGGGCGCATCCGGATCGCGACAAAACGCGCGGTCGCATTTGGCGCGTGAAGCACAAGGATGTGAAGCCGCGCGACGTTCCCGATTTCACAAAACTGCCCGCACCCGAGTTGCTCGCTAAATTATCGAGCCCGGCGCTCGCGCAAGTTCATCTCGCGTGGCAGGCGATTGTCGATCGCAATCTCACGAACCTCGCTTACGAACTGAAAATGCAGGCCATTGATGGAAAGATTTCGGCGCTCTGGGCGTTGGAGGGGCTGCACGCCGTTGATTTTTCGGTCATCAAACAAATGAGTATCCGTTCGGAGCGGAACATGCGGCGTGAAGCGGTGCGCGCGGCCGGCGAGAATTTGCGGCCGGAAGAAGTTACTGGAATTATTTCGTTGCTGGTGAATGACCCGGACCCTGAAGTGCGCGCGCAGGTGATTCGCACCGCCGGACTTTTCGATTTGCCGAACACGGTCGAAATCATTTGCCAATTCGCGCTGCCGTCGCTCGATGGGCCGACGATGCCTTCGACGCAGAATGGAAAGCCGATCAAGGCGCGCGAGGCGTATGAGCGGGAGTTTCAGCGGTATTTGGTGCGGTTGATGTTGGAGCGGCATCGGGAGAAGACGAAGGCGTTTTTGGAATCGGCGGCGGCCGATAAGTTGCCGGCGGAAGCGCGGTTGCTGGCGGCGCTGGCGTTGGAACCGAAATCATCGGTGGCGCTGGTGGCGAAGTTGTTGCCGGAGGTGAAACGTTCGCCGTCGGATGAAGAAATTCTGCGCCTCGCGCAATTCCCGAATGAGCCCGGCGTGTCGGAGGCGATTCATCGTTTGTTGTTTTCAGCGGAGGCGTTGCAGGCGCTGGTGCGGGTGCGCAGCAAGTTCGATTCAGCTGAATTGACGCCGCTGTTGAGCGAAGCGGCGCGGGATCTTTGGAAGGGGGACACTTCGGCGCGGCAGATTGCGATTCAATTGGTGACAGCGTTCCGGCTCGCCGGGTTCGAGAATGAATTGTTGCCGGCGCTCGATGGCGACGAAGCGAAGCAGGTGGCGGCGTTGCGGGCGTTGCGAGAAATCGGAACGACGCAGGACGAACGTTTGCAGGCGCTGGCGAAGTCTTCGAAGGATCGCGCGGTGCGGAACGAAGCGATCCTGACGCTGGCGGCTTCGAAGAGCGAAAAGGCGCCGGGCATGGCGCTGGAATTGTGGCCTTCGCTCAACGCGTTGCAAAGACAGCAGGTGCTCAATCGATTGACCGGTTCGAAAACGAATGCGACCGCGTTGCTTGCGGCGGTGAAGTCGGGCGCGTTTCCGAAAGGCGATCTGGACGCGGCGACGCTGGATAAGCTGAAGGTTTTGCTGCCGGACAATGCGGACGTGACGCAACTCGCGACGGAGATCACGTCGCATTATCAAACCGTGCTGCGGCTGGACGGGCGCGACGATTCGTTTTTGGACACGGATTTTGCTTTGGAAGGGCCGTTCACGATCGAGACGTGGATCAAGCTGGCGCCGGGCATCGATAATAATGACAGCATTCTCGGCGCGCCCGGCCAACTCGACTTGAATTTTTATGACGGACATTTTCGCGTGTGGGCGGGGCCGGATTCGGATGTGGCGGTGGCGAAAAAGAAAATGACGCCCAATGTCTGGACGCATCTCGCGGTCGTGCATGAGGTCAACGGCGCGTTTTCGATCTATATCAACGGCGAATTGGACACAACGGGAAATCACTTCGTGCAGCGCAAATTCGAGCATCTGAAAATCGGTTGGTCCGCGCCGCCAAAAGGGACGGACGCCTGGCTGAACGTGATGCGTTTTTGGACCGTGCCTTTGGATGCGACGGCAATTCGTCAGACGTTCGATTTGACGTTCAAGGATTCGAAGGGCAACACCGGATTGGATTCGGAGATGGCCAGCGAAGATTGGACTCTTGCCGCGCAGTTTTTTCGCGGCGGGGCGCACGCGGAGAAAGTGGATGATTTTCCGGACCTGATTAATGCGGCGCAGGCGCGGAACCGGCAGGTGAAGTTCGCGCATTTTGCCGACCTTGCGCAAAGGAATGGCGACGTGGCAAAGGGCAAAATGTTGTTTGGCCAATCCTGCGCCACGTGCCACACCGTCGCGGGCCAGGGCGGACAAATTGGGCCGGTTCTCAATGGCGCGGGCGCGATGGGCGTGGATGGATTATTGCGCGCGGTCCTGACGCCGAACGCGGCGATGGAAGCGGGCTACCGCACGTTTCGCGTGGAACTCAAAGACGGCGATCTCGTCGATGGCTTTCTCGTTTCGCAAGACAACGACGCGATCATTTTGCGACAACCCAACGCCCAGGATCGCCGCATTGCGCAAGACGACGTGCGGCGCGCCGCCTACACCAAAACGAGTCTCATGCCCGAGGGCCTGCTCGATTCCCTGTCCGAAACCGACGCGACGGATCTGCTCGCGTATTTGAAAACTTTGAAATGACAATGCCGCGTCCGTCGGTCGGCTTTACTTTTGGAGTGCGGAGTGAATCTCCGCTTTCATTTTGAATCAATGCGCGTAATTTGGATTTATCGCGTTGTTTTCCAAGTAAACGCCATAGAAAAAGTGAAAGCGGAGATTCACTCCGCACTCCAAAATGCGCCTCAACCTTCAGAACTGTTCGAATCATTTCGCTCAGGAATCTGGACGACTGCCCCCATGGAACTCTCTAATCTAATTCGTTCCTCGTCCGGTCCATAATCGTCTGCAAAATAGCCTTCTGGGCGGGGCGCTTCCTCGATTTTGGCAGCCATATTCAAAGAGTAGGATGCCTCTTCTCTTTTTCAATTACGAATTCTCAACTTCGAGGTTTCAAATTACCCTTCCGTCATGCCAACGCACTTCGTTACCGCCGCCAACATCAAGCACGAGGATTTTCCGTGGTGCCATGTGGAGCAGATGTCGAATCCGGAAATCGTGGGCGCGAAGGAGATTTTGTTGGTGCGCGCGACGTTTGAGGTGGGCAAGGCGCATCAGTTCCATGTGCATCCGGGGCGCGAGGAGATTATTTACGTAATCGCGGGCGAGGCGGAGCAATGGGTGGAAGCGGAGAAGCGGGTGTTGAAGGCCGGCGAGATGGCGCACATTCCCAAGAACACACCGCACGCGACGCGCAACGCCGGTTCGACGCCGCTCGTTTTTTTGGCTATATTAAGTCCGGTCGAAGCGTCGGGCGAGTTCACGGTCGATGTTTACGACCAGGAGCCATGGCGAACGATTTGGAGCAAGGTGGTGTAAGGCAGGTCGCGCCTGAATTGGCGAAGGCAGTCAAATTGTCGGTCGCGTTTCAGGCCTTGGGCATTTTATTTTCAGCTTTGCGGTGGGCAATCCTTCCGTCCGGACATTTCTTCGTCAACGTCACTTTGGTTGCGACATTGGTTTTTTGGCTTTGGTTTGGATTCGTCGTCTTTTTGCGCGGAAATTCTCCCACGCGCCTCGACCTGTTGGCGGCTCAATGGAGTTTTCCGTTTTTGTGGGTTTTCACGCTGATTGCCTTTTTGACCGTGGCTGGATTTGGAGCGGCCTAGTCTCGCCCCTGAGTGGCGTTGCATGAACCGCCCACCAATGTCTTTTACGCTCCCCCGATTGGTCTTCGCGCCTTGATGCTTGAGGTTTGGGTATGCTGAAAAAGGAAAGGCGATTTATGAAGAAGCAGTTGTTTGTAGCGGCGGCGTTGCTGGCCGTCGGAGCGCAAGCTCAAGTGACGGGACCGCGCATCGCGCCAGCGCCCGCGCCGAGAATATTCTCACCGCCCGCTCCGGCGACCGCTGTTCCGCCGCCTTCGACGGCAGTCCGCCCACCGGCTTCCGTGGTGGCGTCGCCTTCCAGCGCGTTTCAAAATATTCAACCGCCGGTCGTTAACGATTTGCCCCCGGTTGTGAATGATACTCCACGCTTGTTCCCGCAGCAGCAGATCGTGGGGCCGAGTACAGGATTCGTGGGGCCGAACTCGGGCGTGTTTCCGAGCACAGAAATTGGGACGCCGAGCGCGATTAATCCCAACGAAGCGGACCTTCGGGCGCGAGGAAGTTTTCGGACGAACAGCTTCGTCGCGCCGCCGGCGGTCGGGGCGCCGGCGGATTCGGAAATTGGCGCGGACGCGGGACGTTTAACGCCGCCGCCGGAGGTGCGGCCCATTCCGCAGCCGCTCAGCGCGCCGGTCGAACGACCGTTGGGCATCCAGGACCAGGATCGAAATCGAATGAACACGACGGGCATCAAGAATCCACCACGCGTGGTGGAGCAACCGCTGGATCGTTCGTTGAGCGCGAAGATTCGGGCGCAGCTGAGCGCGACGCCGCCCCCCGGCGCGCCGCCCGCGAATTTCCTTTCGCCGGAGATTGTGCGCGATTTGCGGATCACTTCGCAGAATGGAAAGGTGTTGTTGGAAGGCATGGTCGAGACGGCTCAACAGAAAGATTTGATCGAAACGCGCGCCCGGCAGGTGCAAGGGGTGGCGAAGATCGACAATCGTCTTGGTGTGCTTAATGAAAGCACTGCCATCGGGGCACCGGCCCGGAGTCAAACGGGAAGTTCGACCAATTCGGCGACGTCGAGCGGGCAATCGCCAGCGAATTCCTCGGACTTGGATGATCGACATTCGGAAGTGGCTCCCGATAAATAATAGGGGTTTGGAAAATGGGATTCGCGCCACGCTGGAGCGTGGCGGTCCCGGGAGGGTCCAAGTTTAGGAACGCCAAGGGTTTAGCAGGGCGAAAAATTGTTAAACTTTTTGGTGGCGCTTTCGGAATCCGCTGCTACAGTCTCCCGCTCTCAAAAGGATGAAGCGCCTGTCGGGAATAAGGGGCGCTTTTCGTTGGAGAGAAACAGCGGAATAGAGACTGTGATACCGAAGAAACCGATTAAAAAACCCGCGCCGGCGAATAATCGCAAGGTGGGGCAAGCTACCCTCGCATCGATTCTCGGGGGAGGTTCGAGGCCGAAAAAAACGGCTGATCCGCGCAACGGTCAGCATAAAATCAACCCGGAATGGGTGAAGTATTACCAGACTTTGCTCGATTTGCGGGAGCGATTGATCGCGCAGATGAGCGGTCTGGCCAAGGAATCCGCCGAGGAAATGTCCAGCTATAGTTTGCACATGGCGGACTCGGGCACGGATAATTTTGACCGCGATTTTGCGCTGTCGCTTTTGTCCTCGGACCAGGACGCGATTTACGAAATCGAAGAGGCGCTCAAGCGCATCGAGAAGGGAACGTACGGCGTTTGCGAATTGACGAACAAGCCGATTCCCAAGGCGCGTTTGGAAGCGATTCCGTGGACGCGTTTCACCGTCGAAGCGCAGGGGCAGCTCGAGCGCGAAGGCGCTTTGCGCGCGCGCAAGCTTGGCCAACTCGGCACGGTGGACAGCGTCGGCGCGACGGAGGAAGTGGAAGAAGACGCGGAGCCGGACGAAAAACCGGCCAAGGAGAAGGAATAATTTAATTTAAAATTTTATGGCCAGGGAAATCGTAACTCTCGAATGCACCGAAGCGCGTAAATTGGGCAAATCGCCCTCGCGTTATCTCACCACCCGCAACAAGAAATTGATGACGGAAAAGGTGGAGAAGATGAAATTCAATCCCGCGCTGCGCAAACACACGCTGCACCGCGAAATCAAGTAATATGCCTCGCAAGACCAATAAGGATAAAGAAAAGGGCGGTCGCCGTTCGACGATGGAATCGCGCACGCCGCGTCC
>Ga0070686_100001858_pt1 | contig 11777 bp, 10 predicted proteins | sample KBSS23LmetaG_FD_65654 | JGI IMG/M metagenome (GOLD analysis project Ga0070686, IMG submission 65654) | Switchgrass rhizosphere microbial communities from Kellogg Biological Station, Michigan, USA - KBS S2-3L metaG | ecosystem: Host-associated > Plants > Roots > Rhizosphere ...
CACCCGTTCTCTCTCGCTTCATCTTCTAATTCTGTGAGTCCTGTCGTCCTGGCGAAAATTATTCCCGCACGGTCTGGCGGTTCATTCCAAAAACTCGATCAAAGAAACTCACGACGGCGGCGTTTACCCGTACCTGATTCGCGAAACGCATGAAGTGATGAGTGTCATCTGGAATAATCAATTCCTCGTACGATACGCCTGCTTTGTCCAGCCGACGTACCAGATCGGTAGTCTGACTAAACCGAACATTGCGATCATCGTCCCCGTGAATTAGCAGAACAGGTGATTTCCACTTGTCGATAGATGAAACTGGAGACGATTGCCACGCGACATCCAGCGCTTTCTGCGCATCTGGTGCCTTCTCGTAACGGGCCTCAAGTAATGGCGCGGCGCGTTCAGCTGTCCAGTTGTGAACGCCGTGAATATCGACACCCGCAGCGAAAAGTTGTGAATCGCGAGCCAGGGCAAGTGCCGTCAAGTATCCACCGTACGATCCCCCGTAAATCCCAATGCGTCTGGGATCAACTTGAGGCAGTCGTTGCAAGTATTCGGCGCCCGCTTTGACGTCAAGGTATTCCGATGCGCCCTGAACGCCGGCGTTTGGCGGTCGATGAAAATCGTGACCGTACCCGATTCCAAGTCGATAGTTGACTGACAGCACGATGTAGCCGCGACTGGCGAGGTACTGATTCTGTGAATATGCGTTTGTGTAGTAATCGGAGTAGTGCCAACCGAGTAGCATCTGACGCGGTGGACCACCGTGAACATAGATGATCGCCGGCTTCTTCGCTGGTCCACCTTTGCTTTCGAACAGCTGTCCATGGACTACTACTCCGTCAGCCGCTTTGTAAACGACTTTCGTTGGTGTAACTAGCTGTGCAGTCGGATAGTCGGACGGCAGTCGATCCTCTGCTACCAGTTTTGCTGTACCTCCACTCGTCGACATGACTGCGGGCAGCGGTGGCCGTTGAGCCGTGGCGCTAATAAACGCGATGTGCTGTCCGTCACCAGTCATAAAGGGTGTCCACTCGAGACCTTTGCCGGGCGTCAAGACGGTCGGCTCAGCTTTGTCCACCGGCACCTTGACGATATGACGGCGATCAATGTCGTCCACGTCACTGCCCGCGTTCCCCGCGAACAGCATGTACTTTCGATCTGGAGTAATCGAAATGTATTCCGCCATGTAATTACCGGGCGTTAACAACATCGGCTCGCCGCCACTCTCGCTGATTGAATAAAGGTGCGGCCAACCATCCAGGTAAGTAAGAAAAACGATCCGTCCAGCAGCAGCCCAGTGCAGGTTCACGCCTCCTTCTGTTGACGAAGGTGAGCCGCGGAGAGTGAAGGGACTCTTCCACAGTTGGCGGCCCTCACCAGTTGTGGTGTCCGCCGTCCAAAGAGCCCAGGCCTGTGGTCGTTGTTCGAGGATTGGTTCTGGTGCTCCGCCGTTACCTGGTCGGCGAACGAAGACGATCCGTTTGCCGTCGGGAGACCACTGCGGGTTCGAATCACGCGAGGTCGATGGGGCGAGATACAAAACGGGTGTTGAATCATTGGTATAAATGCCGATGAATGAATGATCGCCGCGATTCGAAACAAATGCCAATTGCGATCCGTCTGGTGAGAATTGGGGTGAACCCGGTTCGCCGCGTGCGAAGAAAAGTCGCTTCGCCGGAGCGGACCCATCAATTGGCGCCCACCACAATCCGCGCTCTCTTGAAAACACAACGCGGTCGCTCTTCGGTGAGAGCACGGGCTCATCGCCTTCGCCAAGAGCCTTCGGCGTGCCGCCAGCGAAAGGCACGGTCCAAACCTGAACGCGCGTCTGCACGGGCATGAGTGCCGGATTGACGCCGACAGAATTTTCAAAGTTTGCACCGTGATCACCGCCACGAACATAGACGACGCACTTACCGTCTTCCGATATCGAAAGGCTTGTAAGTTCCTGACCGTCATCAATTTCGTAACTGGTTAATTTGCGTGCGCGAAAATCCGGACCTTCGGCGACCCAAATGTTACGTGAGCCCCTCTCGTTGAACGCCCAGGCGATACGAGAGCCCGTCGCGGACGCGGTCAATTCGTTTGGAAATGGATAACTTTTGATCTGCTCGAGTGTGAATGCCGCCTGCGTGGTCTTAGTTGTTTTCGCCTGCGCTGACGAAATAAGAAACAGAGTCAGCGTTGCGATTGCCATCAGCGCCAGGCAGACAAAGATACGAGTAAGAACGGGCTTCCGTTTGACAGAGGTAGGCATTGGTTTGTTCTCCTGAAGTGACGATCTAACTGGATTGCGGAGAATCCAATCACATTAGCTGGATTGGTAGCAAGAGGAACTTTGGAGTGCGGCGGCCCGGCGCCGCTTTGTTATTGCTACGGCGTGATGAATACCCAAAGCGGCGCCGGGCCGCCGCACTCCAAGAAGGTACCTCACTTCAAAGTGGCAGCTCTTCTGATAACGCCGCAACAAGCGCATCAACCGCCTCATTTGTCTGTACCGCTAACCGCAGGTTCTGCTCCGACGAGCCGATCTTGTTGCTGCACTCTCGCACCATGATGCCATGTTTGACGAGCAGTCGATCGCGCAGTTGTTTGCCCGAAATCAATGGAGGCAGTTCGACATAAAGAAAGTTTGCTTTCGAAGGATATACTACCATCCCCGAGATCACACGTAGTTTCGCCCTCATGTACTCCCTGTCCAGCGCAGCTTGTAAGAAGCTGCTTCGATACCTCTCCCTAAACTCCGTCACCGTTTTTAGCACGTACGCAGCAAGGCCGTTCACATTCCAAAACGCAAGACTGTTGCGCAGGCTCTGCGCACGAGCAGGCGCGGCGACAGCGTACCCGAGTCGCACGCCGTGCCAGCCTAACGACTTGCCAAGGCTCTTTACGACAATCAAGTTTGGATGGTGGAGAACGTCGAAGCCGGCACTTTCAACATCCGAGAAATCGATAAACGACTCGTCGATAACCACGGCATCTAAGTCGGTCAGCAATTCGAGAAGTTCTTCAACTTCTCTGTGCGTCATCCATGCACCCGTAGGATTGTTCGGATTCGAAATGACAAGAGTCGCCGCGTCTACCTCACGAACGAACTGCGCAATCTCATGTGCATCAAGATGGAAACGATTTTCGCGTCGGCGGTGAATGAGGTGCAGTGGCGCTCCAAGCTCCTCCGGAAGGTCCGTCCAGCGGCTGAAGGTCGGTACGTCCGTCACGATTGGCGTCTTCGCTGTTTGGCAAAGCCGGGTAATGATCTCGGTGGAACCGTTGCAAGGCACGATTGTATCGGCAGGCAAGCCAGTGATCTCTTCGAGGTGGTGCTGATGCACGATCGCGTAGTCGGGGTAATACCTCAGAATCTCGGGCAGATTGTCATGGACCAGCTTCAGCATCTCGGGAGGAGGGAAGTGAAGATTTACCGGTATACAGAAATCAAGCAGTTGTCGCGGAGAGGCAACGGCTTGCTGAACCGCAAAGAAAGATGGATTGTGTGAGCGAACATTGAACAGCTCACTGATGTCTCGAGTGCTCATAACATTCTCCAGTGTGCTTGGACGTTTGTCGTTCAGGGATTCTTCCAATTGATAGAGAAATCCCGACCCGTACTGAGAGAAGAGAGCAACAAGGAGAGTGCAGTTGTTTGTAGAACGACTGGTGCGTGAAAACTTGCGCGCGTTATTGATTAGTTATTCGCGAGTGAGAATGAACGATAGGGAGTTTCCGTTGGCCAGCCATCCGCCGTTCGAATAAGTGATAGGAAGATCCACAAAATCGTCCCCCGGACCGTCCTTTAACCACACCGGGGTTTGAACCTGAACGCAACGCAACAAGTAATGTTCTATGCCCGTGAAGACGCTGCGCCAGTAGCCACCGTAGACGGTCTTGTACACAACGCCGCCGGTTTGAACGTAGACCTGTTTGCCAGTAAGGATCTTGTAGTTGATACGTCCGAGTAGATCGAATAGTCGACTCTGCTCGCGTGCACTGGGACTGGAAGTTACACAGTGAGGCAGCCATTCATCAGACAGCACGTTGACTTCGTCAGCGCGCCAACTTTCAGGAGTGTAAGTGCTAACCTCGGATTTCATGGCGGCATTGAGAGTTTTAATACAAACCTCGCCCGCCTGTCCATCATTTTCGAGCTATTCGCGCCGCATCGCGGATAAAAAAAGTGGCATCACTCGCCACAAAGGCTGAATGATGCCACCGGGTGTGGTTTGGTCCGAGACTATGGTCGCGCGGAGGCTGGCGTCGTTCGCGTGAGACCTCGATTAATGATCAACTTCGCTTCAACACGTCGGTTTTGCGCGCGTCCTGATGCGGTAGTGTTGTCAGCGACAGACTCAGTCTTTCCATACCCCATCGGTGTGACGAAGCGTCTTAGCGGAATCTTGTGGGCGACGGCGAGATACTGAACAACAGCTTCAGCTCGCGCTTGACTCAGCTTGAAGTTCTTTGCGTCGCTGCCAGTCGAATCTGTGTGGCCCGCTACTTCGATCATATAGCCTTTTGCAGCCAGTGCTTTCTCTGCGAGCCCATCGAGTTGTTGCTTCGCTTCTGGCGACAATATGGCGCTGTTGACTCTGAACGTTACGGCTACGGTGTCCTGCACATCGTAGTCGTCGAGAGCAGAGACTCGCTCGTTAACTGCTTTCACTTCTGTGCGCGCCTCGGCGGCGATGGCGTACAGCTCATCCATTTGTCCTGAGATGCGCTGTTGTTCCGCTTCGACCGGACCGACTCGTGTATCGGTAGTCGTCGCGGCCCGCATGTCTGACTCTCTGAATCTGATTTTGTCGGCGACGAGTTGTCCCTGAACGTCGCCGCGGCCTTCGACTTCGACGATCAGTCCGCGCAGAATGTCTGTGACCGGATACTTCTTGCCGCCACTGAAGAAACCGCCATAAGTCTTGATGCTTGTTCGATCTGTAATCAGAACCTGATAGTCGGTTCGATTTCGGTCTCTGATCGTAAACGTATCGGCGTCTCGTCCGACAACGACACCTTTAAATTTGAGTTTCGAGCCGTTCGGCACGGCCTGGATATTGGGATAACGATCCCTGGCCGTCTGCATAGTGGGCGTTTGCGAAAGCCCAGAGGTGCTGACGAGAAACAATAGTCCTGCGGCCAAACTCACAAAAAATAGCCGCCTCTTCGCTAGTCGAGAATTCATGCTAACTCACTCCCTTCACAGTATCGTCGAATGCAGACGACATTTCTTCGAGTCTAAATATGTCGAGGATTATGTTGCGGGGGAAGTTAGATGAAGGGTAATGGAAAGGGGAAGCAAAGGCAATCAGGCAATAAAAACACAATAAAAGCGCGCCGCTCCCTAGACGACGAAACCCGCGTTATCGTTCAAATCCGAGCGTCAGAACAGTGATCTTTGACGCACTTGGTGGTCCTTCTTCTTATCGTCGAAGACAGACCGCCCATTCAGCGACTTCGAAATCCGTTGCTCGTGACGGATCAACGAATCAAAATCCGCGTGCGGTGCCAGCCTTTTTTCAACCATTTGCACAAAGCGATTGAGGCGCTGAAAACCTTCAAGCTTGTCTTTGTCGCCAACCCGCGCGGCATCCAAAGAGGTCCGCAGCAGGTTGAGCGATTCGTCATACGTCTTCAGAGGCACTGGAAACGGATGCCGATCCTTGCCACCGTGAGCAAAAGCAAAACGGGCGGGATCGGCAAACCGCGTTGGCGCACCGTGCACGACTTCTGCAACCAACGCCAGCGATTGAAGTGTGCGTGGTCCAAGCTTTTCCAACAGCAACAACTCAGCGAAATCGTGAAGCTCGCGGTCATAAGCGACAGCCAGAACCGCTCCAAGCCGCTTCAGGTCTACATCTCGTTCTTTAATTTCGTGGTGTTCAGGCATGCGCAGATAGCGCGCTGCGTCTAATGCGACGTCGGGTCTCTCGCGTGTCAGGTCAAGCATCGCGCGCTGGGCCGGCTTCGCATCGGCATCAACGAGGTTCATGATTATTCCCAGGTTTTCCCCGACGATCGCGTTGTGTGGTTCCTGAACGAAGTCTTTTACCGCTGCCGAATGCCAGTGATAACGACGAGCCATGCCGTTCTTGTCATTTAGCCCTTGCTGGACCACCGCCCACTCACCGTCACCACTGACGACGAAACTATGCAAGTAGATCTGGAACCCGTCAGCGATCGCATTGTTGTCGACGCGAGCGGTGAGCCGGCTGGTTCGTACGAGTGCGTCGCCATCGAAGCCCCGCTTGTCGGCGAGCGACCGTAGTTCATATGGAGTGTTCCGGGAAAACCGGCCGCGGCCGCCGCAGATATACAACCCCAGCTCCTCAGAGCGCTCAGCGAGTCCTCGTTTCAGAGCCCCCATCACGGAAGTGGTTATGCCGGAAGAATGCCAGTCCATTCCCATCACCGCTCCGAACGCCTGAAACCAGAACGGATCGCTGAGGCGCGAAAGAAAGGCTGAGGTGCCGTAGTCGTGCACGATTGTTTCGGTGATCGCAGTTCCCAGTTTGGCCATACGGGTGGCCAGCCAATGTGGCACCCGACCACCATGGAGAGGCAGATCTGCGATTCCTGAACGCTTCATTGATGTGATTTTACGACATGAGTGTTAGGGTTTCATCTGTACCAGCTGACGATCGAATACCGTTCGCCGCGAGTTACCGGTGTTACCTCGTGGGTGAGTTCTGAACGGAAGGCGACAAGCAGTCCTGTTTCAACCGGCATGTAGAACTCTCGGTCCGGCGGCGGCTTCCGGTAATCCGAAAACTTAAGCGAACCTCCGCTATAAGTCCCTGGTGTTGAATCCTCGCTTTGTTGGTTTAGGAAAAGACTGATTGAGATCCGTCGCTCAGCATCCGTTGCGAGCCGGATCAAGCCGGTGTTTCCATCTTGATGGGCCACAAAGAAATCGCCAACGTTGTAACGTAAGAACTGCGGCTCCTCACAATCGCGAAGCGAAACTTGGAAGTGTTTTTCAATGGTCGACTTGTATTGCAGCAGGAGTTGGGTGAGTGAGTCGGTCGTTTGCTGCGCGACAGTCAGTTGTGATGCTTTGCGAACCCGTTCATCAATCGCACCCAAATCAGTAGAGCCATAAACCGTAGCAGGTGTGAATGGAGCGTCAGTGGCTTCGTTGATGATGTTGAGGCAAGTGGATTCGCTGAGAAACCCGCGCTCCACCAACAGGTCATAAGCAGGCGATAATTGCATTGGGACTCAGTTCTCACGTTATGCTCGACAGATTCTCTGCATTTGCCGGCACATGATACATTCACTCAAATCTATTCCCGAAGGGAATAGATTTAATAGCCGGGGACATCGTCCCCGGTACGCGGCATTAACAGCTTCGACGCTGTAAGGGTCGGACCTCAACCTCACGAAAGGAACCTCACAAATGTCTCAGACCCTTACAAGTATTGGCCCATCTTGTCTTCTCAACCAAGAATCGCATGCCGATCATCACTGCTGAGATTGAACCAGAACTCTTCGCGTACATAGGCGGCATTCTGAAAGCCTATGAATCCCGTTTAATTGACGCCGGCGGAACCAGCGATCACGTGCACCTGCTGGTGTCGCAATCGAAGAACTTTGCCTTGGCCAAATTGCTGAAAGAGTTGAAACAAGGTAGCTCGCTATGGATCAAAACCGTCGATAGACAGTTCAGAGAATTTCAGTGGCAGGAAGGCTACGCTGCTTTTTCAGTTAGCCAACGAGAAGTGCCGATGTTGCGGCGCTATATCGCCAAGCAGAAGGAGCATCATCGAAAACAAACGTTTAAGAAAGAGTTACTACAGTTTCTGAACGAATATGGGATTGATTACGACGAACGGTACCTGTGGAATTGAATGCGACCCTTTCAGGGTCGGGTGGCGTTTGACTCGCTTCCGAGGGCGGGGTCCGACAAGTCGGGACTTGCCCCCGGCTATTGAATGTCACACCTGCGGCGTGAGAAAACAGGGAGGAGCCACCGAGCGAGTCGAAACTTAGTTCACAAATCTTCGCAGCTGAACGCTCATGGCGAAGCCGATAGCGATGAAGGTAGCGATCAAAGATGCAAGACCAGCACTCATCAATGGTAGCGGCACGCCTATCACGGGCGAGATTCCCAGCGCCATACCGATGTTGATGAAGACCTGAAATGTTAGGCCACCTACGATTGCCATGATTACGAGCATGCCCGAGCGATCGGATGAACGCCGGGCGCCGGTGATCAATCGTGAGATTAAGACTGCGTATGCCACCAGCACTAACACGCATCCTACAAAGCCAGTTGTTTCCGCCGTAACAGCATAGATGAAGTCAGTATGGGGTTCAGGGAGGAACTTCAAACTGCTCTGTGAGTGCTCCGAAGACTGGCGCGAGCCAAACAGACCGCCTTCACCAACGGTGAGAATTGATTGCCACGTGTGGTAACCGATGCCGCGTCGGTCTGCGTTTTCCGGATCGTAAATGACGTTAATTCGCTCTTGCTGATACTTCTTAACGAGATTCGTCTTAACTCCGATCCAGTAGGTCAGGGGAATCATGACTATTGCCAGAAGGGCAGTGGCGACCACGAGCCTTATCCGTATCGCTGACAGAAAGAGTACGACCGCAAGAATCGGCATGTACGTTAGGACAGAGCCGACGTCTGGTTCCAGGAGGATCAAGGCAATCGGGCATAAAAGTATGAGCCCGCCCACGATCATTTCTTTTATTGTCAGCGCTTGTGCTCGGTTCTTTCCGAAGTAGCGCGCTAGCATCATTGCCGTGGTTACCTTCACAAACTCGGAGGGCTGAAACTGTCCGATACCTGGTACCTTGATCCACGCCTGCTGGCCATTGATGCGCATGCCGATTCCTGGTACGAGCACAACGACGAGTAGCACCAGGCCAAACACATAAAACACAGGCGCCCAGTTGAGTAGGCGGCGATAATCAGTGAAGGCAATCGCCAACATCGCCACCATGCCGATACCCAGCCCGATCAACTGCTTGACCCAGTAAGACTGCGTCGGTTGCGCATAGTGAATCTGCACCGTGCCGAACGCAACGATGCCGAGCGCCATGAAGGCCAACACCCAATCGAAATCGCGCCAACTGCGCTTGTGAATTATTGCAGGCATTTACTTCTGAGCGATCTGAACTGCTCCGGGCGGTTCGGCATGGCGAGTCTTTCTATAGTAGACGTCGTAGACTCGTCGCACGGCAGGTGCCGCATGCATGTTTCCAAATCCTGAGTTTTCAATTAAAGCCACCAACGCGATCTCCGGTTTGAAGGCTGGTGCGTACGAGACAAACCACGAGTGGTCCTTATTCTTACCGGTGTCCTTACCAAGACCGACAACTTGCGCAGTTCCAGTTTTGCCCGCGATATCGAAGCCGGCCATCCGTATGCCCGCACCTGTGCCGCCCGCGTTCACGACCTGCCACATTCCCTGGACGACCGTCTGATCAATCTCTTCCGGAATTGGCAGCTTCTTCGGATTTGGCTTCGCTGGATCGAGCGGCTGAAAACCGACGGGCTGCTTGTAATCAGGAGTCCCGGGATTTCCCACCGCGCGAACTTCTTTCAGGAGGTGCGGGATGTAAAGGTTTCCTCCTGTGCTGACTCCGGCGATTGTACGCAGCAGGGCTATCGGGGTAATTACATCGTAGACCTGACCGAACGAGGAATAGACGGTGTCGATATCACGCCAGTCCGGATCTCGCGGTTGCATGCGACGTTTGAAGTCAGGCGATGGAGTCCAGCTGATAACTTCATTTGGAAGGTCGATGCCGGTTCGCTTGTTGATATCAAACTCGTCCACCATCTTCATGATGCCGCCGATACCCATCTTCAAACCCAGACGATAGAAGTAACCGTCGCAGGAGTGTGTGATGGCAGTTTTAACGTCCGGCGTTCCATGGTTACCCATGCAGCGCGTGAACTTGTTGCCGATCGTGATACCGCCGCCGCAAACGAGATTGGAGTGCTCGAGGGTGATAGCGCCTTGTTCCAGTCCTGCGACGGACATCGGAATCTTCCACGTTGACCCTGGCGGATAGCGACTCTGAACCGCACGATTAAGCAGCGGTGTCTCCGGATCATTTAGCAGCGCCGCGTATTCTGCCTTGCCTTCCTTGGTAGTGATTCGCTGCGAGAAGAGGTTTGGATCGAAATTCGGAAACGAAGCGAGCGCGAGTATTTCGCCGTTGTTTGGATCCATCGCGATAATCACGCCGCGTTGAGTTACCGACGTTCGCAGTTGCTCCTCAGCAGCTTTCTGTAGATCCAGGTCGATCGTTGTAAGGAGGTCGCGACCTGGCGTCGGAGCTACAGTTTCGATCTCGTCTTGAATGCGACCACGACTATCGACGACAACTTCTCGATAACCATCTTTGCCGCGCAAGTAGTCGTCGTAAATTTGTTCAATGCCGCTTTGGCCAATGATGTCGCCGGGCTTGAGGCCCTTGTCTTTGAACGTAGATTGCTTCAGTTGTTCCGGACTGATTTCACCCACGTACCCAAGCACGTGTGCAAGCATTCCGTCGGCTGGATATTTTCGCTGTGGCTGTTGTTCGATGCGGAGTTCAGGAAATTCAAGATTGTGAGCTTCAACCCATGCTATGTCATTTGACGTGGCGTCCTGCTTAACCTGGATCGATTCAAATGCCGGCATCGAGCTCACCAGGTCAAACCGTTCCTTCAGAATGTCTTTGTCGATACCAAGCCCTTCAGCAAGCGGCTCGACCAGCGATTGAAGATCTTTAACGTCTTCGCGCGACATGATGACGTTGTAGATCGGGCGTGAGTCGACGATTGGTTCGCCGTTGCGATCGAAGATAACACCGCGAGGCGCTGGGATTGGCAAACGTCGTAGGCGTTGGTTCACAGCAATCTCGGCATACCGGTCGCCGCGAACAACCTGCAAGACGTAAAGTCTTACGCTCAACACTGTGAGCATCATTACGACCAGCACTTGGATGAATCGCAGCCGTGCGCGTAGGTTTTGTGAAGTGTCTTCGAATTTCATTTGACCCTCATCGTCTCCTCAACGACCCGGTAGATCTTCGCGCAACTCGCCGTCTGGTGGCAAATTGTCTTTGCTGTGCTGTGCGATTGGCAATAACTGAATCAAGCATATAAAGGACCAACGTGCCGGCAATCGTAGTGGCAATCAACCGGTAAGACATCGTTTGCATTAGAGGTTTCACTGGTGGATAGCCCAGCAAACGATGCCAGAAGACGTAAACCGCTGAGTCAAGAACGGTGGCCGCTGCCAACACTGGAATGCGAACCAGCGGGTTCTCCAAGTTTACTCTTGTCGCAGCAAAATAGATGATGTAGGCAGTAAGCGTTTTTGAAAAACCGCCGGCACCGATCAAGCCGCCGCTGGACGCATCGACGATTATTCCTGCCAAGGTGCCGACAACTAGTGCCTGCCATGCATCACGTTGCAGCGCGATGTAAACAACTACGATCAGCGGAAAGTCGATGTAGGAGAGGGGTGGCCACAGAATGCGCAGGGATAGCTGCAACAGTATGGAAAGAGCTAAGACTGCGGCGATCTTAAGTTGCGGCATTTGCGTATTGCAGATTGCCAATTGCCGATTGCCAATTGGCCCCACCTGGAGTCAGAGAGCGATCTTTAAAAAAATCTGCGCGATTTACAATTCGCCGGCAATTGGCAATCGGCAACACACTCACTGTTTCTTTTTCTCAACGTTGGGAAGAGTTTGGGCTGGCGCCGTTCTCTGGGGAGCTTCGTAGAGCAGAACGGCTACTTCTTCTAATCGGTCCAATCTTGCGCCTGGGCGGATCA
>Ga0070686_100001860_pt1 | contig 11761 bp, 11 predicted proteins | sample KBSS23LmetaG_FD_65654 | JGI IMG/M metagenome (GOLD analysis project Ga0070686, IMG submission 65654) | Switchgrass rhizosphere microbial communities from Kellogg Biological Station, Michigan, USA - KBS S2-3L metaG | ecosystem: Host-associated > Plants > Roots > Rhizosphere ...
GTGTTTGCACTCAGCTTATCCTCGGGATATCAGGGCCGTAGCCTTGAAACCAGTTTCGATAAGACGGAGGTAAGCAGGTAGAGAAGAACTGTCCGATTTCTCAAAACCCTGCTTACTGGAAAGTGAGCAGGGTTTTTTGTTGCCCGGAAAAAATCGAAACCATGAACAGAAGGTGAACCATCTGTGAAACATAGGAAAGCGGCATCTAGATGATGCCCGACAGTGACAAACTAAGTAAAGCGCGGGAGAGCCGAGGTTCTCCACCGGTGGGGTCTGCCCACAGGTCGAAAAAATGCGCGCCGAGTGAGTTTACCCAGAATTTACATTCTAAGGGCTTCGCAGGAGGTGTGCCCATAAACACCGAAACAGCCGCCATGAAACCGCGGGTTGGGACTTAATAAGTCACCAAGAGGTGTTTGTTCTTTGTTGAAATGGCACGGGCCGGGAGCGAGTAGCTTCCGGCCCTTTTACTTTTCCTTAAGTGCAAAGTTGAGAGTGCATAGTGCAGAATTCAAAGCGCGGAGCATCATTTCTTTGGCAGTCTCGCTGTATTGATTGACGAGATGCAAATCGCCACAAGTTCAATCGCTTCACGAAGCAATGGCCCTGAATCTACTGGTTTGGCTTTTCCTGAATCGATCAAAAGTTCGATCCAAAAGGCTGATTCATCGGCCTCCTCGAGGACAATGCCCATTTTGGAGATGAAATCTGGTTTCGATCTCGCTCGGCACGCGGCCCGACAATTCGCTCCAACTGAAGTTCCGGAGCGAAGGAGCTGCCGTCGTAATACCCGCGTAGTTTCGTCACCGGGCAATTTTTCGCAGAACCTGATTATTTCCAAAGCGAATTGCTTGGTCCGAATCCGAAGATTGTCATGCTTCATTCCGGCACTTTGCACTATGCACTCAACACTTTGCACTCAAGACGTCGCGCACCAGCTTGTGCAGCAGAGTCTCCAAATCTCAGTTTGCCTGGGGCAGCACCAGGGCGACGTGCCACTTTTCATAACGGGGTCGTGGCAGACAAGCAATGCACTTGCTTTGCAAGCAAGCCAATGTGGGAGCATTACCCACCGACTCCACCAATTTATCGCGGGAAACTCGACCAAAGCACAGAGAGAAGCATCATTAACTTCCCCAGGTGGGTGCAACTCCCACTCCCGCTACCAATTTCAAGGGAATCGATCCGCCTGCCGGCCTGTAAATCCGGTGTCGCAAAATAAAGTCGGAAGTGACGAACTGGAGCATTACCAGCGGTTCCCACCATTTTCGGACTCGTAGCTCAATAGGAGAGCGCCCCGTTGTCTGCGGGAGGGTTGAGGGTGCAAGTCCCTTCGGGTCCGCCATCTTTCATCGGAGTGTAGCTCAGTCTATAGAGTGCGCGGCCTGGGACCGCGAGGCCGTGGGTGAAAATCCCACCATTCCGACCAGTTTCAACGCTGCCGTGGCCGAACTATCGAGGCATCCGTCTTCTAAACGGATCGATGCAGGTGAGAGTCCTGCCGGCAGCGCCACTCTTAAATGCGGAAGGATCGAATGCAGAATGAAGAATTCCGATTACAAGCCAATGCCAGATAGTGTCAAAGTAGCACGGCGGACTGTTAACCCGTTTGTCCTGGTGCGAGTCCAGGTCTGGCAGCCATTTTTATTTTGCATTTTGCATTCTGCAATTTGCATTCATGGAAGGCAGGCAGATATAAGCTGGCTGCGCCTGTCCCGAAAACAGGATCCGCACGCGCGGAGGTCGGAGCGTTACCGACGCCTTCCGCCACTTTAATCATCAAATGAAAGGAGAGTCTTATGCGCCCCGTTATCCGAAGTCGAAGCCAATTGCCCTTGCGCCGAAGCTACAAGCCGCTCCGGTTATTGCGCGCTTCGCCCAGCGTGAAGTTGAATCTCGTTTTCAAACCGTCGCGTGGTTTCGGTTCGAAGCCGCGACTGGATCTCGTTCCGTAGCTTAAAAGCAGAGCCGTCGGCCGATAACCGACAGACGCAGGAGCGTTACCTGCCGGAACGACCAACCCCCAAGTAGCTGAGATAGATTAGCGCCTCGCTGAAGCCGAGGAGACGTTGGCGCGCTACCGACCTTGGGGACCATTTAATTGCAGATTGATCAATTGCAGATTGCAGAATGGGAAATTTCCCTTCTGTCAATTTGCATTTTGAATTCTGCAATTTGCGATGAAAACGTCCGTGAATGCAAAGTAGATCGAGCGACCGGCCCTTCAAGCCGGACCTAATCGGTGCGAGTCCGATCACGGATGCCATTTTATTGTCCGCGTAGCTCAGGTTATTAGAGCGCCACTCTGCGAAGGTGGAGGTCGCCGGTGAGATTCCTGCCGCGGACACCAGTTTCACGCCTCTGTGCCTCAGTAGCTACAGGAGGAATTTTGTAAATTCCCATTCGTCGGTGCGAGTCCGACCGGAGGCTCCAATTTCAAATGCAAATTGCGGAATGCACAATGCAGAATGCAAATTGAGGTCCATTCTGAAATCTAAATTTACAATCGCATTCGAAACAGGATTGTGGTGTAACAGCAGCATCTCCGCCCGTGAAGCGGACGGTCCGGGTGCGAATCCCGGCTTCCTGACCATCCTTCTCAAAAAGAAAAACGCGGCGAACGTCTAATGAGATTGGCGCTCCCGCAAGCGGGACACTTGCCCGAAGGCAACTTCTGACGCCCCGGCACTAAGATCTCTGAAGCCGGAACTTGAAGCGAGACTGTTCGTCGCGCAGGTTCATTAGTCGCACAATTGACCGTAAAAAACCAGCTTTTCTTATCCACAAGTTATTCACCATTTACCCGGAGGTCCGTATGGCACACAGCAATCACGATGAAATCTCCAACTTCGAAATCACCAGCAAACGTCGCAAGGGATTCCCTTCCGAAACGCGGGTAAAACGTGGCGACCGAATTGTTCACGGCGATAAACAACTCTCGGAAAAACTCGGGAGCAATGATCTTTGCCCATGCGGCTCCGCGCGCAGATTTTAAGAACTGTTGCATGCACACCGGCCAATACGATGGCCGCCTGAGGAAACACTTTTTTCCGCGAGTGATCCCGCCTTGCCGAAAACACTTTCGATACAGCCAGCAGCGTCGAAGCAGTTGCTGAATACGTTCTGCGCATTGGCCAATCGAATCACGACTGAAAATCGTAACTGGAAAACAGGGTTCGAATCCCTAAACAGCTCGAAGCAACGCGCCGGCGCGCAAGCGCAAATCCAAGAGCGGCTCTGCGAGAAAGCGATTTCGCTCTTCTCCCGCCGCGCGAGGATGGCCGTTGCTTCGGGCTCAATTTCTGTCCCAACAAAATAAACCAAACCCACTGGAAAGGAGAAACATGAATACTGAAATCATTTTCATCGCGCTGGGCCTTGTCGCTGGCGTCATTGCGCTGTCCGCATTGGCGAAGGTGCGCCGGGCCTTTATCGTGCCTCAAGGGTATGCTGGCCTTCTCTACCGCAGTGGCAAGTTCGCTGAGGTTCTCTCGGCGGGCCGACACGTGCGCTGGGGCCGCGCGCTCACGTTGGATGCGCAGGATCTCCGCAAGGCGACGATCCAGGTGGCCGGCCAGGATGTTCTGACGGCGGACCATGTCAGTCTGAAGTTCAGCCTTGTGGTCACCTACCAGGTCGTTGACCCGGCGAAGACGGCGCACGAAACGCAAAGCTGGCACACCGACGTTTACAATGCGGCTCAACTCGCGCTGCGAACCGTCATTGGCGGCATCGCCATCGACGCCGTTTTGAGCCAGCGCGCGGCGATCGATGCGCAATTGCTGCCGCTCGTTCAGCCGATGGCCGCGAAAATCGGCATCGACGTTCTCGCGGTCGAAGTGAAGGACGTAATCCTCCCGGCGGACCTCAAGCGCGCTTTCGCGGAAACGTTGAAAGCGAAGCAGGAAGGTTTGGCCGCGCTGGAACGGGCCCGAGGCGAAAGCGCGGCGCTGCGCAGCCTCGCGAATGCGGCGCGCGTGCTGGACGACAATCCGGCATTGATGAACCTGCGCCTCGTTCAATCGATCACTGCGGCGCAACACGCGGGACACACACTGGTGTTCGGCATGCCGGGTGGATTCGTTCCGTTGAAAAACGGTGCGAGCGGCAAGCGCGATGACAGCGCGAACGACACACAGTAATCAGGCGGCCGTGTGGAAACACATGCCCGCTCCTTAGTCCCGTTGGCCGAGCAGTTCAGGCGGTGGTTTGCAAAACCGCAGAGGCTGGTGCAATTCCAGCACGGGATTCCAAATTTCTCCGAGCATAAGTGTTGATAGATACATGGCTGCCTTCCAAGCAGAAGTACAGGGCGCGATACCCTGATGCTCGATTTTCATTTTCTTTTTTCGCGACGCGCTCGCAGGGCCAGCCAGGACTTCACAGGCCTGACTGCGGCGGTTCGACTCCGCTGGTCGCGTCGCGTTTCATTTCGGGTCACAAGCATTGCAGCGATGCAGCGGTCTCTTAAACCGCAGAGCACGGAGCATCACCGTGGCGGCCCACCAATTTGAACGGAGGTTCGGCAGATTGAATAATAGTTGAGAAGGTCGGCGCGCGCGCCCGACAGGACTTCTGCCTTCTGCGACCTCCTTCACTTTCTTTCAGAAACGCCGGCTCGAACAGATAAGGCGATGCCGTCGCGGCGCGCGAGTTTTCCGTTGTCTGGAGGTAAAATGACGTTAAAATGACTTCAGTGAAGACGTTGCCAAAAATGGAGATCAGCGAGGATCTGGGTGCGCAGATCGACGCGGGGATGGAGCTTTCCGAATTATGCAAAGCAGATGTGATTCGCCAGGCGCTCCGCATCGGGCTGCCGCAATTCGCGGCCCGTTTTCAACCGGCGCCGTTATGGCTGGAGGAACGCATCCGAGAAGCGCTTTCGGAACCAGCCGAGTTGATGAGTCGAAAACAGTTTGAAAAAAGCATGGCCGACATTGCTCATGGGCGCTAACCAGCTTTTCGTCCATCCGGCTTTTTATCGGCGATTGCGCCATTACCGTGACCGGATGCGCTTTCAAGACGGCCGTCCCCAAGTCGCGATTCGGTTCGTCAAGGCGACTCAGCGTTTGGTCAATCAATTGTTGGAAAATCCGCAACGAGGACATTTGGCGCGATTCGAAGCTTCCGATCTGACCGACATATTGCGCGCGTCCGTTCCTGGATTTCCAATTTTTGCGCTTTTTTACCGTTGGGACGGCAAGGTCTTAAAAATTATCACACTGGAACATACCGCCCAGGATTTGCCCGCGCGGCTGGCAAGCATCATTTCGGCGCCGAAGCCCAGTTAGCTCAACAGGCCGCAAGAATACCCGAGTTTCGCGGCCTTCGGCCTACCTCAATTTTTCCCCGCAGCAGCTCAAGCGAGCAGCCACGCATCATAAGCGAGGTTCGGATGGAGCGTTACCATCTGCTGCGACCATTTCGGCATCCGTGGTGAAACTATAATCATGCTCCGCTTCGAACGGAGAGTTTGCGGGTGAGAGTCCTGCCGGATGCGCCAATTTCTTGAATGCAGATTGCAGATTTGGAAATGCAGAATGGAAAAATTCATTCTGCAATTTGCATTCTTCAATTGCCAATTTAAGGGCATGTGGTTTAACCCGAATAGCAGAGGGTCCAGATTCAGAATCTGGCAGCCTTGGGGGTGCAAGTCCCTTCATGCCCACCATTTCGCGGCGACTGGCTTCAGCGGGAATCAGCAGACCCCGGCGACTTAAAATTGCCGAGTCCCGCCACGGCGGGAGTGCAACTCTCGGGTCGCCGACCGGCGCGTGGTTCACTGGGAAAAGCAGACCGGTTCGATTCAAAATCGAACAGCCTTGGGAGTGCAAGTCTCCCCGCGCCGACCAATTTGGAATGTCAACCGGACAAGCGAGCCGGGTCTTATTGCTAATGAGGGCGCGCCTTCGGGCGTGTGGCGCAAGTCCACGGCATTCCGCCAATTTCATTTTTCACTTCTTCGAAAGGCGTGCGCGCGTAGCTCAAAGAGAGCCGGCGGATTTATACCCCGCATCGCACTAGATCAGTGCCGGGTTCCGGAGCGTTACCGGACGCGCGTACCGTTTTCTGCCGCCGCGCGATGCGGCGCTTTTGGGCGAGTGGTTAAGCGGGAAGAGCAGACTCCACAGATCGAGAGTCTGTGAGTCCCGGAGGCGCGGGAGTGCAAATCCCTTCTCGCCCACCAATTTCCATGGAGCCGATGCCACAGCAGACCGGCACCGGACTTTTAATCCGATATGGTGAGGTTGCAACTACCTCCGGCTCCACCAATTTCAACTGCGGGATGGAGTAATAGAAACTCATCGCTCTTTGACAGCGATGTTGGCGGTGCAAGTCCGTCTCCCGCAGCCAATTTTTCCGCCCGGTGGTGAAACAGGATCATGTCTCTCTTACAAAGAGATGTCGGGGGTGCAACTCCCTCCCGGGCGACCATTTCGCAACGTCCCGCGTTCAAAGCATCCGAACATCGCATTTTGCTATGCTCCCTTGCGTGCGAACCGCTATGTTTGGAATTGAACACGGATGAAGACGACGCCTCCACGCGCGCAGGCTCCCGGCCTGCCGGGCTCATTCAAGCCGAAGTGGCATTTCCTTTTTGCCACCTGGACACTCCTCGCCCTTGCGTTCACGACGCAATATTATCTCTCGAATAAAGGCGCCCAAATCCCTCGCACGTTGCTGACCTCCGCGCGCTTGGCCTTCACTGAATGGTATCTGCTCGGTTTGCTTTTTTATCCGACGCTCTGGATGTGCCGACGCTTTCCGATCGACTCGCTGCAATGGCGCAATTTGGCGGCCCATGTCCTTGCGGGCCTCGCTTTCGCCGTCGTTCATGTAGTTGCTTACGTCGCCATGGATCATTGGATTTCGCATTACACAGCCTCGCTCTTCGAAAGCGTCCAGTTCTGGCTGATCCGTCGCTTCCTGTCCGATTTTTTGTATTACTGGACGTTCGTGCTGGCCCTGGCTGCGTGTGGGCTTTATTTCAGCTTCAAGGACCGAGCCTATCGCGCCATGGAACTTGAAGCCCGGCTCTCGCAGAGCCAGTTGCAGGCTCTGAAAATGCAGCTGCATCCTCACTTCCTTTTCAATACCCTTAACACCATCGCCGAACTGGTGCATGTCGATCCCGACGCCGCCGATCGCATGATCACGCAACTCAGCGCCTTGCTGCGCACCGCCCTGGAGGCGCCGAACGTCCAGGAAACGCCCCTCAGTCGCGAACTCGAGTTTGCCCAGGGTTATCTCGAGATCGAACGCGTCCGTGTGGGCGACCGGCTGACGGTCCGTTTTGAAATCGACCCCGAAACGTTGTCGGCGCAAGTGCCAAATTTGATCTTGCAGCCGCTCATCGAGAACGCCCTTCGGCACGGCATCGCCCCTTGCGAACGTGGAGGCGCAATCTCCATCCGCGCCCAACGCGCCAACGGCTCGCTCACCATGGAGGTCCTCGACGATGGCGCTGGCCTTCCGGCGAAGCCTCGCGATGGCGTCGGCCTTTCCAATTGCCGCGCGCGCCTCGCGCAACTTTATGGCGAGGACCATCGATTCGAAATTGGACCCAACCAGCCGCGCGGCGCCGCCGTCCGCATTTCCATCCCCTTCAAAACATGATCTATCGCGCCCTCATTGCGGATGACGAGCCGTTGGCACGTGCGCGCATCCGGCGTTTTCTCGCGGGCGAAAAAGATTTTCGCGCCGCCTGGGAATGCGGCAACGGCAAGGAGGCGATTCAGATTATGGCGCACGAAAAACCCGACCTGGTCTTTCTCGATATTCAAATGCCCGCCGCGGACGCATTCGAAGTTCTCGAAAAAATTCCGCGCAACTCCATGCCCGTCGTCATTTTTGTGACCGCGTTCGACGAGCATGCCCTGCGCGCTTTTCAAAATCACGCTCTCGATTACTTGCTCAAACCGGTGACGGCGGCGCGCTTTCAGCAGGCCATGGAAAAAGCCCGGACTTATCTGCGCGGCAAAGATGCCCATCCTCTGCCGGCGCGCCTCGATGGATTGCTCGCCGACCTTGGGTGCGCGCCCGAACGCCTCGCGTTAAAATCCGATGGACGCACCATCCTCCTGGCTCCAGCGGAAATCGATTGGGTCGAGGCGGTCGGAAATTACGTGAATCTGCACGCCGGTCGCGCCACGCATCTCGTGCGCATGAGCCTCACGGAAATGGAGCGAAAACTTCCGTCGGCGACTTTTGTCCGCATTCACCGCTCGCGGTTGGTGCAGCTTGCCGCCATCCGCGAGATTCATCCGCTTTTCAACCGTGACGCCCGCGTGATTCTCAAATCCGGCGCGGCGCTTGAAGCCAGCCGGGCCGGCGCCGCTTTGCTCCAAGCGCGCCTCGCTGTTCGGCCTTGATTCCCGTCGCTTCGTCACGAAAGCCCGTTGACCCGTCACTATTTCGTTTTGCGACCCTTTCGCCGCGCCCATAAAGCGTCGCATGCGCCATTTATTCGTTGTGCTTTTCTTCTGCGGGACCGCCCTTGCCCAAACTCCTCCTGGGATCACCACCCAGCCCGCCCGCGTTTCCGTGAGCCTCGGCGCCACCGCCACCTTGCGCGTGAGCGCGGGCGGAACAGCGCCGCTCCGGTATCAATGGAGCCAGGACCGCGCCGCGATCTTAAACGCCACCAACGCGACCTTAACTCTTGCCAATATCCAAATATCGCAGGCCGGGATTTATTCAGTCTTTGTCACGAACGACTTCGGATCCGCCACTTCCAAAGACGCCGCGATCGAGGTCGATCCAGCCTTTATCAAGATCATGACCGGCGCCATCGTCAGCGACGGCGGAGATTCGACGAGCGCCTCGTGGATCGACTACGACAACGATGGGGACCTCGACCTGTTCATCTCCAACTTCGACACGCCGCTCAATTTTCTTTATCAGAATAATGGCGATGGGACGTTCGCGCGGATCACGACCGGCCCGCTCGCCACGACCCATGCCCAGTGCGAAGCCAGTGTCTGGGCCGACTACGATAACGACGGGGATCTTGACGTTTTTGTTTCCACGTTTGGAAACGATTTTCTTTTTCGCAACGATACGGGCGGCGTTTTCACGCGCCCCACCACCGGTCCCGTCGTCGCTTCAGGCGGAAGTTCCCGGGGCGCGGCCTGGGGCGATTACGACAATGACGGCAACGTCGATTTATTTGTCGCGAACGAACAAAGTCAGAAAAATTTTCTCTTCCACAACAACGGCGATGGCTCATTCACCCGCGTGACCACCGGCCGCGTGGCCAATGACATAGGTTATTCCACCGCCTGTGCGTGGGCGGATTACGACAACGACGGCGACCTCGACCTCTACGTATCCAACCGCGGCCAGGCCAGTTTTCTTTATCGCAACGATGGTCCGCTCGGTTTCGCGCGAGTCGCTGCAGACCCCGTGGTTCAGGCTGTGGGCGCATCTCACGGCGCCGCCTGGGCCGACTACGATAACGATGGTTTCCTCGATTTATTTGTCGCCAATCAAAGCGGCCAGAAGAATTTCCTCTTCCACAACAACGGCAACGGAACCTTTACCCGCGTCACCACCGGCGCCATCGCCAACGATGTTGCGGAAGGCTGGGGCTGTGCGTGGGGCGATTACGACAACGATGGCTGGATCGACCTTTTCGTCGCCAACGGAAATGTCAACAACACAGCAATCAACGATTTCCTCTACCACAATAATGGCGACGGCACCTTTCAGAAAATCACTTCCGGCAGCCTCGTCAACGATGGCGAACTCGGCGACTCTTGCGCGTGGGGCGATTACAATGGCGATGGATTTCTCGATTTGTTCGTCTCCAATTTTAACGGCCAAAACAATCGGCTCTATCGGAACAGCGGCAATGCCAATCATTGGTTGATCGTTAAGTGCGTTGGGCGCATCTCCAACCGCGCGGCCATCGGCGCCCGCGTCCAGGTCGCCGCGACCATCGGCGAAAAGCGCCTCGCGCAAATTCGCGAAATTTCGGGCGGCAGCGGTTACAACGGCCAGAACAGCCTCTACGCGCACTTCGGTCTCGGTTCCGCGGCGCGCGTCGAACGCATCGTCATACGTTGGCCTTCCGGCGTGATTCAGGAACTGGGCGAAATGGCGGGCGACCGCCTCATCGTCGTGAAGGAACCTTCCCGACTGCGAACCGTGTCCACACACGACGGCAACGTTGACTTCCTGCTGGAGAGCGATCGCGCCGCCCGTTTCCAAATCGAAACGTCGGAGAATCTTTTGGATTGGACTCCCATCCAATCGAACACCCCGCCGGGTCCGTTCACCCTGCCCCTCGCAGGCGGCGCCGGATTCGTCCGCGCCCTGGAAATTCCCTAGCCAACACTTCAATAAAGACCAAACACCTCCCCACTCGTAGCAGCCGAGGTGACGAGGCTCTGAAATCCTTCGCGACCGACAGTGGCGCGCGGCCAAGTTAGAGCCTCGTCACCTCGGCTGCTACGGAGATCGATTGATTGATTTTTTATGAACGACATCCTGAACAAGAATATTGTCCTGGTGCTGAACCGGAATTGGCAGGCGATTAATACGCGCACGCCCGCGGATGCCTTTTGCCAAATGGCCGCCAACGTTGCGACCGCGCTCGACATCGACGGCGAAAGCATTCGGCCCGTGCTTTGGGATGAATGGTTGACGCTCCCGATTCGCGAACAGGACAACGCCGTCCTAACCGTGCGCGGCGCCATCCGCGTGCCGACCGTCATTGTCTCGGTGAATTTTGCGCGCGTGCCGAAGAAGCGTCCGAAGCTCTGCGCGCAAACGATTCGCGAACGCGACGGCAATCGGTGCCAATACACGGGCAAACTCTTGCGCGCCGACCAGGGCAGCCTCGATCACATTCTGCCGCGTTCGCGTGGTGGCGCGGACTCGTGGGAAAACCTCGTTTGGTCCGACCGCGAAGTGAACGCGCGCAAGGGGAATCGCCTGCCGCACGAAGCCGGTTTGCGCCTGCTGGCGACGCCCCGCGCGCCGAAGGAATTGCCGGCCACCGCGCTCATCCGCAATGCGTCGGGCATTTCGGATTGGAAATTCTTCGTGAAATAGCGCGAAGAAAATTGGGATTCGAACGCTCGTGGACATAATGTGTCTCGAGCGTTTTTTCGTTTTCACGATCACGGAAGTTTAACGGGAGAAAATTGGAGCGAGCGAAGGGATTCGAACCCTCGACGTTCACCTTGGCAAGGTGATGCTCTACCAGACTGAGCTACGCTCGCGCTCCGAAGAACGTCGAGAATGTAGGTATGGACCGCGCGAATTGCAAGTGGTCTTTTTCGCTAAACGATTTCGCGAATGGGATGGAATCCGTCCACGAGGAAATGGGGGCGGCCGGACAGGTCCGGGATTTGCGCGGTGGCGAGGTCGATGCCGAGGTTGTGGTAAAGGGTCGCGAAGACTTCCTGGAAATCGACGGGGCGTTCCACGGCTTCGCCGCCGAGGCGGTCGGTCGAGCCGATGAGTTGGCCGGTTTTCATTCCGCCGCCAGCCAGGAGCGCGCACGAAACGCGCGGCCAATGGTCGCGGCCCGCGTCTTTGTTAATGACGGGGCTGCGTCCGAACTCGCCCCAAACGATGACGGACACGTCTTTTTCCAAACCGCGATCGTGCAAATCCTGGACGAGCGCGGTGACGCCTTGATCGAGCAACGGCAAATCTTCGCGCGCGATTTTGTGGTTATTGCCGTGGTAATCCCAGAATCCAAACGCGACCGTGACGCAGCGGGCGCCGGCTTCGACAAGGCGGCGGGCGA
>Ga0070686_100001864_pt1 | contig 11751 bp, 9 predicted proteins | sample KBSS23LmetaG_FD_65654 | JGI IMG/M metagenome (GOLD analysis project Ga0070686, IMG submission 65654) | Switchgrass rhizosphere microbial communities from Kellogg Biological Station, Michigan, USA - KBS S2-3L metaG | ecosystem: Host-associated > Plants > Roots > Rhizosphere ...
TGATCGCCTGGCGCGCGATGATCGTGATGGGCGTCTTCCTCGACGACCGGATCATGTTCGACCGCGCGCTCCGCTACTTCAAGGGACAGACCCACCGCAGCGACGATCTCCCGTACCCGTCGGGCCCGTCGCCGTCGGGCGCGCAGACCGACGACAACCAGTACTTCACGACGTACCAGGCGACGCGGCAGAACACGACGCCCGACTACGGCTTCAACGGAGTGCTCGGGAACTACGTCTGGGAAAGCGGCCAGACGCAGGAGGCGTCGCGCGACCAGCAGCACGCATTCTTCGGCCTCGGCATCACCGCCGGCATTTCGGACGTCGCCTGGAACCAGGGCGACGGGGTCTGGAACTCGCTCGACAGCCGCCTGCTGAAGGGCTTCGAGTTCATGGCGCGCTACAACGTCTCCGCGGTCGCGGCCTTCCCCGATCAGATGACGCCCTGGGAGCCGGCGGGCAGCGAATTCATCGTGCGCACCGATCGCACCGGCCGATGGCGATCGAAGGCGGTGAACCCGCACTTCGAGAGCGACTTCGTCGGCGTGAGCCGCGGCGACTTCCCGGGCAAGCGCCCGGTGTTCGAGGAGGCGCTCGCGCACTTCAAGGTGCGCATGGGGCGGCCAGCGTCTGAGACGCTGTGGACGCAGCGCGGGCGCGACGTCGCGCTGGCGATGAGCGGCGAGGAGGCGCGCGGCTTCAGCCTGGATCACGCCGGCTACGGCGGGCTGACGTTCCAGCGCGCGCCGCTCTGCGCCGGCGATCCGATCACCGGTTTCGCGTCGAACGGTGTGCCGATCTTCGGCGTGCACGTCCTGCCGGGCACCGTCCGCGCTGCCGACTACGACTACTTTCCCGTGAGCGGCGAGGGCCACACCTACCACGATCTCTCGACGGGCAACGCGGGCGCGCCGTACCGCACCGACGACGTCGACGTCGCCTGCGGTTCCGAGGGGCAGTACGTCCTCACCGGCCTCGAGCCCGGCGAATGGATCGCCTACACGGTCGACGTTCCGGCCGCGGGCAACTACCGCATCGACGTCCGCTACAACGCCACCGGCGCCACCGGCGCGATCCGGATCGGCTTGGGCGGCAGCGACGTCACCGCCGACGTCCCGCTGGCGGCGACCGCGGGAGCCTGGCGCACGGCGACCGTCGCGAGCAGCGTCGCGCTGAAGGCGGGCGTGCAGGCGCTACGCGTGACGATCGCCGGCGCGGCGAACCAGTTCGATCTCGATTCGATCGTCGTCAGCGGCGGGTGACTCGCTCGTTACCGGCGCGCGCGCAGACGATCAGGGCCCCCTCGAGGTCCCATCGTCCGGGGCGATGGCAGGCGCCGCGGCGACTGGGGCAGACGCAGAGGCGGCAGTGGAAGGAGCTTGAGACGTCTGGGCTTTCATCAGGTTACTGATCAGGGTGCCAAGGAACCCAATCGCGGCAATCACTAGACCGATGTGATGATCGCGGTCGTAGAGCGTCAATGCGGTACCGAAGAGCAACACCACGAGCCCCATGAGTAACCACACCAGCGCGCTCGGCCGTCGCCGGACGCGACGGAACGCAAAGATCAAGATCGCGACCAGACCGGCCGCGGCCAGCGTCAGGCCAGCGATCCAGATGATGGCACTCGTGGTACCGCCCAGCACCGGAACGGTCGAGAACCGCACCGAGTAGAGCCGTAGCGTGTTGCGATGTGGGAGCCCGTCGAAGCCCTTTGCGGTCATCGCGACGCAAACCTTGCTGAGCTGGCGCAGCAGCGATGGAGCCACTTCGTTGGCGTCGGCCAGATTGATGTGATGGGTCCGCCGGCCTGGAAGGACTTTGCTGAGATAGAAGTTGTGATGCCCTTCCGGGTCTTCAAAGAAGGCCTTCTCCAACTTGAATTCGATGACATGGACCTCGCTCTGCGAATCGAGATCGATGCTCACCGATCGACTCGTGCTGACATCGACAGGCGAGCTTGCCTCGACGCAACCCCCAGCAAAATCGAGCGCGGAGGATGCACCGGCTCCCGGGACCAAAGTGACCACCATCGGCTCCCCCTTGCGCTCGACGCCGACGTCAAAGTGACCACTTTGATGCTGCGTGTAGGTCTCGCCCTGGAATGCCTCAACGATGGGCTGCGCGGCCGCCCCGGCAGAATGAACGGTCGTTACTGCGAGGAGCACTGTTAACGTGATCCAGCGCCTCCGCGGGGGCCGCGCTGACGATCGTCCAGCGTGAACCGGTTCACACTGCATGACCACCTCCTGATGGCGACTATACGCCACGTCGGTGCGCGCCAGCCGCTCGCTCCCGGCAGCGGCGCCGGTGAGATCGAGCCAAGAACGCTGCCGGCGCCGGACGTGGTCGCGCGCGCTATGGGCAGTCGACGAAGTCGACCGTGTAGCTGATCGGGATGCTGAGGCCGGACACGGTGACCGTGTACGACTCGCCTGCGGCGGGCGTCCAGCCCATCGGGACGAGGCGGATGGCGTTGCTCTCGCCGTAGGTTCCGGTGAGCTGGCTCATCGTCATCGGTTTGTCGGCGCCCGCAAGGGTGACGGTGACGGTCGCGGACGTCGTGGCGATGGAGCGCACCGTCTGCACCGACCAACCGGTCTGGGACAGTCCGCGCGTGCTTGATCCGTACGCCTGTATCGGGAACGGGCCGGGCGGCGGCCAGGCGACCCACATCTTGCCGGCGTTGCCGGTGCCGCTCAGGTTCTGCATGCAGGAGGCGCCGCCCATTCCGGTCGACCCGAGGCCGATCGGGCCGAGGCGGTTCGACAGCACGATGCGCCGGTGGCCGAACGTCGTCTCGTTACCGGTGTCGATCAGGTAGCCGGCGACCGACGACACGCCGGGGCCGCTCGAGATGTTGCTGCTCGAGGCGCCGTCGTGTCCCTGCTGCGTGTAGCAGAGCCAGGTGGTGGGCGGGTCGTGGCTGAGCATGTTGTTCGCGTCCATCATCAGCGCGCACGCCTGCGCCGCCTGATCGCGCGACGCCTCGGTGACGACGGGCGGCAGATCCGCGAACCAGCGGTACATGTTGAAGAGGCGAAGCGCGTTGGCGCGGCCGTCGGCCGAGATGTCGCCCGCGTCGCAGCTCGCGAGGTTGCCGCTCCAGGTTCCCTCGGAGAGGTTGGCGCGATCCGATTTCCAGCGCGTACAGGTGTCGGTGGCGGTTCGCGCGCCTCCGCCCCCGGAGCCGGTGGTGCCGGCGCTGCCGGTGGTGCCGGCGTTGCCGGTGGTGCCGCCGCTGCTGCCGCCCGTCCCACTGTTCGGCGTGATTTCGTTGCCCGCGCACGACGCCGCGACCGACAGCGCGATGCAGCCGAGCGCAACCGGCACGTTGCGCAACCACTTAATGAAGAGAAGGGCCATTGGTGGTGGATGACCGGTCCGCGCTGGATCTGCGGGGCCGGGATCGCTAAAACCCGAGGTTTCCTTCCAGGGAAATCCCGAGGAAGGGGCTCGCGCTGTGGAGGTCGGTGCCGTTCCACCAGTTCCCGGCGTAGATGGTGAGCCCGGCGGCGAACGCGTCGGGTGGGCTGCGAAACCCCGGCCAGGTCAGCGGATCGACAAGGTAAAGCAGCCGCAGGCCGACACGCGGGCCGTGCAGCGTCAGCGACGGCGGCGGTGTCACCGATGGACCGCTCGGGTTTCCGCGCAGCAGCTCGTAGCCGCCGATCGCTCCCAGCCCGAAGCGCCCGTGGTTGAACAGCAGCGTGCTCCCCGACGCGGAGAATCCGCCCATCCCGAACAGGCGGCCGTTGCCGGTCTCGCCGGTGGTCGTGTCGGAGCGGCCCGAGAAGCCGCCCTCGACGCCCAGCATCCAGCGCCAGCGCTGATTCCAGAAGCCGACGCCGAGGCCGAGCACCAGCCCGACACTCTCCAGGCCCGGGATCTGCGAATGGACGATCATGACCCGCTCTTCGCCGCCGATCAGAAACGGGCGGTGCAGCCACTGGACGGCGTCGGGAGGGCCGCCGGGCTCGACCAGCGCGATCCGGATGCATCGCCCGGGCGCGGATCGATCGGTCGGGAAGACGGTCAGGTCCAGGACCGACGTCGGCTGATCGAGCAGGTGGTTTGCCTCGGCGGCGGGGCGCGAGAACGCGAGGGCGATCTGTTCGGGGCCGGATCCGTACCGCTCCGCCGAGATCGTCTGCGTCGCCTTGATGCCCGACGCGCAGAGCGGCCCGCCCGCCGACGTCAGCCTCGCCTCGCCGATGCGGGTGGGCGCGCGCCAGGACACTTCCAGGTTCACCCGGATGCCGTAGGTCGCGTCGAGCAGCTCGCCGGGAAAGTGCGTGACGTAGATGTTGTCGACGTTCACGCCGACGTCCGGGTCCGCCGCCTGCCGCGGCAACACCGGCCGGAACGTCTTGCCGCTGCAGCCGGTGATCGCGACCGCCGCCGTCAGGCCCGCGACCAGGCGCGCCGCACGAATGCCCGTCACCACCAGTACCGCGTGTCGGCGCTGACGCCGATGCCGACGACCGTCGCGGGCGGCGGGCCGAGGCCGCTCCAGCGCGCGGCGATCACGTCGAGGCTCATGGTCCACCCGTCTTTCCGGTTCGAGAACCCGGGCCAGCGCGGCGGCGCCGGCACGCGCGCGAGGCGCAGCATGACGCGGGGACCGCGCGGGCCGCGCAGGCGGTACTCGTCGAATTCGGTGCCGCCCATCGAGGCGTGGAAGTCGGCCATCAGCCACTCGTAGCCCGCGTTCAGTCCGAGGCCGAAGCGGCCGACGCGGATCGGAAACATCTCGAGCGACAGCGCGCCGCCCAGCGTCTCGACGTCGATCGAATCGTAACCCGCGGGCGGCGGGCGGGGCGTCGACGAACCACCGAACAGCCAGTCGAGGCGCAGCCGCAGGGGGCCAACCCATACGCCGCCGTGGAGGTCGAGCAGAATCCCGTCGCCGACGTCGCCGTACGCGGTGCCGCGCACGTTCACGGTTTGAAAGCCGGTTCCGAAGAACCAGCGCGCGGGCGCGACCCACTCCGGTCGGGGCTGCGCCTCAGCCACCGGCAGGCGCAGACAGCGGCGCTCGCCGGCGGGCGCGGACGGCAGAATGTCGAGGTCGATCACCGTCGGCACCGAGGCCATCAGTCCGACCTGGTCGACCGCGTCCGTCGGGAACTCGAGCTGGCGCACGTCGGGCCAGGCAAACCAGATGTCGGGACGCGCGCCGACGGCTTTCACGCCGGCCTGGCAGGGCGGGCTGTCGCGAGGCGCCAGCCAGGCGTCGCCCATCGACGGGATCTCGCCGCCTGCGAACTTTACTTGCACGACGACGAGGGAACGCCCCAGCGTCTCCTCCCCGATCCTGACGACGGAGGCGGAGATCTCCTGCGGCCCACTCGCGCTCGGCATGGTGCCGCCGGTGGATCCGGCGTGCGGCGTGAGCGGCCGGTACGGGACACGACAGGACGCCAGCATCGACACGGCCACCAGACCCGCGCCGAAACACCACGTCCCGCGCTGCGCCGTCACCCTCCGAGGCTAACCGAACCGGCGCAAATCGCGCATCACCCAGCGCACGCGCGCGGCATGCGCCCGATCACGTTCCGTTCGATGGATGATCGGCGATGATTCGGGCGATGCGGCGTGGGACCAGGTTGGCGATCGGTTGCACGGTGGTCGTCACGGCGCTGTGCGTTCTCGCGTCCAGCGCGCGCGCGCAATATGGAGACCTGGAAAAGGCGGCCAGGATCCTGCCGAGGCTCCTCGGATGGGCGGGACCAACGGGGCGCACGACCGTGTTCGATTTGGCCTGCCGCGCGATTCCTGTGACGCGCCACGAGAGGGAGCTGAACGGCGAGACTCCGACAACGGGAACGCGCTACGCCCCGCAGGGCATCTCGTTCAACGTGTTCGTGGAGCTCACCGAAATCGGGCACGTCGCGCACGGCCGCGCGACGGTGCTCGGGCGGTTGTCAGTCGTCCAACTCGCGCTCTCCAAGGTTACCCGCGATGCAGCCTGGTATGGCGCCGAGCACCCGCTGATCTTCCGCTCACGCGCCGCCTGCCAGGACTACCGGCGAAAACATCGCGTGGCGGGGGACGACCTCCTCATCTGGCCGGCCGATCTGGTTCCTCCCTAGATCTTCCCGACGCCCGCGGAGCGCGGAACGACCGTCTTCACATCGGTGGTCGTCGTGGTCAGCGCGTCGCTGTAGACGTACGGGATGTCCGCCGTGCAGTTCGCGGGATAGGCGCGCGAGGCGTGGCTCACCTCGATGTTGTCGATGCGTTCGGTGCTGCCCGGCGCGTCGGACGGCGTGTAGATCGAGTAGTGCAGCGACTCGTAGTAGTTCTTCTCGACGCGCACACAGGTGCCGGCGCGGATCTCGGACGCGTCGGTCGCGCCCACGATGTAGTTGTTGAAGAAGTGCCCGACGGCGCCGCGGTACATCGGGATGCGCAGCAGCACGTTGTCGTAATAGTTGTGGTGGAAGGTGATCTTGCGGTCGGTGTAGAGGTCCGTGTCCGACGCGCCCACGAGGCCCCCCTTGTGGTGATCGTGCAGGTAATTCCAGGAGATGGTGATCCAGCCGGTCTGGCCCTTGATGTCGATGAGCCCGTCGTAGAGATCGTGGTTGGTCTGGACGGAGGGGTCCTCGTTGAAGAGCTCGCAGTGATCGATCCAGATGTTCTTGCTGGTGCCCTGGATGGAGATCGCGTCGCCGCCGTTCACCAGGATCGCGGGCAGGCCCTCATCGTCGGAGGCGGTGTACACGCCGGCGGTCTCCGTCCGGGTCGTCACGCCGGTCATGGTGAGGCGCAGGTTCTGGATGATGATGTTGTTGGCGCTCGAGATGTTCAGGCCGACGCCGTTGAGCAGCGCGGTGCTGCCGACGCCGATGAGCGACTTGTTCGACTTGACGTTGATCTGGCCGCCGTTCGCGCCGTTCGAGATCGTGCCCATCACCATGATGACGTAGGTGGTGGAGCTCTCCGCGTAGGACTTGAGCTGGGCGTACGTCGACGCGGTCACGGTCGTGCCTCCGACGCTGCCGCCGGTCGTCCCGCCGTTGAGCGTCGCGAATCCGATCAGCTTCGGGGCGGCGGCGCTGCCGCCGGCGCCCGCGGTTCCGGTGGTGCCGGATCCGCCGCCGGTTCCCTGGGCGCCGCTCGCGCCGCCGGTGCCGCCGCGCCCCGCGCTGCCCGTCGTGCCGCCGCGCCCCGCGCTGCCCGTCGTGCCGCCGCGGCCCGCGCTGCCCACCGATCCGGCATTGCCCGCGACGCCCGCCGTGCCGCCCGCACCGGCTCCGCCGCCGGCGCTACCGCCGCGTCCCGCGGCGCCGCCCGTTCCGGTGGCGCTCGCTCCCGCCGAGCCGGACGCGCCGGCGCCACCCGTGTTCCCCGCGGAGCCCGTCGTTCCCGCGACGCCCGACGTTCCCGCGGCGCCCGACGTTCCGGCGACGCCTGACGTCCCGGCCGCGCCGGTCGTTCCGCCGGTGCCCGACGATCCGGTCGTGCCCGCGCTACTCGCGCCCGCGCCGCCGCCGGTTCCCGAAGCGGCGCTGCCACCGGCGCCCTCGGTGGAGCTGCCGCCGGCACAACCGACGCCGGCCAGCGCCACGAGCGCAAATGGAATCGCGATCGCGCGAATGGTCATGGCGTCAGTAACCAACCCGATCGGTGTACGTGAACAGGCCCGTGCCGTAACTGCCGCCCCACTGGTAGCCGTAGCGGCGCTCGGGCTCGATCTTCATGATGTCGTACTGCTTTCCCGTGCCGGGCGGATTGTCCGTCGGGAGGCGGCCGCTGAAGAAGCCGACGTCCTGGTCCAGATCGTAGAACCGGTACCACATCGTGCTGCCCGTTCGCGGCTGGATCGGGTTGTAGTTGTCGTCGGTGCTGCTGGACGGCCGGCTGACGTAGGCGGTGTTCGCGACCTTCACCGCAGGGCTCTTGTACCAGGCGATGGCGGCCTGCGCGGCGGCCTTCACCTCCGCCGTCTGCGGCTGCGACATCAGGAACGCGATCACGCCGACCGATTCCTTGCCGCTCTTCGAGGGCAGCTCGTACGAGCGCGCGCCCTGCGGTACGTAGGTGGTCTGGTCGTGCTGCGCGCACCAGACGGTTTTGACGTTGGCCTGGACGATCTGCGCCTTCAGAATGTAGTCGATCGCCTTGCTGATGGCGGTCGCCGCTCTCGTGAGCTGATCGGTCGTGAAGATGTCGCCGACCAGCGGCGTCGCTTTCCTCACCGCCACGTCCATCATCCCGAGCGCGCGCACCATCGCGTCGTCGTTGAACGTCACGTAGTTCGAGTAGCTGTTGGGGCGCGCCGGATAGACCTGCGGTAACCCGCCGGACGGGTATTGCATGGTCAGCAGGAAGTCCATTCCCTTGCGGGCCGAGTCCCGGTACTTCGTATCACTGCTTCGTCGATAGACGTCGGCCAGGAACATGATCTCGGTGACTGTCCCGCCGTTGTCGATCGTTCCGAGCTCGACGTTGTTCGCGCCCAACCATCCGGAGCGCGGATCGCTTCCGTTCCACGGCGCCGCGTAGACGGACTTGTCGTTCTTGTACCAACCGCCGTGCGGCATCTGCCAGGTGATCATGTTGTCGGCGAGCGTCCTGTCCGCGGTCAGCTTCGCGGCGTCGCTGCCGGCGGTGCTGAGCCAGCCGGTGTACGTGTTCACGATGCCGGTGAGCGGGTTGCCCGTCTGATCGAGCATCGCGCCCGTCGTGCCGCCCGTCGCGCCGGTGCCGGCCGTGCCGCCGCGGCCGCCGCTTCCTGTCGTTCCACCGGCGCCCGCCGCGCCGCCACCGGTGCCGCCGCGGCCCGCGCTTCCGGCCGCGCCGCCGGTTCCGCCACGCCCGGCCGTGCCGCTCTGTCCGTTGCCCGCCACGCCGGTTCCACCGCTCGCGCCAGCGCCTCCGGTGTTGCCGCCACTGGATCCACCCTGCGCGCCGGCGCCGGTCGTGCCGCTCGCGCCGGCGGCGCCCGTCGTGCCGGCGGAGCCGGTCGTCCCACCGGTCCCCGACGTTCCGGTCGTCCCGGCCGTGTTCGCTCCTGCGCCGCCACCCGTCCCCGGCCCGGCGCTTCCGCCCTTCCCGTCCACGGAGCTTCCGCCCGTGCAGCCGAGGCCCGCCAAAGCGGCGCAAACAGCTGAAATAGCGACGGTACGCCGATTCATGACGGTGAATGTGCGGATGCGCCCGAACACATCAAAGAAAACGCAACGATGCGCGATCCTTGAGGTGTCGCGCCACCCTCGCCAAGGCTCGCCGGGATACGTCAACCGCCGACGCAGCAGGATCCCGAGCCGGCGGGGCAGCAGCTACCGGTGCTCCGGCAGCAGATCTGCTGGGAGCTGCACCTGACGGTCGCGCACCGGTCGCAGACCTGCGGACTACCCGGGTAAATCTCGCCCGCGCACGGCAGTCCCGAAGAGCACTCCGCCGCGGTCGCGCAGATCTGAAAGGCAGGGCAGGGGCCCGTGGCGCACGCGGCCGTCGGGCGACCCGCCTGGTCCCTCGTCGCGCAGCACAGCTGGCCGGCGCCGCAGCTCGCGGCGGCGGAGCAGGAGAGGGTTCCGGACGTGCACGAGCCCTTCGCGCCACAAACCTGGTCCCAGTTACCGGAGACGCAGCAGTCTTGCGTCGCCGCATCGCAGGTCGCCGTGCCGCACACCGTGCGCCCCGCCATCGCGGCGCCAGCAGCGCCCGTCGTTCCGGCACTGCCCGTCGTTCCGCCGCGTCCCGCCGCGCCCGTGGTTCCCGCGGCGCCGCTACCTCCTCCCACGCCGCCGGTGCCGGCCGGTCCCTTTCCATCGCCGCCACAACCCGCATGGAGAACCACCGCCAGAATCGCGACGCCGATTGCAGGTTTCACGGTGTGCCCGCGATTGTACGCCGGCGCAGCGTCGGCGATCGCGCGGGCGGTCAGTAATAGAGGTGGAACTGCCCGCTGACGTGGAGCAGGCCCAGCATGTAGAGGACGCCGTTCCAGTAGTCGTGGCTGGGGATGGGCGCCGTCCAGATCTTGTCGACGAACGCCCTGCCGGTCGACGCGGGCAGGCCGAAGCCGAGCAGCGAGTTGCACGACACCTGGGCCGTGCCGCTCGCGTGCGTCATCTCGTACGCGCCGTACTTGGCCGCGTACGTGTCCGTCTGCCACGGGTCGGCGTTGAAGAAGTTGTGGTCCATCATGATGTTCATGACGCAGCGGATGGTGTCGGCGCCGGGGCCCTGTTGCTGCGCGCCGGTGAACGACGACCGGTCGCCGATCACGCCGTTCGTGTCGATCGCGTTGTGGAAGAACATGCGACCCGCCGCCACCGACGCGTTCCAGAAGTCGGCGTTGGTCGTGTCGAAGCAGGCCCACACTTGATAGAACGCCGGCAAGATGTAGGAGGCGTCCGTGTTGCCCGAGTTCCTGACGAACTGGACGATGTGAGCGCTCGCGTTGAAGTACAGCGTCCGGATCACGTTCAGCACCCACTGCGCCTCGGTCGCGTAGTTGTACTTCCCGGTGTTTCCCCAGCGCTTCGACGCGAAGATGAGCGCGGTCGCCATGTACTCCTCGCCGTCCGGAGCGCCGCCCGTCGACAGCTTTCCGCCTGACGGCGAGGTGTGCCAGGCGATCTCGCCGGTCGTCCCCGACGCCATATGGTTCTTGACGTAAGTCCAGAGGCGATCGAACTCGGTCTGGTGATCGAGCTGGACGGCGATCATCATCCCGTACGACATGCCCTCGGTGCGCACATCGCCGTTGTAGATGTCCTCGACGTACGATTCGTCCGTGCCCGGCCCGTTGTAGAAGATCGAGCTCGCGCTGCCGGCGGTGAAGAGCTGCTTCCACGCGGCGGCGACCTTGGTGTCGGTGTCCGCCTGCGTGTGCCCGGAGACGGTCACGAACAGGTTTGCGTACGTCGCCGGCGCCGTGCACCCGTTGCCGGGCGTCGTCGAGCCGCCGCCGCCGGTGGTGCCGGCGCTGCTGCCGCCGGTTGCGGTGCCGCCGGCGCCGCCGCGGCCCGATGCGCCGGCGGTGCCGGTGGTGCCGCCGCGGCCCGCCGCGCCCGTGGTTCCGCCGCTTCCGCCACGGCCGGCCGCGCCGCCGGTCCCGCCGCTGGCGCTGCCGCCGGTGCCGCTCGCGCCCGCGCTGCCGGAGGTCCCGCCCGTCCCGGCGACGCCAGACGTCCCGGCGGCACCGCTGGTTCCCGCGTCGCCCGGCCCGGTGGTTCCGGCCGTCCCGGTCGTTCCAGCGTCCCCGGTGGTGCCGGCCGCGCCGGTCGTGGCGCTGCCTCCCGTCGCTCCGCCCCCACCCGTTGCCGTCCCGCCGGTTCCGCCGGTTCCGCCCGACTCAGCAGGCGAGCAGGCCGCCAACGCCAGCGCGGCGAGGCAGGAGCCGATGACGTGGATCGATTTGCGACGTTCGAATGCGGATCGCATTCGCGCCAGCTCACATCGAAGTGGTCACGTTGGCGATCGGGAAACTGATGCTTCCCGTGCCGCCGCCCGTCTCTACCAGAATGCTGGCCTCCAGCACGTTCCCCAGGTTCAGGCCTGCGTTCGCCCACGCCTTGAAGTGATCGGAGATGGTGATCGTCCCGCACGAGCGTTTCGCCGTGCGCATGCTGTAGAACTGGTCCCAGTTCGTGACGTTGCCGCAGCGGTTGCCACCGGTGCCGGTCGTGTTCCGCTGGATCACGTTGTACGTGCCGCCGTCGATCGTCACGGTGCCCTTGCTCGAGCCGCCCGGATTGAAGGGCAGATTGTTGAACGAGTCATCGACGATGT
>Ga0070686_100001869_pt1 | contig 11735 bp, 9 predicted proteins | sample KBSS23LmetaG_FD_65654 | JGI IMG/M metagenome (GOLD analysis project Ga0070686, IMG submission 65654) | Switchgrass rhizosphere microbial communities from Kellogg Biological Station, Michigan, USA - KBS S2-3L metaG | ecosystem: Host-associated > Plants > Roots > Rhizosphere ...
CCTGCGCTGCAACGTAGGCGCTCATCACGACCGTCCACACGACGGCTGCACCGAGTGCGTCCCAGCGTCTCGTCACCGCCAGCATGCCCGGAACCAGCACCGTCACGGCCAACAGGTTTGACACGAATGCGAGCCGAGTCCAACCGTGCGCGAGTTGCAGTGCATACGGCATGAACATCAAGGTGAAGACCGCGTTGCCGATCACGAGGACGGTGACGAGCAGACGCGTATGCTCAACCAGATCGGGACTTCGCGTCCAGAGCATCAGCACGTCGCGGGCGAAAATCGCCAGCACGACTGCGACCGGCAAGACCGCGACCGAGACCAACTGACACGCGTGATGATAAACCACAGCGAGTTGCGCGGCGTCGTCCAGGCGGACGAGTTCGGCGAACCGCGGAAAAAAGGTCGTGTTAATCGGCCCGACCACACGGAGCAGAGCTGCGGCGACAGCGGCCGCGAACGTGTAGTAACCCAGCGATGTCAGCGTCAGCGTCTTGCTCAAGAGCACCTTGTCGGTCTGCTGCAGCAACAGCGCCAGCACCGTAATTCCGATCACGCCAGCGGCAAAGCGGCGGGTCGCCCTGAGTTGGTCGATGCTGACCTGTGCGTTTCCCGGCGCCGCTGGCAACGCGCGCCAGAGAAGCACACCCAGTAGCGTCGTCGAAATCGCATTTGCAGCAATCTGCCAGACGAAGAACGCCTCGAGCGTTGGGCTGATCAGGACAAGAACGGCTACTGCACCGCTCACGCGAATGCCGCCGACGACACCGCTGACGACGTTCGCGGAAACCTGATGCTGCAGTCCGTTCAACCCACCCTGGTAGATCGTCGACGGCCATACCAGCGCGAAGTTGATGCCCATCAACATCAACGCCCGTGTCACCTGGCCGCTCGACAGCCGTTCCGGGTGCACCCAGTGCTTCGCCGCGAGCGGCGCCAACAGCGTCAACCCTAACGCGACAACGATCGCCAGCGTCCAGTAGACCACCTCCAGTGTTCGAACGAGATCACGCATCGACTTCGCTTGGACGGTGTCGGTGGACATCCGCGCCAATTCACGATTCAACGTCGTCCCGAAGCCGGCGTCGATCACCGCGGAAAACGATTGGATGGCGGTGAACGCGCCGATCAGGCCATAAGCCTCGACGCCGAGGTAGCGGATATACAGCGGGAAGAACGCCAGGCTCAAAAGAGCCATGAATCCGCTGCCGGCGAAATTCGCGGCGAGATTCCGACGCGTTCGTTCCGCGGTCACGTTGTGGTTTTGAGCGCAATCGGCGCGAGAAACGCCGGAATAGCGAACAACAGCCGCAGCCGGACGAGTGTGCCGAAGTTAGTCACAACGTATGCGATCACCAGGAGTGCGATCATCGCCAATGCCACGATGAAGATCAGCGAGCCGGCAGTGTCGCGCGTCAGCGCGTGTGTCCGGAAGATCGCTATCACGATCGCAACCAGCATCGCATCAATAAACAGCGTGTCCAGGTCGGTGATGGTCAACAATCCGCGCCCGCCGTCAAAGTCGATGACTCCTACTCGCCGCAGCACAAAAATCGGGATAAACGTCGCCGCGATCCCGGTCGCGAGGTCCTCGGTGATGTCGCCGATGGTGCGGTTCGGGCCGCGGCCGTGGCGGGTGCCGAAGTTGGTCGCGCCGCCGGAGCCGAGAAAGCCGTCGCGCAGCGAGTTGAGCCGCTCACCGAGGGCGCTGCCTCCAGCCGTCGAAATCGGCGCGCCGCCTGACGGGAGCAGCGCCCGCATCGACAGATTGATGCCGGTAGTGCGCGCAATCAGCTCCTGGTAGTAAGTGTAGTAGGCGTCGGCGCCGACCGCGAACGCACACCACAGCACGACCAGGACCGAAGCGGCGAACCCGGCGACACGAACGCGGCGCGCCGAGTCGGCCGTCCACACCGCCGCGACCAGTCCGCCAGCCACAGCCAGCCAGACGAACAGCGCAAAGTACGCGCGAACGCCCGCCATCGCCGCCACCGCGGCCGCGGTCAGGGCGACGCCGATCGCGACGCGGCCCGGCTGCGCCGACAAGGAGTGGCCGGCGGCGCGCAGGACGACGATCGCCGACGCACAGCCGACCACGATCAGCATCGCGAAGAACGCGTCCTTGAGCACCTGCGTGCTGGTCAGCACCAGCGCCGGGGAAAACGAGACGCAGCACAGCGCGATGATGCCGAGCTGGCGCTGGCGATCGGTGGCGAGCCGGACGATGACCATCGCGGCCACCACGTAACAGGCGACGTTGAATACGACGCCGTTGGTCACCGTCGCCCCGAGCACGCGAAACCAGAGGCTCAGCGCCAGCACGTAGGTCGGCGACGGGCTGCCCCCGATGATCGAGCCGGGAGGCAAGCGCGCAGCGTCGGCGGCCAGCTGAAAGTAGACGCGGGCATCAGGCGCAATCGCCCAGTAACCATCGCCGGTCTGCAGCGGCTGGAGAATCGGCCAGCGATAGTAGGAGATCGCCACCAGGCCGACACCGACGACCAGCCTGATCGCGGTCCCTGCGGTGACGATCGCACCGAATACCGGCGCCGCACGGTACGCCCATGCGCACGCCGCCGCCATGCACGCGTACAACACGACCAGCAACAACAGGTGCACGGCTAACTCGCTATGAACAGCGGAATGACCCGCAGGTCAGGCGGCGCGGCCGCCGCGCGAGCTGCCGAACGCCGAGTCGACGAGCGCGCGAACGCGGTGCGCATAAGTGTGGCCCGACAGCACATGCGCGTAGGCGCGGCCGGTAATGTCCGCGCGGCACGCTGGATCCCTGAACCGCGCAATCGCGTCGTCGATGTTCGAGAGATCGCGGCGGACTGCGATGTAGTGCTGGTCGGCTTCGAGAATCCCATTGTAGTGGCCCTCGACCAGCAGCTGGCAGGTTCTCGTGCCGATCGGTTCGAAGTGGCGCGACGAGATCGCCTTGCCGTTCAGGAACGGACCCGGACCGGCGAAGCAGCGCGCGTGCACGTCGGCGAACGATGCCGACGGCTGTTGTTTGAGGTAAGCCTTCGCGCAGTTCAGCGCCTCGCCGCTACGCTGCAGGTAGTAGGTGCCCGACTCGGCGCCGACGACGCCATGGCAGCTGTTCAGGTACTCGGCCCAGGCGTGACGCGGCATGCGCGCCGCACGGATGTCGCAGCGCAGGCCGCGCTCCCGGCCGTGCGCGGCGAAGAACTGCACGATGCGGGTGCGCTCCTCGTCGCCGATCAGCCGGTCGTAGAGATCGCCGACGAACGCGACATCGATCGTGCGCGAGGCGCCCGGACGCACGCGGTAGACCTCGGGGTTGAGCGCGTGCGGCATCGCCACGACCGCGGCGCCGGAGTCCGCGTAGAGCGGCCGCGCCGCCTCGAGCGGCAGCTGCGAGCACACGTAGTCGGCGCCGGACGCCCGCACGAACGCGATCTTCTCGTCCATCAGGTCGTATTCGTTGCCGATGAACACCGCGAGCTTGCCGCGCCGCCCCTGAAACCACTGCGCGGTGCGGTTGAGCAGTCCCATCCGGTCGCCGGCAGCCGAGTGCAGCACGACCACGAAGTCGTAGTCGCGGATCCGCGGCCGGTTGGCCCTGAACTCCAGCAGGTTGGTGATGTTGCAGCGATCGACGGCGAGCATGTCCGACGCACAAAAGGCGTCGCGCCAGTCGGTCATGTACGAGGTCGCGGCGTATCGATCGCCAAACAGCTTGCGCAGGACCGGCGAGCCGTTGACCGTCGCGGAACTTCGCCGTGTGAGGAGGCCCTGACCGATGGTGTCGATGGCGACAGCAGCCCAGTGGGTGCCGTTCGCCTCAAGCAACAGCGTTCTGATGCGATCGTTCATAGGCCGCAAGCGCGTCGCGATGACGTGCCATGCACGCCTCGATCTGATCCAGGTGCTCCCGCGTCCAGGCGATCGTCCGCTCGAGGCCGGCACGCAGCGGCACGGTCGCTTCGAATCCGATCGCTGCCTTCGACTTCGCCGTGCTGCCGAAGCGTCGGCCCGACCGATCCCAGTCGCGCCCCGGCCTGTCGGCGGGCGGCGTCGGGTTCCCGACGATCCCGTTGATCAGCGAGGCCAGCTCCCGGATCGAGGTCTCGGTGCCGCTCGCCACGTTGTACACGTCCCCAGCCGCGCCGCGCAGCGCGCATGCCATCAGACCTCGCGCGATGTCCTCGACGTAAATGAAATCGCGAGAGGCGCGTCCGCCAGACTCGAGCGGCAGCGCCTCGTGCTTCAGCGCCTTGTAGACGAAGGTCGGCGTCACGTTCCGCCACACGGTGGCCGGTGTGCCGCGCCAGCGGCCGGCACCGAGAATTTCCCCCGGGCCGTAGACGTTCTGGAACCGCGCGCGGACGATCGGCGTGCGGTGCCGCCGCGCGTAGTAGAGCGCGTACATCTCCCCGACCAGCTTCGAGATCGAGTACGGGCTGTCCATGTCGAGGTGAACCGGACCATCTTCGGCCGTCGCTTCCGCCTCGTCGAACGTCTTGAGCGCCACCGCGCACCCGGCGCCCGAGTAGACCACCTTCTGAACGCGCCGATACGCCTTGATGCGATCGAACAGCTTCAGCGTCGTCAGCTGGTTGTGCTCGTGATCGGCAAGCGGATCGTGGATCGAGCTCTGGTTGCCGTGATAGGTGCACAGATGGAAGACGAAGTCGTAGTCGTCGCCGATGCCATCGAGGACCGCGTCGTCGGCAATCGAGCCCTCGACGAGGTCGACGGCGCGATCGTTCGGCACGTTCCAGCGCTCGGCCGAGAGCAGATTGTCGACCACCCGAATCGAGCGTGGCTGGTCCCGGAGCAGCCGGCGCACGAGGTTGCTGCCAACGAACCCGGCGCCGCCGGTAACGAGGATCGAGGTTCCGGCGAAATCAGCCACGCGGCTTTTCCGGCACGGAGGCGACCAGGTGCGTGAACGTCTCGGTGATGCCGCGGTCCGAGTAGTACTTGATGGCGCGGCGAACACCCTCACGGAGCGGCGTGCTCGTCCGCCACGAAAAATCCTGGTTGGTCTTCGCCGGGTCGAGGAGGATCGACGCGACATCGTCGGGGTTACGCGGCCGGACTTCGACTGGCTTGTCGAGCGTCATGTTCAGCGCCGTCAGCGTCTCGTCGAACAGTTCCTTGATCGCGTAATCGCTTCCCGACGACACGTGGTAGACGCCTGTGCGGCCGGCGCCGTCGATTGCCTTGACGACGACGTCGATCAAGTCGTCGACGTAGACGAAGTCGCGGCGCGTGTCCATGACGAAGCACGGCTTGCCGGTGGTGAGCCGCTGGAAGAACGTCGGCAGCGGTCCGCTGATGTTCCGCGGCCCGTAGGCGTTGGCGAGGCGGAACGAGACGTAATCGCGGTCGCCGAGCATCACGTAGTGCTCACCGGCGGTCTTGCTGATCGCGTAGCTGCTGCCTTCGGGGCGAATCGGGTGGTTCAGCGTGATCGGCTGCTCGATCGGGTGGAGGCCGTAACAGAGCGCTGTCTGGAAATAAATCAGCCGGCGCACGCCGGCGCGCGACGCGGCGTTGACGACGTTGGCGGTGCCGACGACGTTGGTGCGGGAGTCTTCCGCCCAGTCGTTCGGGTCCTTGTAGGAAGCCGCCGCATGGACGACGACTTCGGGCGTGGCGCGCGTGAACGCCTCGTCGACGAGCGCCGGATCGGCAATCGTCCCCTCGATCAGCTGCAGCTTCGACCGCGGTTCGAGGTTGTCGCGGCGCCCGGTCGCGAAGTTGTCGATGACGACCACTTCGTCGCCGCGCGCGAGGAGGCGGTCGGCGAGGTGCGATCCGATGAATCCAGCGCCGCCGGTAATCAGTATTTTCATAGTGTGCCGCTCACGGAATCGTAGGAACGTTCAGCTGTCGCCCTAACGAGCTGTTGGTAGTGCGGCTCGCGATCGTGGAACTCCTGCTGCCACAGCTCCAGCGACAGGAGGCCCCAGATCTTGCGGCCGAAGCGCGGTTCTGCATCGAGCCGGCGCAGCACCACGGCGTTGTTGACGACCTCGCGCGACAGCGCCGGCGCCGAGCCGAACACATCGCGCACGAACGCCCGCGCCTGGTGGCGGGTGAACTCGGTGATCGGCGTCGGAAATCCCATCTTGTCGGTGCGGGCGAGCACCGCCTCGGGAATGTAGCGCTTGAACGCCGTCTTCATCACGTGCTTCAACTGGCCGTTCTCGAACTTGATGTCGGCGGGAATCGTGGCGGCGAGCTCGACCAGCGGATGATCGAGCAGCGGCACGCGCGACTCGAGGCCGTGCGCCATGCTGACGCGGTCTTCGACCTGCAGCAGCGCCGGCAGCAGGGTCTTGAAGTCGAAGTGCGTCATCAGGTCGAAGTAGGACTCCTTGCGCACGTTGTCGCCGTTGAAGATCGTCTGGAAGGTCTCGAGCGGCGAGTAGTCGCCGAGCGCGTGCCAGTTGATTTCGTCGCCCAGCGACGGGGCGCGGTTGACGAGGCGGAAGTAGCGCAGGTCCATCGGCCCGAACAGCCCTTCGCGCCAGAACTCCTGGACCAGCGGCTTGTACTGCCGCAGCGCGGTGAGGTTCGGAATGATCGACTCGTAGGTGACGACGAAGTTGCCGCTGCGCGACGTGCCGTCGATCGCCGCCTTGATGCATTGTTCGAAATAGGCGATCAGGTAGCGGGTGTAGCCGCCGAACACTTCGTCGCCGCCCTGTCCGCCGAGGACCACCTTACGATCCCTGGCGACGAACTTCGAGATCATGTACTGCGGAAACGATCCGGGACCGGCGGTCGGGTAGTCGAGGTGGAAGATGACCTTGCGGATGTTGTCGACGAAGTCTTCGGAGCGAATCGTCAGCGTCTTGAGGTCGAACCCGGCTTCGCGGGCGACGATCTCCGCGTAGGCGCTCTCGTCGTATTCCGGACCTTCGTCGAACCGGCCGGTGAAGCCGATCAGATCGTCGGGATGGTACTTCGTCGTCATTGCCGCGACGAGGCTCGAGTCGATGCCGCCGCTGACGTACGAACCGATCGGCACGTCGCTGCGGACGTGGAGGCGGACTGAATCCTCGGCCGTCGCCCTCAGCTGCTCTTCGAAGTAGACGGCGGTGTGGGTGAAATCGAGATCGTAGTAGACCTCCCAGTAGCGGCGGGTCGTCACGACGCCGTTGCTGATCTGCAGCGAGTGCCCGGGCTGCAGCTGGCGGATGTCCTTGAACAGCGTCCGATCGCCGAGGCAGAACTGGAAGGCGAGGTATTCCTTCAGCGCCTCGCGATCGGTCGCGATCCGATCGACGAACGGCAGCAGGGCCTTGGCTTCGGACGAGAAGTAGAAGCGATCGCCGCTCTGCGTGTAATAGAACGGCTTGATGCCGAAGCGATCCCGGGCACAGAACAGCCGCCGTTGCCGCGCGTCCCACAGCGCGAACGCGAACATGCCTCGGAAGTGCTGCACGCAGTCGGCGCCCCACCGCCGGTAGGCGGCCAGGATCACCTCGGTGTCCGAGGCGCTGCGGAACGAATCGCGGCCAAGCTCGTCGCGCAGTTCGAGATAGTTGTAGATCTCGCCGTTGTAGGTGACCCAGTTGCCGGCGTCGTCGGCCATCGGCTGCGCGCCGCCGTCGATGTCGATGATGCTGAGGCGCACGTGGCCGAAGCCGACGCTGTTCCCTGGATCGATCCAGGCGCCGCATCCGTCGGGGCCGCGATGGCGCTGCAGGTCGCTCATCACCTCAATCGACGCGCGCAGGTCGGGGACGCTCGCGCCGCGGATATCGACGATGCCGGCAATTCCACACATTAGCGGTGATCTCGCTGCGTCAGACCCGCAGGCCCTTCGCGTACAGGAACCAGCCGCAGCGCCGTTCGAGCTGCTCGCGAACGGGCTGCGGAACCAGGCCGCGGAGCCGCGGGACGACGTGCCACGGCAGCACGCCCGCGAACATCTCCACGGCCGTGAACCGCGACATCAGGCGACCGAGCTCCGCGCGGGAATAGACATCGCCCTTCGGGTTGCCGACGCCGTCGACTTCGTTGATCGATTCCTGCAGCGGCTTGCCTTTCAGCCAGCGCATCAGCGGGAACTTCACCCGGTACTGGAACGAGTTGCGATGGTAGAACATCAGGATGACGCGGCCGCCCGGCCGCAGCACGCGAAACACTTCCGCGACGGCGCGCGCGGTGTCGGGCGTATGGTGCAGCACCCCCATCGAGCAGACGCAGTCGAACGTGCCGTCCGCGAACGGCAAACATTCGGCGTTGCCGACCGTGAACGCCCCCGGCAGGTTCATCATCGCAAACCGCTGCCGGCACAGGCGGATTGCCGCGTCGGTGAGATCAACACCGCAGATGCGCGCGCCCTCCATCGCATAGCGGCTGAGGACGTAGCCGTTGCCGCTGCCGATGTCGAGCACGCGCTTGCCGGCGAAGGCCGCGTACTCGTGCAGACGTGCCGAAAACGCCGGCGGCTCGTTCTCCTCGCGAAGGACGTCGTAGTAGCGGAAATACTCGGGGGTTCCGAGCGGATACGGATTCGCATTCGCCGCCACGGGATTCTGCTGCCAGTAGCGCCGCACTGACTGGATATTCGGCGTCACGCTCGTCATTGCGCCTGACCGATCCGCGTGGCACTCGAGGCGCCCGCCACCGACATCGCCTCCAGCACCTCAACGCATCGATCGGCGACGCCGGCGCCGCCATAGATGTCGGGCCGCGTCGCGGGCGGCGTGAAGGTGTGCACCGCATCGAGAATCGCCGCGGTGTCGGCGCCGGTCAACACGTTCCAGCCGGCGGCGACGGTTTCAACCCACTCGGTTTCGTCGCGCAGCGTCACGCACGGCACGCCAGCCCAGTAGGCTTCCTTCTGCACGCCGCCGGAATCGGTGAGCACCAGCCGGGCGCCGGTCAGCAGCCGGACCATGTCGAGGTAACCGAGCGGTTGCAGCACACGGACGTGCGGACGCGGAACAAAGCCAAGTCGATCGAGGCCGTGGCGGGTCCGCGGGTGCACCGGGAACACCACCGGCTCGGTGATCGCGTCGAGTGCCGCGGTGATCCGGCCAAGACGTTGGAGATCGTCGGTGTTCTCGGCACGGTGCACGGTCACCAGCACGTACGAGCGTTCGGACACGTTGCACGACTCGAGCACGCGCGAGCGCGTCCGGGCGGTGCGCGCCGCGTCGAGCAGCGCCTCGGCCATTACGTCGCCGACCAGGTGCACGCCCTTCAGGATACCCTCGCGCCGGAGATTCACGACGGCGGTTTCGCTCGGACAAAGCAGCGCCGCCGACATCCGATCGACGAGCACGCGGTTGATTTCCTCCGGCATGGTCCAGTTGAAGCTGCGCAGGCCGGCCTCGACGTGGGCGATCGGCAGATGAAGCTTCGCCGCAGCGAGCGCGCCGGCGAGCGTCGAGTTGGTGTCGCCGAAGGTGACGACCCAGTCGGGTTCGCGCTCGATCAACACCTGCTCGATGCCGACGAGCATGGCCGCGGTCTGCTGCGCATGCGTTCCCGACCCGGACTCCAGCTGTACGTCGGGCCTGGGAATGTCCATCTCGTCGAAAAACACCGCTGACATCCCGGCGTCGTAATGCTGGCCGGTGTGCACCAGCACTTCGTCGTGCCGCCTGCGAATCGCGCGGCTCACCACCGCCGCCTTCACGAACTGCGGACGCGCGCCGACTATCGAGACGAAGCGCAGCCGGTCAGCCGACATGACGGTCCACCGGACGCAACACGCGATCGGGTTCGAGCGCGTAGGTGCTGCCGCAGGCGGTGCAGGCGAGCGGCCCGGCGCTGGCGCGCGCATCCGAGAGCTTGGTGCCGCACGCGCACATCCAGCCGACGAGGCGCGCCGGGTTGCCGACAATCAACGCGTAATCGGGCACGTCCTTCGTCACCACCGAGCCGGCGCCGACAAACGCATAGCGGCCCACCGTGTGGCCACAGACGACGGTGCTGTTGGCGCCGAGCGTGGCGCCGCGGCGCACGATCGTCTGCCGATATTCGTCCTTACGCGAGACGTGGCTGCGCGGGTTGATGACGTTGGTGAAGACCATCGACGGACCGCAGAAGACATCGTCTTCGAGCACGACGCCGGTGTAGACCGACACGTTGTTCTGGATCTTGACGTTGTCGCCGACGACGACATCGGGCGAGATGACGACGTTCTGGCCGATGTTGCAGCGCCGGCCGATCGTCGCCCCCGACATCACGTGGCTGAAATGCCAGATCTTCGTGCCGCTGCCGATGGTGCACCCGTCGTCGACGTAGGCTGATTCGTGGGCGAAGTAGGTCGAAGAGGATGCGCCGCTCATGTCAGCATCGGATGCGGCGCGATCCTCGGCGCACTGACCGGCGCGTGGCGGATCCGGTGCGCCAGCTCGATCGACGGCCGCGCGTCGGCGATGCCGAAGCCGCCGCCGGACAGCACCTGCTTGTAGACCTCGGTATGGAGGTCGGTGAAGCCGTCGGTGAATTCGACTTCCTCGCCGTCGACGACGATCGAGCGATAGGTCGACCGCTCGCCGGGCTTCGGGACAAACGGCAGATCGCTTTGTTCAGTGGACAGGAACCAGCGAACGGTGGCGCGTTCCAGCTCGAGGTGGCCGGCCATCCGCGACGGCTCGGAGAGATGCACGTCGCAGTCGGTGACGTCGCCGAACAGCCACATCAGTAGATCGAAGAAGTGAATGCCGATGTTGGTGGCGATGCCGCCCGATCGATCGGCCGATCCCTTCCAGGAGACGTCGTACCAGCGGCCGCGTGACGTGACGTAGGTGAGCGAGACGGTGTGGCGCGTCTGCGCGGCGCGGAGGCGCTCCTTCAACGCGACCAGCGACGGATGCAACCGAAGCTGCAGCACTGTGTAAACGCGGCGGCCGGTTTCGCGCTCGAGATCGAGCAGCGCGTCGAGGTTCCAAGGGTTGATCACCAGCGGCTTCTCGCAGATCGCATCGGCGCCGACCCGGAGGGCGAGCCTGATGTGCGCATCGTGCAGGTAGTTGGGCGAGCAGACCGACACGTAATCGACACGATCAGCCGACGCGCCGCGCCGCAGCTTCTCGAGATGGCGATCGAAGCGTTCGAATTCGGTGAAGAACCGGACATCGAACGAGTAGCGGTCGAGAATGCCGACGGCATCGTGCGGGTCGACGGCGGCAACCACCCGGTTGCCGGTTTCGACGATGGCCTTCAGATGACGCGGTGCGATGTAGCCGGCGACGCCGGTGACCGCGAAGTTTTTGCTCGGCACAGACCCTGTTCTAGAACGCGAGGCTCGGCTCGCCTGAAAAAGCTCGTCCCCTGCGGCTCGCCTGAATGGCTCGCCCTCTAGAGAACGCGCGGCTTTCAGCCGAGCGTACCAGCCGCGAAGATCGGCTGAAAATGATCCGTCAATCATCGATTGGGCTCAACACTTTGTCAACCTATACGGGCGCGCGGAGCCCTGCCGTTGCAGCGGAGACGTCGAGTTGTGACAGGATTGAGATCCTCATGTGCGGGATAGCCGGTCTCCTTCAGCTCACCGCCGGCAAGCGGATCAGCGGCGCGACGAGTCGCGCCCGCGCGATGGCCGACTGCATGAGCCATCGCGGACCTGACGATGCGGGCGTGTGGGAAGCGGCGGATGGATCGGTGGCGCTGTCGCACCGGCGGCTGTCGATCGTCGACCTCTCGCCGCTCGGCCGCAACCCGATGGCGTGGGACAACGGCCGGCTGTGGATCACCTTCAACGGCGAGATCTACAACTTCCTCGA
>Ga0070686_100001872_pt1 | contig 11722 bp, 8 predicted proteins | sample KBSS23LmetaG_FD_65654 | JGI IMG/M metagenome (GOLD analysis project Ga0070686, IMG submission 65654) | Switchgrass rhizosphere microbial communities from Kellogg Biological Station, Michigan, USA - KBS S2-3L metaG | ecosystem: Host-associated > Plants > Roots > Rhizosphere ...
CAACTCGAAAAGGTCGATCTGTTCCTCAGCATCAGCGAACACACGTGGAGCACCTTCGTCGCATTGAACCCCCAATACGAAGCGAAACCGCACCAGACAATTCTGCTGGGCATCGGCGACGCGCTCGCCGGCGAGACGCCCGCGCCATCGTCCACGCCCGCCGCGTTGATGTTGAGCCGCTTGTCGCGGGACGAGGATTACAAAGGACACCGCGAAGCTATCAAAGCGTGGCCGCGCGTGTTGCAAAAAAATTCGCAAGCGGAACTTTGGATCGTGGGCGACGGCGACTTGCGCGACGACCTCGAGCGGTTGACGGCTGACCTGAAACTGGATCAGCACGTGCGCTTCTTCGGTTACGTTTCGGACGTCGAGAAGGAGCGTTTGCTCGCCGAGTGTCGGTGCCTGGTGATGCCGAGTCGCGCCGAGGGTTTTGGCCTGGTCTATCTGGAGGCGATGCGCGTGGGCCGCCCGTGCCTGGTCAGCACGCTCGATGCCGGGCGCGAAGTTGTGAACCCACCGGAAGCCGGGTTGGCGGCGAATCCCGACGACGAAGCGGAGTTGGCCGAATCCATTTGCCGTCTGTTGGACGACGGACCGGAGTGGCAGCGTTGGTCGACGCAGGCGCGGCAGCGGTATGAACAGAATTACACGGCGAAACACTTTCAAGAGCGGCTGTTGGCGGCGCTGTTTCCAGTGAACGGGGAGCAGCCAAGCCGTTGATTCCATGAGAGTTCTTCACGTCATTCCCTCAATTTCGGGGCGCTCGGGTGGGCCGGCGCAGGCGCTTATTCCGATGTGCCGCTCTTTGCAGGAGCAGGGGACCGAAGTCGTGATTGCAACCACCGACGCGGACCCAAAAGAGCAGACCGCCCTGGCTGACGAAGGCACTTACCGCGGGATTCCGACTGAGTTCTTTCCTTTGCAGTGGGGTGAGTCGTTCAAGTATTCGAAACCGCTGGCGGCGTGGCTCGATGCGAACGTCGCCCGTTTTGACGTGGTCCATATTCACGCAGTCTTCAATCATGCGTGCATCGCCGCGGCCGGCGCGTGCCGCAAGCATCGTGTTCCTTATGTGGTGCGACCGCTGGGGACGCTGGATCCTTGGAGCATGAAACAGAAGTCGCTGCGGAAATCTTTGTTCTGGCGACTATTCGGCAAACGGATGCTGTCGGCGGCGGCGGCTGTGCATTACACGGCCAGCGCGGAGAAATCTGCCGCTGAAGGCTCGCTCGGTTTGCGCCGCGGCCAGGTGATTCCGCTCGGGGTGGAAACTCTGCTGACTGTGAACGGCAACGGAAACGAATTGCTCGCTGGCAAAATCCCGAAACTCGCCGGGAGCCCTTACGTGTTGGTGCTCTCGAGACTCCATCCGAAGAAGGGCCTGGACATTTTCATCGATGCGTTTGTCTCGTTGATTCGCCAAGAGGGTTTTGCCGGCTGGAAGTTAGTACTCGCCGGCGACGGTCCTCCGGAGTATGTTCAGACTCTCAAACAAAAAGTCTCCGCGCACCAGGCAGCTGACGCGATTTTCTTTCCCGGTTGGCTCGAGCACGACGAGAAAGCGGCATTCCTGCAGCGCGCGTCGCTGCTGGCGCTGCCGTCGCATCATGAAAACTTTGGACTGTGTGTGATGGAAGCACTAGCCGCAGGAGTGCCGGTCATGGTCAGCCCGCACGTGAATCTGGCGACCGAGATCGAGGCCGCCGGGGCCGGCTGGATCGCGCCGGTAACGTCCGCGGCGATCGAAGCGGCGTTGGCCGAAGCGCTCGGCTCAGAAGCGGAGCGCGCCCGACGTGGTAAAGCAGGAAAAAGCCTCTCGCTGGAGTTTTCGTGCGAACGTGTCGCGGTGCGGCTTAATGAAATGTACGCGGCAGTTGCGGCTGGGGCAAATGAGAGTACCGAGAGGCTGGTGAGTTGACGCTACATGCTCGATAACGTTACGCCGCTGATTCTGACCTACAACGAAGCGCCGAACATCGGGCGCACGCTGGCGGCGCTCGGTTGGGCGCGCGACATCGTCGTGGTCGACAGTTTCAGCGACGATGAGACGCTCGCGATTGTCGAAACGTTTCCGCAGGCGCGCGTTTATCAGCGCGAGTTTGATTGCCACCAGAAGCAGTGGAATTTTGGTTTGCAGGAGACGGGCATCAGTTCCGATTGGGTGCTGGGCCTCGACGCGGACTACGTTTTGACTGAAGAGTTTTCGGCTGAACTGCAGACGCTTCGGCCGGAACCGTCCGTTAACGGTTATCGTGCGAAGTTTGTCTACTGCATCAACGGCAAGCGGCTCGCGAGCGGAGTCTATCCGCCGGTGACGGTGCTCTATCGCCGCGCGGGCGCCTCGTATACGCAGGACGGCCACACGCACCGGTTGGTGATCGACGGCGCCGTTGCAGACTTGCGCGCGCCGATTCTTCATGACGATCGCAAGTCGCTCAGCCGCTGGTTCGAGGGGCAGTCGCGCTACACGAAACTCGAAGCGGAGAAGTTGTTGTGGGCACAGCCGGATGGTTTGAGTTGGACTGACCGCGTCAGACGTTGGCGCGTGGTCGCTCCGGCGGCGATGCTTTTTTACTGTCTGATTGTTCGCGGCGGATTGTTTGACGGTTGGGCCGGGTTTTACTACGCGTTTCAACGCGCGCTCGCTGAGTTAATGCTCTCGCTCTATCTCTTGGACCACGATCTGGGGATGACGACGGAAGAGCGACGACCGATGAGTGCCGCAAGCAGCAGTGCCACCGCGAGCGAGTCATCAAGTTCGGGGCTGGATCTCGTAAACCAGAGAATAGCTGCTGAGGAACCGCGGTCGGCCGTCAGCGGTCGCCGTTCCTAATTAGATCATGTGTGGAATTTGTGGAGCCGTTGATTTCGCCGAGCCGGCGCAGTCGCTCGAGTTAGTCGAGCGGATGACGCCGACGATGGCGCATCGCGGACCGGATGACGCGGGTTATCTGGACCGCGGGCCAATCGCGCTCGGGATGCGGCGCTTGAGCATTATCGATCTCGAAGGTGGACATCAACCGATCTTCAACGAGGACGGGCGCGTCGGGGTCGTACTCAACGGTGAGATTTACAACTTCCGCGAATTGACAACGCAGCTCAAGGATCGCGGGCACACGTTTCGCACGCGCGCGGATTCGGAAGTCGTGGCGCACGCATACGAAGAGTGGGGACAGGATTGCGTCGAGCGCTTGCAGGGAATGTTTGCGCTCGCGATTTGGGACGGACGGACGGGCGGCGCAGAAACGTTGCTCTTAGCGCGCGACCGACTCGGAATCAAACCGCTTTACTACTACGCGCAAAGCGCAAGGTTCAGAGTTTCGAGTTCCGAGTTCCAAGTCAATGGGAATCAAACTGATTCGGCGGAGTCAGCCGTTCGCCAAGAGGGACGCGATCTGGGATCAGAACTCGAAACTGGAAACCCGCAACTCAAAACTGGTGATGTGTTCGTCTTCGCGTCCGAAGTCCGCACGTTGCTCGCGAGCGGGGTCGTGCCGCGAAAACTTTCGCGCGACGCAGTTGAAAGCTACCTGTTGTTCGGTTCCGTCAGCGAGCCGATGACCCTGATTGACGGCGTGCTTTCGTTGCCGCCGGGCCATCGCATGACAATCACGACAGGCTCAGAACCGGGTTCTAAGAATTTAGTCAGTATCTCGCGGTATTGGAGCATCGCCGCCGCGCCGTCGCGCAACGGCCACCGCGCCGTTACCGACACCGCGTCGGCGGCGAAGCGCGTGCGAAGTTTGCTGGAAGAGAGCGTGCGCGGCCACTTGATCGCCGACGTCCCGGTGGGAGTGTTCCTGAGCAGCGGCATCGACTCGACGGCGCTGGCGGCGCTCGCGAGTCGCGAAGTTTCCGGAGTGCACACTTTCACCGTCGCTTTTCCGGAGGACCAGTTTAGCGAAGCGACCATGGCGCGGCGCACCGCCGAGCGTTTGGGAACGACGCATCAGGAACTGATGCTCAGCGGCGACGAGATGCTCGCGCGCCTCGGCGAAGCGATCGGCGCACTCGATCTGCCGACGATGGACGGCATCAACACCTATTTTGTTTCCGCCGGCGCGCGCGCGGCTGGGCTGAAGGTCGCGCTGTCGGGCCTCGGCGGCGACGAAGTGTTTGGCGGTTACAGCACATTTCGCCGCACGCCGCGTTATCAGCGTCTGGCGCAGGCGGGAAATGCGGTGCCGGGCGGCGTGCGGTCCGCGATGGCGACTGCGGTGGCCGAAGCGGGCGGGCGCTTTGTTCGCGGCGACGCGGCGCGCAAGCTTGCAGCGCTTTGGCAGGACTCCGGTTCGCTGCCCGACCCGTTCTACTTCGGCCGTCTGCTGTTCACGCCTCCGCAAGTTTCGGGACTCATGAACGAAGCCCAGCCCGCTGAGCACGAATCGCTTTGGTGGCACTGGCTCGCGGAGAGTGTCGCCGAGGCGCGGCAGTTGGATTCCTTTGCTGCGGTTTCGTGTCTCGAGGCGCAGTCGTATTTGGTGAACACGCTCTTGCGGGACACGGATTCGATGAGCATGGCCCATTCGCTCGAAGTGCGCGTGCCGTTTCTCGATCATCCGCTGGTGGAGTTTGTTACGCATCTGCCGCAGGAAATAAAGATGACGAAGGGGAACGGCAGGGGCGTGCCGAAGGCGTTGCTGGTGGCGGCGCTCGCGGATCTTTTGCCGGCGGAAGTGGTCCAACAAAGCAAACGTGGCTTTACGTTTCCCTGGGCGGCTTGGCTGCGTGGCCCATTGAAGCAGCAGATCGAGAAGGGACTCGCAGAGTTGTCACCGGCGCTCGCGGAAGTGCTCGACGCGAAAGCGGCGCAAGACGTCTGGCGCGATTATTTGGACGAAAAGACGACGTGGTCGCGGCCGTGGAGTCTTTACGTTTTGAACGAGTGGACGAAAAAGCAGTTTTGAGTTTTTAGTTTTGAGTTGGCTCTTGCAACTTCGCGATTTTCGACTAAAGAACGTCATGTCACGACTGAAAACCTGGAACTCAAAAACTTAGAACTCAAAACTTAAAACCGACTACATGTACATTCTTGGCATCAACGCATACCACGGCGACGCCGCCGCGGCCTTAATTAAAGACGGACGAATCGTCGCGGCAGTTGAAGAAGAGCGGTTCAATCGCGTGAAGCACTGCGCCGGTTTTCCGACGCAGGCGGTGCGCTACTGTCTCGAAGTCGCCGGCATCAGTATTGAAGAAATTGCGCACGTTGGCGTCTCGCGCGATCCGTCGGCGCACCTGCATAAGAAAATCTTGTTTGCGGCGACGCGGGCGGCAAAACAAAGTAAGCAGTGGGCAGTGGGCAGTGGGCAGAAGGCAGTTGGAGTTGCGGAACCGGGGGAAAGGGGAACGGGTAAAGGGGAAGACGAAAACGGCAGCGGCGCCGGCGGCAATGGCAGTGAAGCTAAGAGCGGCAACGGGCGCGGGCCGGGGATTTTTCGTCAGGTCAAGGATCGACTGAACAACGCGGCGAAGGTTCGCGACCTCAAGGACGATCTCGCGCGCGCGTTGGGCGCCGCGAAAGGAAGTCTGCGCGCGCAGTTTCACAACATCGAACATCATCGCGCGCATCTCGCGAGCTCGTTTTACGTTTCGCCCTTTGAACGCGCGGCGCTGTTGTCGATTGACGGCTTCGGCGACTTCGTCTCGACCATGTGGGCGCTCGGAGAAGGGAACTCGATCAAGGTCCTGGACCAGGTCGAGTATCCGCATTCGACCGGCATCGTCTACACGGCGACAACGCAGTTCATCGGCTTCCCGCATTACGGCGACGAAGGCAAAGTGATGGGCCTTGCGCCTTACGGCCGGCCGCGATTCATCGAAGAATTTCGCGACATCATTCGCACCGAAGCGCGCGGGCAGTTTCGTTTGAACCTTGATTACTTTCGCCATCACGCGGAAGGCGTCGACATGACCTGGGACCAGGGCTCACCCGTCATTGGCCGCATTTTTTCCGACGAGTTTGTGCGCACGTTTGGGCCGGCTCGCGAGCGCGGCGCCGCGCTGACTGAACGCGAGCAGGACATCGCCGCGAGTTTGCAACTGCGTTTGGAGGAAGTCGGTTTTCACGTCCTGAATCATCTGCATACGGAAACGGGTCTCACGGATCTCGGTCTTTCCGGCGGCGTCGCTTACAACTCCGTAATGAACGGCAAGATTCTGCTGAATACACCGTTTCAACGCGTCTACGTGCAACCGGCGGCGGGCGACAGCGGCACGGCACTGGGCGTTTGCTACGAAATTCATAACGGGATTTTGAAGCAGTCGCGCGGCGAAGTGATGCTCGGCGCGTACACCGGTCCGGAGTTTACGAACGATGAAATTCGCGCCGAACTCACGACAAGTGGTCTCGCGTTCGAAACATTGAGTGACGAAGAGGTAACCAGGCGCGCGGCGCAGGACATCGCTGACGGGTTAGTGGTCGGTTGGTTTCAGGGACGGATGGAGTTTGGACCACGCGCACTCGGCAATCGATCGATCGTAGTCGATCCGCGCCGCGCGGACATGAAGGACATTCTGAACGAGCGCATCAAGAAGCGCGAACCGTTTCGGCCGTTTGCGCCATCGATTGTCGAAGAGCGCACGGCGGACTATTTCGAACAGGATCATCCGGCGCCGACGATGCTGATGGTCTATCAGGTCCGCGCCGAACGCCGCGCCGAGGTTCCGGCGATTACGCACGTTGACGGCTCGGGGCGTTTGCAGACGGTGTCACGCGAAGTCAATCCGCGCTATTACCAGTTGATTTCAGACTTCAATGAGTTAACCGGTGTGCCGGTCGTGTTGAATACGTCGTTCAACGAAAACGAGCCGGTGGTCTGCACGCCGCGGCACGCGATCGATTGTTTTCTGAAAACGCGGATGGACGTTTTGTATCTTGGGAACCAGGTCGTTCGCCGTGCAGTGAAAAGTGAAGAGTGAAAGGTGAAAAGCCAGAAACAGAAGACCAACTAAATTCAGGACAAGCCTTCCGCTTTAGGCTAAATAACCGAAAGGAAGGATGCAAATGAGACCACATGAGAAGCTCGAAGTTTGGAAACGTGCCGTTGACTTCGTAGTTCGAATCTACAAAATGACTGAGACGTTTCCCCGAGAAGAGAAGTTTGGCTTGACGTCGCAAATACGACGAGCTGCAGTTTCAGTTCCCGCTAACATTGCTGAGGGCGCCGCACGTCAGTCAAGTAAGGAGTTCGGTTACTTTTTGTCCAACGCACAGGGCTCCGTTAGTGAGCTGGCAACAGAAATACTGATTGCGCGGCGCTTGAATTACGTCAGCGAGCAAAACTACAAGTTGGACGACAATGAGCTCGCAAGCATCGGGCGAATGATTCTTGGCTTGGCTCAAAGCGTCAAGCGTCGCAACGCGTAGCAGATTTACTTTTCACCTTTCACTTTTCACCTTTCACGGGAAATCAAATGAGAATCCTTGTAACGGGCGGCGCTGGTTTTATTGGCTCGCATCTTTGTGAGCGTTTATTGTCAGACGGCCACGACGTACTTTGTCTCGACAATTTCTTCACCGGGCGGCGCGTGAATATCGTCCACCTTCTGGACAATCGCCACTTCGAATTAATTCGTCACGATGTCATTGAGCCGATCCTGCTCGAGGTCGATCAGATCTACAACCTCGCGTGTCCGGCCTCGCCGATTCATTACCAGTACAATCCTGTGAAGACCGTGAAGACGAGCGTCATGGGGATGATCAATATGCTCGGCCTCGCGAAGCGCACGCACGCGCGCATCCTCCAGGCCTCGACGTCGGAGGTCTACGGCGACCCGTTGGTCCATCCGCAGCCGGAAGAGTATTGGGGCAACGTCAACCCGATCGGGCTGCGTTCGTGTTACGACGAAGGCAAACGCATTGCCGAAACTTTGATGATGGATTATCACCGGCAGAATCACGTGGACACGCGCATCGCGCGAATCTTCAACACGTATGGACCACGCATGCTGGAAGACGACGGCCGCGTGGTTTCGAACTTCGTGGTGCAGGCGCTGCGCGGCAAACCGCTGACACTTTACGGCGCCGGCGATCAAACGCGGTCGTTTTGTTATGTGGACGATCTGGTAGAGGCACTGATCCGTTTGATGAATGTCGCGGACGTGCACGAGCCGGTGAATTTGGGTAACCCCGGCGAGTTTACGATCAAGGAGTTGGCGGATGAAGTGGTGAAGATTTGCGGCTCGAATCCGGGCGTGGAGTATTTGCCGTTGCCGCAGGATGATCCGAAGCAGCGCAAGCCGAACATCTCGCGCGCGCAGCAACTGCTTGGTTGGAATCCGACGATTCCGTTGCATGAGGGTCTGAAGAAGACGGTCGCGGATTTCAAGCAGCGAGTAGCAAACAGCAAACAGCAAACAGCGGATAGCCAGACGGCGGGTCGCGGTGAGTGATCGGCTGTTTACTGTTCACTGTTTGCTGTCTGCTGACCCTTCTTTACAAACTCAATGAAAATTCTGCTACTCAACCAGTGCTTCTATCCTGACGTCGCGTCGACGGCGCAGCATCTGACTGATCTGGCTGTTGAGCTGGCCGCCGCCGGTCACGAGGTGACTGTGATCGCGAGCGATCGCGGATACGACAATCCGTCGCTCCGGTTTTCGCGACGCGAAACGTGGAAGGGCGTTCGCATCATTCGTATTCCTTCACTGGCGCTCGGCAAATCTTCAAAATGGCGACGGGTGGTGAACTTCGCAAGTTTCATGTTTGTTTGCGCGTTGCGACTGCTCGTGTTGCCGCGCTTCGACACAGTCGTCGCGTTGACTTCGCCGCCGTTGATTTCCGTGTGGGGTGCGGTGTTCGTATTGCTCAAAGGCGGACGCTTTCTGTGTTGGGTCATGGATTTGAACCCTGACGAAGCGATCGCGGCCGGCTGGCTCCGCGAGAAGTCTTTGACGGCGCGGCTGCTGTTTCGCATGCTTGTTTTCAGCCTCAAACGCGCCGAACGGATCATCGTGCTCGATCGCTTCATGCAGCGACGGATTATCGAGAAGGGAATTGCGGCAGAGAAGATCGCGATTATTCCGCCGTGGTCGCACAACGATGCGGTGACGTTGGACCACGTGGGCCGTGACAGGTTTCGCGCGGCGCACAACCTGGCGGAGAAGTTTGTCGTGATGTACTCCGGCAACCACAGCCCGTGTCATTCGCTCGACACATTGCTGGCGGCGGCGCGCAAACTCCGTGAGCAGCCGAACATTGCGTTTTGTTTTGTGGGCGGAGGCAGCGAATATCACAAGGTGCAGGCGTATGCGCGCGACCATAAGTTAAGCAATGTCGTTTGCCTGCCGTATCAGCCGTTGAGCGAACTGTCGGCGTCGCTGTCGGCTGCTGACGTGCACGTCGTCGTGATGGGAGATGCATTTACTGGGATCGTCCACCCATGCAAAATCTATAACATCCTCGAAATTGGTTCGCCGGTGCTCTACATTGGACCAACGACCAGCCACGTCGGCGACGTGGTCGCGAAACTTGACGATCAGGATTTGGTTTGTAGTGCGCGACACGGCGACGCAGATGCAGTTGCCGACTTCATCGCAGCCGGCGCGGCGAAGTTGAGCGGGAAACGCTCCGCGTCGGCAGTTAAAGTCGCGCAGACGTTTTCGCGTGAAGCGTTGATGCCCCGCGTGGTGGGACTGATTGAGGGAAGCGAGGAAGTGGCGGTGGAAAGTGGCCGGTGGGCGGTGGGCAGTGGGCAGTTGTGAGATTTTTAGTTCAACTCTCTGTGCGATCTCAGTGTCCTCTGTGCCTCTGTGGTGAGTGTCTTAGATAGGTTTATTCACCACAGAGACACAGAGGACACAGAGATTGCACAGAGAAAGTCACAAATTGCTTGAGAGTCAGTCTTCGTAATCTTAGTTCAATTTGAGTGAGGTGCTAATGGGTAAGCAAACGAGAGTTTTGGTAACGGGCGCAGGCGGTTTCATCGGACATCATCTGACGCGCTATTTGACCGAACGCGGCTACTGGGTGCGCGGCGTCGACATCAAGAAACCCGAGTTTGAGCCGACGACGGCGGATGAATTCAAACTCCTCGACCTGCGACAAGCGGACAGCTGTTTGGAAGCGACCAGCGACGTCGATGAAGTCTACGGCCTGGCCGCGAACATGGGCGGCATCGGTTTCATCGAAAACAACAAGGCCGTCATCGTCCGCGACAACACGCTCATCAATCTGCAGTCGATCGAAGCGGCGCGCGCGAACGGCGTGAAGCGTTATCTCTACACCTCGAGCGCCTGCATCTACCCCGGCTACATGCAAAAGGAAACCGACATCGCGCCGCTCCGCGAGGAAGACGCTTATCCCGCCGACGCCGAGGACGGCTATGGTTGGGAGAAGCTCTATATGGAGCGCGTCTGCCGGCATTACAGCGAGGACTTTGGTTTAGACACGCGCGTCGTCCGCTTCCATAACATCTTTGGTCCACTGGGAACGTACGACGGTGGTCGCGAAAAGTCGCCCGCGGCGATCTGTCGGAAAGTTGCACTCGCGAACGACGAAGACACGATCGAGGTTTGGGGCGACGGCGAACAGACCCGTTCGTATTGTTACATCGACGACTGCGTCGAAGGTCTCTATCGGCTCATGCAAAGCGATCATGCGGAGCCGTTGAACCTCGGGCAGGATCGCATGCTGTCCATCAACGAACTCGTTGACATCGTCGCAGGCATCGCCGGAAAGAAAATTTCGAAGCGCTACGATCTGACGAAGCCACAGGGCGTGCGCGGTCGCAACAGCGACAACACGCGACTGCGTCAAGTGCTCGATTGGGAGCCGACGGTTTCGCTTGAGGACGGACTGACGAAGACGTACGCGTGGATTGCGTCGGAACTGCGGAAGGATCATCCGCAGACTGCGCGGGTTTCAGAGGTTGAGCAGGTCGCGTGATTGAGTTTGCGGCTGCGATCAAAGCACTGGAAGCGCAGTCCAAAGGAATGACGGCGCAATCTAAAGGAACATCCGCGCGTAATCTGTGTCTTGTCAGAACCGCCTGCGTCAGTGGGCGGCCTGTTTTGTACCGCTCGACGATTAGAAGGCCGCCCGCTGACGCAGGCGGTTCTGACAGTTTTAACCTCCCGATGAAAGCCAGAGGTGTCTCCCAGTGAAGACTTATTTTGCACTTTTCCTAATCGCGACGATGTCGGCGCTGGTGATCACGCCGCTCATCCGGCGTCTATGCGAACGCTTCAAGTTGCTCGACGACCACGCGGACGATCGTCGCGTTCACACGAGCGCGATCCCGCGTCTCGGCGGCGTCGCGATTTATCTGTCGCTGCTGCTCGCGCTGGCGAGTCTATTATTCGTCTCGAATCTCCTCACCGACACGCTTCGCTTTTACACTCCGATGCTGATCAAAGTCCTGATCCCGGCGTCGCTGGTGTTGCTGTTGGGCGTGTACGACGACTTGCGCGGCACGAATGCGGCGGTGAAATTTATCGGACTCGGCGTCATCGCTTCGCTGTTTTACGCGATGGGCGGGCGCATCGACGCGCTGGCGATTCCGTTTGTCGGTGTCGTTTATTTACCGCCGGCAATCAGTTTTGTGTTGACCGTCTTCTGGCTGGTCGCGATTTCCAACGCTTTCAATCTCATCGACGGCATGGACGGGCTGGCGACCGGTGCTGCGTTGTTTTCATCGATCGTGATTCTGGTCGTGGCACTGTCAGGCGGACACGTCGTGATGAGTGTGGTCACGATCGTGATTTGCGGCGCGCTGGCCGG
>Ga0070686_100001874_pt1 | contig 11715 bp, 8 predicted proteins | sample KBSS23LmetaG_FD_65654 | JGI IMG/M metagenome (GOLD analysis project Ga0070686, IMG submission 65654) | Switchgrass rhizosphere microbial communities from Kellogg Biological Station, Michigan, USA - KBS S2-3L metaG | ecosystem: Host-associated > Plants > Roots > Rhizosphere ...
AAATCCAGGAACGTTGGCGCGATTTTTTTCTCGAATCCGTCTTTGCGCGCGCGCTCGAGAATGTCGAGTGGGATGAAGCTTCGTTTTGCGCTGTCGCCGGGTTGACGCTCGAAGCGTTCAATCTCGAAGCCGAATTTTGCGTTGGCGACGCCGCCGCGATGATTCCGCCGCTCACTGGCAACGGCATGTCGATGGCGTTCGAATCCGCCACGATGGCCGCCTCCGTACTGGAACGTTACAGCAAGGGCCGCCTGTCCTGGTCCGAGGCCCTGTCGCAACATGCATCCCACTGGAGCCGCCAATTCGCGCGCCGTCTCCGGTGGGCGCGCTGGACGCAACGCCTCGTTTTCACTGCGCGGGGTCAAAAGTTAATGCACTTTTTCAGCCGGCTTTCCCCCGCTCTCCCGCGCCTCCTTTTTTCGCAAACGCGATAAAACTGGAACGTGCTGTCCCGTTTTGAGACAGCGAGAGTGCGCCCGGCAGTCGCTTCGGCCATTATCCTGCGTCTTTATAGGGCAGAATCCCAATGGTCGGGTCATGGCATTGCGCCTGCTAAGTGCCCGGTCGCCGTAACTGAAAAATGAAATCCAGCCTCAAGCTTGCCCTTTGCATCGCGCAGTTCCTTGTCCTTTTGGCGGGGTCTGTCGGCGCCGCCTCGCTGGAAGCATTACACAACGACCCGAACCTGACGCCCGAGACGTTCGCGACGCACTTCGCCACGTTTAAGTTCGTTTTTAATCCTGACGTCCAAAAGCCCGAGAGCTTTCTCGCGACCGAAGCGGGCGATTGCGACGATTATTCGACCCTCGCCGCCGCCGAACTCGCCCTGCGCGGCTACCATTCCCGTCTTATCTCCATCCGGATGAAAAAAGTTGTGCATGTCGTTTGTTACGTGGAAGAAGCCAGGAGTTATCTCGATTACAATTTGCGCGCGCAAGGAAGCGGCCTGGTGGCGTGCGGCCCGGAACTTTCCGACATGGCTGATGCTGTCGCGAAATCGTTCAAGATGAATTGGACGTCGGTTTCGGAATTTACCTACAGCGACGGCGTCAAGCGATTGGTCAAAACGACGCTGGCGAAGAATCCTTCCAATTAATAGGGCGACGATGCTGGCCTCGACTTCAATATTCGACGCGCTGGAAGTCGGAGCGATCCTTTCGTCGGTCTTCGCCTTGACGGGCGCTTTCGCCTGGCGCCAGGCCAGCGCCCGCGCGCGCGTCGAATCCGAACTCGCGCGCAAACAGATCGAAACCCTCGAACGCGAAGCCCGTCTTCTCCGGCAGCGCGCCTCAGCCATCATCGATCGCGCCAGCGAAGGCATTTTGCTCGCTCGCGCCGACGATCTTTTGCTCCTGGCCGCCAATCCCGCCGCGCGCCGTTTGCTCGGCGTCGCCGAAGGGCCCCTGCCGCGCCTGCCGGAGGTTTGCCAGATCAGCCTGGGCAGCGAAGAAAGTTTCCCCATGGCCGCGCACGAATGGTTTGCGCTCATCCAGCGCCGCCGCCAACTGCGGTTGTTGCGCAACGACGGCCACGTGATCGAAGCCATGGCCGACGTGATTCCCGTCGAGGAAAATGGCCAGGCGGCCTACCAGTTCTTTTTGCGCGAAGTGACCGATCGCGTGCGCCTCGAAGAACAACTGCGCCAGGCCGAAAAACTTTCCACGCTCGGCCAAATGGTTTGCAGCATCGCGCACGAACTGTGCAATCCCCTCGCGGTCGTCAATGGCTACGTCGAACTGCTCATGGAACGCCGCGATTTGGAGGAGAGCGTGACCGCGCAACTCGCGAAGATGAAGTTCGAATCCAATCGCGCTTCCAAGCTGGTTAAAAATTTCCTCAGCTACGCGCGCCAGCGTCCGGCCCGGCGCGAACTCGTGAATTTGAACGATGTCGTGCAACGCGCCATCGATGTGCGCGCGCTCGAATTGCGCGACGAATGCGCCGAAATCATTTTAAAGCTCGACGCCGATTTGCCCCGGACCATGGCGGACTTCGACCAGGCCCAGCAAATTCTGGTGAACCTGATTCACAATTCCCTCCAGGCCATCGGCAACACGAAAATGCCGCGCCTGACTTTCACCACCTGCACGCTCGACGAAACGGTCGTGATGAAAGTCGAAGACAACGGCCCCGGCATTCCCAAGGAATTGCTCAACCGCATCTTCGAACCCTTCTTCACCACCAAACCCGCCGGCATCGGCACCGGGCTCGGACTCTCCATCGCGCACCGCCTCATGGCCGAGCACAATGGCCGCATTTATTACACCGCGTCCAGCGATGGCGGCGCCGCCTTCGTCCTCGAATTCCCGCGCTCCCACGAAGAGCCGAAAACCGAAAAACCCATCGAGCTTTCGCCCGCCCAATCCATCGCCGTCGATGCCCCGGCTGGCCATCTCCGGCGCGTTTTGATTTTGGACGACCAACAAACCATTGCCGACCTTCTGACCGAAATGGTGCGCCTCATCGGCTACGAAGCCCACGCCGAATCCGATCCCAGGAAAGCGCTGGAACGCGTCGAAGAAGAAGAATTCGACGTCATCGTTTCCGACTATCGCATGCCCGAAATGAACGGCCAGGAATTCTACCGCGCCGCCATCGCCCTCCGTCCCGAACTTGCCCAGCGCATCATCTTCCTCACCGGCGACCTCCTCAACGAAGAGACCCAGCAATTCCTAAAATCCACCGGAGCCCGCTACCTCACCAAGCCCTTCCAGCTCGCGAAAATCCAACAATCCATCAACGACGTCCTCCACGACCACGAGTTCGTCGGCTGATAAACATCGTATTCGATCGTTCAACGTCGCGGCTTCCGCTCCATCGTCTCCCACAAAGCGGCGAGATCCAGCGTGAAGCCTCTTAAAACAGGATCGCCAGAAATTTTTTTGGGATTCGACAGTACCTTGGGCGCGTGCTCCGGACGATAAACGTGGACCTGCTTTTTCACCGAATCGATCAGCCAGCCGAGTTGCGCGCCGTTCTCGATATACTCCGCCATCTTTTCCTGCACGTCCCGCAACCGATCGCTCGGCGAAAGAAGTTCCAAAACGAAATCCGGACACAAGGGAAGAAATCGCGTCCAGTCCCTTTGGGACAGCGTCTCCAGCCGTTCGTTGCGCACCCACGAAATATCCGGCGAACGCGCCGCTCCATTCGGGAGGACAAATCCGCCGGATGAATCGAAGCCCTTTCCACTTCCATCCTGTCGCGACCAAACCTGAAATTGATAAGCCAATTCGAGGTTTCCATGACTGCTGCTTCCTCCTGCGGGCGCCAAAATAATGAGGTCGCCGTCCGCGCTTCGTTCGATGCGAAGATCTTTGTTGCGACGGCAGAATTTGTAGAACTGTTCATCGTCCATCCCCCAACTGGGCTCGGGATGGACCACGACAGGAAACGGGTCGCAGCAATCCTGCTGGATCGATTCCAAAAGTTCAGCCATGCCTTAATATTGCCCGAGGAACTGTTTCGGAGCAAGTCATCGCACCAGGCTCAGGCCTTGCCCACTTTGAGAAAACGCTCGGTCACCGCGTCCCAATCCACCACGTTCCAGAAGGCCGCGATGTATTCGGGACGGCGATTTTGGTATTTCAAATAATACGCGTGCTCCCAGACATCCAGCCCGAGGATCGGCGCTTTGCCCTGCGAAATCGGGCTGTCCTGGTTGGGCATCGATTCGACATTGAGCATTCCATCCTTGCCCACCGTCAACCACGCCCAACCGCTGCCGAACACCGTCGTCGCCGCCTTGGTGAACTGTTCCTTGAACCCATCGAAATTCGAAAACTTCGTGTCGATCGCCTTCGCCAATTCTCCTTTCGGCGCGCCACCGCCGCCCTTTTTCATGACATTCCAAAACAGCGTATGGTTTGCATGCCCGCCGCCGCTGTTGCGCACCGCGGTGCGAATCGAGTCCGGAATTTTCGTCAAATCGCGCAGCAATTCCTCCACCGATTTCGTCCCCAGCTCCGCCTGGCCCGCGACCGCTTTATTCAAATTCGCGACATAAGTGGCGTGATGTTTGTCGTGATGAATCTCCATCGTGCGCGCGTCGATGTGCGGTTCCAGCGCATCGAAGGCGTAGGGCAACTTCGGCAACTGAAACGGCCCGGTCGGCGCTGGCGCCGGCGCCGCGGATTGTTGCCCCAAAACCGTCACCGCTCCGGCCGCCGCCACGACTGCTGCGCCCAAAGTTGTCCTCTGCAAAGCCATCCGTCGCGTCATCATAAAAATTCCTCCAATTTCAGTCTCGAACATCCACAACACCCCCTCGAAATTCAAGCAAATACGATTTCGCTTCGATTCAAAGGCTCACCCTCGACCGACGCGAAAAACAGGCTCCCACCAAGCCGAGAATCGAAACCGCACTGCATCCGGGCGCGAAAAATCGGTCGAGAGGCCGGCGCGCGTTCGCGGAGAATTGGAGGCGGGCCTGGAGCGATTCGCCCTGGCCCGGAAATGAAGCGGTCGATAGGACGTTTCCGCCGGCGGCCACCATTTGTGAAATGCCGGAGCTCGCAAGGCGAAAGATCGGAATGCCATATTCCGTCGCGCGCATGGGCGCGATCATCGCGTGGAGTTCGTGTTGTGTTGGGCCCCAATCCGCCACGTCCATTGTCGGCACAATCAAGGCTTCGGCACCTTGTTTGACGAGCGCGTCGGTCACGCGCGTGTAACTTAAATCGTAGCAGACGCAGAGACCGATTTTGCCCCATGGCGAATCCCAAAGACGCTGTTCGGGCGCGGGCAAGCCATCCTTGAAAAACTGGATCGGCACCGCTTTTACTTGCTTGAAAACGACTTCGCCCTCCGGCCCGATCACGAATGCCGTGTTGTAAAAATTTCCGTTCGCCGTTGGTTCCTTGGCGCCGACGATCAGGTATTTCTGATTCTGTTTGCACCAACGCGCCACCGGTTTCGGGATCGGCCCATCGAAGGTGTATTCGCTCAAAATGAAAAGCTCCGCCGTTGGATATTTCTGATTCAACGCGTCCAGTTTGCCGGGCACTTCGAGCTCGACGGGAAATTCCAATTGCAATCCCGCCACATCGACCACGCGAAAGGTTCGGGCTGCTTTGGATGGAGGAATTTGCGCCACCCCAAATAAGACGATCAGCCCTCCAGCGCTGGCCAGAATTCGCAATTTCGTCGGAAGCCGTTGCATCAACGCCGCCAGCAGAATGATCGCGAAGCTCGTTCCGTACAGGCCGAGGGTTGAGATTAGAATGGTCGGCTGCAACGAAAACGCGTAACCCGGCGCCATCCACGAAAATTTCAGCGGATATAATTCCGAGCGAAAATATTCGAGGCCCGTCCAAAAAATCGGAATTAAAATTAACGCCGTTTTTCTCGAAAAACGTTTTCGCGCCCACGAGCCCAAATAAACAAAGAGCCCATGCCAGAGCGCGAGGATCATCCACAACGCGATCGCCGCCGCGTCGAACAGCGTGAAAAAGAAAACCAGCTTCGGCACGAACACCAGCAGTCCCAAAGCAAGCCCGGCGTAAAAAGCGCCGCGCGAAGATTCGATCCGCGTCAATTCCACCAGGGCCCCGAGATAGACGGCCACGAAAACGGCAAGCGCCGGATTCGCGAACGCCAAATGAAAACTCGCCGCGGCCACGACGATGAAGCCGACCGCGTTCCGGCGTGACAATGGCGGCGCGGCAAGTTGCGCGGAATCGTGATGGGCCATGCGCGCGAGTATCATGGCAGGCGCATTTAAGGTTCCAGCAAAAAACCGGTTCGAAAAGGGAAGAGGTTTTAACCGCGGATATCTCGGATGGGAAACGGATCGAGGAGGTATGGGAATTGTGGGATAAGGCGGTTGGATGTGGGATTGGAAGGACTTACGCACGAAAAATCCGGGACCAAGGGAATTGCAGATTGCCGATTGCGGAATGCAGATCGAGGGACCGGGGGGACGCCGGTGTCTCGGATTGTTGGGGCGAAAGGAATAAATGAGATTAAGTGAGACGGCTATGATTTTGGGCCATTTATTGGGCAATTTAAGCGAGACGGTCCGACTCTTAAGTGGGACGGTGCGGCTTAGGTGAGACGAGCCGAGACGGGATTGCCCATTCCCCGGGACGGCGTCCGGGTTCGGCGCGAAAAAAAGAAACCCGTTAAGTCCGTTAAAGAGCGTTAACAAGCGAAAATGGGGGGATGGGGGTTGGGAAGGACGAATGACAAAGGCATCCCGCTGAGAGTGGACAGAAAAATGAGAACAGAAAAATCCCGATGGGCAAAGTGCAGAATGGGAGACAGAATGAGGTTGGGGCCGGTTTGGCTGGGATGGAAGGGCATGGGGGCGCGGGGTTCCGCAGGGCGGAACGGCGAAGGTTATTGTTTTGTGTCGCGTGTACACAATGCTTCCGTTCTCGTTTTTCTCTGCGGGAAGATCGGCTCTCGTGATGAGGGCTGATCTATCAGCAGTCGCGGATTATTATGGCCTATCTGCGGTGGAAAGCAAATCGTTTTGGATTAACGCTGCGGAAGCGATTGCGAAATCCCAGTGGCGACACTACTTTCTTTTCGGACTGAGAATGCTCGGTCGGTGGGCGTTTTCTGGCGAAGGCCGGAGACGCCCATTTGAGTTTTTAGGGAAACACTTTCCGCGCACGCGACAACCCGCGATCACGGACTAGCCTGAGTTTCCGGGGGAATTCGAATTCTTCAAAGACGTTCGCGACAGCCTGACTGAAACTTGCCAAGTGAGCCGGCGCGCTCAATGCTGAAGAGGTGGACCCGTTAACTCGGGAAGAAAGATCAAAAGTAATGGCTGCTGTTCGTGGGTCGGGAAACAAGGCCACTGAACTTCGGCTGATTGCCATATTCCACGATTTTTGCATTGGAGGTTGGAGGCGTGGTTCGCGCCTTCCCGGCAAACCTGATTTTGTGTTTGCAAAAGAAAGGCTGGCGATTTTTGTCGATGGTTGTTTCTGGCATGGATGTCGTTGGCATTGCCGCCTGCCAAAGTCGCGCCAAGAGTTTTGGCTCCCAAAAATCAACCGGAACCGTGAGAGGGATCGAAAGGTCCGCGAACTTTTGCGAAGGGAAGGATGGGAAACAATGCGGATTTGGGAACACTCTTTGATTAATCCAGAAAAAGTTGTAAAACGGATGGGGATTGCGTTAGAGAAAGGGCGGAACAAACATGCAAAGCATTGAACTTTTTGCTGGCGGAGGCGGACTTGCTCTTGGGCTTCACGAAGCTGGGTTCGAACCGAGCCTTGTCGTAGAACGTGACCGGGATTCATGCCAGACCTTGCGCGAGAACTGGGTTTCCGGGCTTTGCACAAAGTCGCTCATTCTGAACCGCGACGTCCGCACGGTTGAATTTGAAAAATGGGCTGGAAATGTTGATCTCGTTTCCGGCGGACCGCCGTGCCAACCCTTCTCTATCGGTGGAAAACACAAGGGTCACGCTGACTCTCGAGATATGTTTCCGCATGCCGCGAACACGATCAGAATCGTTCGGCCAAAGGCTTTTATTTTTGAGAATGTGCGTGGCTTGTTGCGCAAATCGTTTGCCACGTATTTCGAGTACATTTTATTGCAGTTGCAGCACCCGTTAATTTCTCGAAAGACCGGAGAGGAATGGTGGGAACATCAAGTTCGCCTGGAGCAGCATCACACCCGCGGTCGGGAGGAGGAGTTTTTTTATCGCGTGGTGTTTCAAAAGATCAATGCCGCCGATTACGGAGTGCCTCAGTGCCGCGAGCGGGTCGTCATTGTTGGATTTCGAAATGACATTCAACAGCCATGGAGTTTCCCTCCGGCGACTCACTCCCAAGGTGCATTAGAAGGCGCGAAATGGGTGACCGGGTCTTATTGGGATGAGCATCGAGTTCCACATCGGGAACGACCAAGATTGCTGGGCGCTGACCGAAAAAGATCTTCGGAAAAGTACGAGTCTCTTCCCTTGAGCTTGCGCTGGCGAACAGTGCGTGATGCTCTAAGAGACCTGCCCGATCCACGGTTACCCGAGGCCGCACGTATTTTGAATCATCGCTATCAGCCTGGAGCAAAGCAATACGCTGGTCATACGGGGAGCGATTTGGATTCGCCGTCAAAGACGTTAAAAGCCGGCGATCACGGCGTTCCCGGCGGAGAGAACATGTTGATATGCTCGGACCGAACCGTAAGGTATTTCACCGTTCGCGAGAGCGCGCGTCTGCAAACCTTTCCAGACTGGTATGTTTTTCCCTGTTCGTGGACCGAAAGCATGAGGCAAATCGGGAACGCGGTTCCGGTCCTTCTTGCGAAAATTGTCGGGAACAGTGTTTCTGAAGCTCTGGATCGCCATCGCAAGCGGAATTTGAGCAAAAACTAGTGAGCGTCGAGGAAATCTATAATCCGTTAGACAAGCGACACCTTGCAGACAGCATTGCGCGAGCGTTTTTCGCTCGTCAACTGCACAAGCTTCCGCCGAATGAGCCGTTCCACGGGGCGGGAATTTATGCGATTTATTACCGAGGAAAGCACCCATTATACAAAGCGATTGCGGAGTCGCACGCCGAGTTCGTAAGTCTGTCCCAAACTGGCGTGAGGGTGCCTGATGATAAACAGCCGATTCCTGTTTATATAGGAAAATCCGATCCCCCGGGGAGCCGAAAAGGAACTGGAGTTGAAGACCCGCAGCTAAATCAAAAGAAGGCCGAAAAGACCTCGCAATCGGTGGATTTAGAGGAAGCTGAGCAATTCCTTACGGACAGGCCCAGCCACCGAAAGCTGTACAATAGACTGGTGAAACATTCAAAATCAATAGCGGCGGCTACCAATCTGAAACTCGATGATTTTGCCTGCCGCTTTATGTTGGTGGATGAGATTTGGGTGCCGCTTGGGGAAGCTCGCTTGGTCGAACGATTTCGACCTCTCTGGAATACGCTCATCGAAGGGTTTGGAAGTAATCCAGAGGGAGGCGGTCGAAAGAACACAGCCCGTCCAGTTTGGGATATTTTGCATCCTGGACGAAAAGAGAATTTGAATATTCGAGTCGATGTGTCCGTTGCCGACCGTATCGTCTCTGAATTGAGGGGCGCGAAAACGTCTGAAGCACTACGACGGGCGATTGACGAACATCGAAAGGCTCGCAAAGCCTTTAACAAGGCGCAAAAGATTGATGGGGATAATCCTGAAAGCCCCGATCTTGAGGATTAAGGCGAACTTACTCGGCGCTGTTTCATACCGGCCTTGATGTCGTCCGGGTGGGCGAACCCGAAACGTTTTCGATGAAGCTGCCGGGATGTGTCGCTGCCAAGGAATCGGAAGGTGTCGCTCCGGTGGGGCTTGGCTATTTTTGAATTCAGGGACTACAGACATGTCGGTCCGACGGACCTTGGGGATGGGTTTGTTGGCACAGATAAAAAGCGGCGGTCTTTTTTGATTCTCCGATGGAGCTTTATCGTGCGATGGCTTGGATGGAGGATGGGAGAAGGGAACATGGTTGGGGAAATTTTTCTGGGCGGGCGACGTGGGGTCGAGTTGTTAGCCCTCGTCGCGCTGCGACGAGGGCACGGTCGCAGCGCGACCGTGCCTACCTTTGGGGATCGAGGGCGCGCTGATTAAAAATCTGCGGGACGGGCATGGCGCTGGGCCTTCTTGAAACGCTTTCGAAGCGTGGGGACTTAGGTGCGTTTGGCTTGGTCCGAGTTTCCATATTCTTGTCAGGGTCGGCCTGTTCGTGATTTGCTGGGGGGGCATGGCGTTTAATTCGTATGGGGATTTTCTGCGCGCGCTCGAGGCGGCGGGGGAATTGACGCGCATTCCCCAGGCGGTGGCGACGGAACTGGAAATCACCGAGGTCGCCAATCGGGAAATGAAAAAGCCCCACGGCGGCAAGGCGCTTTTGTTTGAACGCCCCACAGTCAACGGCGTCGTTTCGCCTTTTCCGCTCGCGATCAACACGCTCGGTTCGTTTCGCCGCATGGCGATGTCGCTCGAAGCCGAGAGCATCGAAGCGGTCGCGGCGGAATTGGGCGCGCTCGTCAAAGCCAAGCCACCCACAAATTTGCGCGACGCTTTTTCGCTGCTTGGCACGGCGTTCGAATTGCGGCATGCGCGCCCGAAAATCGTCAAGGACGGCGCGTGCAAGGAAGTGGTTCATCGTTTCGAAGCGCCCGCGTCCGCGACGTCGTGGCCGGAGCCCAAGCCGATTCGCGAACTCGCCGCCGAGCGCGCGCATCAACCGGCCCCTTCGCTCGCGACGTTGTTGAACATGCCGATTCAACAATGCTGGCCGCTCGATGGCGGGCGCTTCATCACGATGCCCTGCGTCGTCACGAAAGATCCCGACACCGGCGAACGCAACGTCGGCATGTATCGCGTCCAGATTTACGACGACCGCACGACGGGCATGCATTGGCAGTTGCAAAAAGTCGGCGCGCGCCATGGCCGTCGTTATTACGAAACGGGCGCGCGCATGCCCGTCGCGATTTTTTTGGGCGGCGATCCTGTCTATCCGTTTTGCGCCACCGCGCCGTTGCCGGACGGTCTCGACGAATTTTTGCTGGCGGGTTATCTGCGCAAAAAATCGATCGAGCTCGTGAAGTGCGAAACGAACGATCTCGAAGTTCCCGCGAACGTCGATTTCGTGATCGAGGGTTACGTCGATCCCAAAGAGCCGTTGCGCACCGAAGGCCCCTTCGGCGATCACACGGGCTACTATTCGCTTGCGGATAAATATCCCGTTTTCCACGTGACCGTGATCACGCATCGGCGCGACGCGATTTATCCCGCCACGATCGTGGGCATCCCGCCGATGGAAGATTTTTACATTGGCACGGCGAGCGTGAAGTTGTTCATGCCGATTTTGAAAATGAACTTCCCCGAGCTGGTCGATATCGCGCTGCCGGCCGAAGGCGTTTTTCACAATCTGGTTTTCGTGAGCATCAAAAAAACCTACCCGATGCAGGCCTTCAAAATCATGCACGGCCTCTGGGGCATGGGCCAAATGATGTTCACTAAATACATGATCGTGGTCGATGACGACGTGGACGTTCACAACACGAGCGACGTTCTTTTCCGCCTTTGCGCGAACACCGATCCGCAGCGCGACAGCATTTTCACCAAAGGGCCCGCCGATGTGCTCGACCACGCCACCAGCGAACTCGCCATCGGCTCCAAACTCGGCATCGACGCCACCAAAAAACTTCCCGGCGAAGGCTTCCGCCGCGAATGGCCGCCGCTCATCCAAATGCCCGAGGCCGTCCGCCGCCGCGTCGATGAACTGCTTGGGAACACTCCACGTGTCTAATCCATTGCAGTGAAACCCGCCCCAACTCTCCGCTTGCGCCTCCGCCCCACGGCGGAATCGATTGTGCGCGGCGGCCATCCGTGGGTCTTTGCCGACAGCATCAAGGAACAAAATCGCGAAGGGGCCGCCGGCGAACTGGCGGTCATGTTCGATCGCAACGACCAATTTCTCGCCGTCGGATTGTACGATCCGGATTCACCGATACGTGTTCGGATTTTGCACGCCGGGAAACCCACTCGTATCGATTCGGCGTTTTGGAAAAAGCGTTTTGAACACGCGCTCGCTCAACGAAAATTCGATGCGAACACCACGGGCTACCGCTGCCTCCACGGCGAGAACGACGGCTTCCCAGGCTTGGTGCTGGATCGTTACGGCGACACGTTCGCCGTGAAAATTTACACCGCCGCGTGGATCGATCGCATCGACGAAATGGTTCCCTTGATCCAAGCGCTGCCCGAATG
>Ga0070686_100001876_pt1 | contig 11712 bp, 8 predicted proteins | sample KBSS23LmetaG_FD_65654 | JGI IMG/M metagenome (GOLD analysis project Ga0070686, IMG submission 65654) | Switchgrass rhizosphere microbial communities from Kellogg Biological Station, Michigan, USA - KBS S2-3L metaG | ecosystem: Host-associated > Plants > Roots > Rhizosphere ...
CCTTCGCCGCGGACGTCGGTCGAAAAGCGTTCGCCCGCGCGCAACTCGCCGCCGCATTTTTGGAATTCAACAGCGAGCAACGCGTCCAGTTTGAAACGGGAAATGCAGAGGGCGGGTTCGGGAAGAGCCAGTTCGACGGCCTCGTGTTCGGCGAGAAAAAATCGGGCGCGATGCGCTTCGATGGCTGCGGACAAATCCAATTCTAGCGCGCACAAAATGCGCACGCCGGCGCCGGAGATGAATTCGCCGCAGACACGGTGTCGCGGATAATGCATCGCTTCGAACACGGTCACGGGGACGTTTGCGCGCCGCAACAGAATGCCAAGGGTCAATCCCGCGAGGCCACCGCCAACAATGGTGATGGAATGGCTCATGCGCGGATGGCTCCGAAGAAATGGCTGAAGAGTCCAGCCTTGCGTTCGGTGAGTTTCCAACCATCTCGATCGGGCCACCGTTCGCTGAGTTCGGAGTTTTGAAATCCGGCGCGAACGCTGATGACCGCGTCGTTGCGGGTGACGTCGTTGCACCCAATCAATCCAACCTGGCGCGCGGCGAATTCAGCGAAGGCGCTGCGTCGCGGTTCGACCGCGGCGAAGATCGCGCTCCGTTTTGCAATTTTCGCGAGCAACTCGCGCAGGCGATCGTCCTCGAAATGATGCAAAAATAAATTGGCGATGATCACGTCGCAATGAGGCGCGGACTCCAGCCAGTCGAACACGTCGGCTTTGATTTTTTCGAAGGTCCAGCCGTCTTGCTGAATATTTCCGGAAGGTTGTCGATCGATGAGGATGGCGTGGCCGTGGATTTTTTCCTGCGCGAAGGCGCACGTGACTTTGGAAGTAATCGTGCCATCGCCGGAGCCGATTTCGGCCAGAGTAATGCTCCTGCCGTCGGTTCCTGCGGGGGATTGGAAGAGAAAATCGAGGAGGTAGCTGGCGTTGGCCATGATGGCGTTGATGCGCCGGAGGTCGCGGCGGGAGTGGATGGCGCGTGGATCGTCGGGAGGAAGTTCGTCGAGCAATTCCGGATGAACGACGCGCGGCTTCATCCTCGGAGAAATGCGCCGTGACAGGTGATGCCCGCGCCGAACGCGCCCATCCACCAAAGGCCGCGCAGCGCATCCGCCGCCAAGGCGCGTTCCAACGACAACATCACGCTGGGGCTGCTCACATTTCCATATTCGCGCAAGACGCCGCTGCTATGAACGAGGTCGTTTGTCGAGAGGCCCAAGCCGGTTTGCATCGCGGCGAGAACATCGCGCCCGCCCGTGTGCAGAATCCAGTTTCGAATTTCGCCGCGATCAAGCCCAAGCTTTTTTAAGCCATCCGCCAAAACGCGCCGCGCGTGTTCGACCACGAGAACAGGAACGCTTTTATCGAGGACGTTGCGCAACATGCCGCGGCGTTGTTCGAAGCGAAGCAGGTCGCGGTTTTTAGGATCGAGCGCCGTTTCCCAACCAAGCCATTCCAACGGTCGGGCGCCCGAAGCTTCGCGCGCACAAACGATCGCCCCCGCCGCGTCGCCAAACAAACAGGCGCTGATCAACACGCCCGGATCGTCATCCAAATAAAAGGCCGCGCTGCAAACCTCCACGCAGATCGAAAGCGTGTTGCGCGCGCCCTGCCGAATCAGCGCGTCGCTCGCGGCGAGATTCGGAATCGCCGCGCCGCACCCCTGCCCCACAAGATCCAAACAAAAAACATTCGACCGCAATCCGAGCAATTCCGAGACGTAACTCGTCAGTCCCGGGCACAAATACCCGGTGCAGGTGCTGATCGCGAGTCCATCGATTTCATCCGCCGCCTTGCCGCACTTCGCCAGCGCGCCCCGGGCCGCTTCCGCTGCGACCATTGGAGCCGTCTTGGCAAAACGCCGATGCAACACATCCGGTTCCAGCGCGAACGCTTCCTCCAATTTTTCGAACGCCAGATGGCGCGTCTCAATCCCGCATTCCCCGAGCAGCACCTTGCGCAAAATCGCCTTAGACCGACCGGCCAATCCCGCAAACTGCGGCGCCCCCGCCAGCGCCTCCCAGCACTCCGCCTGCGTAAAACGATTCGCCGGCGCAGCGCTTCCCACCCCCTCGATGAACATACCCGAATATTACCTGACCCAAACCCTTCGCGCCAGTGGCGTCCCAGTGCTCGACGCGTTTCACGGCGGCAGCTAGGGTTCGGGGATGGACGAAACCAGCCGCGCCTGGGCAATTCTTCGCATCGCTCCCGGTTCTTCGGGCAAGGCGATCAAGGCCGCTTATCGCGAGCAGGTCAAGGCGTGGCATCCGGATCGCTTCCAGGGCGATGCCGACCGTCTCGATGAAGCTCACGAGATGCTTAAGGAAATCAATTGGGCCTATGATTTCCTTTCTTCACGAATCCAGGAAGAGCCAGCGGCCGCCGAAGCGCCGGCGTCGCCCTCGGATGCGCCTGCGGCGGTTGATTCGGTGGAGTCTGAAGTTTCTGAGGATTCGCCGATGGCGGACGCGCCGTCGGAAGATGTCGAAGTCGAATCGCCGTCGGTTCGGCGGTTTCCATGGATTTTGGTGGTCGGCTCGGCGGTGGTAATTTTGGTCGTGGTGGTTGTTCTTAAAGGGATTGGAAGAAGGCCGGTCGCGACGGTTGTTCCGACGCCGGTGACGACTTCGCCAACCAATGCCGCCGCGGTTTCTACACCCGCTGAGCTTGCTGAGCCAACGCCGGCGGCCAATCCAGGTCTGCTCCAAAAGATGGTGCGGGACGAACGCTTGAAGGTTTCCGAATCGCCGGAGGGACTGGTCATCAAGACCGATGACATGCGCGATCGTTTGCGTTCGCCGCGCCTCATGCAGCCGCCCTTTACTTTTCGCGCCACGGTGAAATCGGACAACGCGGATGTGCGGTTTTATTTTGGGCTTGGACTGGTGGTTCTCAATTGGACCGATAATCGCGGGGAGTTGCGCTACTACGATTTTGCCACGGGAGCCGCTGCCGCCGCCGCGGATAAAGGAGCTCTGACGCCCAATGAATGGCATGATCTGGTGTTCGATGTGAAGTCCAATTCTGTCGTGGTCGCGGTGGACGGTGAAACGCGATATCAGGCGAATGGGAATTATCAGAATCTGGTTGCCGCCCCAGGGCTGGGGCCGTTTAACAGCGAACTCACGGTCAAAAGTATTTTCATCGAGGAACGCGGGGAACCGGTCGCCAAGCCAGCGCGGCAGCAAGCGGCGGTGAAGGACGATTTGCTGGCGACCATGATTCCGGTAGGCGTCGCCGACGCGCGTCCGGGGGCGGACGGCATCATCATTTACAACAAGGAAAATCGTGAAGGTTATCTTCAGACGGCGGAGTCTTATCATACGCCGGTGATTATTCGGACGCGCGTCAAAACGGACTCGTGGAATGTGCGCCTTCGTTTTGGTTCATCGGGGATGGTGATTTTCAATTGGGAGGTGAATCCGCTGGAATTGCGGGTGCACGATCCAGTCAAGGGTAATTCGTTCGGCGGGACCGGGCTGGGACGGATTACGCCCAATCAGTGGCACGACTTTGTTTGGGAGCTTTTGCCGGGCGGGATGCGGATTTTCGTCGATGGCCAACTGCGTTATCAGAACCGCGCTTCGTATTCGAAGGTCCAGGGCGCGGCGGGCATTGGGCCTTATCTGAGTCACTTGACGGTGGCGTCGTTTGTCGTGGAGCAGAAGTAGTGAGTGCGCCCGCGAAAGGCGAGCGGAGAGCGCTCGACCCGGCTTTTATTTTTGTGACGCTCAGGGTTTCGCCGCCAATGAAGCGCAAATTAGTTCTTCGTCGTTGCGGGCAAAGATGCAGCGATTGACATAAACGGGCGGCGCCCACGCGAACCTTAAATTCATTAAATAGGAAGTGGGTTTGAGCAGATGCACACGGCTGAGTTCGTGGTAAGCATCGGGCGCGAGTCGCGCGATGATCAGGTTCCCTTCGTCGGTAAAAAGGAAGGTGACATCGCGATTGGGTGTAAGGTGGATGCTGGCGCCGAATTTCAGAGCGGTCACGTTGGTCGTCCCCCAAAGCTGCTTGCCGGTGCCCGCTTCCAGGCAGACGAACTCGCCGCTGGATTTCGCCGAGTAAACATAATCGCCTTGCAACATGGGGCTGGAGGTGTTGCTCAAAAGTCTTTTGGAGGGAGCGAGCGAATCGGGCCAGAGCATTTTGGCGGTGGGCGCGTCGGCGTTTAATTCAAACATCAAACCGGAAATCAGCAGGCGGTTCTTCTGAATGACCGGAGTGGGAATCGAATCGTTGCCGCTCGTCGCCATCGTTTCGCGCCAGTACGTTTCGCCGGTGGCAGGATTAAGAGAAGTCACGGATGAGCCTGTCCAGACGATCAATTGGCGTTTGCCGCCGGCGACGACGATCATGGGCGAACTGCTGGACTTGGGGTCATCCAACGCTTTCCAAACTTCTTGTCCGGTCCGCTTGTCGAGCGCGATGATGCAGCCACCGGGCGCGGCGCCGGCGACCAGGATCAAAAGATTCCCTTCGATCAACGGCGACCCGCGGACGCTCAGGACGCCGATGGTGTATTTCGTGTCCAAATGGTTTTCCCAAATGACTTTGCCGCTCCGCGCATCGAGACAATCGACCTGACCGCTTCGTCCGTGCCAATAGACTTTGCCGGCTTCGACGATGGGTGTCGCGGCCGGACCGCCGCCTTGCTCGGGGTTGAAGGCAAAATCCGGGTAAACCAATTCAGACTCGCGACTCCAAAGCAGTTGGCCGGTGGATTCTTTAAAGCAGAGGATGCGTTCCCAGGCCCTGGGTTTATCCAACCGCATATCGGTCAGGTAAACGCGGCCATGGACCACCACCGGACTGGTCCAGCCTGGGCCGACTGGAGTGCGCCAGCGAAACTTCAATCCCTGGTCCGGAAAAGCGCGCAGGATGCCGGTTTCGTTCCAGACGTTGTCGCGGTTCGGCCCGCGCCACTGCGGCCAGTCCGCAGCGTTCGCGGAGAGGAACAACAGCACGGCGAGCGCGGCGGCCGTCTGGAAATAGATTCGGCGATTCATGCTTGTGCTTACCCTAAAGGTTATCGGGATTCTTTAAGTATCCAAGAAGGTTTGTCAGGTGGCGGTGATGCCGGGCGTTATTTGAGAAAGGCGAGACGAGAAACTTTCGAACCGCGCCGCCGACGCTGCCATTGAAAGTTTGACACCGGTTATCGAGATTGTTATTTGCAGATGGTTCCGTTTTTTCAATTCTAACCATAAGGGTATAAGTATGAAACGTAGGTCTCTTCCTCTCTCGCTCGGTTGCGCCGGCCTGCTCTTGTTGGCGCTCGTTCCGCACTCGCAGGCCCAGCCCTGGAAACTCGTCGGCATTTCCGGCCAGCAAGGCGATACCACACCCGGACCCGGCGGCTTTCTTTATCCGGATCACACGTTGTTCGAGGTCAATCCCACCTCGGGCGCGCTTTCGAAATTATTTTCCGTCACGTTCATCAATGACAGTGTTTCGATCGGTTACAACCCGAACGATCATTTGCTGTATCACACCGGCGGGTCCGAATCGTATTCGAATAATCCCGGTCGCAACGGGCATGACCAGGGCGGGCCGAACATTCCGGGCGTCGGCTATCAGGATAGCCAATACATGGAGACGATCGACCTTACGACCCAGGCGTTCGTCGCGATTTTCAATGCCGATCCCTGTCCGAATCCCGATCCGGTTTTGCCCTGTTTCGGATTGACCGCGCCGCGCCCGACCTGGGTGTTGCCGACGGAACGGCGCGATTCGACCCAGACCGACGGTTCGTTTCGCGCGCGCGGCGAAAATGAATATCACGCGGCGCGCGGCATGGCGTGGTCCGCCGAGAAAGGCGTGTTTTTTATCTCGGATGAAAACGGCCTTTTCAAATTGAGCCCGGCGGGCGAATCGACCTTCCTGGCCAAGCCGGCGTTCCCGAGCGACGGCAAAGGCGATGTGGACAAGGGCATCGCGTTCGTGAAGGAAGATTATCTGTTGGTCGGCCATCGCAACAGCGGGCTGATAATTCGCGTGAATACGGAAACCGGCGAGACGCTCAGCGAAGTGACGTTGACGGTTCCGGAAGGCGGCGGCGATCCGGCGGATAATTTTGGCGGCGTGCTCGGCATGGTCCAGCATCCGCAAACGGGCGTGCTCTATGCCGTGCGCAATACCGCCGATCATTATGCGCGCGAGCTCGTCACGATCAATCCGTTGACCGGCGAAACGAAGCTCGTCGGCAATCTCGGCATGCACGTGGCGAGCATCGCGTTTGCGCAGGCTTCCGATTCCGCGCCCTGGAAGCTGTATGCAGTGACGGGCCAGCAACAGGACGAAACGCCCGGCCCGCTGGACGGATTTTTGCATCCGGACCACACGCTGTTCGAAGTGAATATTACGAATGGCTCGATGACGAAACTCAAGCGATTGACCTGGGTGAACGACAGTGTGTCGCTCGGTTACAATCCGAAAAATCATTTGCTCTATTACACCGCGGGTTCGCAGTCGTATTCGAACAATCCGTTGCGACAGGGCAACGACCAGGGGCATCCGAAAATCAACGGCGTCGGTTACCAGGACAGTCAATATATGGAAACGGTCGATCCGACGACGTTCGCGGAGAGCGGCATTTTCAACGCTGCGCCCTGTCCGAACCCGGACCCGACTCTCCCGTGCTTCGGCCTGCCGGCGCCGCGGCCAACGTGGGTGTTGCCCGCGGATCGACGCGACTCCACGCAAACCGACGCCTCATTCCGCGTGCGCGGCGAAAACGAATACGACGCCGTTCGCGGCATGGCCTGGTCCAAGGCAAAAAATCTTTTCTACATCTCGGATGCGACCGGTCTTTACAAACTAACGGCGGAGGGAGATTCCACTTTCCTGGGCGCGCCCGCTTTTATCACGGATGGAAAATCGGGCGAAGATAAAGCAATCGCGTTCGTGACCGTGACCAACTTGATGGTGGGCCATCGCGACGGTTCGTCCGGAGTCGGATATATCATGCGCGTGAATCCGGAAACGGGCGACGTCCTGGGCGACCTGGCGTTGGCGTTCCCGGCGGGCGGCGGCGACCCGCAAGATGCGTTCGGCGGGTTGCTTGGTCTCGCGCAACATCCCGAAACCGGCGTGCTCTATGGCATTCGCAACACCGCGGATCACTTCGCGCGCGAACTGGTGACGATCGATCCGATGACCGGCGCGACGACGTTGGTGGGATCGATGGGCATGCACATCTCGGACATCACCTGGGTGCAACCGCTCGCGGCGGATGTCCTCATGTCGGTCCTTTCCCAAACGTCCAGCACGATCACCCTTGGTTGGACGGGCGGCTCTGGAAAATTCCTGCTGCAAAAGAAAACCGACATCGGCGCCGCCACCTGGACCAACGTCCTGACGACGACCGCTCATTCAGCCACCGTGCCGAAAACGGGAGCCACCGCTTATTTCCGCGTCCAAAGCGGTTACACCGGACCGGACATTCCCTAACGAAAACTCACGCGACTGAAGACCCGATCAGGTCCCGTGCGATCTGATCGGGTTTCAATTTTTATTCGATGCGCCGTCTCCAATTCTTTTTGATTCTCATCCTGTCCAGCTGCGCATCGGCGCCGCCCGCCTCCTATTTAGCCGCAAAACTTGACCGCGTTACCGTTTCGAAAACCGAGGCGTCGTTTCAAACGGCGCACGGCCCCTTTCATCCCTGGGGCATGAATTACGGCAATCAGGGACGGCTCATCGAAGATTTTTGGGACACCGAATGGCGGACGGTCGCGGACGATTTTCGCGAGATGAAAGCGGCGGGCGCCAATGTCGTGCGGCTTCATTTGCAATTCGGCAAATTCATGACGTCCGCGCAAACGCCGAACACCAACGCGCTCCGCCAACTTCGGCGCACCCTCAAACTCGCGGAGGATTGTCATATTTACCTCGATCTAACCGGGCTCGCCTGTTACCGCGCGTCCGAGAATCCGCCCTGGTACGATGCCCTCGAAGAAAGCGCGCGCTGGCAGGCCCAGTCGAAATTCTGGGAGATCATTGCCGAAACCTGCGCCGCAAGCCCCGCCGTTTTCTGTTACGACCTCATCAACGAACCGCTGTCCCCCGCGGACAAGCGCCAACAATATCGCTCGGGTTCGCAGTTCGGCGGATTCGATTTCCTTCAATACATCGCGCTCGATCCAAAGGGCCGAAAGCGCGAAGACATCGCCGCGCAATGGATTCGCGAGATGACCTCAGCGATCCGCAAACACGACACCAACGCGCTCATCACCGTCGGATTGCTCCCGTGGTCGCGCGATTGGAAGCACCTGTCCGGATTCATTCCCGAAAAAGTCGCGCCCGAACTCGATTTCATCAGCGTCCACATTTATCCCGATTCGAAAAAACTGGGCGAAGCGATGGAAGGCCTCGAAAAATTCGCCATCGGAAAACCCGTCGTCATCGAAGAAACGTTTCCCTTGAGCTGCAGCCCTGCTGAACTCGAAACGTTTATGCGCGACTCCCGTAAATACGCGACCGGCTGGGTTGGCCATTACGACGGGCAGTCCATCAAAGAACTGAACGCCCTCGAAGCCGCCCACAAACTCACGACGGCCCAATCGATCTACCGCGAATGGCTGAAACTCTTCGTGCGCCTGAAACCTGAGTTTGCCGGGTCCGACCGGTGAATTGCCAGCGGGGGCGATTTTGGCGATAGTCGGGCGGAATGTTGACGTGGGAGATAGCGGCGTTGGTGATTGTGTTTGGCGCCGCGGCCAGCTTTTTCTGCGCCCTGGCGGAAGCGGCGCTCTTTTCGCTGGGACGCTGGCGCATTCAACAACTCGCGGAATCGTCACCCACCGGCGCGCGGTTGCAGGCCTTACTCCAGGAACCGTATGAAGTGCTCGCCGCGATCGTGCTGGGGAACACGTTCGCAAACGGGGCGATGGTGGCGTCGGTGCTTTGGCTTTTGTTGAAGCGCGACCTTCCGGTGGCTCTTCCGTTGACGGCGCTGGTGGTTTTCATTTTGTTGATTTGCGAGGTGTTGCCGAAAGCGCTCGGGGTGCGCGCGCCGGAATTTTGGTCGCTGCGCCTGGCGCGGGCCGCGGAATGGCTGACGAAAGCAAGCCGGCCGGCGCGGCGTCTGGCGGGCGCGATTCAAATGTTCATTTTAAAGGTGCTGCCGAAACCGCCGAAGCCGCAGCCAATTCTTTCGGAAAAGGAATACCAGGACTTGCTCGAGATCGCGTGGCAACAGGGCACGCTCGCGCGGACGGAGAAGGAAATCATTTTGCAAATCGTGAGCATGGATCGCCGCACGGCGGGCGATGTGATGAAACCGCGCGCGACGATGGCATGCATTCCGGATGATTTGTCGGTCGAGGAAATGATCGAGGCGGCGCGGCGGCACAAGCACAGTCGCCTGCCGATTTACGACGAGAATCCGGACACGATCGTGGGCATTTTGAACACCCGCTCGCTGTTGTTGGATCCCGCCATCGATCTTTCCGAGGCGATCGAGTTTCCGTCGTTCGTGCCCGCGAGCATGAATTTGCTCCAGCTTTTTCAGGCCTTGCAACGGCAGCGACGCGGCATTGCGATTGTGCTCGATGAATTTGGGGGCACCGCGGGGCTCGTGACGTTGCATGATATTTTGGAAGAAGTGATCGGCCAGAGCCGCCGGGATGCGGATGCGCGCGGTTACGTCCTGGAACGTCAAGGCGCGGGCAAATGGCGCGTCAGCGGCGCGACGAGCATCGAGGATTTTCGCCGCGAGTTTCCGGACCTCGGCGAAATCGACGATGTGGACACCATGGGCGGCTTGCTGGTCCGCGAACTGGAATTCGTTCCCGGCGTGGGCGAAGCGGTGACGTTTCGCGGGCTGCGTTTGACGGCCCAGGCTGTTGACGAGCGTCGCGTCCATGAATTAACCGTCGAGAAAATGGGGCGTTGATGAACACGCTGCTTTTCATATTGCTGCCGGTGTTTCTCGCCATTTCTTTTTTGTGCGCGGGCATGGAAGCGGGCGTGTTGTCGCTGGGCCGTTGGCGCATTCGACAGCAGGCGCGGGAAGGCCGCCGGCGCGCGCGCGTGTTGATGGGTTACCTGGATCGGCCCGAAAATTTCCTGTGGACGATTCTTGTGGCAAACACACTCGCCGCCCTCGGCGCCATCAGCATCATCGTCGCGGGCCTGCACGATCATTTGCGCGGACATCCGTTTATTTCGCTGCTCGCGTTCATTGCGGCCGTGCTGGCTTTCTATGCGGTGTGCGATTTGTTTCCGAAGGTTTTGTTTCGCACCTATCCCAATCGCCTCGCGATGGCGGCGGTGGCGCCGTTTCAACTGATTCATTTGCTGATGACGCCGCTCGCGAGCCTGGTGCAGCAATTCCTGAATCTCTTTTTGCACTGGACCGGCGGCAAGGCTTACACCGGGAAAATTTTCAGCAGCCGCAAGGAATTGCGCATGGCGGTGCAGGATTCGACCGATGGCCTTTCGAATGAAGAGCGCGCCATGATCACGCGCGTGCTCGATTTGCAGCAAACGTCGGTGGCGCAAATCATGACGCCGTTTCGCGGCCTGCCCGATTTGCACGCGAAGCTGACCGGCGCGGAATTATTCCGTTTGTTGCGCGAAACCAGTCGCAATCATTTGCCGGTTTGGGAAGACGCCACGCATCGGCGGATGGCCGGCGTGATCGATTTTCGTTCGGTTCTTTATTCAAGCGAAACCGCGCAGGCGCAGCCCATTCGCGAACGCCTCACGAGCGCCCTTTACATTGGCGACCATGTCGCGGTGGAGGAAGCATTGCGCCGTCTCCAGCGTTCAGGCCAGGCTCTCGCCATCGTGCTGGACGCCGAACGGCGCGAGGTCGGCGTGGTCGGCATCGACGAGATTTTGCGTTCGATTTTTGGGGAGGTAAAAATCTGATGACTGCGCCTCCCGCCATGGAATCCGCCGGCATGATCGCGCTCAAGCTGTTCGCGGTTTTGATTCTCGTTGCGATCAACGGGTTTTTCGTCGCCGCGGAATTTGCGCTCGTCAAAATCCGCGACACGCAGCTCGAACCGCTCATTCGCAAAGGCAATCGCGCCGCGCGTGTGACGCGCAAAATCATCGCGAACCTCGATGCCTCGTTGAGCGCGTGTCAGCTCGGCATCACGCTCGCGAGCCTCGCGCTCGGGTGGGTCGGCGAGCCTGTTTTCTCCGCTTTGCTCACGCCCGTCTTGAATGCGCTGCACATTCAATCGTTGGAAATCCGCCACACGCTTTCGTTCATCGTTGGTTTCAGCGCGCTGACTTTTTTGCACATCGTCGCCGGCGAACAGGCGCCCAAATGGCTCGCGATTCAACAGCCGATTCCCACCTCGCTCGTCATCGCGCGCCCGCTCCGCTGGTTCGGCAAAATGTCGTTTCCGTTTATTTGGCTGTTGAATCACGCGTCACTCTGGCTCCTGCGGCGGTTCGGCATCGAGCAGGTGAGCGAAGCCGAAGCGCATTCGCATGATGAATTGCGCCTGATGGTGACAAGCGCGCAAAAGGAATCGGGCGGCACCGCGCTCGGTCGCAACATCGTTTTGAACGCGATGGATTTGCATCGCCGCCGGGCCCGCGATGTGATGCGTCCGCGCCACGAAATTGTTTTGCTGAACACCGAAGCGAGCATGACCGAATGCCTCGATACGGCCGAAAAATCGCGTTACTCCCGCTTCCCGATTTGCGACGAAGGCGACCTCGATAAGAGTCG
>Ga0070686_100001877_pt1 | contig 11704 bp, 13 predicted proteins | sample KBSS23LmetaG_FD_65654 | JGI IMG/M metagenome (GOLD analysis project Ga0070686, IMG submission 65654) | Switchgrass rhizosphere microbial communities from Kellogg Biological Station, Michigan, USA - KBS S2-3L metaG | ecosystem: Host-associated > Plants > Roots > Rhizosphere ...
GATGCCAGCCAACCAGATTGATCGATACCCCGAGGTCGAGGCGGGGAGCATGACGTCCTGATGAAGCTGCTCGAGCAGCGTGCGGTCTGCATAGTAGCCGTAGTGGGCATCCACCAACAGCACGTCGGCAGCCCAGGGATGGGCGCGCACGAGATCGACAAACCCCCAGTCTTCAAAATCCTTTGCCTCATCCCCGATTCCCGGCAAACACACCAGCAGATCGCGGGAGGGAAACGGCCCGTCGTACGGCCATCGTCGAATATGCAAGGGTCGCGGCGTGGGAAGAAACCGGAGGAAGGACGGATAATGCAGCGAGAGCCGTGAGACCGCGATACGCCTCCATTTCGCCAGCCGGTGCAGCACCATGGGTGCCCTCAGGCCGCCAGGGGTCGCCTGTCTTGCATCCACTCGACCGGGTACCGGTACGCATGCGTCTGAAGGAATTCGTCGAGCTGTCGCAGCGTGAGCGGAGGTGGAAGGGCATGCCGGTCGGGAATGGTCCGGAGGAGGTCATCGTGATACCGCGCATAGACCGAAAAATCTCGCGGGAATGCAGAAGCATCGACGCCGATGAATTTACTGCGGATAGATGCGTGCTCCACAAGCTCTCGCCAGTCGGCCGCGGAAGGCAGTCCGATGGAGTCGACGCCGTGGGAAAACAGGGTGGCGTAGATTTCTTTGAACACCCGCGTCGATAGATACGATTGCAAGGCGGCAAACGATCCTTCCGTATTGAAGACCATCCAAAAGGGTATCGATCCCGTGCGCAGGCACCAATAAGGCTCCATCAGGATGAAGGAATCGACGAGCAACCGGGTGGAAGCCAACCCCCGGCGCTCGTTCCACCAGCGGTAGAGATCAGCGACCAGCGGGCTCATTGCCTCCGGTTCCTCGAAGACCAGACGCCGCACGGCACAGGCACGTTCTGCGGCATACGCCAGCACATCGCGTGCGAGTGAGGGCGCGAAACCCCATTCGGCTTCAGGAGCCCTCAGGTTTGCCGCCGGCGGGTCCCACTGCGTCCGGTGGGAGCCATACCGCCGCAAGTATTCCGCCACGCGAGGGCCGCCGCGATGCATTTCTTCAGCGGTGCAGCCGCCCAAAGCGCCGAATTGGAACAGGTGGCGGCCGCCGCAGTCGGTGACCGGCCATGTCAGCCGGCAATCCACGATGATGATGGTGCCTCCCGGTTCGAGATACTGATCGAGAAATGCCCGATAGGTTTCTCCAAGGGACAGTTTTTTCAAGCGAAAATAACTCATCCGGCGCACCATCAAGCGATCCTGGACGGGATCGTGCATATGGTGAAGCTGTAATTCCGGATTGCGATCAAGTACCGTGCGGGCCGGTTCGCGTCCCCAATGGAGTTCGTCCCTTGGCTCGTCCGGATCGACGGTGGACCGGGCAATCGGGACCAGGAATGTTTGCGGAAGCCAGGGAATGCCCAGGGCGGCCCACAGATGGATCGCCGCGCCGTTGGAGGAGCCGATGGCCACCGCCGGATAGCGGCGCTTGGGATAACGACTGACCGCCCACCGCGAGAGATCGCTCTCGTTCACACGATCCAGCCGATCCGGCGCGAGAGCTTCCAGCCATCCGCTCCATATATAGACCTGTTCCTGCAAAAAGGCCGGCAGCCAGTTGACGACGGCCGAGAGCGCTTTCACGGAAGGCCTGGCCCACCGGGGTACGGCGCCGAGCATGGGAAAATCGCGGCCATGTAAAAAGCGGCCGAGCGCCGAGAGCATCGCCGACGCGGAATCGAAATCTGCCAGATAACTTGGTTTGTCCGACATCGTTACAACCTGAGGAACGGGCGAACCGCTCCGACAAACGCAGCGGGCGCCGTATAGATGATCGTGTGGGCCAACCCCGGCATCACCAATAATTCTCCATTCGGGAGCAGTCGTACCATGCGTTCGGCCCACTCCTGCGACACCAAAACGTCACGAGATCCCCGCACGACCAGCGTCGGCACATTGATCTGCTTCAGCTTCGGTTCAAGGCGATCCCCCAGCGCCATCCGTGCCGCGGCCACGATTCCCCGCCAGCCCGCTCTCCAGTAATCCCGGAACATCATTGAGCCAAGGCCGGGCGATTCAATGCGCGAGTTCTTCACGAGTCGAAGCAGCTGCCTCGCGATGGACCGCGCTGCGGGATCTACCGTCGGTCCTTGGAGCACGAGCCGATGCACGAATCGCGCATGTCTGGCCGCGAAGTCCACAAGGATCTGACATCCGAAGCTGTTGCCGATGAAGTGCGCCCGGCTCAGTTTCAATTGTTCCATCCATTCGGCAAGTCGGTCTCCGAGAGACGGCAGATTGAGCGGGCCTCGCGGGCGGCCGCTCAATCCGTAGCCGGGGAGATCCGGCACATAGGTGCTCGCAAACGGCGCCAACGCTTCGGCGGCGGGCATAATGTAATCGCCGGCGAGCACGAAGCCATGCACGAGCACGACAGGGTGGGCAGACGGCTCGCCGCTGATTCGCGTATAGACGTCGCCTGTCGGGAGGTGGACTCGCAGGTATTTCCATCGGCGCGCGAGCACGGTGTTTACCCCCGTTCCTTCACCATCTCAGGCGCGGTACCGGAGGCGGCCGCCACATGGCGCCACATGGCCCAGCACACGACCCCCGCCAGAACGAGATACAACGAGGAGAACGTGGCCATTGGAATCCACAACCCGGGCATGGGTGTGACCGCTTCTGATGTGCGCATCACTTGATAGATGATCCATGGTTGGCGCCCGACCTCCGTGACGACCCATCCGGCTTCGATGGCGATGAGCCCCAACGGCGCCGTGGCGATCAACGCATACAGCAGCCGGCGGTCGTCCGCGATGCTGTTGCGTTTCCATGCTCGCCAGCCGCCCCATAGCGCCACTCCGGCCATCAGCATTCCACAGCCGACCATTAACTGAAACGCGACGTGCACCACTGCGATGGGCGGCCACTCCTCCCGCGGGATTCGGTCAAGACCGGTGACCTCCGAACTGGGGTCGTGGTACAGGAGCAGGCTGAGTCCATACGGGATGTGCAGCCCATACGGGACCATCCCCGTCGCAGAGTCGGGGATGCCCCCGAGCACGAATTCAGCGCCGGCTTTCGTGTAAAACAACGCTTCCATCGCGGCCAGCTTGGCCGGCTGGTGGGCGGCCACTGCTCTGGCGATCATATCCCCGCTCAAGGGCTGAAGGAGTGCCGCCACGCCACCCACGGCCAATGCAATCATCAGTGCGAGCCGGTGGAATCGGCTGTTCGGATCTCGAAGCAGGATCCAGGCATGGATCCCTGCCACGAGAAACCCGGTGGCCGCAAAGGCGGCCAACAACATGTGTACGGTTTCATGCCAGCCTGCCTGATGCCAGAGCAACACGAAAGGATCGAAAGAGGGGGATGGGCTTCCATCCGCTTCGAAGCCGATCGGGCCATTCATCCAGGCATTGACGGTGATGACAAACCAGGCAGACGCGAGGCCGCTCAGCGTCACCACGAGGCCCGCTGCGAAATGCGCCAGCGGTGGGATCCGTGACCAGCCGTATACATAAATACCCATAAAAATGGCTTCCGTGAAAAATGCAAAGCCTTCGAGCGCGAACAGCGGGCCGATCAACGGGCCGGCCCGTTGCATGAAATTGGGCCAGAGGAGACCCAGTTCGAATGAAAGCACCGTGCCCGACACTGCGCCGACGGCAAAAAGAATCGCCGTGCCTTTCGACCAGCGCTGGGCCAGGATCAGGGCGTCTCGGTCTCCCTTCGCCAGCCATCGCCATTCGGCGGCGGCGATCATCGCAGGCATCGCAATGCCGATGGCGGCAAAAATGATGTGAAAGCCAAGCGACATCGCCATCTGCGTGCGCGCGGCCAGCAGATCGATCATCGGGTCACAGGCACGTCGAATGAACTGCGAGGAAAGGATCTGGGTTCTGGACGCATAGTTCGTGCAGACGCTCTCAATCCTGGGAGACCCTGCCATAACCAGGCGGCGAGGCTCAACCCCCCCAGGGCCAGCCATCCGCGATACCGGTTGATCCACGTCTGGACGCTGAAATCGAGCGCCCAGCGGCTGAACTCACCGCGGGCGCCATAGTCACCCGGCAGCGGCGCATAGAGGTTGTCACGCCGGCCCGCTTGGATCGGTTCCTGTGTCTGTTGCGATTCGTATCCGATGCAGGCGAGATAATAATCCAGCCAACCGGGAATAAACTTGTCTCCGATGATGGCTTTGACGGTCGGGAGGCCGACGGAAAATTCCCGGCGGCGGTGATGCGCCGTCCAATAGACGGCTCGTGCGATGACTTCCGGTTGATAAATAGGAGGGACGGGTTGCGGGTGGCGCGGCATGCGCGTTCTGATCCAGGAGAACTGCGGCGTGTTCACCGCCGGGAGTTGCACGCTGGTCAAATGGACGCGGCTGCCGTCATGAATCAGTTCGGAGCGAAGAGATTCTGTGAAGCCTTGAACGGCGTGTTTCGCCGCACAGTACGCGGACTGCAATGGAATCGACCGGTAGGCCAGCGCCGATCCAATTTGAACGACGACGCCGCGATCGCGGGGGACCATCCGACGAAGCGCTGACAGTGTGCCATGTACATATCCCAGGTAGGTGACCTCGGTGACCCGTCGATATTCAGCAGGTGTCATCTGCAGCGCCGGGGAGAGGACTGACACCATCGCGTTATTGACCCAGATGTCGATGGGCCCCATTTCTCGCTCGATTTGTTCCGCCGCCGCCTCCACCTGGCGGTCGTCCGAGACATCCGTGATCACAGCCAGAGCACGGCCGCCGAGACGTTCCACATCGTCAGCCGCGCCAGCCAGTCCGTCGCGGCTTCTCGCGAGCAAACCGACAGAGGCTCCATGCTTGGCGAATTCGCGGGCGATGGCCCGTCCAACGCCGGCAGAGGCGCCCGTGATCACGACGACTTCTTCCGGACGCCGCCGGTCAGAGCGACGCGCCGCCTCCACCTGGTCCGCCGGGAAGCGCCTCACTTGGCGGCTCCGACGGTTGGCCCATGGCCTGCCGTGGGTTGATTGCCGATTCCGAACCACACCGAAAGGATCAGCATGACGAGCAACAGGTAGAAGGTCGCGCGGAAGGCGTCTGAATAGGGAGTATTGAAGACCCCAAACGCATACAGCGCGACGACAATAACTGCCGTCAGCAGTAGTCCCGTCAGTAATGTCAGCATGAACACCTCCGAATCATCTGGTCGACCGGTTCTGCACGACTGCCGGGCAAGCCTACTCGTTTCCTGCAAAGGCGATTGTGCTCAACAATGCGTTTTCGGCCTGACGGGAATCGAGCCGTGTGTGTTGAACAACGATTGGCACGTCGGATTCGATCAGGCTGGCAAAATCCCGATCGACAGGAATGGGGGCAGGATCGGACAAGTCATTGAACCGCACATGTTTCGTGCGCTCCGCCGGTACGACCAACCGATACGGCCCGACCGGCGTCCGATCGGAATAGAACACCGTGATCGAAACATGTGCATCGTGCGCCGTCGTGTTCAAGAGGCACACCGTCTCATGGCTCGTCATCTGCGGATGAGGTCCCGTACTCGAGGGAGGGATGTAGCCCTCCGCAAGGGCCCATTGTTTCCGTCCGATCGCTTTCATCGTGCCGGTCTCTCCATTGACGACGGTGCAAGTGGAGTGCCGAATCAGGCGGGTTCGTGCGATCACCATGACATGAAAGACGGTCCTGATGAAAATCCGGCAGGACCTTCTGTCCGCGGTCAGACAAATTGTCTGAAAAGATACCGGCCGCTCGGTAAAAGGCTGGGGAATTCCCGCATCTTAGAGGCGGCCCATGATTTGCACGGAGGTCTCACTGACACGCACGACCTTCGTCAGGCTGCCGCGCGAGATTTTCCGAGGCATGCGGTGATGGGCCAGGTGATACGTCAAATCGGCGTCGTGATCGGACTCACGGTCATTCTGACGTTCCCGGTGACCGTACTGACGTTTCCGGTATCCGGAGCGGGGTCTCAGAAACATGCCGAACAGCGTGTCCCAGTTGCGGCCGCCGGATCGAAGGGAGCAGTCGAGACCGTGGCCACGGACATCTCATGGCCCGGACGGCAAGAGTTGCCGCGCTGAACACGCGGCGGCACACACCAGAGAAGGTGACACATGCCAGAGCGCAAGACGTGCATCTCTCAAGCGACACACGAGGCGAGTCCATTCGATAAACCGGCAGGCTCGATGGATCGGTCCCAAGCCCGTCCGCTGCCGTCGGTGACGGAGTGGATGAGCGAGATGGCAAATGAATGGGTCCAACGGCGAACGTCCATTAATAACAGGAGGGTATTCATGAAGACTACAATGCTCGGGTTCTTGATCATGGTTCTGTTGACGTGCTTCGTGACGACGGTTCCGGTTCTGGCGGAACCGACAGGTTCTTCGACCATTGCGGGCGGCAACACGCCGGACCCGAACAAGTTGCCGCAGGACAAGCGGACGGACCTCACCGGTGGACAGCAGGGCGTGCCCGACGAATACTCGACCACCCCGGTCCGTCAGGGCAAGCTCAAGGAAGTCACGGACAGCAAATGGCTGAATCAGCCTGTGACGAGCCCTGCAGGCGAGAAGCTGGGAAAAATCACCAAGGTCTTGAAGGATGAAAAGACCCAGAACATCGAGTACGTGATGTTCCAGACGGCTGACGGTCAAACGTCCCGTCCGATGCCCTGGAGCCGGTTCCAGGAAAAAGGCGATAAGATTGTGTTGAATGCGACCAAAGATGAACTGCAAACGAATGTGAACCCGAAAGAGTTTAAAGACATGTCGCCCGATCTGGCGATGTTCATGGATGATATTGAACAAAAACGGAACGAACCGAAATCCACCGCTGGCGAAGCCAAGCCAGGTGATCCCGGAAGCCTGTCCGGTGCCGCCACGATGGGAGAGGATGAAGCAGGAATGCATCGATCCGCTCCTGCGACGCCCTCACCGAGCTTCAAGCACGAAGGCGAGAAGGGTAAAAAGTAGCCCTCCAGAAATCCTGTATCCCGCCCGATCGGATCATTCCGATCGAGGCGGGACAGGGTCCCCACAGCCATTATCCTCAGCAGAAGTTCCCATGGATGGTTTGTCCGATGAGCAGCTAAGTTGTCTTGTTGTGACGCCGTGAATATCGGCGGAAGTGGCTTCCATCAATGGTTACAGCCGAGTCGATCCGGCCTGTGTCTTGCACCTCCCCCAGTAGTGCACGCCGATCTGCAACTTTCACCGACATATCACGAATGGAGGGAGGACAATGAAAGGACAACGCATCATCCTCGGTTCTGCTCTGCTCATGCTCGCCGGCTGTCAAACTATCGGTGGCGAGAGCCTGCCGACATTGACACGGACGGGCGAAGTCAAGGACGTCATTGTCCGTGAAAACGTCGAGCCTGCATCGCTCACGGTGAGTCCCGGCGATGAAATTCGCTGGGTCAACAAGCGTCAAGGCACGGTTCGGGTGATTTTCTTGAATCCGATGACGGAGAACCTTAACTGTCAGCGGAATTTCGGCGGGCCCATGGGATTTGGAACCAAGCGCAATGAGTATTCGGCCAAATTAGGACCGAACGAAACTGCGAGCGTCTGCTTCCGCGATGCCGGGGAAGTGAAGTATGTGGTTCGGGCCGAATCCGGCGACCCGGTCGGGGAGCAAAATCTTGCCGGTCACATCATGATCGGGGGCCGGGACACCGCTCGTGAATCCACAACCAGCGGGGAGCAGCGGCGGGCCTCGAAGATCGATGAGGATCAACCTGGCGCGCGCTAGGGGAGATGTCAGGCCATGACTGGGGTTCTCGGCACTGGTGAGCTAGAGGGTTCACTAATGCCACCCGTCCCAGGCTTGTGGTGTTATGAGCGAGGACGCGAAAGATCTTCCGTCAATTTGTGTTGTAAGGAGGCGTCATGATGCAATTAGTGCGGGATTGGTATGTTGCACGTGAAGTCAATCACGACGAAGGCTTAACTGAAACGTTGATGGAGTGGTTCAGTCGCCGACCCTCCTTGCGAGACGTCTCCGTATTCGTCGCGGACGGCGTTGCCACGCTGCGGGGTTCCGTCCCGACGAACCGGGACAGGGCGCTGGCGATCGAGTTAGCCTGGGACGCGGGAGCCGATGACATCCAGGACGACCTGAAATTGACACGCCCGCTGGCTGCTTGACCGTTTCGTTGAACATTTCTGGCCGGCATGGACGGGTGGTTCGATGCCGGCCCCACTCCTAAGAACATTGTGCGCCGATCTTGTGAAGGGGAGGATATCGTTCCACTTTTCCTCCCCGCCGGCGCATGGTGTGTGTGCTGCCATGCGATTTGCTGCTGTTGCCATAGATTACGATGGGACGCTTGCCACAGATGGCACGGTCCATTCGTCGACCGTGACCGCGCTCGAGGAAGTGGTCGCCTCCGGACGGAAATTCATCCTTGTGACGGGGCGCACGCTGCATGAGTTGCTGCCCCTGTTCCCCCAGGCGACTCTCTGCGCCAGAATCGTCGCGGAAAACGGAGCGGTCCTGTACCATCCATCCACGAGAGATCAACGATTGCTCACTTCTCCCGCTTCCGTGCCGCTCATTGACATCTTGAGACGCAAAGGTGTCCCTCTCGACATCGGTGAATCGATCATCGCCACGGTCAGGCCACATGAAGTGCATGTTATGGAGGCCATCCGGGATCTGGGGCTCGAACATCATGTCATCTTCAACCGCGAGTCGGTGATGGTGCTCCCACCCGGCGTCAATAAGGCGACCGGCCTTGCGGCAGCCTTGGATGAGTTGCAGTTATCGCCTCACGAAGTCGTCGGCATCGGAGACAGCGAGAACGACCATGCCTTGTTTGAGGCAAGCGAATTGGCTGTGGCGGTGGCGAGCGCGGTGCCAACATTGCGCGAAGCGGCCGATTGGGTCACCTCCAACGCGAATGGAACCGGGACGGCGGAAGCACTGCTTGCCTTGGTAGCCGACGACATGGCCGAACAGGCCAAGCGGATGACGAGACACCATATCGTCATTGGATCCAGCGGGACCGCGGAGCCGTTCACCATGGCTCCAGTCGGTGAGAATCTCCTCATCGCAGGCACGTCGGGAAGCGGAAAATCCACCCTGGCCCACGCAATCCTCGAGCAACTCATCGATCACGGCTATCAAACCTGCGTCATTGATCCAGAGGGAGATTATCCCTCGATGGAAAAAATGATCGTATTCGGCAACTCACAGCGCGGCCCCACGGTGGCCGAAGTCGTCACGGCACTTGAAAACCCCAAGGCCCAGGTGATCGTCAATTTGGTGGGCCTTCCGCTGGAAGACCGCCCCGCGTTCTTCCTCGACCTCCTGCCAAAATTGCACGAACTGCGTCTCCGTACCGGACGGCCCCACCGGATTGTGGTCGACGAAGCGCATCATCTGCTGCCGAACACCTGGAGAGGGAATGCGCCTGAGAGTAGTCGGGATCTCCACAGCATGCTCTTTGTGACCGTTCATCCTGATCGCCTCGCTCCACAGTGCCTTGATTCAATCGACTTGGCGGTGGCCCTGGGTCACGACCCGGCTGCGACCTTGCGCTTCATCGCGGATCGTCGATTCCGGCCTATGCCCGCACCGCCTGCCGGCGAGCTGAAGCCCGGCGAAGCCTTGTTGTGGCGGAAGGGGGAAGGGCAGGCCGTCGAGCGACTGCTCATGGCCGCTCCACGCGTCGAGCGGCAGCGACATCGACGGAAATACGCCGAAGGCGAGCTGCCTCCTGAGCGCAGTTTCTATTTCCGGGGTCCCGACGGCAAGTTGAACCTGCGAGCGCAGAATCTCATCGTGTTCCGTCAGATCGCGGACGGGGTGGACGATGCAACCTGGCTGCATCACCTACGGCAGGGAGATTATTCCCACTGGTTGGAAACGGCCATCAAAGATCCCTCGTTGGCTCGGATCGTTCATGAAGTGGAAGGCACGCCGGAGCTTTCCGCGCGCGACAGCCGGCGACGCGTGACCAGTGCCATCGAGGATCGATACACGCTGCCGGCTACAGGTGTGTGATGTCACATGGTGAGACCGGAGGAGGACACATGCGGATATTCTGGGGCCTGCTGATGGGAGCGTTGGCTGTGTGTTTCAGCGCCTGTGCGGAGGAGCAGGGAAAGAGCTACTGGCTGCGTCACGCGGTTGTCCCGCTGTCGCAAGCCGCAGAAATCGCCGAAACGAACGGACCGGGACGGGCGGTCGGGGCCGAATTAGGGCATTCGGGGAACCGCGTCTTTTATGATGTCGAAATCATCGGGACGGCGAATCAGTCATTGCGCCTGCGCGTTGATGCCGAAAGCGGCAAAGTCGTCAAGCGGGAGGAGTGATGGTCGACCGGTCGTGTCTTGCGGAGCCAGCCCGTACCAATCCGAGTGTACCCGCCATTTATAACGCCGCATCTCAGCGCCGGTCCTTGGCCGCGTACTGATCAGGCGCATCGCTGTAGCGGTCCCTCGCACCCGAAGTCCCGCGTTCAGGCGGTCCCTTGTCACATTAGTGGTCATCGAATGGGTGCCGGCGGGATGGGTTCAGGTTGAGGCGGCGGAACCGGTGACGGAGGAATTGGTTTCCCTGGCGGTGAGGGGACAGGGGCAGGTGGAATGGGTCGGGGATCAGCGGGTGCAGCGTCCAATCCGTACGGGTAGTGCCAGAGGAAAAGCAGCAGTAACGCTTTCCAAACCCGCGGCGTCCGTCGGGCGGAGAATATTTCTTGTCGCGATGGTTCCATGGGGCCGATCTTCGGCTAGCTCGCGCGCCGGATATCCCGATACGACTCTGTATGCGTCGTCGATTCGAGCAACGCATCCTCGGCCGTCCCCACCATTCCGCCGATCGCCGACATCGCGAGACTAATCAATCCCAATCCAGACAGCCACAAGGCGAGCATTCCCAGACGATCCAGGGCGTCGGCGCCAAGCGCCGTCGACCGCTGTGTGACCCCTCGGACCATCTCAGGAACGGGTCTGAGGATGCCAATCGTGGATTGCACGACGTCTCTGGCCTGGGCGTCGGACATCCGGTATCGATTCACCATGAGATTGACGGCGGCTTGATGGTCGAGAGCCGACAGCTTCTCGCGCAATTCGGACAACGATTCATCGGTGATACTCCTGAGCGGGTCACTCTGTCGTGCTTTTCCAACGGCACGGGTGGCATCGCGCGGGGTCGCTTCCGGTTGCACGCCAGGTTTTCCTGTCGCCCGAAGCACCGATTCGAGTTCCCGTCGGACATCGTCGACGGAAAGAGTGACGCGGCTCGTATTGTGCGCCACGGTCAATGACGCCGCATGCGAAAGGCTCTCTGCGGCCGTCTGGAGCGTCGTGCCGAAGAGGGAAAATGCGCCCCCGATCATCGTGGCCATCGCCGTGGTCGTCAGCCAGGCGAACGTCAGCCAGGTCACGCCCCACACGACCAGACCATGATAGAGTCCATCGCCGCGGTCGACGCTCCCTGTCAAGCGGGCGGTCATGTAGCCGCCGACGAATGCCGAGACCAGCAGCGAGAGGCCTGTCCAGACGGAGGCCCCTACCGGAATGCCTTCAGCGGGATTTGCTTCGTGAAAGTCAACCGCCCACGCGCCCAGCCCCAGGCCGGCGAGGGTCAGCACCATTTGTAGCGCCAGCCCTAACGTCCAGCCGGCGAATACGGCGCTCCAGTTAATCTTGGGGCTTCCGGTCGACCACTGGGA
>Ga0070686_100001878_pt1 | contig 11700 bp, 11 predicted proteins | sample KBSS23LmetaG_FD_65654 | JGI IMG/M metagenome (GOLD analysis project Ga0070686, IMG submission 65654) | Switchgrass rhizosphere microbial communities from Kellogg Biological Station, Michigan, USA - KBS S2-3L metaG | ecosystem: Host-associated > Plants > Roots > Rhizosphere ...
TTTCTGGGTGGTCGCGATGGTGAGCGCCGACCAGAAGCCGTTGGTCGCGCAGGAGGCGTCGCCGCCGAGCACGACCGCGATCGCGCCCTTATAGGCCTCGTGGCCCAACACGTCGCGATTGTAGACGATCGCCTGCGCCCAGCCCGCGGTCGGCGTATATTGGGCGCCGACGCCTCCGCACATCGGCAGGGCCGGGGTGCCACCCGGATTGGGATAGTTGAACACCGCGCCGATGTCGCGCCCGTCCGAATAGCCGCCCTCCCGGCCCATCGAGGAGCCGAGCGCGTCCGCCACCGGCACGCCGAGCGCGAGCAGCAGGGGGCGCGAGCGATAATAGCCGCAGGCGGCGTCGTGGCGGTGGGTAAGCATCGCACCGAGCATGACCTGCGCCATGTCGTGGCCGCGGGCGCTGAACTGGTAGAGGATCTTGCGCTGCGGGACGAGCTCCTCCTCCTCGAGCCGGTCGAGCTCGCGGCTGACCTGGACGTGATAGGCGATGTCGCGCCAGCTAAAGTCGGGCTCTCCCGACGCCTTGGCGGCCTTGCTCTTCCGCTCACGCACCCGCGCGTCAGTCATCGAGCTGGCTCACCACGGCGGCCGCGAAACTGTCGACATTGTCGTCGGAGAGGCCGACCACGTTGAACCGGCCGGAGCCCGCCATGTAGATGCCGTAATCGCGGCGCAGCGCCAGCACCTGATCGGGAGTGAGCGGCAGCATCGAGAACATGCCGTTCTGCCCGTCGATATAGGAAAGGCGGGGATCGAAGGCGGCGAGGCGCGCACGAAGCTGCCGGATGCGCGCGCACATCGATTCGAGCTCGGCGTGCCAGTCCGCGCGCAGCACCTCGTCGTCGAGGATGATATGGACCACGGCCGCCATATGGTCGGGCGGCATCGACCACATGGTCCGCGCCAGGGTGAGCAGATTGCCCATCACCGTGGCGGCGCCCTGCGCGGTCGGCATCTTGACGAACAAGGAGCCGAGCCGGTCGCGGTAGCAGCCGAAATTCTTGTCGCAGCTTTGCGCGACGATCGCCTGCTCCGCGGCGGCGACGACGAGCCTTGTTCCCTCCGCGTCGGCCTCGAGGCCGTTGCCCAGCCCCTGATAGGCAAGGTCGACATAGGGGATGAGGCCGTTGCGCGCGACCAGGTCGGCGACGTCGCGCCACTGGCCGGGATCGAGATCGGCGCCGGTCGGGTTGTGGCAGCAGCCGTGCAGCAGCAGGAGGTCGCCGGCGCGGGCCTCGCCGAGCGCACCCATCATCCGATCGAAGCTGATCGTGCGGCTGTCCTTCGAATAATAAGGATAGTCGACCATCTCGACGCCGGCCTCGCCGATCAACGGCTCGTGGTTCGGCCAGGTCGGGGTGCCGACATAGATGCGCGCATTGGGGTCGGCGCGGACGATCAGCTCGGCGCCGAGCCGCAGCGCCCCGCAGCCGCCCGGAGTCTGCACGCCGATGATGCGATCGTCGCCGGCCGCGTCGGCGCCGAACACGATCGGCTTGATCAGGTCGACGAAGCGGGCGTCGCCCTGCGAGCCGAGATAGGCCTTGGTCTCCTGCGTCTCCCAGAGGATCTTCTCGGCGGCCTTGACGCTGCGCAGGATCGGAGTGCCGCCGGCCGCGTCGCGATAGACGCCGACGCCGACGTCGATCTTGCCGGGGCGGGGATCGGCATTGGCGAGCGCGATCAGCGCCAGCAGCGAATCCGAGGGCTGGTCCTCGAGCCTCGCCAGGAGGGTCGGCCTGTCGCTCACCATCAGCCCCTGTTCCATATCCTGTCTCCGGAGATGTGCGATCTAACCTAGGCGCATCGGCGCGCAAACACTTATCAATCTTCGCGTACTATCGCTCGTTTGTGAAATGAATGTTTCATGATATGGCCAAATCATGGCTGAAGATTATCATCTCGACGAGATCGACAGGCGAATCGTTCGCGCGCTCCAGCGCGACGCCAGCCTCAGCCATGCCGCGCTCGCGGAAACTGTCGGCGCCTCCGCGGCCTCGGTCTGGCGCCGCGTGCGCAATCTCGAGAAGGAGGGCGTGCTCGGCGCCGCGGTCCGGCTCGCCGACCCGGCCCGGCTCGGCCGCGCGGTCAACGTGCTGTGCCAAGTCCGCATGCACCGCCAGACGATGGACGCCCGCGCCGATTTCGAGCGGTTCATCGCCGGGCGCGACGAAATCGTCGAATGCTACGCCATGTCGGGCGAGTGGGATTACCTGCTGCGCATCGCCGTGCGCGACGTCGCCGACTACGACCGTTTCATCCGCCAGGGCGTGCTCGCCCATCCGAGCGTGGCCAATGCCGCGAGCAACTTCGCGCTGAGGCAGGTGAAGTACACCACGGAGATTCCGGTTTGAGCGGAACCCTCCACCCCTCCATCAATTGAATCGGCCGCGACACGATCGGAGGAAGGCAGATGGCCGCGCGGCCTTATTGGAAGGGACAGATACGGCTCGCTTTGGTCTCGATCCCGGTGGAGATCTATTCGGCGACCCGCTCGGGCGCGACCATCGCCTTCAACCAGATCCACGAGCCTTCGGGCAAGCGGATCAAATATGAGAAGGTCGTGCCGGGCATCGGCGCGGTCGATCCGGACGACATCGTCAAGGGCTTTGAATATTCCAAGGGCAGCTATGTGCTGCTCGACGACGAGGAGCTGGAGGCGGTCAAGCTGGAGAGCAAGAAAACGCTCGAGCTCACCCAGTTCGTCGACGCCCACGAAATCGACCCGCTTTATTACGAGCGGCCTTATTATGTCGTGCCGGCCGACGATCTCGCCGAGGAGGCGTTCGTCGTGCTGCGCGAGGCGATGCGGCAGACCAAGAAAGTCGGCCTCGGCCAGCTGGCGATGCGCGGTCGCGAATATGTCGTCAGCCTAAAGCCCTGCGGCCGCGGCATCCTCCTGGAGACGCTCCGCTATGCCGACGAGGTGGTGAAGGCGCAGGGCTATTTCCGCGACATTGCCGATTCCAGGCCGGCCGAGGACATGCTCGAGCTTGCCGAGGCGCTGATCGAGAAGAAGGCCTCGAAATTCGATCCCGCCAAATTCCACGACCGCTATGTCGATGCGCTCAAGGAACTGATCGAGCGCAAGCGCAAATCCAAGGGCGCGAAGATCGAAGTCGAGGAAGAGGATGAGGCCCCCCGCCGCGGCTCCAACGTCGTCGACCTGATGGCGGCGTTGAAGAAGTCGATCGAGAAGCCGGGCGCCAGGCCGACCGCCACGAAGAAGGCCCCCGCGGCCAGGAAGGCGGCGCCAGCGAAGAAGGCCCCGGCGCGCAAGCGCGCTTGAAATGGCCCGCACGCCGTCCGATCCGCTCGCCGTCTACAATCGGAAGCGCGACTTCGCGAAGACCGCGGAGCCCGCGGGCAAGGTCGGGCGCGGCGGCAGCCGGATGTTCATGGTCCAGAAGCACGACGCGTCGCGGCTCCATTGGGATTTCCGGCTGTCGCTGGACGGCGTGCTGAAGAGCTGGGCGGTGCCGCGCGGACCCAGCCTCGACCCCGCCGACAATCGCCTCGCCGTGCGCACCGAGGATCATCCGCTCTCCTACGCGACCTTCGAAGGCACGATCCCCAAAGGCCAATATGGCGGCGGCACCGTCATGCTCTGGGACCGCGGCAAATGGACGCCCGAGCCGGGAAAGGACCCGAGCAAGACGATCGCGAAAGGCCATCTCCACTTCACCCTCGACGGCGAGCGAATGAAGGGCGAGTGGGTGATGTTCCGGCTGAAGCCGCGGCCCGGCGAACGCGGCGAGAACTGGATATTGAAGAAGGTCGGCGATGAACATGCGGGCAGCCCGACCGGCCTCACCGACACCTACCTGACCTCGGTCAAGACCGGCCGGACGATGGACGAGATCGCGGCGGGGAAGAAGGGGGCCTCGTCATTCCAACGAAAGCTGGAATCCCTTTTGCCTTCCGCGCGGAAGAAGGGAAATTCCGGCCTTCGCCGGAATGAGGGCAAAGCCCTGCGTTTCCCGAAGTTCCGCGAACCGCAAAAGGCGACGCTCGTCGACGCGGTGCCGGCCGGCTCGGGCTGGCTCCACGAGATGAAATATGACGGCTATCGCTGCCTGCTCGCGCTGGCCGGCGGGGAGGCGCGGATCTACACGCGCAAGGGGCTCGACTGGACCGACAAATTCCCCGAGATCGCCGAGGCGGCCGGCGCGATCCAGTGCGAGAGCGCTTTGCTCGACGGCGAGATCGTCGCGCTCGACGAGAAGGGCAATACCGGCTTCTCCGCCCTCCAGCAGGCGATCTCGGAGGGCGGGCGCGGCCTCAGCCTGTTCCTGTTCGACGCGCTGGAGATCGACGGCACGAAGCTCGAATCCATGCCCAATCTGGAGCGCAAGCAGCGCCTCGCCGCCTTGGTCGGCGAGGGCCGGCCGCCCTTCATCCTCTATGCCGATCACATCATCGGCAAGGGCGAGCAATTGTTCGACGCGATGTGCAAGGCCGGCCAGGAGGGGATCATCTCCAAGCGGGCGGACGCGCCCTATCGCCACGCGCGCACCAAGACCTGGCTCAAGATCAAATGCACGCGCCGCCAGGAATTCGTGATCATCGGCTGGTCGGAGAGCGACAAGAAAGGCCGCGGCTTTCGCGCTCTTTTGCTCGGCGTGCATGAGAAAGGCAGGCTGCGCTACGCCGGCAAGGTCGGCACCGGCTTCTCGATCGACGTCCAGCACGATCTGCGCGCGCGGCTCGACAAACTGGCGGCGGTGAAAGCGCCCGCCGAGGTTCCCCGCGCCGAAGCGCGCGGCGCGCATTGGGTGAAGCCGGAGCTGGTCGCCGAGATTGCCTTTGCCGAGTTCACCGCCGACAATGTCGTGCGCCACGCGAGCTTCCTCGGCCTGCGCGGCGACAAGAAGGCGAAGGAGGTCGTCGCCGAGATGCCCCAGGCCCTGCCCGAACCCGCCGCGGACGACGTCAAAATCTCCAATCCCGACCGGGTGATCTTTCCGGACGCCAAGGTCACCAAGGGCGAGCTCGCCGACTATTACCGCGCGTTGGGCGCGCCGATGGCGGTCTGGACCGCGAACCGGCCGATCAGCCTGGTCCGCTGCCCCCAAGGGCGGGCGAAGAAATGCTTCTTCCAGAAGCATGACAGCGGCACGTTCGGCCCGCACGTCCTCCACGTCCCGATCCGCGAGAAGGACGGGCACAAGGAGGATTATCTCTATTTCGAGGACAGCGCCGGGGTGATCGCCTGCGTGCAGATGGGGACGATCGAGTTCCACGGCTGGGGATCGAAGGTCGCCGACGTCGAGAAGCCCGACCGGATCGTGTTCGATCTCGACCCCGACGTCGGCCTTGATTTCGAGCTGGTCAAGAAGGCGGCTAAGGACCTCAAGACCCACCTCGCCGACATGGGCCTCACCACCTTTCCGATGCTGACCGGCGGCAAGGGCGTGCATGTGATCGTGCCGTTGATCCCCGGGGCGGAATGGCCCGCGGTCAAGGACTTCGCGCAGCGCTTCGCGATGGCGCTCGCCGAGGCCGAGCCCGAGCGCTTCACCGCGGCGCTTTCCAAGGCGAAGCGGACGGGGCGGATCTTCGTCGACTATCTGCGCAACCAGCGCGGCGCGACCGCGATCATGCCCTATTCCGCCCGCGCCCGCGAAGGCGCGCCGGTCGCAGCGCCGATCAACTGGGAGGAACTGGACGAGATGAAGTCGGGCGCCCGCTTCAGCGTCCGCGACGCCGAGACGTTGCTCGAGCGCGCGTCGTCACGGCTGCTCCAGGGCTGGGGCGAAGCGAACCAGGTGCTTCCGGAGGTCTAAGAAGCGAGGCGCTGGCGCGTCCAATGATGCGGCGGCGAGCCATATTTGCGGCGGAAGGCGTGGCTGAGCGCGACCGGGTCCGAATAGCCCGTCGCCTCCGCCGCCTCGGCGACCGAGGCGCCGCCGGCGAGCAGGTCCGCCGCCCGCTTCAGCCTGAGCGCGCGATGATAGGAGATCGGCGATTCGGAAAAGGCGTCCTTGAAGTAGCGCGCGAGATGGAATTGCGAGAGGCCCGCGACCACCGCCATCTCGCCGAGCGTGACGTTGCGGTCGTCATGGGCGTGGAGGAAGGCGCGCGCGCGCTCCAGGCGCCGGTAGAGCTCGCGCCGCGTCGACAGCTTCGCCGCCCTGACGCAGTCCATCGCGGCCCGGCTCTCGGCGAGCGGCTCGGCGATCGCGAACTCGACCTTCGCGACCAGTTCCTGGGCGAGCCCGGGGCCGAGCGAGGGGTCGTGGGCAATGCGGCGGCCATAATCCCAGAGCGCACGCCCCATCGCGCTCGCCTTGGTTGAAAGGACGAGCGCCCGGCCCAGCACCGGATCGTTGCCATAAGCGGCCTCGCCGACGTCCGGGGCGAGGGTCGGCGGCAGCAGCAGGCAGATGCCCTTCATCGCGGTGCGGTTGATGCCGACGCAGTGGCTGCCGGCATCGAGATAGAGGAACTCGCCGGGCCGGACGGCGATGGTGCGGCCGTCGATCTCATAGCGCTCGTCACCCTCCAGGACGAGCTTGAGCGACGGGGCGGGCGCGCCGATCATCGAGCTGCCCGCCTTCAGATCGCAATAGACCAGCTTGCCGCCCGGGGTCGGCCCGCGCGGGGCGTCGAGTTGGCGGTCCATGACGATGAAATCGCAGGCCATATGTCCCCGTGTTTTAGCGCCCTACTACGCTAAAGCACGGCGAAAATGAACATGAGCTTACAGATGGTTCGAAACGATCCAGGTGAGTCCGGCGGCGAGGGCCGCCGCCAGGAGGAAACGCCAGAGCGGCGCAGGCGTCATCGCGGGAGCGCCGGCCGGCGCGTCCCGGCGCCCGGTCACCATCGGCGTGACCAGATTGTCGCGCTTGACGATCAGATAATAGAGGATCGCCGAGACATGGAGGGCGATGACGCCCAGCAGGACGTAGAAGATGGTCTCGTGGCGCTCGGCCAGGGTGCGGGCCGAGTCATAGTCGATCAGGTGCGAGAGCGGACCAGTGTTGAGCGCGTCCTCGTCCGAGACGAACAGGCCGATCCCGACCTGCATCGCGAGCAGGAGAAGCATCAGGAGAGCGCTCCAGCCGCCGACCGGATTGTGGCCGAACGGGGCGGCCGCCTGGCCGCGCAGATAGCGCAGCACCGCGCCGGGCCCGCGCACGAAGCCGGCGAAGCGCGCGGTCGAACTTCCGATCAGGCCCCAGATCAGCCGGAACAGGACCAGCCCCATCATCGTCTCGCCGAGCAGGATGTGGAGATCGAGCCGGTCGATCTTGTGGGTCCACCAGAGGGCGGGCACGAGCAGGACGATCGCCCAGTGGAACAGCCGCGTCGGCAGATCCCAGACGGAGACCGTCCCCCGCATCAATGTTCGGGCGCCCGATAGGTGTCGTGGCAATTGGAGCAGGCATGGGCAAGCTGCGGCACGGCGGCGCGGACCGCGGCAAGGTCGCCGCGCCGCGCGGCCGCGTCGAGCGACCGGGCCGCGACCAGCAGGCCCGCACCGGCGCGCCGGAAATTCTGATTGTCCGTCCAGATTTCGGGCAGCGCCCGCGTGCGCACGCCCGCTTCCGGGCCGGTCCCACGCGGGAACCAGCGCAGCAGCTGCGGCGCGAAGCCGACGATCGTCCGGCTGCCCTGGCGGATCGCGTCGATCGAGGGCGAGGCGCCGTGGAGCTGCTCGCTGATCGCATGCATCGCCGCGCCCATCTGCTTGTAATTGGCCTGGCGCATATGGATCACGTCCGCCGGGGCGCGGTTCTGCGCGGCGGCCGTGGTGACGATCGCGGTGACCGCGGCGGCGAGAAGGAAATGCTTCAAAGGGCCTGCTCCTCTACACTCGGCCGACGTCCCATAGCGCCCGCGCGAAGGGCGGCAAGAGCGGGCTCCCCGAACCGGGGAGCGGGCAAGAAAAACGCCCCGGCCAGGGGGGCAGCCGGGGCGCTTCCTCGCAACCCGGTCCGGCGATACGCGACTGGCCGGACCCGGAAACTCGCTGACGGGCCTTATGCACCGAGTCGGCTGACCCGATGCTGAAGCGACCTGTCAGCCTGCGTTCAGCTTGATCCCATGATCGGTGTATTGTATAAATAATACACTTTATCCCTTGCGCTCGGGGCTGGGACGCCCCAATCTCGGCTGAACCACCTTGACCGGGGACCGATATGGCTACGCAGACCGACACCGCGACCGCCACCGAGAGCGTGCTGACGCTCGAGCCGCCGCAGCCGCTCCAGAACGTCCAGCCAGCGCAGGCGGCGGGGCTGGTTCCGCTCAAGGACGAGCAGAGGAGCCAGCTCGAGGAGAAGGTCGACACTTTCGTCAGCGAGCTGGTCGCGCTCGACGCCAACTCGCCCGAATTCGGCAAGAAGGTCGATCAGCTGACCACGATGGGGCGCAAGGAGATCGCCGAGGCGGCGGGCGCCTCCAACCGCTTCCTCGACCGGCCGGTCAAGTCGATCGACAAGGACAGCGGGATCGGCGCCAATCTGACCCAGCTGCGCAAGACCGTCGAGGAGCTCGATCCGGGCCGCGGCGGCGCGCTCACCAAGCCCCGCAAATTGTTCGGCCTGATCCCGCTCGGCAACCGGATGCGCGGCTATTTCATGAAATACCAATCGGCGCAGACCCATATCGCCGCGATCCTCAACGCGCTGGGCTCGGGCAAGGACGAGCTGTTGCAGGACAATGAGGCGATCAATACCGAGCGCGCCGGTCTCTGGAAGACGATGGGCAAATTGGAGCAGATGATCCACATCTCCAAGGCGCTCGACGCGAAGCTCGAGGACAAGGCGGCCGAGCTCGACGCGACCGATCCGGCCAAGGCCAAGGCGATCCGCGAGACCGCGCTCTTCTACACGCGACAGCGCACCACCGACCTGCTGACCCAGATGGCGGTCACCGTGCAGGGCTATCTCGCGCTCGACCTGGTCAAAAAGAACAATGTCGAGCTGGTGAAGGGCGTCGACCGCGCCTCGACCACCACCGTCGCCGCCCTGCGCACCGCGGTCACCGTCGCCCAGGCGCTGACCAACCAGAAATTGGTGCTCGAGCAGATCACCGCGCTCAACACCACCACCGCAGGCATGATCGAATCGACCGGCGAGATGCTGAAGAGCCAGACCGGCGAGATCCACAAGCAGGCCGCCTCGGCGACGATTCCGCTCGAAGTGCTGCAGCGCGCCTTCCAGAACATCTACGATACGATGGACACGATCGACCGGTTCAAGGTCGAGGCGCTCGGCAACATGAAGCAGACCGTCGACACGCTCGGCCGCGAGGTGGAGAAGAGCCGCGGCTATATCGCCCGCGCCGAAGGCGTCGCGCAGAACCAGCTCGCGGGCGGCGCTGCCGCGGACTCCCCCCTGACCGCCATCGAAGGCTGAGATGAGCAATTCGCGCCAAGTCGACCACGCCATCGCCCGCTTCGACGAGGTGATGGGACGGATCGACCGCACTGCGGCATCGCGCGCGGCCGAGACAAGGCAGTTCGCGCGCCGCAGCCGGGTCTGGCTGCACCGCGCCATCGGCGCCGCGATCGCGGTCGGCCTGGTCATGGCCGCGACCACCGTGATCGGCGTGATCCTCGACGGCATCGGCCTCGGCGGCTTCGTCCTCTCGCTGGCGGTGATGGCGGCAGCCGCCTTGTTCTTCCTCGTCCCGCGCCGCGAGAAGCCGATCGTCGATTATAAGGAGGACATGCCCAACCAGGCCGTCGTCCAGCGGCTCGACAATCTGCTGGTGCGCAAGCGCGCCGCTCTCCCCGCCCCCGCGGCGCGGCGGATCGACGCGATCAGCCAGCAGCTGCCTTTGCTCGAGAGCCGGCTCGGCGAGACCGACATGCTCGATCCGCTCGCGCAGGACGCGCGCCGGCTGATGGGCAAGCACCTGCCCGAGCTGATCGAGCGCTACGAGCGCGTGCCCGCCGCCTATCGCAGCGAACGCGACGGCGAGGGGCTGACCGTGGACCAGCGGCTCGTCCAGGGCCTCGACGCGGCGAAGACCGCGCTCGACGATCTCGGCCGCAAGCTCGCGCACGAGGACCTCGCCGCGTTCGAGACGCAGGGGCGGTTCATCGAGACCCGCTACAAGGAAGACCAGGGGATCGGCGGGAGCGGATCGTCCTGACGGACGTCAGAGCCAGCGCGCTTTCTTGAACCGCACATAGAGGAAGGCGCAGATCGCCGCGATCGCCGCCAGCACCGCGGGATAGCCGTAGACCGACCGCAGCTCGGGCATATGCTCGAAATTCATCCCGTAAATGCCGGCGATCGCGGTCGGCACGGCGAGGATCGCCGCCCAGGCCGCGAGCTGGCGGGTGATCACGCCGGTGCGCTGCTGCTCGAGCAAATTGCTGAACTCGAACACCGAGGTCAGCACGTCGCGCAGACCGTCGACCAGCGCCTGGACGCGGCGGACATGATCGAGCACGTCGCTGAAATAGGGCCGCGTCTCGGGGTCGATGCAGGGCAGGTCCTGCCGCACCAGCTTCGAGGCGACCTCGCCCATCGGGCCGAGCACGCGCTGGAAGCGGATCAGCTCGCGGCGCAGGGTGAAGATGCGGTTGATCTCGTCGCGGCCGAGGAAATTGTCGACCGTCTGGTGCTCCATCGCAAGCACCTCCTCCTCGATCGTCTCGACCATCGGCAGATAGCCGTCGACGATGAAGTCAAGGATCGCGTGGAGGACGTAATCGACGCCGTGCATCAGCAGGGACGGCGCCGCCTCGAGCTGGTCGCGAAGCGCGCGATGGGTGCGCGCGGAGACGTGGCGGACGCTGATGATGTGCGAGGCGCCGACGAACATCGCGGTCTCGCCATAAGCGATCACGCCCTGCTCGAGATGGGCGGTGCGGGCGACCACGAAGAGCTGCTCGCCATAGACGTCGACCTTGGGCAGCTGGTCCGCCTTGGCCGCGTCCTCGACCGCGAGCGGATGGAGATCGTAGACCTGCTGGAGCGTCGCCAGCTCCTCCACCGTCGGATTGGCGATGCCGATCCAGACGAACTCCGCCTTGTCCTTCGAGCAGGCCACGGGCTCGTCGATCGCGACTTCGCGGACGCGCTTCCCGTCCCGATACAGATAGGCGGCGACGACGGTCATAAGCCCCCCGGATGAGCGCGGGGGAATCTATCAGAGGTCCGCGCGCGGGGCATCCCCTTTCGCGCCAAAGGATGACATGGTCCGCGGCCACTGGATCGGAGGGAGAAGGCGATGGCGGAGGAGATTGCGACCGGGCCCGGCTTCGGCGAGGACGAGAAGGCGCTATTGCGGAAGCTGCGCGCCGCGCGGCGCAAGCAGAGGGCGAGGGCCTCAAGGTCGCGCCGCTGACCGCCGGCCACCGGATCGCCGACAGGGTCGCGGCGACGATGGGCTCATGGCGGTTCATCATCATCCAGACGACGATCCTCACCTTCTGGATCGCGCTCAACATCACCGCCTGGATCAATCATTGGGATCCCTATCCCTTCATCCTGCTCAACCTCGCGCTCTCCTTCCAGGCGGCCTATGCGGCGCCGTTCATCATGATGAGCCAGAACCGGCAGCAGGACATCGACTGCCAGCAGGCCGCGGAGGATTTCCACATCAACGTCAAGGCCGAGCTGGAGATCGAGCTGCTCCACCAGAAGCTTGACGAGCTGCGCGGCAAGGAGGTGCTGGCGCTGACCGAGTCGGTCGAGCGGCTGACCAAATTGCTGGAGGAGAAAA
>Ga0070686_100001879_pt1 | contig 11698 bp, 13 predicted proteins | sample KBSS23LmetaG_FD_65654 | JGI IMG/M metagenome (GOLD analysis project Ga0070686, IMG submission 65654) | Switchgrass rhizosphere microbial communities from Kellogg Biological Station, Michigan, USA - KBS S2-3L metaG | ecosystem: Host-associated > Plants > Roots > Rhizosphere ...
CATCGTCGGCTTCATCGTGAGCAGGAAGAGCGGCCGCAGGACCGCGTGTTCTTCCTTCGAAAGATCGGCGCTGCGCGCCGCGCGCCCCGCGTCGAGGACCTTTTGCACCTTGCCGAGCGCCGCCACCAGGCGCACCGCGTCCTTCTCGCCGGTCGTCTGCGCCACCTTGGCGAACTTGGAGATCTGCTTCTCCACCGCGTCCAGGTCGGCGAGCGCGAGCTCGGTATTGATGGTCTCGATGTCCGAGACGGGGTCGACTTTGCCCGCCACGTGCACGACGTTCGGATCCTCGAAGCAGCGCACGACGTGCGCAATGGCGTCGGTCTCGCGGATGTTGGCCAGAAACTTGTTGCCGAGGCCTTCGCCTTTCGACGCGCCTGCCACCAGCCCGGCGATATCGACGAACTCGACGATCGCCGGCACCACCTTCTGCGGCTTCTCGATCGCCGCGAGCGCCCCCAGGCGCGGGTCGGGCACCTCGACGATGCCCACGTTCGGCTCGATGGTGCAGAACGGATAGTTCTCCGCCGCGATGCCAGCCTTGGTCAGCGCGTTGAAAAGCGTGGACTTGCCGACGTTCGGCAAGCCGACGATGCCGCACTTCATTTCTTACCGAACAAGGATTTCAGGAATCCCTTGTCGTCCTTGGGCGTTTCCGCCGGCTTCCTGGGCGGCTGCGCCTCTTTCTTCGGTTCCGGTTTTGGCGGTTCCTTGACCGGGGGTGCCTTTTTCTCGGGTTCCTTCTTCGGCGCCGGGGCGGGCTTGTCCTGGCTGTGCAGCTTCTGCATCGCGCCTTGCATGTCGCCGGCGATCATCTGCGGCAGCAGCGCCAGCGCGTTGTCGATGGCGCCGTCGATTGCCTGCTTCTCCTCGACGGAGGGCTTGTGCAGCACGTAGTCGGCCATCTCCGCAGGATCGGCGGGACGCCCCACGCCGAGGCGGAGCCGCCAGTAATCGTGGCTCGCAATGCGCTGCGAGATGTCCTTCAGGCCGTTGTGGCCGGCGATGCCGCCGCCCTGCTTGATGCGCGCGGTGCCCGGCGCGAAGTCGAGCTCGTCGTGCACCACCAGCATCTCTTCGGGCTTGATCTTGAAGAAGCCGGCAAGCATCTGCACCGCACGGCCGCTTGCGTTCATGAAGCTCTGCGGCATGAGGAGCCAGGGACCATTGTCGGGCAGGCGGGCGACGAGCGCCTGGTACTTCGGGTCCTTGCGCAGCGCGACGCCGCGCGACGCGGCGAAGCGCTCCACAAGCCAGAAGCCGGCGTTGTGCCGGGTGCGCTCGTACTCCTTGCCCGGATTCCCCAGGCCCACCAGGAGGCGGATCACTACTTCTTGTCTTTCTTCTCGCCCCCGGCGGCAGGCTTGGCGGCGCCCTTGTCGGCAGCCGCCTTGTCGCCGCCCTTCGCGGCACCCTTGTCGCCCTCGCCGGCGCCCTCGCCTTCCTTGGCGGGAGCGGCCTGCTCGGTGGTCGGCACGTCGGCGGCGGAAACCACCGTCTCGGCGGCCTTCTCCTCGTCCTCGGTGACAAGCTGCGGCACCACCACTGTGGCGACCACCGGGTCCTCGGTCTTGTGCAACGACAGCTCGACGCCCTTCGGCAGGTTGAGCTGGCGCGCGTGCACCGAGTTGCCGACCGACAGGCCGCTCAGGTCGACCTCGATGAACTCGGGCAGGTCGGCCGGGAAGCACACGATGTCGAGCTCGTTCAGCACGTGGTTTACCACGCCGGACTGCTCCTTCACGCCGGGCGACTTGTCGGCGTTGACGAAGTGCAGCGGCACCTTCATGTGGATCTTCTTGTCCTTCGACACGCGCTGGAAGTCGATGTGCTGCACCTGCAGCTTGAACGGGTGCATGTTCACCGAGCGCAGCAGCACCTGCTCCTTCGTGCCGCCGACGTCGAGCGTCAGGATCGAGGCGTGGAAGCGCTCGTTCCTCAGGTTGAGGACCAGCGCCTGGTGGTCGAGCACCAGGTTGACCGGATCCTTGTCGCCGCCGTAGAGGATCCCGGGCACCATGCCCTGGTGGCGCAGGCGGCGGCTCGCACCCGTACCTTGCACCTCGCGCTTTTGCGCGCTGATTTCGATTGCCATCGCAGTACTCCTTAGGTTATCGCCCCGCTCCGCGACCAGAGACGAGGGCGGTTCAACTACTCAATAAACAGGGAACTCACCGATTCCTCGGTGTAGATGCGCAAAATCGTTTCCGCGATCAGGCCGGCGACCGAAAGCTGCCGGATCTTCTTGCAGGCACGCGCTTCCTCGCGCAGCGGAATGGTGTCCGTTACCACCAGCTCGTCCATTTCCGAGGTGGCGATGCGCTTCACGGCCTCGCCGGACAGCACCGCGTGCGTGCAGTACGCCACCACCTTCTTCGCGCCTTCCTTCTTCAGCACCTCGGCCGCCTTCACCAGCGTGCCCGCGGTGTCCACCATGTCGTCCATGATCACGCAGGTGCGGTCCTGCACCTCGCCGATCACGTTCATCACTTCCGAGACATTGGCTTTCGGCCGGCGCTTGTCGATGATCGCCAGGTCCGATTCCAGCCGCTTCGCGAGCGCCCTGGCGCGCACCACGCCGCCCACGTCGGGCGAGACCACGATCAGGTTGTCGTAGCGCTGCTTCCACACATCGCCCAGCAGCACCGGCGCGGCGTAGATGTTGTCCACCGGCAGGTCGAAGAAGCCCTGGATCTGGTCGGCGTGCAGGTCCATCGTCAGCACGCGCGCCACGCCCACCGACGTGAGCATGTTCGCCACCACCTTCGCGCTGATCGCGACGCGCGCCGAGCGCGGCCGCCGGTCCTGCCGGGCATAGCCGAAGTACGGGATCGCCGCCGTCACGCGCGCCGCCGAGGAGCGCTTCAGCGCGTCGATCATCACCAGCATTTCCATCAGGTTGTCGTTGGTCGGCGCGCACGTCGATTGCAATACGAATACGTCCTTGCCCCGCACGTTCTCGAGCAGCTCGACCATCACTTCGCCGTCCGAGAACTTGCCGACGATGGCGCGGCCGATCGATAGGTTCAGGTGCTTCGCCACCTCGTGCGCCAGGCGCGGGTTGGCGTTGCCGGTGAACACCATCAGCCGATCGAGCGGCGCGTTGGTCATTGCTTCACGTCACCTTGTTGTTGGCTGGGGAGGAAGGATTCGAACCCTCGTATGCCGGAATCAAAATCCGGTGCCTTAACCAGCTTGGCGACTCCCCACCCGTAGCCTGCAAAAACCCGAAAACTCAATTCGCCCAGTCGTGGAGCGGATGCTGCTCGATTCCCCTTGCGACGAAGCCGCGCATCGAATCCGGCAACTGCGACTGGAGGGCACGCGCCTCGCCTTCCGCTGCGAACTCGGCGAACACGCAAGCCCCGGAACCCGTCATGCGCGCCTGGGGACACCGGCTTTTCAGCCATCCGAGATGCGCCGCCACTTCCGGATAACGGGCCGCCACGATCGGTTCCAGATCGTTTCGTCCCACCCCCGGAAAAAAGGGCGGTATTTTGATTCCTTTCCCCGCATGTGTCAACGCGTTTTTAAAGATTTCCTTCGTGGAAACCGAGACTTGCGGCGTGAGAACGAGATACCAGGCCGCCGGCAGCCGCAGCGGCGAGAGCCGCTCGCCGACGCCCTCGCCCAAGGCGTTCTCGCCGAACAGGAAAACCGGAACGTCCGCGCCGAGCTTCACGCCGAGGCGCATCAGCTCTTTTCGCCCCATGTGGACGCCCCAAAGACGGTTCAGGACCAGCAGGACGGTGGCGGCATCCGATGAGCCGCCGCCCATGCCGCCGCCGATCGGCAGGTTCTTCTCCAGGGCAAGCTCGCACCCGAGGACGCTTCGCGTCTCGGCCTTGAACAGCCTGGCGGCGCGGGCGCAGAGATTTTCGTCGCCGAACTCGCCGGAAAAGCGCACTTCGCCGTCCTGCCTGGCCGAAATGCCGACGCGGTCCGCGCGATCGAGCAGGCGGAACACCGTCTGCAGATCGTGGTAGCCGGCATGCTCGCCGGCTTCGCGCCGCCCAAGGACGTGAAGGAAGAGATTCAGCTTGCCTGGCGCGGGATACCAGTCCATCGCCTGGCTCACCTCCACTCGGAGATCGCCAGCCTCAGCTCGACCCCGGGGTAGGTGACGCGAAGCCGCGTCGGCCGGCCTTGCTCGTCGCGCTCCAGGTACTCGACCTGCCAGCCGCGCTCCTCGAGCGAAGGCGCAGGACGCCCGCGCACCCAGTCGGCGAGGCCGGCGAGCGGCAGGCGAAAGCCCAGCGCGCGCTCGGTGAGCGCCTCGCCGTCTCGATCGCTGTATTCCTTGCCCTCGGAGGTAGTGAGAACGATGGCATCGCCCTGGCGCACGATGCGCGCCACGCCCTGGCCCATCGGCGTGCTGATCAGCATGTCGTCGCCCTCGCCCGCGTGCCTCCAGCTGACGATGCCGCTGAACGCGTCGTCGCGATAGCGCGCGGCGATGCGGCCCGACAGATCGAACTCCACGGGCCCGGTCGGCGGCTTGACTTGAAGCGGGGCGCAGGCGCTTAGCAGAACGACGAGTAGCAGCCAGCGCATTACTGCACCATTACTTCTTCAAGCGCTGGATCGTCTTTTGCAGCGTTTCGTTATCCGGCGAAGCCTTGAGCGACTCCTGCCAGAGGCGGTCGGCTTCGGTGCGCTCGCCCATTACCCAAAGCACTTCGCCGAGGTGCGCGGCGATTTCAGCGTCCGGCCGTCCGAGGTAGGCGCGACGCAGCGTTTCGGAAGCGCCCTTGAGATCGCCCTGCCGGTAGAGCACCCAGCCCATGCTGTCGATGATGAAGTAGTCGTCCGGCGCGAGCTCGAGCGCCTTCTCGATCAACTTCTTCGCCTCGGGCAGGCGGGTATTGCGCTCGGCGAACGAATAGCCCAGGGCGTTGTAGGCGTGGGCGTGGTCGGGGCGCACCTGGATCAGCTTGCGCAGGTTGGTTTCCAGCACGTCGTAGCGCTCGAGCTTCTCGGCGGTAAGCGCATAGTCGTACAGCAGCTCCGGCTGGTCGGGGTCATCCTTCAGCGCTCGGGCAAGCAGGTCGTACGCATCGCGATTGCGGTTCGCGTCGCGCAGCAGCTGCGCTTCGGCCACGGTGAGCTGGACCTTTTCGGCGGGGAACTCCGCGCCTACGCGCTGCAGGAAAGCGCGCGCGTCGTCCACCTTGCCCTGCTTCGCCATGGCGCCCGCGGTGCGCACGCGCGCCGCGATCACCTGGTCCCCATCGGCGATGCTGTCGTACCACTTGATCGCCTGCGGCCACTGCTTCTGCTCCTCGGCGATCTGGCCGAGGACGTAGCGCACGCTGTTCGGGTCGCGGTACTTCATGCCGAGAAGGCGCTTCATGTTCTCTTCGGCGACGGCGTAGTCCTTCAGCTGGAACGCGAGCAGACCGACGGCATAGATCACCTCGGTATTGCCGGGACTTGCCGCGAGCAGCGCCTCGAACTGCTTGCGCGCCTCGGGGAAGCGCTTGTCGAGCACCAGCACGCGCGCGTAGTTGATGCGCGCTTCGCGCGCGGCGGGATACTTCTCGACGTAGTCGCCCAGCACCTTCGCCGCTTCGGCGTTGGAGCGCTTCTGCAGAACCTGCGCCTCGAAGATCGCTGCGGTTTCCCATTCGGGCCGGATCTTCTCCGCGCGGCGGATGGCCTCGATCGCGGCCGCGTCGTCGCCCGCCAGCGCAGCCGCTTGCGCGACCGCGAAATGCGCCTGGGCCAGGTCGGGATAGCGCGCCGCGAGATTTTTCACCACGCGCAGGTTGGCGGCCTTGTCCGGATTGCCGGCGAGCAGGCGGTTCATCTGCATGAAGCCGTTCTCGACGTTCACTCCGTCCGCGGCGAGCAGCTTGACCAGGTAGGGCTCGGCTTGGTCGACTTTCTTCTCGGTGACGAGAATCGCCGCCACGACCTGCAGCGCCTGCGGGGATTTCGGCTCGAGCTCCTGCCACAGCTTGGCGGCCTCCAGCGCAAGGTCGGGCATGCGCGCGGTGTTGGCGACTTCGACAGCGCGGCGCGCAATGCGCGGATCGCGGGTGCGCTTGGCGAGGTCGGCGTAGGTCTGCGCCGCGAGGCCGGTGTCGCCGCGCTGCAGGGCGATTTCGCCGAGCAGGAACTCATAGAGCATCGGCTCGCTGAGGTCGGCCGACGGCCCGGAAGACTGCGCGGGAGGCGGGACCGGAATGGCTTTTCTGCCCTGGGCGGCTGCGGCAAACGCACCGCTCGCCAGCGCCACGGCAAGTGCAAGGCGGTAGAAAGGTTTTGGCATCTGGGTTCGACCCATCTTAGGTATATTTGGTGCCCCGCACAAGCTTCCGAAATCCGCCATGCCAGAGCTGCCCGAGGTCGAAGTCACGCGCCGCGGCCTCGCGCCTCGGCTCGCGGGCCGCATCATTTCAGCAGTCGAGGTGCGCGAGGCGCGGCTGCGCTGGCCGATCAGCGCCGAGGTGCTGCGACTCGCCGGACGCACCGTCAAGGCGGTGCGCCGACGCGGGAAGTACCTGCTGGTGGACTGCGGCGACGGCCATCTCATCCTGCACCTGGGAATGTCGGGCAGCTTGCGCGTGCTCGACCTGGGGACGCCCGCCGGCAAGCACGACCACTTCGACCTCGTGCTCGGCGATCGGCTGCTGCGGCTGCGGGATCCGCGGCGCTTCGGCTCGGTGATCTGGGCGCCGGGAGACGTGAAGGACCACAAGCTGCTCGCGCATCTGGGCGTCGAGCCGCTATCGCGTGCGCTCGACGCGGCTCGCCTGCACGCGCTGACGCGCGGCCATCGTACGGCGATCAAGCTTTTCCTCATGGACGCGCGGCGCATCGTGGGCGTCGGCAATATCTACGCGAGCGAGAGCCTGTTTCGTGCCGGCATCGATCCGCGCATGGCAGCCGGCCGGCTGTCCAAGGAACAGGCCCGAAAGCTGTCGGCGGCGATCAAGCACACGCTGCTCAAGGCGATCCGCGCCGGAGGATCCACGCTGCGCGACTTCGTCGGCGCCGACGGCAATCCGGGCTACTTCCAGCAGCGCTATTGGGTATACGACCGGGCGGGCAAGCCGTGCCGGCGCTGCGGTACCGCCATCAAGCGCATCGTGCAGGGGCAGCGTTCGACTTTTTTCTGCCCGGCGTGCCAGAAGCGCTCTACTTGACCTTCTCCTTCAGCTTCTTCTCGACCAAGGGATGCACGAACTTGGAGACGTCGCCGTGCAGCGTCGCGATCTCGCGCACCAGCGTGGCGGAGATGAACATGTGCTGCTCCGAGGGCGTGAGGAAGACGGTCTCGAGGTCGGGATAGAGGCTGCGGTTCATGCCGGCAAGCTGGAATTCATATTCGAAATCGGAGACCGCGCGCAGGCCGCGCAGCACGACGCGCGCGTTCTGGCTGCGCACGAAGTCGATCAGCAGGCTGTCGAAGCCGACCACTTCGACGTTCTTCACGTCGCCGAGCACCTCGCGCGCCATCGCCACGCGCTCCTGCAGGGTGAAGAAGGTGCGCTTGGCGCGGCTGTCGGCCACGCCGAGGATCAGCCACTCGTACAGGCGGCTGGCGCGGCGCACGAGATCCTCATGGCCTCGCGTCAGCGGATCAAATGTTCCCGGGTAGACTGCCCTGATCATCGCCTCTCCACTGAAGAAGTTGGTAGCTTACCTGTCCCGCGCGCGCGCGCCTGAGCTCGGTCCATCCGGCGCCCGCCGCCAGCGCCTCGGGCGCCTCGAGGTACACGCGCGCCCGCGGCGCGAGGCGGCGCGGGAGGCGCTCGAGCGCCGCTGCCAGGGCATTCTGCCTGAATGGCGGATCGAGGAATACGACGTCGAAGGCGCCAGCCGCGTTCTGCAGGTAATCGAACGCGTCGCCGAACACCAGCTCGACGGCGCCGAGCCCGATGGTGTCGCGCGCCTCTTCCAGAGCGCGGTACGCGGTGCGGTCGTTCTCGATCATCACGACGCGCGCGGCGCCGCGCGAAGCGGCCTCGAAGCCGAGCGCGCCGCTGCCGGCAAATAGATCGAGGCAGGCGGCGCCGTCCAGGCGCTGTCCCAGCCAGTTGAAAAGCGTTTCGCGCACTCGGTCGGGTGTCGGGCGAAGTCCCGGGCGATCCGGAACCTCGATGCGCCGGCCGCGGTGATCGCCGCCGATGATGCGCACGCGTCCGGGCGCGGCTTGCGCTTTCTTCCTCTTGGTAGAATGCACTTATCCATGGTAGCAGCGCTTTCCTGGGCGGCGCGCCTCAAGGCTGGCCTTGCGCGCACGCGGGACGTTCTCAATACTCCGGTCTCCGAGCTCTTCGCGCGCCGCAAGGTGGACGAGGCGCTGTTCGAGGAGCTCGAGGCCGCCTTGCTGCAGGCCGATTGCGGCGTGGCGGCGACCGAGCAGCTGATCGGCGCGCTGCGCAGGCAGAAGCTCGCCGACGGCGAGGCGCTCAAGCAAGCCCTCAAGGACGCCCTCGCGCAACTCCTGCTTCCGCTGGAAAAAAAGCTGGAGGTGCGCGGAGCGAAGCCGTTCGTCATCATGGTCGCGGGCGTAAACGGCTCCGGCAAGACCACCTCGATCGGCAAGCTGGCGAAGTGGCTGCAGGCCGACGGCCGCAGCCTGCTGCTCGCCGCCGGCGACACGTTCCGCGCGGCGGCCCGCGAGCAGCTCGTCGTCTGGGGCGAGCGCAACGGCGTGCCGGTGGTGGCGCAGCAGTCGGGCGATCCCGGGGCGGTAACCTTTGACGCCATTGCCGCGGCGCGCGCGCGCGGCATCGACGTTGTGGTCGCGGATACGGCGGGGCGGCTGCCTACGCAGCTCCATCTCATGGACGAGATCCGCAAGGTGAAGCGCGTGGCCGGCAAGGCGCAGGCCGGCGCGCCGCACGAGGTGCTCCTGGTCCTGGACGCCAATACGGGGCAGAACGCCCTCGCCCAGGTGAAGGCATTCGACGAAGCGCTCCAGCTCACCGGCCTGATCATCACCAAGCTCGACGGCACGGCGAAGGGTGGCGCGATCTGCGCCATCGCCAAGGAGCGCCCGGTGCCCGTGCTTTTCGTCGGCGTGGGCGAGGGCATCGACGATCTGCGCCCTTTCGTGGCGCGCGAGTTCGCCGAGGCGCTGGTTGGTTAATTTTTCCGCCGTCGCGAAGCGCTACCCCGGCGGCCAGGAGGCGCTGAAGGACGTCAGCTTCTCGATCGAGGCCGGCGAGCTGGTGTTCCTCACCGGGCGCTCGGGCGCGGGCAAGTCGACGCTGCTCAAGCTCATCCCGGCGATCGAGCGCCCGACCTCGGGTTCGGTCATCGTAAACGGGCAGAACGTCGCCTCGCTCAAGCGCGGCGCCATTCCTTACCTCAGGCGCAACATCGGGCTCGTGTTCCAGGACCAGAAGCTGCTGTACGACCGCAGCGTCTACGAGAACGTCATGCTGCCGCTCGCCTTTTCGTCGCACGCGCCGCGGGAAGCGGCGCGGCGCGCGCGCGCGGCGCTCGACAAGGTCGGGCTCGCCGGACGCGAGAACGCGAACCCGATCCAGCTTTCCGGCGGCGAGCAGCAGCGCGTCGCCATCGCGCGCGCGGTGGTGAACCGCCCGTCGATCCTCATTGCGGACGAGCCGACCGCCAATCTCGACGCCGACTCCGCCGCGCGCGTGCTCGACATCTTCGTCGCCTTCCGGCAGGTCGGCGTGACAGTGCTGATCGCCACGCATGATCTCGCGCTCGTCGAGCGCTACGCCGGCAGGATCCTCCACCTCGAGCAGGGGCGCGTCGCATGATCGGGTGGTTGCGCCAGCACGTGCGCGCCCTGCGCCTCGCGCTGCGGCGTTTTGCCGCCGGGGGCACGCTCAGCGCCCTGGTGATCGGCGTGGCGCTCGCGCTGCCCACGGGGGGTTATGCGCTGCTGGAAAGCCTGCGCGGCCTCGCCACGCGCGCCTCGTTCGATCCGCAGATCTCGATCTTCCTGAAAGGCGAGGTGAAGCGTGCCGAGGCGCTTGCGCTCGAGAGGCCGCTGCGCGCCGACCGCAGGGTGGCGAAGATCCGCTTCATCCCGCGCGAGGAGGCGCTGAAGGAACTCAATGCCGTGCAGGGTCTGGCCGAGGTCACGGCGGCGCTGGGGCAGAACCCTCTGCCCGACACCTATGTGGTGACGGCGCGAGGCGACGATCTGGACCCGCTCGTCGCCGACCTGGCCCGCATGCCAGGGGTGGCGCACGTGCAATCGGACTCGGTCTGGGCGAGGCGGCTCGCCGCGATCGCCTCGGCCGGCCGCCTAGCGCTTTGGCTCCTCGCGTCGGTCCTCGGAATCGGCCTCGTCTCGGTGACCTTCAACACGATCCGGCTGCAGATCCTCACGCACCGCACCGAGATTGAAGTGTCCAAGCTGATCGGCGCCACCGATGCCTTCATCCGCCGGCCTTTCTACTATCTCGGGCTGCTCCAGGGGATGGCCGGCGGCGCCATCGCGATCGCCATCGTGTGGATCTCGCTTGCGCTTCTCAATCGGGAGGTGGCGGTCCTCGCGGAGAGCTTCGGCTCGGGGTATCGGCTGACCTTCCCGGGCCTGCCGGACGCGATCATCGCCATCGCCCTCGCCGGGCTCCTCGGTTGGCTGGGTGCCCATCTGTCTGTAAGCAAACACTTACGTCAAATAGAGTGAAACGGCTGGGGATAGGCGGGAACTCTGGTCGGAGTTAGCACTCTAATATCTCGAGTGCTAAACTATCAGCGCCAAGGAGGAATCTCTTGATGCAAGCCATTTCACCTCTCGCCTCGGTTCCCGTACCGATGCCCACGGGGAGCCTCGAGGCCTATATCGGCACGGTGAACCGCTTCCCGATCCTTACCGCGGAACAGGAGCGCTCGCTCGCCGAGCGCCTGCGCGATCACAACGATCTCGAGGCGGCGCGGCAACTCGTGCTGTCTCACCTGCGGCTCGTGGTCGCGATCGCCCGCGGCTACCTTGGTTACGGGCTGCCCCACGCCGACCTCATCCAGGAGGGCAACATCGGCTTGATGAAGGCCGTGAAGCGCTTCGACCCGACGCGCGGCGTACGCCTCGTGTCGTTCGCCATCCACTGGATCAAGGCCGAAATCCACGAGCACATCCTGCGCAACTGGCGCCTGGTCAAGGTCGCCACCACCAAGGCCCAGCGCAAGCTCTTCTTCAATCTGCGCTCGATGAAGACCGGCCTTGCGCCGCTCTCGCGGAAGGACGTGAAGCACATCGCGACCGAGCTCAGGGTCAAGCCCGAGGAAGTGGTCGAGATGGAAATGCGCCTCGCGGGCCAGGAGGTCGCGTTCGAGGCGGACCAGGACGACGAGGAAGCGTATGCCCCGGTCCACTACCTCGCCGCAGACCACGACGCCGAGCCGCTGCAGGTGCTCGAAGCGAAGGAAGCCGAGGAGAACAAGGCCGAGGGCCTTGAGTCGGCGCTGACCAGCCTCGACCCGCGCAGCCGCCGCATCATCGAGGCGCGGTGGCTTCGCGAGACGGACGGCGCGACGCTGCACGACCTCGCCGCGGAGTTCAACGTTTCGGCCGAGCGCATCCGCCAGATCGAGGTCAAGGCCCTGGAGAAGATGCGCAAGGCGCTCCCGGCGCCGGCGTAACCGTCTGCTTCCGGAGTCTCAACGGCCGCTCTTGCGGCCGTTTTTGTTGCAGCCCACAACTCCGTGTAACGTCGACAGGGTAGGCTTTGCCCAAGGAGGATGTACGCCGACCCCGAGC
>Ga0070686_100001880_pt1 | contig 11693 bp, 8 predicted proteins | sample KBSS23LmetaG_FD_65654 | JGI IMG/M metagenome (GOLD analysis project Ga0070686, IMG submission 65654) | Switchgrass rhizosphere microbial communities from Kellogg Biological Station, Michigan, USA - KBS S2-3L metaG | ecosystem: Host-associated > Plants > Roots > Rhizosphere ...
GCAGCGCCTCACGATCGGATCCACTTTGTTCATTCCTTGACAACATCACTGATCTCGCAGATTCAGCAACCAATTTAGATCGCTCAAGCCCGCGTCCGTTGCGCTTCGCTGCGGACTTCGCTCAAAAGCAGATCAACAATTTTGCTGCTGCCAATGCCCTCGGCCTGGGCCTGGAAGTTGGTCAGGATGCGATGGGTCAGCACCGGCTGGGCGACTGCTTCCAAATCTTCCATCCGCACAAGGTAACTGCCGTGGAGCACCGCATGGGCCTTGGCGCCGCGAATCAGATATTGAACCGCGCGCGGACCCGCGCCCCACGTCACCCATTTGTTTACCGACTCGCCGGCATCGGCCAATTTCGGGCGCGTGCGGCGCACAAGATCGACCGCCGTGTCGTAAATATGATCCGGCGCCGGGACGCGTTGAACGACTTCCTGGAACCGCAAGACTTCCTCGCCCGTAATCAGTTTCGTCAACGGCGCCGCAGCCCCACCCGTCGTTTCGCGCGCAATGCGTCGCTCTTCCGCGCGGGTGGGGTAATCGACATGGATGAAAAACATGAAGCGATCCAACTGCGCTTCGGGCAACGAATACGTCCCTTCCTGCTCGATCGGATTCTGCGTCGCCAGCACGAAAAATGGCGACGGCAAATGATAGATGCGCCCCGCCACCGTCACCCGATGTTCCGCCATCGCTTCCAGCAGCGCCGACTGCGTCTTCGGCGGCGTGCGATTAATTTCATCCGCCAGCACAATATTCGCGAACACCGGCCCCTTCACAAAATGAAACGCGCGCCGCCCCGGCGTATCGGTCTCCTGCAAAATATCCGTGCCCGTAATATCCGACGGCATCAGGTCCGGCGTGAATTGAATGCGATTGAATTCGAGCGACATCACCTGCGCGAGGGAATTGACAATCGTCGTCTTCGCCAGCCCCGGCACGCCCATCAACAGCCCATGACCGCGCGCCAAAATGCAAATCAACAACTGCTCGACCACCTTCTCCTGTCCGATGATCACCTTGCCAATTTCCGCGCGCAATTTGCCGTATAGTTCGCGCAATTGGTCAATGGCGGCCACGTCGTCCGGGCGCGTGGCCGGGGCGGATTTCGAATCAGTCATAATAAATCACGAGCCAACAACCCTCGGGAAGCTGGCGCCCCGCAACGTTAAACAGTCGCGCCCCAACGTCAAATCCCGATGCGCCCCTGCAATCAATTTAATGCCCTGCCCCGGCGACTTGAAAATTCGCGTGGAAATTTGGTCCGTTGCTTGTCAATCGCCGGAACGCGACGTATATAGTTTTCCTGTGATCAACGTCTCTCGAATGTTCCAACGCGGCACTTTGGCGGTCTGCGTCTTTGTCGCATTGGGCCGAGGAACGCCAGCGGCGGCGCCAGCGGTGGATTTTAATCGCGATGTTCGGAAGGTCCTTTCGGAAAATTGCTTTCGCTGTCACGGGCCGGATGAGCATGAGCGCAAAGGCGGGAAAAAGGGCGCGCGGCTGCGATTGGATACGCCGGAGGGGGCGCAAATGGATTTGGGCGGTTACCAGGCGATCGTGCCGGGCCATCCGGAGAAAAGCGAATTGGTGAAGCGAATCACCGCGAGCGATCCGGACGAGAAAATGCCGCCGGTGGCTTCCGGAAAGAAATTGTCGGAGAGCGAAGTTGCGCTGTTGCAGAATTGGATCAGGCAGGGAGCCTCGTACGCGCGGCACTGGGCTTATGTGAAACCGGTGCGTCCGATGTTGCCCAGCGTGCGCAGGAAATCGTGGGCTAAGAACGAGATCGATTATTTTGTTTTGGCGCGGCTCGAAAAAGAGAAGTTGAAGCCGTCGCGCGAGGCGGACAGGGCGGCATTGCTTCGGCGCCTCGCTCTGGATCTAACGGGATTGCCGCCGACGCTGGAGGAGATGACGGAATTCTTGAAGGATCAACGCGCGGATGCTTATGAGCGTTTGGTCGATCGATTGATGGCGAAGTCGAGCTTCGGAGAGCATTGGGCGCGGTTGTGGCTGGATGAGGCGCGGTACGCCGATTCGGCGGGTTACGCGGACGATCCGGCGCGGACGATTTGGGCGTATCGGGATTACGTGATTCGCGCGTTCAATGGAAACAAGCCGTTCGACGAATTTACGATCGAACAGCTTGCCGGCGATTTGCTGCCGGAGCCGACCGAAGAACAGATTATTGCGACGGCGTTTCATCGCAATACGATGACGAACAACGAGGGCGGGACGAACGACGAGGAGTTCCGCAATGTGGCGGTGGTGGATCGGGTGAACACAACGATGGCGGTTTGGATGGGTGAAACGATGGCCTGCGCGCAATGTCACACGCACAAATACGATCCAATCAGCAACGAGGAGTATTTTAAATTTTTCGCGATTCTGAACAACACGGAAGACGCGGATCGCGGGGATGAAACCCCGATTTACTCGATTTGGACGGCCGAACAAAAGGTGCAGCGCGCGCGCTTGGAGAAGGAAATTGCGCCGCTGGAGAAAGTGGTGGCGACGGTGACGCCGGCCTTGCAGGAAGCGCAGGCAGCGTGGGAAAAGGATTTTCCGCGCGATTTGAAATGGGAAACGCTGAGCCCGAGTGAAATGAAAACGAAATCGGGCGCGAAAATCACGAAGGGAGAAAATGGCGAGATCAGCGTCGAGAAAAAGGATAAGACGGATGTTTACAGTTTGGAGATTCCGGTTTCGGGCCGGCCGGCGCTGGCGGTATTGCGTTTGGAGACATTCCCGGACAGCGGGCATGGCGGCGGAAACTTTGTGATCTCGCGCTTGTTGGCGACGAATGGAACGAATGGAATTTCGTTTGCGTCGGCGATTGCGGATTACGCGCAGGAGAAATTTGAGGCGCAGTCCATCATTGAAAACAAGGACACGAAAAAGAAGGGCTGGGCGGTCGGCGGACAGACCGATAAGGCGCATGCGCTGGCGTTGATTCCGCAAGGAGCGACGGAAATTGAGGGCCCGCTGAACATCGCCATCGAACAGCTTTCGGAGCATGAATATCATACGCTTTCGAAATTTCGGTTGAGCTACAGCGCGCACCCCAGAGCGGCGGAATTTACGAAGACGCCGCCAAATATGATCGCGCTGTTGCAGAAGGGCGAACGGACCGAGGCCGAGCGCGCGGAGCTGACGAAGTATTATCTGACCATCGCGCCATTGATCGAGAAGGAGCGGAATCAATTGGCGGCATTGAAGAAAGAGTATGGGGGCATGAAACCGGTGACGACGGTGCCGGTGTTGCGCGAATTGGTTTCGGACAAACATCGCAAGACGAAGATTCAGTTGCGCGGAAATTATTTGAACCTCGGCGATGAAGTTTCCGAGGGGTTGCCGGCGGCGTTTCATCCAATGCCGGCGGGCCTGAAACCGAATCGGCTGGGATTGGCGAAATGGCTGGTGGACCCGAATAATCCGTTGACGGCGCGCGTGACGGTGAATCGTTTTTGGGAAGCGCTGTTTGGCATTGGAATCGTGCGGACCAGCGAGGATTTTGGGATGCAGGGCGACGCGCCGTCGCATCCGGAATTGCTCGATTGGCTGGCAACGGAGTTCGTGGCGAACCGTTGGGATGTAAAACATATTTTGAAATTGATGGTCACCTCGGCGGCCTATCGGCAGTCGTCCCGCGTGACGCCGGAACTCCTGGCGAAAGACCCGGACAACCGCTTGCTCGCGCGCGGTCCGCGATTCCGCTTGTCGGCCGAAACGATTCGCGACCAGGCCATGTTCGTGAGCGGATTGTTGAGCCCGAAAATGTATGGGCCGCCCGTAAAGCCGCCGCAGCCGAAGCTCGGCTTGAGCGCGGCCTTCGGAAGCGCGACCGATTGGGAGACAAGCGCGGGCGAAGACAAATATCGGCGCGCGCTTTATACGACGTGGCGCCGATCGAACCCCTATCCATCGATGGCGACGTTCGACGCGCCCAATCGCGAAGTTTGCACCATCCGCCGCGAACGCTCGAACACGCCACTGCAAGCGCTCGTGACCTTGAATGATCCCGTCTACGTCGAGGCCGCGCAGGCCTTGGCGCGACGGATGAACGCGGCGGGGCCAAAGCCCGAAGAAAAGATTCGGCGCGGATTCGAGCTCTGCATTTCGCGCGAGCCAACCGACCGTGAACGGAAAGAAATTTTGGACCTTCACGATAAGACGAAGGCGCGATTCGCGAACGATCCGGAGAAAGCGAAAAGTGTCGCAACGAAGCCCTTGGGCGCGGCGCCCGAGGGAACGGATGTGGCGGACCTGGCTGCGTGGACCGTGGTGGCGAACGTGTTGCTCAATTTGGACGAGACGTTAATGCAAAGGTGACTGGAACCTGGGCAAGCTCTTCAGGTCCGAATTTCGAGCCGCCGCGCAACAAAACACTCGATCTGTTGTTGCGTTCTGCGGCTTCGATTTTCGATTTCGAGCGCGACCAATGCCAGACCCAACGCCACAGGCCAAGCGGCCGCGTTCATTCCGAGAAGTATCCGCGTCATGAAGATTGGCGGCGGCGCAATAGTTCGATTGATGAATTCTTCGCGCGTCACGCTTGCGATTTCCAGCTTCGATAGCCTCGCACGCAATCGATCAATTTCGGTCGCGTGATGTTGGGTCGCAGAGGTCTCCCAAGTCTGTTCCGAAATCACGAGCGCCAAGATTGTCGCAAAGATAATAACAGCCATGCCGAGCCCGATTCGTCGGAAAATCCAAGCCTTTCGCTCGGACGCTTCATCTAAGCTGTCGGGGCCGAAATCTGAGAAGCTGCCCTTTTCCATTTTCAGACGCCGGGATAATTCGCGCCGCTTGGCCCAACCCATCGCCGCGAAACCACTGGCGCCCCACGCGGCCAGAACACCAAAAAGCGCTCCGTCCTTTGCCGCGCCAAGCCACGACCAAGGTTGCGGATGAATGAGTCCGCCCACTTCATCTGAAAGTTCACGTGAGTGCTTGGGAGCGACGCCCCTCTTTCGCAGTTCCTGGCGCAAGAGCAGCGATGCCTCCACGGCGGAACTTTCCGATCGATGACTGCTTTTGATTTTCGGAAGCAGCAAACCCATGGCGAGCCCGCACAGCGGGAGGATCATCGCCCACGACAGGTATACGATCAAAGGAAGATTGCCTCGGCGCCATTTTTCCTCCTTCTCTGCCTCTGTGGTTGCGATCTCGGGAATGCCCCGACCTCGAAGTATTTCCTCGATTCGAGAGCGCTCCTCCGGCCCGACGCCGAACTTCAGGAAAGATTCATCCAGCAATAAAAGGGTCACGACTGAATGCCCGCCCTCATTTCGTCCGTTCATTCCACGGATTTTTTCGAACTTCACCAACCGTTTTCCAACCTGAACCGATCGCTGCGTGATTCGGATTCTTCGATAATTGGGCGCGCGCTGCGCCAGCCAGAACAACCCCGCAAGCGATACAAATGACAGAGCCACAATTCCGGCCCATTGCCACCATCCTGGAAAATGCGCGTCCGGTTGCAACGAGAGGCGGGCGGCTGAATTCACGCAAACGGCCAAGACGGCAACAGCGGCTGCTTTCAGTGGAAAATACGGGGATTTGCTTCTCGCTTCGCGCGAACGTGCCCACGCGAAGCTTTTGTCCTCATAACCCGTGAACAATGCCTTATCCCACAATGGCATGCGGCCAACGTTCCCAATTCCAGCGACCGGGGCAATTACAAAACTCCCCCGTTTTTCCCGTGCCTTCCAGCGACCGTGGGGCTTCAATGCTCCCGTGCGCGACGCCGCTCGAATTGCTTCCCGAATCGTTGATTGGTTTCGCGCCAATCAACGGGATCTGCCCTGGCGGCGCACGCGCGATGCGTATGCCGTTTGGATTTCGGAAATCATGCTGCAGCAGACGCAGGTGAAGACGGTGATTCCTTATTGGGAACGGTGGATGCGCGAGTTGCCGAACGTGACGGCGCTGGCCGAGGCGAAACCGGAGCGGGTTTTGAAATTGTGGGAAGGGCTCGGCTATTATTCGCGCGCGCGGAATCTCCAAAATGCGGCGCGACAAATTGTCGCACTGCACGGCGGAAGATTTCCGAGTTCGTTCGAAGCGATTTTGGATTTGCCGGGAATCGGTCGTTACACGGCGGGCGCGATCGCGAGTATTGCCTTTGGGGATGCGGCGCCGATTTTGGACGGGAATGTGATTCGCGTGCTCGCCCGGTATTTCGGGATTCGCGGCGATCCAAAAGCGAAAATCACGAATCATACGCTCTGGGCTCTCGCGGAAGAATTGGTTCGCGCCGCCAAGCCGCTGGATGCGTGTTCGGAATTGAATCAGGGGTTGATGGAACTGGGCGCTCTCGTTTGTCTTCCGCGCGAGCCGCAATGCAAAGTTTGTCCGCTCCACGCACGATGCTTCGCGCGCAAGAATGCTCTGACCTCGGTTCTTCCGGAAACGCCCGCGCGGCCGGAAGCGACGAAGCGCCTTTTTCATGCGTTGCTTGCGCGTGATGCCGGAAAAATTCTCGCGCGGCAGCGTCCGGACGGCTTCTGGGAATTGCCCAATTGGGAGGTGGGCGGTGAAAAAGCACACCCCGCCTATTCGGAGTTCAAGGACGCAAAACTGTGCGAGGTAAAGCACACCATCACGCGTTTTCGGATGACGCTCGAAGTGTTTTCAGCAGGAAAACTTCGCCACCTCAAAGGCTCTAAATGGGTTTCATTCACCACTCTCGAAAAAGTCCCGATCGTCACCGCGCACCGGCGTGCGCTCGTAAAATTGGCTCTCCTGCCGCCGCCGATGACATGAGCAGGCGTTGTCCTGATGGAAATCGCCTTCGCGTGAGCTATTATGTTCGCATCAGACGTGACTGGGTTTCCGGGCTTGGTTACCCGACACGTTGATGGCGACTTCCGAAGGGGAGCCGCCTTTTTTTTTATCCCCGAATTCGTGCGATCACTTGGGGAAGTTTCTCGACGACGTAATCGACTTCCCCGGAGGTCGTTGAACGCCCGAGCGAAAATCGCACGAAGGAATTCGCCAAATGGCGCGGCGCTCCCATCGCCACTAAAACGTGCGACGGCTCCAGCGACCCCGCCGAACAGGCCGACCCGCTCGAAGCGCAGATTCGTTCCAGGTCCAGTCCAGCCATCAACGCGATGCTGTCGCAACCATCCACCGTAAAGGAAATCGTATTCGCCAATCGATTCGCCGGACTGCGCAATTGCACCCCGCCCACGTTGTTCGCCGCGACCGCGAGCCGTTCGGTCAGACCGCGCAATTCGTTTGGAAAAACCGGCGTGCGCACAAAACGTTCGATCGCTTCGACCAGCCCCATGATCGCAGGAACGTTTTCCGTCCCGGCGCGCCGTTCATTTTCATGTCCGCCGCCAAAGAGGATCGGATGCGGCAAAAGCGGCGAACGCACGAACAACGCGCCAGCGCCTTTGGGCCCGTGAAATTTGTGGCCGCAAATCGAAACCAAATCCGCTTCGAATTGATGCACGTCGCGAAAAGGTTCCTTGCCGAACCACTGCGCCGCGTCGGTGTGAAATAAGACTCCGCGTTCGCGGCAAATCTTTCCCAATTCGGCGACCGGTTGGATCGCGCCCGTTTCGTTATTCGCGGCCATCACCGAAACGAGTGTCGTGTCCGGCGCGATCGCTTTGCGCAAATCCTCGGGGTTGACAATTCCTTCGGCGCCCACGGGCAGATAGGTCACCCGAAAGTTTTCGTGTTTCTCCAGATATTGAAAACAATGGAGCACCGCATGATGTTCGATCGAACTCGTAATCAGATGCCGCCCTTTGCTCGCGTGCAGGCGCGCCGTTCCGAAAATCGCGAGGTTATCGCTCTCCGTGCCGCCGCTGGTGAAAACGATTTCGCTCGGCTTGCTGCGAAGGACCATTGCGACTCGATCGCGCGCCGCATCGAGAGCTGCCCGCGCTTCCTGCCCGACGTGATGGACGCTCGACGGATTTCCGTAAACGTCGTCCATGAACGGGAGCATCGCCGCTTTGACGTTCTTATCGAGCGGCGTGGTCGCGTTGTAATCGAAATAAATCGAATGCACGCCCCATGATGCCGCATTTGGCGCGCGACGCAATTACGCCATGGCTCGGCCGCTGTTGTAGGCGAGCTGTTCCTGCACCGTGACCATCACACATGCGCTCGAAGCGCGTTGGGCGAGGATCGTCAAATATTCCAGATCCGCGGGCGCGAAGTCGCGCGGCGTGTTTTCGAGCGCGAGCAAAAATCCAATCACGCCCGCCGGTCCTGCCAACGGATACGCCGCGAACGCTTCGACCGATTGATATGGATACAGCGCGCGCACGCCGAAAGAATCTTCCGCGATATTCGGCACGATCAGGCATTCGTTGTGCGTCGTGAGCCAGCCCACCAGGCCCTGGCGCTGATCCGCCGGAGCCAATCTTTCCACCACGAAACGTCCCGGCGCCGACGCGGCCGTCACCGCAAAACCCTGCGAATGATTGTCCCACAGGACCACGAACACTCCGAGCGTCGAAGGCAGGTACTTATGCGCCGCGACCACGATCATGTTCATGATGCGATCCAAATTCTCCGCGGTCTCGGGCGTATTCGCGAGCGCGGCCAGCTCCGATTGCCGGCGCAACAGTTGTTGCGTCCGATCCGTCGCCGCCTGCAAATTTTCCTTTTCCCGCTCGCGCGCGGACAAATCGCGCAGCGAAATCGCGCGCATTCCATCCGGCTCGTGCGTGATGCCGCCATTCAACATCTGCACCGGCACGCGCGTATTATCGCTGCGAAAAGCGACGGTCTCCATCGGCTCGAAATTGCCCAGGCGCAACGTTTCCTCGAGCGCCTCGCGTTTTTCCGGCGCGAAAATATTCGCCACCGGCGCGCCTTCGAGATCGGTCCGCGACACCTTGAGCAATTCCGCGGCCGCCGGGTTGGCATCGATAATTTTCGCGCCGTCATGCCGAATCACGGCGTCGGCGGAAGCTTTGCAAACCTGGCACCAGCCCTCGATGACTGGCTTCGAGTCCTTCACGAAAAACTGCGTTTCCTCAACCACCTTCGCGTAATCTTCCTGGGCCGCTTTCCGATCGAATTCGGCGAGGCTGCACAAACGCATTTCCAAAAACCACACCGACCAAATCACACACACCAGCAGCGCGCCGCCCATTTCCACCCAGGCGTCCTCGCTCAAATGATTGAGCGCGGCCCAAAACCAGCCGCAGCATGAAACCAGCGCTAGAATTGTGAACCAGGTGCGCGAAGCAAAAACGAAACCGGCCACCAGCACCACGATCAAAATTTGCGTCGTCGCCCAGGGCGTGCTCGACATCCTCAAATCCGCCAGCGAATACCCGATCGCCACCAGCGAAGCCAGCGTGGCCACGCCGTGTGCATGTTTTGGAGCCAATCCAAAACGCCCCAGGAACAATCGCAGCATGAAGAAGAACATCGCCGTCGCAATGGTGACCTGGTAGATCATCTCGCTCGCTTCCGGCTTCCACGCGAGCCACGCCGCCTCCATGAAGAACGCAATCGCGAGCATCGTCGAAATCGCACGCAGTAAAAAAGCGACGCGCCGATTCGCAGCCTCGACGGTGTCATTGTGGAAAAATTCTGGCACGTCCGCGACGGGCTTGGCTGCCAGTTCGCGCGGCTGGGCTGGGTTCAAATCATCGCGTACGATCATACAGCAACCTTCTCCAATTCAACGGGTCCATTCAATCGTCCCTTCAAAACGAAGGTCAACGCCTTCACCGCCAATTCCATGAAACAAAGCGGCTTCGAAATAAAATCGTTCCCGCCGCTCGTGATCGATTTCGCGCGCGTTTGGAAGTCCGTCATGCTGGTGATGAACACCACCGGCGCCTGCAAATAATCCGGCATGTGACGAATCCGCGTGCATAATTCGAATCCGTCCATATCTGGCATATCGACATCCAGGAAGATTAATTCGTAGAAGTTCTTCCCGAGCTCTTCGAGGGCATGATGCGGATCGGCGGTTCCCATCGCTTTCAATCCCGCTTTTTCGAGCCCAAACGTCACCGCCCGTCGCGAAATCACATCGTCATCCACCACCATCACCACCGGCTCGGTCGGAATCGGACAGTGAAAACTCGGCCCCTTGTCGAACATCGCGCCCAGCAAATCCACCGCGTTCGCCAGCGACCGCAACGTCGAGGGTTGAAAGCTTACGGAGTTCGTCAACAACTCGCGCAGATACGCTTCCAGGCACGCCGAAAAATTTCCAATCGATTCGAGCGAAGCCATCCCCGCGCTGCCGGTCAGGCTGTGAATCTTTCGATACAGCGCATTCAGTTGCGCCTGGCCTGCAACCGTTGTCGGCTCCTTCGAATAACCCCGCATCGTCTTGCGAATCCCCGCCATCGTTTCCGGGCCGCCCTCGAAAAATACCTTCACCAACTCGACCTGCATTTCCACGGCTTCCTCCGTCATCGGCACGAACGCGGTGTCCGGCGCCGGCGGCAAACACGGCCCCGGAATGCGCGAATTCGACGGCAACAACGGCGAAGCTTTCGCGACAAAAACCGTTCCGCCGCTCGCCGACTCTGAGGTGGTGGCGCGAGGGGCGGCCGCCAACGTGATTCGTGGCGTCACTTTAACAACGGGCGTGGGGCTGGCGGCCGCCGGTCGCGCCACCCCGGGAGCGGCGCTCGAGCCGGCCATTCGCAATTGCGCGGGCGTTGTCGGCGGTTCGGGAACGGGAACCGGCAATGGAGGCGGCGGCGTGGGAGGACGTTGCGCAACCGGCGCGGACGGCATGCGCGCTGGAACCATCGCCCCGTTCGCATCGAACGTCATGCGCGCCACCGGAATCGCTCCGAACCGTGGTGTCGGCGGCGTGGACGCGGGTTTCGCGCCGCTATTCCCCGGCGTCGGCGCGGGCGTGTTTGTGCGCTGATAAAACATCGTGCCACTTTCCGGATCGCCCTTCGCTTCCGCTGGCGGAGCTTCAGCCGCCTGGCTCGCGGCCGCTTTCAATTCCCGCGCGCGCATCGGGAAAAAGGCCTCCATGAAGCCCGCCACAATATTTTACGTCGTGGCCGGGTCCGATTTATTGAACACCCGCGTCGCGCCCGCCGAAACCGCTTCGTCCAACATGCCGCTGATGAACGAATTCGAAAACACGATGATCGGCATCGTCTCGAACTGCTTTTGCGCGCGCGTTTTCCGCAAAATCTGGATGCCATCCATATTCGGCAGCATCAGATCGAGCAGCACCCCGTCGGGCTTATTTTTGAGAATCGTGAAAAAACCTTCCTGCCCCTCCGCCGCAATCTCGACGCGATATCCCTCCTTGCGCAATCGGTTCTGATACAACCGCGCCACCACCGCATCATCTTCAATGATGAGGATGCGCTTGGCCATCTCGGCCGCGTTCGATAAATTCTGCAACATCGCGTGAACAGGTTTGGACAAGCCAACCTAACACATTCAAACGATCAAATCGGCAAAATTCGCCGCAACTGTAGCAAAACTCCGCGCCAAAAGCCCCTATTTTTCGGTAGTGGCCATCGGCCTTTCAAACCCTCATTTCGGTTCCCGAGTGCTCACCGCGTCTTCCTTCGGGAAATCGTCCGGAACCTTCTGCGTCACCTTGCCCGTCGCGGCCCATTCCGTCCCGCGCTGGAACGTCACAATAAATCCCACGCACTTCTGCGCGTTCAAATCTGGCCCATTGTTATGCCCCAACGCGTCGTGAAAAATCCGTC
>Ga0070686_100001881_pt1 | contig 11691 bp, 6 predicted proteins | sample KBSS23LmetaG_FD_65654 | JGI IMG/M metagenome (GOLD analysis project Ga0070686, IMG submission 65654) | Switchgrass rhizosphere microbial communities from Kellogg Biological Station, Michigan, USA - KBS S2-3L metaG | ecosystem: Host-associated > Plants > Roots > Rhizosphere ...
AAGCCTGTTGATTTATTGTTCGTAATAAAACAAAAGCCCCAAGATGAAACAAAACCCTTAGCTCCTGCACCACTTTTTGAAAATCTTGAAGAAGGAGAGGAAAGCATTCGACATGCCATATTTCGATCAGGAATCAGGTTAACCTACACCTTTGCCAACTTTGCCGTTTCATCAACAAATCAGATGGCTCACGCTGCGGCAGAAGCAGTAGCAGGGGAGCCGGGGAGTGCATACAATCCTTTATTTATCTATGGCGGCGTAGGAGTGGGCAAAACCCATCTTATGCATGCAGTTGGTCATCACTTACTTCATCTCGATAGTTCTATTCCGATTTTGGCATGCACAGGGGAGCAGCTTACGAATGATATTGTTGAAGGCATTAAATTGAAATCAACTCAAAAAGTACGAGAAAAATACCGGAAAGTAAAAGTTTTACTTTTGGATGATGTTCAATTTATCGCTGGAAAAGATAAAGTTCAGGAAGAATTTTTTCATACGTTCAATACATTGGTTGGAGTAGGTTCACAAGTTATTCTTACTTCTGATCGCCATCCTTCTGAAATTGCAAAATTGGAAGATCGGTTGAGAAGTAGATTTGAAGCAGGGTTAATCGTTGATATTTCAGCACCAGACTTTGAACTTCGGTGTGCCATTGTACAAATTAAAGCACAGGAAAAGGGGTTACAATTAGATACTGATTTAGCTCAGATGATTGCTGGTAATATTGATGAAGCGAGGCAACTGGAAGGATTTCTTATTAAATTAGTTACTGAATCAAAGTTTAAAAAGTTAACGATTACGAAAGAGCTGATTGAATCACTCTTGGGAAAAGGGGCACAAGGAAATGGCGAAGCAATACGAGAGAAAGTAACGCCACATGAACTCATTGATGCCGTTTCAAAGCATTTTGAAATAGGGAAACGTGCACTCTTGGGTACTTCGCGGGTTAAAACAGTTGCAGAACCTAGGCAAATTCTCATGTATCTGATGCGAACACAATTGCGATTAGGGTTTGAAGAAGTGGGGAGGCTCGTTGGGGGGAGAGACCACTCAACGGTTATGCATGCTGTGGATAAGATTACCAACTTAGCTTCACAGCGTGTGGATATCCGTTCAGATCTGGAGGGGATAAAACATAAGCTTTGAGGAAAACCTCCTAAACTTATCCACTTATCCACTTTTTAGAACGAGTTATCCCCAAAACAATCCACAATCTTTCACGCGTCTTATAAACATTCTTTCCCATGCCTATCATGAGCCTATATATCAACTTATCCACCATCTCTACTACTACTGCTACTATTTTATATAACATATAAGACAGGGAATTCGACGAATACCATTGGGGATAAATAAAAATAAGTATTCATTGCACTTTACTTTCTCTCAAACTATACTCTTCTTTACTATGAAACTCACTATACCTCAGGAATCATTTGCAAAAGCTTTAAATATTGCTTCACGTTTTACTACACCAAAAGTTCAATTACCTATTTTAGCCAATGTCTATTTATCTGCAAAGAAAAATACCTTAAGCATTTCTGCAACCAATCTGGAAATCTCAGTAAGTTTACAAATTCCTTCTGATATTACAGAAGATGGAGATATTACGATTCCTGCACGAACCCTTACGGATATTATAACGAACTTAAAAAAAGGTGATGTTTCAATTTCTACTGATGATGCTCTTGTTCTTATCAAAGCTTCTGGATTTAATGGAAAAGTACCAGGTATGCCGGGAGATGATTTTCCAGTCGTTCCTAAGGAACTTGGAAAAACTGCAATTTCAATAAAGACTGCAGATTTTTCTGATGCTCTTTCGAAAATGCTTTATGCAGTCTCCGTTGATGAGTCTCGTCCGATTTTGACAGGAGTTTTATGTATATTGAAGAATAAGGAACTGACACTCGTTTCAACTGATGGCTTTCGGCTCTCCAAGACGACACTCGCTTTAGATACTGAAGGCGAGGGAACATTTATCGTTCCCAAGGGGATTGTTTCAGAAATCGTCCGTACGAAGGACGAGGGAGATACTCTTTCCTTTTCGTATACCAAAGAAGAAAATCAATTTATTTGTAAAATTGGAAATACTATTCTTTCATCTCGTCTCATAGACGGCAATTTCCCTGACTTTGATCGGATCATTCCAAAGACAACAACAACGACAATTTTGGTTGGGAAATCAGATTTGCTCAGGGCGGTCAAAATTGCTTCCATTTTTGCAAAAGATTCTGCAAATGTTATCAAGATGAAAATTGGGGAGAGCGATCTTTCTATTTCTGCAGATAGTTCGCAAAAGGGGAATGAAGAAACAGTTATTGATGCAGAGGTTTCTGATTCAAATAAAAAAGGTGAATCAAATACCACCAATCATTTGTCTATTGCCTTAGATGGAACATCGCAAGCTATCGCTTATAATTGTAAATTTATTGAAGATTTCCTAAGTAATATGATTGGTGATGAACTTTCCATATCCTTAACAACTCCTTCTGCCCCAACCATTTTTTCTGATTTAAAAGATACTGGATTTCTTCACATTATCATGCCGATTAAACTCCAGAGTTAGTTTTATTTGATATATTTAGAAGAAATTGCTGGGAGATATAAAACTGCACTTGTTGTTGTTTTGTCTGAGAGTCTTGCAGAGCCTGTTAAAACAAAAACAGGTTGCCATTGTTTGTTGTCAGCTTCTATATATGAAAGTGCTATTTTATTGACGGCGATTTGACGAATAGTTAGAGGATACAATTCTAAAATACTTATTTTTCCATCATCGAGTGATTGAACCTTTGCTTGTGATAGAGACTGTATAAATTCTTCATCGGTCTTAATTGGATATTTGGCAAGTTCCTTTACATTATTTGAATCATTTATAGAAACGGACAATACTTCAAGTTTATAATTCAAACTTACTATTATCTCGCCTAAACTGCTGAATGTGTTTTCAGGAAATTGACTTGCAACTTTTTTATTAAATGACACCACAAATACATCAACTTTAGTATTGTCGAGTGAATGGCCTTCAGCACTTATTGCCGCTAAATGAAGTCCATTGTATGTGACGTCATCTTCACTTGCAATAAATTTATCCTTTAATAGTTCCGCTTTTGCAGTTTTCATTGCCTCGTCTTTTTCTACTGATCCTTGTAAAGGCTTGAGATCATAGATTCCTGTTTTATATATAATTGATCTTTGTTTTGATTGGACCCAAAGGGATTTTATGTTTTCAGAATAAAAATACGTTTTACCTGTTTCATCTTCCGTTGTGATTGCTTTTCCTTTAAACCCGAGTCGAGTTGCTAAATCTGAGATATCTTTTTCTTTCAAATTTTCATCTGACACTTCATATAATGGCAAAACTTTTGGGAGATTTGATTGACTTGGATTTACAGAGCTGCTGATATTTATACCTGTCGATTCATTCTTGAAAGGGTCTTCTACATCTGTGCTTTCAATTTTTTCTCCATATTGAACATCTGGTGAAGCATTATTTTCATTTTGATTATTTTGGAGTAGATTTATATTTCCGTTTTTTAATACATAAAGCGCAAAAAATCCCAAGGCTATTAAAAATAATATAACGATAGTCGTAAACAATCTTTTTTTTGACATACTGTTATGGAATAAATGTATTACATTGTGCAAAACCAACACAATGTCGTAATGAGTCGTCGTTTATAGGAATAAAAGGAGACATCATCTTAAGCCCTAAAAACATATAATGTATATGTGGACCACTTAAGGCCCATCCAGTATTTCCAATTACACCAACAACAGCTCCTTTGTTAATTGTATCACCGATTTTTAAACCACTTGAAAACCCTGAAAGATGTCCATAATAGCTTCTAAAAGGGACCCCGTTGCACACACTTTGAACAGTTATATAATTTCCTCCTAATTCCGCATCTGGACAATATCCCAGTTCTGGATGACACCCAGCTGACACCCAATGATGGATATTTGTAATGACTCCTTTGTGTGTTGTTATTGCAACATCATCTTGTCTCAGTGTTCTGTTAATAGGATTGAGTTGTACGTCCACTGCTTCAAGATCTACACCTTTAACTACATGGGAAGCTGCTCCTCCAGGTCCCTGATTAATACCATATCTTTGTCCTGCATTAGTTTGAACCGGCCATCCACTGGGACATTCTGCAATGACAGGAGATTTTCCAATAGTTATACATGCTGTTGATGATGCGGTATCTCTAGTCCCATCTATATTTCCAGAAACTTCAAAGGTGTCACAGACATAGGAATCTTTAAAAGCTTCTGTATAATCTACAGTATATTGGAATGTTCGTGGTGCTGTTGCAGTGATAGTTCCACTAGAGTTTGGAAGTGTAATTGTGGGAGGCGTTGCAACTCGTGGTTGTTGTGTAATCGTGTACCCATTGTTATATGTAATATCTGTAATATCTCCTTTAAGTGCTTTTATTGAAATCTCATAGGTAACATGAATTGGCCAAGGACCATTTTCATATTCTAATTTAGGAAGGGCCTTTTTTGTGACTTCTATATTAAGCGATGATACTGATCCTGCGTTGCGTACAACTGCCAGTTCTGGCGCATAAGGTGTTACATAGCCTGAGTTATTCATTATTAACATAATAAAGGCAATGAGAAGAATAATTATAATTGTTGAAAAAATGAGGGGAGCTATAAATGCTGTAAGGACAAGTCCTCCCACTGTTGCAAAGAATCCTGCAATTGCACCTCCGGCACTTCCTACCATGAGCGAAATTCCACCGCCTGCGGTTGAGAGACCTAAAAGTCCCACACCAAGTCCTCCAATAAGCGTACTTCCTGTAAGTACCGCAATTCCTAAAGCTGCGACTCCTAGACCTGCAAGATCTTGAGCGTGCCGTCTAATAAATTTGTAAAGTGGAACAAGAAGTTTGCCTCCGAGCCAAGTTAATGCCTTTGCAACTGGAACAGCAAGAGGTCCAAGAAATGGTGCAAGTGCAGTAGCAAGAGCTCCTGTTGTAGTTTTGCCTAAAGCTTGTGCAGCCAATGCACCGGTAGCTTTTTTTGCAAACGTACCTGTTGCCTTTTTTGCTCCTTCAGATGCTAATTTTTCTGTTGCTTTAGTTGCAACCTTTTCTGTGGCTTTTTTGCCAAAACCAAATCTTTGAGTTATTGAAGAAAGTCTATTGGTAACATTTATAGCATAGGGATTTTTTTCATTAGGATTCTGTTGGAAATATTCAGTGAGTACTTGTCTTCGCACAGGAATCGCCGCACTAGTATATTGTTGAAGAGAAGGTGTTACGTCAGGAGCAAATCCTTCCATAATTCGGTCGTTCTGTGTTTTTCCATAATTTGCGTCGACAAATTGTCTAAATTTAGCATCACCTTCAAGATTATTTCCTATATCAAGAAGCCCTTGTTTTGCTAAATGTTTTTCGGTCGCTTGTTGTAAGGCAATGGCTGAGGTTATTGGTTCATAAACACCGTTATAATCTTGTGCGACTTCTGGTTGTTCGTTAATAAAATTTATAAATGCACGTTTTTCTTCTCTTTTTCGAAGACGATCATACAACCCTTTTTCTTTTTCCAAAGCCTCTTCTTGGAGCCGCTTTCCGAAATCGCCTCGTCTTATTTGTTCCAGTCTTTTCTTTGCTTCTGCTTCTGAGGTCTTTAATCTATCTTGAATAATTTGACTTTGTTTTGGATCAACGATCAGATTTGTGCCCTTTTTTATTCCGACATTCATACGTGCTGCTGCATAAGGAACTGCAACAGCTGGTGGAGTATACCTGACATATTGATCGTCTGATGAAGGAGAAGTTTGTCTAATTGTTTGTCCTGTTTTTGATTGGACAATTGTTTTTCCTTCGGCTGGCTCCGCTGTTTCTGGAAAAGCAATGGTATCTCTGTTTAGTCGTGTTGTTTCTCCCGTTGCAGGTTTTGGTTGTCCAACATGTCTTGTATCTGTTTCTTCAAGAGAGACAGTGGGGCGTTCGTCTTCAGGAAGTTTTTGAGTTGGAATTCCTGTCCCTGTTTGAGTCGGAGTTACTGTCGTTTGTGGGGCTGTAGTTGGTTTTTGTTCCGTTTTTGTTTCTTTTTTTGCTTCCGTTTTAACTTCTGGACCATACCAAGGTTTTCGTTTGAGTTCTTCGAGAAATTCAATTGCTAGTGCAGCACGGTATTTTGCTGTTTTTTTTGCCTGTTCAGGGTCTCGTGGACCTAAAAGTTTTTCTTTACCTGAAATTTTTGCTTCACTTAGCGCTTGGAAGGCTTCTTGAATGTCTTCTTCGAAAAGAGTTGTTCTTTTATTGTCAGGATTAGCAATTCGTTTTTGTAATTTTGATATTTCTTCATTCCGTATAAGAATTTGCTGATTTGTTGCCATATATAATTACCTCTAAGTATACGATTTGAAGATTGAAAAGTACACGGGATTACTCATTCCTACTGGTCATCTCTGCCACCATTCCTGGAGCTGCTTGTTCGGGAAGTACATTGGGATGTGCCATTTGTTGTTCTGATTTCTGAGCAATAATGTCTGAAGGCTTTGTTGTCACGAGTTTGTGTTCTTCTGGGGAGGCAACCACGTAAATAGGGGCGTGATTATTCCCTGCAAAGAATATGCCTTGTCCCACGTTTGCACCTGTCAAAAGTTGTTTTTCTCCTTGAGACAAAGAAAATACTTCAGCAAGGCGATCAATACCAGCAGGTGATTGTTTAAAGAGAACTCGAATCGCAGAATTGGTTACAATTGCTTTTCCAATGTCTTGGCTTAAAAAATCTTCGATATCTTGCGCAATTGTTGTTAACCCCAAATAATATTTTCGAGCTCGTTTTACAATACCCCATAAGAAGAGGGCAGAGTCTTTGTACCGCATCATGTACCAGGCTTCGTCAACGATGAGAAGGCGAGGACGTAGATCTTTCTTCACCCGAGTCCAAATGAAGTCCAAAATAATATACATAGCAATAGGTCGCAAGGCTTCTTGCATGTCTCGAAGAGAAAAAACGGTAAAGGGATTATTAATATCAAAATTTGTTTGTGCATCAAAGATACCTACAAAGCCGCCACGAACAAATCGTTCAATGCGTGCAGCCAAATCCATCGCTTCATTTGTTTCCATACCCACAAGAATTTTATACAAATCTTCCATGAGCGGTGGCTCTTTTGTTTGTGATGCAGGGTCCTGGGTGATTCCTTTTGATTTATAAGTAGCAACAATAGCGCGATCAAGCATCGCTTCCTGAATAGGGCTTAAATCTCCCATAATAACTTTAAAAAGTCCGTGGAGAGAAAGAATTTTAAGGCCCAATTGATTCTCTCCTTCTTCATATACGCCTGATAAATCAAATGGATTGATCTTTGATGGAGAATTGAAAGCAAAGGTAATATATTCTCCACCGACGGCATCAGAAAGTGCTTTATATTCTGATTCCGGATCAATAATGATAAGTTGTGTTCCAAGCATAAGCGAGCGGAGTGCTTCAAGCTTCACAAAATATGATTTTCCAGCTCCAGAAGTTGCAAATACTGCCATATTAGAATTTTCCAAAGAAAATCGATCAAAAATAATAAAGGATCCATTTTGAGAATTAATGCCATACAAAACTCCGGTGTCACTGGAAAGTTCAGCGGATGTCAAAGGAAACATAGTAGCCAAAGATGTCGTATCCATATTTCTGGTAATGGACAAGCGGTCAAGCCCTGTTGGGGAAGTTGAAAGAAATCCTGATTCCATATCAAGTGTTGCATGTTTGGCAGTCAGTAAAATTGATCCCAAGGTCGATTCAACTTGCTTCGTAATGTGATTGAGTTGTTCCAAATCTGCACCTCGAATGGTTACATAAAACGAAAATTCATACACGTGTTCAATACCCTTCACTAATTCTTCCTGCATACGTCTGGCGTCTTCCAATTTTGCTTCAGTACTCGGATTGACAATCTTTCCTCGTTCCAAATCTGTCGAAATTTCAGCTTCCATTTCAGCAATCTTTCGCATCAAATCATCTAAAACATCTTTCCCTTTTACCGGATAAATGAAAAAAGAAATATCAAGTGAACTATTGAAATTAATAACTTGTTCCAACCAGCCAGGAGCAACAAAGCGGGGATATCCAGAAATGAAAAGCGTACGAAGGTATACGTCATTAATTTTTATATAATCAAAATCAATATCAATCTCGTTTGGTGCAATAATGTCAACGACATCGAGCTTCCCTTCTCGATACCGTGCGAGTGGATCTCCAATTTGAGGTTTAGTCCCAGCAGATTCTTGAACTTTTGCAATTTCTTCTTTTACCGACGCAGATTGTGGTGGAATATTTCCCATTCCTTCCCCCATAGGGATCAAGGACTCCAATTCTTTTTGTTTATCCTGTTTTTTTCGATTAAATAGTGACATAAGAATAAGTTAAAAATTCAAAATTAAGAAACTTTGCATTTTGCACTTTGAATTTTGAACTGTCTAATACTCATCTCCCTTTTCCCTAACTGGTATTTCAGGATTATATATACTATAAAATAAACTAATAAGATCTTCGTTTCCAAGTTGTCTCACCTTAATAGCAAGTCGTCCCGCTTGTCGTAAGAAATGGTCGCGTTTCGGGTAGAGTGCAATTTTTGCTTTTCGTATGACATATGATTTAGGATAGGGAAGAGTATTCGCTCCCGGTTTAAAATTTTGTGAGAACGACTTGGCAACACCAAGTTCCAAAGGGCTGAAAGGAATTGCAATGAAAAAACGTTTGGAAAGGACATTCTTTTTCTTAATAGCGTCATCAATGAATTCGCGATAATCTCTCATAATAGCCAAAAGTTTTGGGTTTTGTATTTTACTTTCAGCATCTTCAAGGAAATTCATATATTGAGAAATATCTTTCTTTTGTGAACTGACTAAAATCTGAATTGAAAAATTAAGAGAGTTCAAAAGTCCTGCGTAGCTCGCGATAACTGATTCTTGTTCTCGTTCACTTAAAAGACCGAAATTAAGTGACGTTGATTCTAAAACGACCGCAGCTCCACCATTTTTATATACGACCAAATCATCAACAATATCGGCTAAGGGCACTAAAGCCTGTGTTGACTGAGTAAGTGGTTTGTCTGGTGTTGATAAAAATGGAATTGCCATAGTTATGATTTTGCTCTAATCGCTATTGGTGGAATAATACTTCCACTTGCTTCTATCGTTATTGGATCAAAGGTGAGTCCTTCTTTTTCTGTTTCTATGGTATAGGTCCCGTCTGTGAGTGGTGTTACGATCATAAAGTGACCAAGTTTATTACTTCTGAGGGCTCGTGCTGCTCTTCCTTCTGCATCTTTTACCTCTAGTATTGCATTCTCCACCATTTTACCTGTCTGGTCCATTACTTGTCCGACGATAACATTTTCTCGTGTTGGTGGCATTGGGGGAGCGGCGTCATTGGAAAATTGGGCGGCACCTGCATTGAGAACTTCAGAACCAGCCATAGGATTTACATCTGAACCAACATCGAGTGCTGGGATGGTTGATTGAGGAATTTGAGTTGGTTCTTCATGTTTTTCAAGTGCAATTGATGAAACTTCAGGTACAGTAAGAGGTTGTTTTTCTATTTCCTCCTCCTCTTGATTTTCTGGGATCTCTTCTTGCACTTCTGACATGACAACTGGTGTTTGTGTTGAAGGGATTGTTTGGTCTAACGCCTCTACTTTATTCAAAAATTGCTCTTCATTTTGTTCAAGTGCAGGTGGTGTACCGGGTGCGGCCACTGCAGTTTCTGGAAGTACAACTGGTGGTTGTATGGCCAAGGCAGGATCGATCCCTTCTGGTTGAAAGTAGTTTGGTTTTTGATAATTTGCCATCCAAATATAAAGAGTAGGAGCATAGACTGATTTCATAAAAAGGAAAAGCCATTTTGAAAGTGGTCGATCTTCCAAAGGAAAGAATGCCAAAGCAACGCCTAAAAGAAATGAAATAACAATGAGTGGCCATTTGATATAGACTGGGAGCCCTGATGAATAGAGAAGTATAGCAATCAAAGCGCCTCCTCCCACTTGGAAGAACTGTTTCAAAGTCATATCTCCTACCAAACGGAATTGATACGAACTAATTTGTTGTGGTATTGGATGATTTTCCATATAAGTTCAAAATCGATTAGTGTACCATATCAAATAAAATTGACCTAATCCTACCTATTCAGCATAGCCTATGAATGGCTTTCTGGAAAGAGTTCATTTTCAAAAGAAGATGAAATTTGAGTTTAAAAATGATATAATAGCTACTATATGGGACCTGATGATAGATCTGAATTTCCATCTGTAAAAAGACCTATGAGAATAGAAACACCAATGCACGGTATTGCTGAAAAGGCAGTACCTCAAATACAACTTCTAGAAGCAGTTGCTGTCAAAGACAAAAAGCCATTAATTCCCCCAAATGGAGCTTCTCTAATGGACGGAGGAAGAAAGGACCATGGTGATAAAGTAATTGTTACTCCTGATCTAAATCATAGGCTTGATCGGCAAGATGCTCAAATTGCACAGCCAAATATGTATCATAGCGAACCTTTTGCAAATGTCTTAAATATAAAAGATGGAACAAAAGCACGCCTTCAAGATCCAAGCCCACAGATTAGAGATGCCGCTGCACGGCATAATGAAGAAGCATGGAAAGAAATAAATGCACGACGAGACGAAGCTAGACAAGCAGGACTTCTTGCTCCAATTGATCGAGTTGTTCAACCACTTGATGCACAGTATGCCGCTTTACAACAAGCTGTTGCGAATGGGAATGCTCGTATTGGAGATATTCAGGGATTTCAAAATCTTTTAAACAATACAAATTTAAATAATGTGCGATGGCAGGATGGTCAAGGGAGGTTAGAAGGTGTGCCAGAATTCCAATTGGAAACACAATTAAACAGATTAAAAAGCCGTGCATCGCAACTAGTAAATCAAATAGCACAAGGAGTCCAACAACCTCAAAATCCAAATCAAGGCCCACAAGCTCCTGATCAAACACAGCAGGCTATACTTGCAGAATTGAGGGCACAGAGACAATTACTCCAACGGGATGTTGATATTGCTGAGAGGCAATACAATATGTCAATCCAAGGGTACGATACGTTTGTTGATTATCAAGACAGAAAATTCCTTGTTGAACTTCAGCCTTTTGAGGCATTATCTCGAGCTTGGATGTCAGGAAAGACAAAAGAACAACGATCGTTTATTCGAACAGCAGTAAATATTAATATTATTGCTGCTAAAAAATTGGAAGTCGCAGGAGATAAGCTTGATGATTGGGCTGCAATTGATGCACAGGTTTCGCGTGAAGGTATGCAAAATGCATGGGCAGATCAGTCTGGATGGAGATTCGCAATGGCAACTTTTATGCATGATTTATATGAACAAGATCGGCATGGTCAAATTGTTCTTTCAAGAAATGGTATTAATAAAATGAAAGATCAAGGTGGTTTGAGAAAATGGAAAGATGAATTAACAGACAATCTTATTAGCTATTACACAAGTTTACCTAACAATGAATCTGCTCGAATTGAGCAACAAGAGGGTCTCTCTATTGACAACGTAGCTCGAGCTGCTGTTGCTGGGGTAGATAATTTCCTTTATGCAATGTGCGCAATTGACTCTGGAGATACAAAAAGAGAAATAAAAGATACAGATGTTATTTCAGATGCACCTCAAACCTTTTTAATGCCTGGTGTACGTGCAAAAGAAAAATGGATAGG
>Ga0070686_100001883_pt1 | contig 11690 bp, 11 predicted proteins | sample KBSS23LmetaG_FD_65654 | JGI IMG/M metagenome (GOLD analysis project Ga0070686, IMG submission 65654) | Switchgrass rhizosphere microbial communities from Kellogg Biological Station, Michigan, USA - KBS S2-3L metaG | ecosystem: Host-associated > Plants > Roots > Rhizosphere ...
GCGCGACTGGCCGGATCTCAACTTCATCATCTACCACGCGTGCTTCGGCGGCATGACGCCGTTCCTGTGGCCGCAGCCGGGGCTCGACAACATCCGCAACAAGAAGCTGCGCAACGGCGAGCCCGACATCACCTGGCTCACGGAATTCGCGCAGACCTGCGGCCGGTTGCGGAACGTGTACGCGGAAATCGGCTCAACCTTCGGCGGCATCGTCGTCACGTTCCCGACCGTGTGCGCGCACCTTCTCGGGCAGCTGCTCAAGCACTTCGGCGAGGACAAGATCGTGTTCGGGTCGGACTGTGTCTATTACGGCTCGCCGCAGTGGCAGATCGAGGCGCTGTGGCGCTTCCAGATCCCGGAGGACGTGCGCCGGCAGTACGGTTATCCGCAGCTGACCGAGCGCGCCAAGCGCAAGATCCTCGGCCTCAATTCGGCGCGGCTCTACGGCCTGTCGGACGACGCGGAAGTGTCCGAGCGGGCCGATTACCGCCCGGTGCCGCGCAACTACGACACGCTGGTGCCGACGAACCTGAAGACGTTGCTCGAGTATCCGGGCCTGACCAGCGACAAGCTCGCCCAAGCGCGGCACCGCTACCTGATGGCGGGCGCCGACCCGAGCCATCTGCGCTACGGCTGGGTCCGGACCGAGGTCTAGAGACTTAGAGCGCGCGGAAATCGTCGTCGCTGAGCACGAGCTTGGCAGCGGTGACGTTTTCCTCCAGGTGCGCCAGACTGTTGGTGCCGGGGATCGGCAGCATCACCGGCGATTTCTTCAGCAGCCATGCAATCGCCACCTGCGCCGGCGACGCCTTCAGCTTCTCCGCCAGCTTCTTGACCTTCGCGAGCCTCAACGCCGATCCATCACCGAGCGGATACCACGGCAGAAACGCGATGCCGTGCTGCTCGCAGTGCCGCAGCACGTCCTCCGAGCCGCGGTCGGCGAGGCTGTAGCGGTTCTGCACCGAGACGATCGGCACGATCTGGCGCCCAATCTCGAGCTGCTTCACCGTGACATTCGAGAGCCCGATGTGGCGCACCTTGCCCTCGCGCTGCATGTCGGCCAGCGTCCCGACCGAGACCTCGAGCGGCACCTTCCGGTCGACGGTGTGGAGCTGGTAGAGATCGATGCGCTCGAGCTTCAGCCGCTTCAGGCTGCCTTCGAGATCCTTCCGCAGCTTCTCGGGCCGGCAGTCGTCGTCCCATCGGCTCGGCTTCGGCCGCGCGAGCCCGCACTTGGTCGCGATCACCACACCCTTCGGATAGGGATGCAGCGCCTCGGCGATCAGCGTCTCGTCGGTGTGCGGCCCATAGCTCTCGGCCGTATCAATGAAGTTGACGCCAAGCTCCACCACGCGGCGCAGTACCTTGTGCGCGTGCCCCCGATCGCTCGGCTCGCCCCAGATATCCTCGCTGTCGATCACCCGCATCGCGCCGAAGCCGAGGCGGTTAACGGTGAGGTCGCCAATCCGGATGGTGCTCAATCTGGTGTCTACGTCAGTGTCTGGTGGCGCCCTTACCGGAAGCTAGCGGTCTTACAGCAACAATCTCCAACGTGACCGGATCGATCGCCACAAGTAGATCCGGAGAACCGAAAGAGGCGCCACTGGTAGCGCTTTGACGCAATAGCGGCAGGGCTTGAGTAGACCACGGCCGGTCCATGCGCAAGTGATATATGGAGGGTGGGCCCCAGAACGCAACGGAGTAGCGGCCGCTGTTCTCTGTGCTGCTAATCTCCTGCACCGCGAGCGGGCTTGCGTCTGTCAATCGGTCAATAAGTCCGTGCTGTTTGTCGCCGGATACGAACAATTCGGCGTTTCGCCGTATTACGCCTTCGATAACAGCGCGTTGGGCCTCGTAGATTTTCGTGCCGGGTTTGAGCTTCCAAAGGGAGCCATCGCCAAGCAGAAGCTCAGCGTTCGCACCGGGACGCTCGACCCATGACTTGACCTTTTCAAGCACAAAGTCGGGGCCGCGCATCGGTGCGCCAGCGTGGCCGGTGGATGGTTGTGAGGCGGGCATGAGAGGCGTCCCCAAAAAGACGACTACTAAGAGAAGTACGAAGACTATGCGGGATCTATCAGCCGGTGTCATTCCTCTTCATTTCAGCTCGAATGTCGTCACGCTTTTCTCGATGCCTGTCGAATATTTGTGCCACTTCGTGATCCGTAGGAGCAGGGAAAACTCTCCCGGACGGATCTCGATAGTATGGCGTCGCGTCCGTCGAAACTAGCTTCGAAAGCGGCTGCCCCTGCAACGCCTTCCACTGATCAGGCGTGATTGGACCATTGGTCATGGATGGATCAAGCACCAATCTGCTGACTTTTCCCTGCGGATCCACCACCGGAACGGTAGGGGCGACGTGATAAGTCCACTCTACGTAACCCCTTGAAGCGTGCGGCGTGGACACGCGCAGACCATTGCCAAAGACCGAAGGCGGAGCATAGTTCCAGACTTTGCCGACGTCGACACCCACGGCCTGGAGTTCTCTCGCCATCACGTGAGCTCGGTTGTAGCAGCAGTCCTGAGGGTAGTCCCACGGTATTTGTTCGCGGCATTTGAAGTCGTCAAACCACTGGTTCGCTTCTTGTTCCGTAAGGGCGCCCTTCGGGCATGAGACAACCGGCGAGGCGGGCGGGGCGGACGAGAACTGGCGTTTGATGGCCTCCTGCTGCTGGTCGAAGGAGCTCACGCTCTCCCCTTGTTCAACAACCTCGCGCGATCGAATATGGCTTCGACCTTGGCTTCGGGTCGTAGCCTGGGGTTGCCCATGACCTCAGCGATCCAGTGTGGATCGGAAGCGGGCGGTACGACGCCGAATTGCCATGCGAGCGCGATGTAGCCCGCGAACTGTTGCTCGCTGACCAAGCCGTAGCGAGACGCTCGATCGAACAACTCGGCGAGCACGTTTTCTTGCGGCGTTCGCTGCGTTTCCGCTTGGATGAATTGGCGCACGCGAAGGAGAAAGGTTTTTCTTCGCGCTTCTGACAGCGCGGCCATCTGGACTGCAGTTATTTCCATAGGCCAAGTCGCGAAGAGCGCATGGCTTATTCAAATGCAAATCAATGAACGTGGAAAGCGAAATATCGTGTCTGCCGGCGACACGACGTAGCGGCGAAGTCTATTTTGCGGAGTTCTAAAACTTCTTCTTATCGCCGAGTCCTGAATCCTCGGCAGTGAGCACGGCGCAGGTGGTAGCAGGCGGACGCGGACGTGCTCACGCGAAGGGCTCCTTTTCGTCGGTTAACGTCAGCTCCTCCGAACCCGCCTATGGCTTCCACACGACTTCATCGTTGACGGCGTACGTCTGGCAGGTTTCGGGCGCTTGCGCCTGACGCCTGCACATGTCCATGGCATACGCGAGCGAATCCTCGCCGCCGTCCCCGACCTGCAAATCCCGGAGTGGACGATCCGATAAGACTTGCCCGGGCGCTAGGAGCATAGCGCCAGCAGACCTCGCAAGGACTTGTCCATTGCCTCCCCCTTTTCTGAGAAGAGAAATAGATTCTCTGACTAGGGCGCGAGCGTCGACGTCGCCGGCGAAGGCGAAGGCGATGAAATTGCCGCGGTCGGGGTAGATGAACGAGATCGGTGGCGGGTAGGCTGTCGTGGCTGGTGCCAACCGTACCGCCACCCCAAAGAACGGCCTGTTAGCAGCTACCGGATGCGTGGCGGGTGGTGGCGCGGCGCATAGTTTATGGGCGAGGCCGCGAAGACAGCAGCTCCGAGGCCACGCGAGCGAGGCGCTCGTAGTCGAGCGTCTCAAGCGTGTCGCTCGCGGGCGGTATTACGGTCGAGGACCTTGCGGTTTTCTACATCCCATCGGGATCGCAGCACCCGATCGAGCGCGGCTGCTGAGTCCTTCGACGGACAAACCAGAGTCCTCCTAGCGCGGCGAGTAGCAGTGCTAGCGAAGCCGGTTCCGGAACATCCCTGGCTATCTGAAGATGGAAGAAGAGGGGCCCTGGTGCAAGGGTATCGAAGGCTTGGATGGCGGCACCGCTAAGAAGCGCGGCCGGGATTCCCGTGGGATCGCTAAGTAGTCCTGCATTGAGCTCGGGCGCATTGTTGAAAATAAGGACGCCAACGGCTCCTGCGGCCTGAGCGTTAAGGACCTTGGTGGAGAAGCCGCAGTTGCCGCGCTCGGTGATAAGGAGGGTGCCTTGAATAGCAGATGAGAAACCCGACAGGCGAGCGCCATCACAGCCGAGGTCGATACCGACGGCTATCCCCGAAACGAAACCGGTGTCACCCAGCGCGGCGTTGCCGTTGTCTTCAAAGGCCTGAAAGTCGACCAATTCGTTAAAAACAAGCCGGGGTGTTGTTAGGTCCTCGGCTGTTACATCCAATACCGCGTGGAGGGTGGCGCCGCAAACTCCGGGAAGGGCGAGGCAAACCGAAGCGAGAAATGAAGCGAGCACAGTACGCACAAGCACCTCCCTGCTTGCATTATTTTAGAACCCGGTGTCCTCACGCAAATTTCGAACCACTGGGTGATGGGCCAGCTAATCAGTAAGATAGCTACCCTGAGTCCGCTGACTGTAAATAGAACCGACAGTGGGCGAGATCAACGATTCTCGGCAGCCAGGTCGCGCAGGACTGCCGCCAGTGCAAGGGTGACGCGCGCCATGCGCTCGTAGTCGAGCGTGTCGGCCGTGTCGCTGGCCTTGTGGTAGCGCGGATTTCGGTTGTACGCGGTGTCGGTGACCATGAACGCGGGGAAGCCCTGGTCGCGGAACGAGGCGTGGTCGGAGCGCATGATGCCGGGCACGAAGGCCGGCGCGGCGACGCCTTCGGATGGGAATCGCGCATTCCTGCGGAATGAGGCGATGGCCTGGTGCACCAGGGCGCGAGCGCCGACGTCGCCGACGAAGGCGATGAAGTTGCCGCGGTTGGGGTAGATGAGGTTGAGCGGCGGCGGGTAGCGCTGGCTGCCGGGCTCGTCGCGGTAGCAGCCGAGCATCTCGAGCGAAATCATTCCCCGCAGCGGCTCGGCCTGCTCGCGCGAGCGCCGCGCCGACACCCAGCTCCCCATCTCCGGGCCCATGTGGTAGGGCAGCTCCTCGTTGGCGAAGGCGACGAAGCGGATCGGCAGGCGCTCCTTTCGGAGGAGGCCCGCGAGCTCGATCAGCGCGGCGACGGCCGAGGCGTTGTCGTCCGCGCCGGGCGAGCCCGGAACGGTGTCGTAGTGCGCGCCGACTACGATCGCCGCGGGGCCGGGTGGAGACACCTCCACGTTGCTGACGTTTCGTCCGCCGCTCTCGAAGGTTTGCAACTTGGAGGTAAGACCGTGGGCCGCAAATGCGCCCTCGATGTAGCGCACCGGGGTTTCCAGGTCGGTGTTGCGCTCGCTCTTTGCCAGGGTGAAGACATGCCGGCGAAGCCGCTCGGCGAGGGCGCGCTCCTCGTCGGAAAGCGGCGGCAGCGGGCCGGCGTGCGACTTTCCCGGCATGGCGGTGAAGTACCAAAGCGCTCCGCCGGCGAGGAGCGCGAGTCCCGCGAGGATGAGGAGAAAGTAGATCGTCTTACTCGAGAGCGTGTTTCAGCTCGGCGATGAGGTCGTCGACGTTCTCGATGCCGACGGAGAGGCGCACCAGCCCCTCGTCGATGCCGAGGTTGGCGCGCACGTCCTCGGGTAGCGAGGCGTGGGTCATGATGGCCGGGTGCTCGATCAGGCTTTCCACGCCGCCGAGGCTCTCGGCGAGCGTGAAGAGCTCGCAGCGCTCGAGGAAGCGGCGCGAGGCGGCGAGGCCGCCTTTGAGCACCGCGGTCACCATCCCGCCGTAGCGCATGTTCATCTGTTGCGCGGCTAGCAGGTGTTGCGGATGACTCGCGAGGCCAGGGTAGATCACGCGCGCGACCTTCGGGTGCTTCTCGAGAAAGGCCGCGATGTGCATCGCGTTGCCGCAGTGGCGCTCCATCCTGACGGCGAGTGTCTTGATGCCGCGCAGGGTGAGGAAGGCGTCGAACGGACTCGGTACGCCGCCGACGGCGTTCTGGAGGAAGGCAAGCTTCTCCTGGTAAGTGGAATCCCGCAGTACGGCGGCGCCGCCGATGACGTCGGAGTGGCCGTTCAGGTACTTGGTGGTCGAGTGCACCACGATGTCGAAGCCGAGCTCGAGGGGCCGTTGTACCCAGGGCGAAGCGAAGGTGTTGTCGCACACGGAAATGATGCCGCGCTTGCGCGCCATCGCCGCGACGGCTTCCAGGTGGACCAGCTTGAGCAGCGGGTTGGTCGGGCTCTCGACCCACAGCATGCGCGTGCCGGGCCTGATCGCTTTTTCGAAATTCCCGGGATCCGAAAGGTCGGTGAACGTCGCCTGGATATTTGCCGAGCGCTTGCGCACGCGCTCGAGGATGCGGTAGCTGCCGCCGTAGAGGTCGTCCATCGCCACGACGTGCGAGCCCGAGTCGAGGAGCTCGAGCACGGTGCCGATCGCCGCCATGCCCGAGGCGAAGGCGAAGCCGTGCTTTCCGCCCTCGAGCTCGGCGACGCACGCCTCGAGCGCGTCGCGCGTCGGGTTGCGCGTGCGGGCGTAGTCGTAGCCCTTGTGCTCGCCGGGGCTCGACTGCGCGTAGGTGGAGGTGGCGTAGATCGGCGTCATCACCGCGCCGGTGCGCGGGTCGGGCTCCTGGCCGGCGTGGATGACCTTGGTCTCGAATTTCATTTGGGTGTCCTGCCTTTACGGTTCAATTCCTGGCGCCGCAGCCAGTTGAGGAGATCGATGCGCGTGATGAGCCCGAGGAACTCGTCGCCGTCGACCACGATCGCCACCATGCCGCGCTCGAAGATCTCTTTCAGCTTCTCCACCGGGGCGCCGGGGGGCAGGGTGACGAGGTTGGACTCCATCGCCGCGGTGACCGGCTCGCGGAAATGGTCCGGCTGCTCGTAGACCCGGAGCAGGATGTCCTCCTCGGTGACGATGCCGACGATCCTGCCGTCCTTCAGCACGGGGAGCTGCGACACGTCGTAGAGCTTCATGCGCTGGTAGGCCGCGATCACGGTCTCGTCCGCGCTCACGGTGGCGACCGCGTGCTCCTTGTGCCGCCGCATGATGAGGTCGCGCAGGTCGCCGTGGGTCTCGCGCTTGATGAAGCCCTGGTCGAGCATCCAGTAGTCGTTGTAGACCTTGGAGAGGTACTTGTTGCCGCTGTCGCACACGAGCGTGACCACGCGCTTGGGCGTCGTCTGCTCGCGGCAATAGCGCAGTGCAGCCGCGATCAGCGTGCCCGAAGAGGTGCCCGCCATGATGCCCTCGGTCTTGAGGAGCGTCCGCAGCACGCCGAACGCCTCGGCGTCGGGGATCGAGTAGGCCTTCTTCACGCGCGAGAGGTCGCACACCGCTGGCAGGAAGTCCTCGCCGATGCCTTCGACGAGCCATGAGCCGACGTCTTTGGAGATCTTGTGCGTCTTCACGTAGTTCGCGAGCACCGAGCCTTCCGGATCGGCGAGCACCATCTCGGTTTCCGGCGAGACACGCTCGAAGAAGCGCGCGAGGCCGGTGATCGTGCCGCCTGTGCCGACGCCCGCGACCACCGCGTCGACGTCTTGGTCCATCTGCTGCCAGATCTCCGGTCCGGTCGTCTCCTCGTGCGCGCGCGGATTGGCCGGGTTGGCGAACTGGTCGATGTAATAAGCGCCGGGCGTGCGGCGCGCGATCTCCGCGGCGCGCTCCTGGTAATACTCCGGATGGCCCTTGGTGACGTCGGAGCGCGCCATCACGATCTCCGCGCCCATCGCGCGCAGGTGGAAGATCTTCTCCTGGCTCATCTTGTCGGGCACCACGATGAGCAGGCGGTAGCCTTTGAGCACCGCCACGAGCGCGAGGCCGAGCCCGGTGTTTCCCGCTGTGGCCTCGACGATCAGCGAGCCCGGCTTGATCTTTCCCTGGCGCTCCGCGTCCTCGATCATCGAGCGCGCGATGCGGTCCTTGATCGAGCCGCCGGGGTTGTGGTGCTCGAGCTTGAGGTAGAGACGGCACGGCCCGGCATCCATGCGCGCCGCTTCCACGAGCGGCGTGTTGCCGATGAGGTCGAGCACATTCATCGCAGCGCTAGGTTAGCGCACCCGCCAGGAAAGCCCGGGCGGAGTGTTAAGTATTTGATTTGGCATGGTGGGAGACATCCCATAATATTGCAGTGCAACGGCTGGGGTTGCCGTCCCACGGGCAGGTTCCCCAACATCCCAACCACGGAGGAGCCTTGGAAGGCGGCGGCGGCACACTGCTCGGGAGTATCTCGGATTTCTGCCGGCGCACCGGCATGGCCGAGTCGACCTTCGGCCGCCGCGCGGTGAACGACGGCAAGTTCGTCGCGCGCCTGCGCGACGGGGCGCGCGTCACCCCTGAGACCCTGAACCGGGTCAACCAGTTCATCGCCAAGCACGGCCTGCCCGGACCCGGCGATTCGCCGCCGGAGCTGATGGCGCTCATTCGCGCCGGAGCGGTAGCTCCGGCGCCGGCGGTGCGCGAGACGGCGCCTGAAAAGAATTTCCGCTTCTTCGACAACCGCCAGAAGTATCTCCTCTTCGTCAACACCTGCAGCGAGAAGGACGTGGTCGCGCGCCGCGTCGGCCTCGAGCTCGGCCACATCCACCCGCGCCCCCCGGCGGTGCGGCTGTTCGACGCCGGCATGGGCGACGGCACCGTGCTCGCGCGCGTGATGCGCGAGATGCACCGGCGCTTCCCGACGGTGCCGTTCTTCATCGTCGGCAAGGAGATCAGCCTCGAGGACGTGCGCCTCAGCTTGCGCAAGATGGCCGACCGCTTCTTCGAGCATCCGGCCACGGTGCTCGTCGTCACCAACATGTACTACACCGAGGCGCCCTGGCTCACGCCGCGCGCGGTGCCGGCCGCCACCTCGATGGTGTGGCACGACGTGGCGCTCACCGGGAGCACGTCGCACGACTTCAGCGAGCAGATCGCCTCGCTCGAGCCGTTCCTCGCCAAGAACTGGCAGGCCGGCCTGAGCCCCAAGACGGGCAACCCGGTCTACGAGCATCCGACGGTAGTGGTGCTCTACCGCGACGACTACCGGTTCCTCCTCGACGAGGTGATCCCGAAGCGCGGCGCCGGGCTCGCCGACTACGACATGGTGATCGCCTCGCAGCCGTACCGGGCGCGTGCGTCGCTCGAATTCAAGGCGCAGAAGGTGGTGGCGCCGCTCGTGCGCGCGCTCGGCAAGGGCGGGCGCCTGCTCGGCATCCATTCCTACGGCCATGATCCGGGCCTCGAGATCATCCAGAAGGTGTGGCAGGGGGAGAACCCGTTCCTCCACACCCGGCACGACCTGATGCGTGCCGCCAAGGTCGACCTCGGGCGCGAGGCGAGGCGCTACAACTTCAACACCTACGCCGACGCTCGCTCGCTCTTCCGCTACGACATGCACACCCTGCCGACCGAGATCTCGTCTAGCATCGGCACCTCGACTCTGTTCGCGGCGTGGAACGCGGCGATCTACGTGGCGCAGATCGAGGACCAGCGGCTGTCCGAGGTGCTGGGAAAGACGCACTATCTCGACGCGACGCGCGAAGTGCTGCAGAAGCACGGCGCCCTCTGGTTCCTGGACGAGTCCTATGTCATTTCCCGCAAGCGTGACTGATTCGCAAGCCGGCCTCTCCGAGCTCCTGACCGCGGGCTCGCTCGAGATCTCGCCGCGCGAGCTGCACCGCGCGCCCGAAGTGGCGACGATCCTGCCGGCGAACACCTGCGTCTACATCCCGTCGCTTCCCGGCCTGCCGCTCTCGCGCACGCTCGACGCGATCGCGTCGATCCGCGCCGCCGGCCTCGACCCGGTGCCGCACGTATCGGCGCGGCGCATCCGCGACCGCGACGAGTTCCGCGACTTCCTGCAGAAAGCGGCCGCGCAGCACGGCGTGCACCGCGTGCTCCTCCTCGGCGGCGACGAGCCGCGGCCGAAGGGGCCGTTCGCCGACAGCCTCCAGGTGCTCGAGCAGGGCGTGCTCAAGGAGTGCGGCGTGCGCGAGTTCGGCGTCGGCGGCTACCCCGAGGGCCATCCGCGCATCCCGCTCAACAGCCTCGACCGCGCGCTGGAGCGCAAGATCGCGCTCGGCCGCGAGCAGGGCATCGGCGTCTACATGGTGACCCAGTTCTGCCTCTCGCCGCAGCGCGTGGTCGACTTCTGCGCGGGCCTCGCCCGCACCCGGCCCCAGCTTCCGGTGTACGTGGGCATCGCCGGTCCCACCGATCCGGTGGCGCTCGCGCGCTACGCGCAGCGCTGCGGCGTGAGCGTATCGCTCCGTGCGCTGCGCACCCTCGGCGTCGGAATCGCGAAGCTCGTCACCCACACCGATCCGCGCGATCAGCTCGTCGCGCTCGCGCGCTACTCGTCGCAGCGCGAGCAGAGCAACGTCGTGGGCGTGCACATCTACAGCTTCGGCGGCGCGGTTCCGACCGCGAGCTGGATGCGCAAGCTGATGTAACGAAAATCGGGGTCAGACCCCAAAAAAGAAGAATCGGGGTCTGGGTGATGTAAACGCGTGGAGGCAACACCTTTGATTGAATTATGTCAGGGAGGTGTTGCATGTCCAGACGCAGGTTTAGCCCCGAAGAACGGCTGGCTTTGTGGGGCGCGTGGAAGTCCGGTTCAACCCTTTTGCAGATCGCGGGGGAGCTGAACCGTCGTTCCGTTAGTGTGCTTCAGGTTTTAAGGCGCGACGGCGGGTTCGCACCGCGAACGCGCCGTCGCGCCCCACGAGCGCTACAAGCTCAAGAGCGCGAAGAGATTTCCAGAGGCCTGTGCGCCGGGCGATCGATACGTGAGATTGCCAGGCGCCTTGGCAGAGCGGCTTCGACGGTGAGCCGGGAGGTTCGCCGTAATGGCGGCAAGCGCTTCTATCGAGCGGCTAATGCCGATGCGCGCGCTTGGCGCAGAGCGCGCCGGCCGCAGCCGTGTCTGCTGGCGCGGCGGCGCCGGCTTAGGAGTTGGGTCGCCGATCGCTTAGGCCGCAATTGGTCGCCACGCCAAGTCGCCGTTGGCCTCAAGCACACATTCCCGCATGATCGCTCGATGCGGGTGTCGCACGAGACGCTCTACCGGAGCCTGTTCATACAGGCGCGCAACGTCCTTAAGAAGGAGCTCGTCAGCCACCTCAGGCGCGCCGGCTTCATGCGCCGGCCGCGCACTCAAGCCATCGGGCACCCCAGCATCGTCGAAGGCCTCTCCATCCACCAGCGCCCTGCCGAGATCGAGGATCGAGCCGTCCCAGGGCATTGGGAAGGTGACTTGCTGATGGGCGGTGCCCATTCGCAAATCGCCACGCTGGTCGAACGCCATTCCCGCTATGTCATGCTGGTCAAGATCGACAGCAAAGACACCGTCACTGTCACAAAGGCATTGAAGAGCAAGATCCGCCAGCTGCCGACGGAGCTGCGCCGCTCGCTCACCTGGGACCGCGGCAGCGAAATGGCCGCTCACAAGGACTTCACCATCGCCACCGACATGCAGGTGTACTTCTGCGATCCGCGCAGTCCCTGGCAACGCGGCAGCAACGAAAACACCAACGGCTTGCTGCGCCAGTACTTCCCCAAGGGCCACGATCTATCGCAGATCAGCCAAGCCAAGCTCAACCAGGTCGCACGCGAGCTTAACGAACGTCCTCGAGAAACCTTAAACTGGCGTACGCCCTTGGCGGCGTTGAAAGCTACCGTTGCCTCAACGGGTTGAATTCACCC
>Ga0070686_100001884_pt1 | contig 11690 bp, 9 predicted proteins | sample KBSS23LmetaG_FD_65654 | JGI IMG/M metagenome (GOLD analysis project Ga0070686, IMG submission 65654) | Switchgrass rhizosphere microbial communities from Kellogg Biological Station, Michigan, USA - KBS S2-3L metaG | ecosystem: Host-associated > Plants > Roots > Rhizosphere ...
CGCCGACGCGGAGCCGGACGTCACCGTCATGATGGTGACGGTCACGTCGAAGGTCGGCGTCAAGGGCTACAAGGCGCTGGAGCTGCGTGACCAGATCTTCTCGCCCGAGGGTGTCTCGAGCCGCGCGCTCGGGATGTCGCGCGGCCTGCGCGCGATGGGCGAGCTGCTGTTCAACCCGTTCGAGCCCATCGTCCTGGATCGCATCGACGTCGACGTCCGGGTCGAGTACCGGCGCGACATCGCGGACATCGTCGGCGTGTCGCTACCCGGCCAGGAGGTCCACGCCGGCGACACCGTGCCGCTGCGGGTGACGCTACGCCCGTACGCGGGCAACGAGTATGTCGAGACCGTTCCGGTCATCATCCCGCGCACGGTCGCGGGCGAGGTCATCAAGATCGAGGTCGCCTCGGGCGCCCAGGTCCGCCCGGACGTGCCGCAGGCCGAATCGCTGAGCGTCTACATCGACAACATGCGCAAGTACTACGGGGCGTCCACCATCGTGACGACGCTGCAGACGCAGGACGCGGGCGCCTCGCTGCGCGGGCGGCTGATCCAGGGGTTGCCCGCGTCGGCGATGGACACGCTCCGGCCGTCCAACCAGACCCGGCGCGCGGACTCGTACACCATCGCCGACCGCAGCGTGTTCCCGGCGCGGCAGCTCGTCAGCGGCAAGCAAGAGCTCCAGGTCCTCGTCAAATCGGACGCCCTCGGAAAGTGATCCGGTCCCCTCTCCCGTCCTCGACAGAGGGCTAGGGTGGGGGCAAGCCTTGCGAGCGCTAGCGCTCGCGGGGCGGGCGAAAGTGCCGAACGTCCCTTACAATAGCGGCCCCGGTATGCGCCGACTCCTCATCCTGTCCGTCACGGTCCTATCCACATTTGCCACCTCTGCCACCACCACCGCGACCGCCGCCGTCACCAAGTCGTTTCGCCAAACGACGGCCAAGGATTTCGAGGAGGGCGAGGCCACCGCGAGCATGGTGCTGCCCACGGGCGACGTCGTGCCGGGGATGAAGTCGAGCGCCATCACGCTCGACGCCGCGTTCGTCTGGTGCGGGGCCCTGTCTCCCGACGGCAGGACCGCGTACTTCGGGACCGGCGATCAGGGGCGCATCTTCGCCGTCGACACCGGCGCGACCGGCGGCAAGGCGCGGCTGGTGACGACGCTCGAGGCGTCCTGGGTGACGGCGCTGGCCGTGAAGCCCGACGGCACGCTGATCGCGGGGACGACGCCGGGCGGCCGCGTCTACACGGTCGACCCGAAGAACGGCAAGTCGAAGGTGCTCACCACGCTGACCGCCGAGCACGTGTGGGCGCTGGCGCTCGACGCCAAGAGCGGGACCATCTACGCGGGCACCGGCGGCCCGGGCAAGATCGCCGCCATCGAGCCCGGCGGCCGCACGCGCGCCCTCTGGGATTCGGGCGACAAGCACGTCGTCTCCCTCATCACCGCCGACGACAAGCACCTCTTCGCGGGCACGTCCGAGGAAGGCATCCTCTACAAGGTCGGGCTGGACGGTCGGGCCGAGGCGCTGGCCGACTTCGACGCCGAGGAGGTGCGCGCGCTGGTCCGCCACGGCGGCGCGCTGTACGCCGCGGTGAACGACTTCGAAAAGGGCGGCGGCGCGGCCGCCGGTGGACCCGGGGCCGCGGCCCCGCGCGGCACGCGCATCACCGTGGCGCCCTCTGGATCTCCCGCGTCGGCGGGCTCGCTGCCCCGCCCCGGCACGCGCAAGGCCAAGGCCGCGCTCTACCGGATCGATCCGGACGGGCGCATGGAGCAGATGTTCGCGATCCCGGACGGCTACTTCACGGCGCTGACGTTCGACGACAGCGGCCGCGCTTACGTCGGCACCGGCAGCGAGGGCCGCGTCTACCGCGTCTCCCCCGATCGCACCGCGGCGCTGGCGATCGACGTTCCCGAACGGCAGGCGCTGACCCTGCTTCGCGCCGGCAACGGATTCCTCGTCGGCACCGGCGACGTGGGCGGCATTTACCGGGCCGCGCCGGCAGCGCCGCGCCAGGCGACCTATCTGTCGCGCGTGCTCGACGGCGAATTCCGATCGCGCTGGGGCCTGTTCCGCTGGCACGGAACGCACGACGTCGGCATCGAGAGCCGGTCTGGAAACACCGCCAAGCCCGACGCGACCTGGACGGGGTTCGCGCCGCTCGATCATCCGCACCCGACGGCCGAGGGCGGCGTCGGACAGGTCGCGAGCCCGCCCGCGCGCTACGTCCAGTACCGCGCGACGTTCGGCGTGCCCGAGGGCCGCCTCGCGGCGGTGACGCTGGCCTACCTGCCGCAGAACCAGCGCGCGCGCATCACCGAGCTCGGCACGGCGGAGAGCGCGCCCGCGCCCAGCATCGGCGCGCTGGGGGCGCTGGCGGCGACGAGTGCCCCAGCGGCAGCGCCGCGCATTCACCAGACGGTGCTCAAGCTGCGCTGGAAGGTCGAGAACCCCGACGGTGACGATCTGAACTACCGGCTCGCGTTCCGACAGGAGAACGACGCCGTCTGGCGCCCGCTGGGCGGCCCGGATCCGCTGACCAAGACCGAATTCGACTGGAACACCGAGGGGCTGCCCGACGGGACGTACGTCGTGAAGCTCGCCGCCAGCGACGAACGTTCGGTGCCGCGAGAGCTGGCGCTCGACACGACGTTCACGTCGTCGCCCATCCTGGTCGACAATCGCAAGCCCGAAGTGACCGGCCTGGCGGTGAAATACCCCTATGTCTCCGGCCGCGCGCGCGACGACCAGAGCCCGATCGCCGCGATGGAGTATTCGATCGACGGCGGCGACTGGCAGATCCTGGCGGCCGCCGACGGCATCTGCGACGACGTCGTCGAATCGTTCAGCATCAAGCTACCGTCGCTGCCGGCAGGCCCGCATGCCGTCGCGATCCGCGCCTGGGACAGCGCCGACAACGTCGGCGCCGCGTCGATCTCGATCAGGTCGCCCGGAAAATGACCGGCCCCTCATTCCACGACGCGGCCGGGCTGCCCCCCGCGCCCGAGGTCGTGCAGATCGAGGTCGGCCTGCTCCAGAACTTCTGCGAGATCCTCTACTGCCCAGAGACGCACGTGGCGGCGATCGTCGACCCCGCCTGGGAGGTGGACCGCCTGCTGCGCGAGACCGAGCGGCTTGGCCTGAAGGTCGAGCTGGCGCTGATCACGCACACCCACAACGATCACATCGAGGGCGTGGACGAGCTGGTCGAGAAGACGGGCGCGGTCGTGGTCGTCAACCCGCGAGAGGCGGCCGCGGTGAGCGCGCCGGGCCGCGCGTTGATCGACGCCACCGACGGCCGCGACATCGCGATCGGCCGGCGCGGCCTGCGCGCGCTGGAGACGCGCGGGCACACGGTCGGCGGCACCTGCTACCTCGCGGACGGTTACATCGTCACCGGCGACGTGCTGTTCGTCGGCGGCTGCGGCCGCACCGATTTCACGGGCGGCGACACCGAGGCCATGTGGCACAGCCTCCAGCGCCTGATGCAGCTGCCCGAGGAGACGCGCGTCTACCCCGGCCACAACTACGGCGAGACGCAGACGTCCACGATCGGCCACGAGACGCGGACGAATCCCTTCCTCCGCTGCGCGACCTTCGAAGAGTTTCGCGCGCTGCGCGAACGCAAACGAAAGGCCTAGTACCAAATGCCAGACGAACGACCGGCGGCCGCGGGCGACGTCCCGCGGTCAGAACGCCTCATCGTCTTCCTGGTCGGCGCGATCCAGTTCGTCAGCATCCTCGACTTCATGATGGTGATGCCGCTGGGACCCGACTTCGCGCGGGCGCTCGGCATCTCGACCGCGCACCTCGGCGTGATCGCGGGCAGCTACACGCTGACGGCGGCCGTCTCCGGCATCATCGCGGCGACCTTCCTCGATCGCTTCGACCGGCGCTCGGCGCTGGGCGTCGCCCTGTTCGGCCTGGTGACAGGCACCGCCATGGGCGCGCTCGCGCAGGGGCTCACGTCGCTGGTGCTGGCGCGCGGGCTCGCGGGCGCGTTCGGCGGGCCGGCCACGGCGATCTCGCTGTCGATCATCGCCGACGTCGTGCCGCCGGCGCGGCGCGGCCGCGCGATGGGCGCGGTGATGGGCGCGTTCTCGGTCGCCTCGGTGCTGGGCGTCTTCGCCGCCCTCCAGCTCGCGACCTGGGGCGGCTGGCGCCTCCCGTTCATCGTCGTCGCGCTGATGGGCGTCGTGGTGGTCGTCGCGGCGCTGCGCGCGATGCCGCCGATGCGCGGCCACATCGTGACTTCGGCGGCCGGCAAGCCGACCTCGGCGCGGATGTCGGAGCTGCTCGCCGACCCGACGATCCGGCTGGCGCTCGCGATCAACGGCCTGGTCATGCTGACCGCCTTCCTCGTCATCCCGAACATCGCCCCGCACCTGCTCCAGAACCTCCACCTCCCGCGCGACCCCTGGCTGGGCGTCGGCTACATGATCGGCGGCGCCGCGAGCTTCCTGATCATGCGCATCGCCGGCCGTGCCAACGACCGCTACGGCGCCGCGCGCGTCTCGGTGGTCGGGACCGCGCTCATGATCGGCACGCTGTACTTCGCGTTCATCGCGCCGGGGGCGATCGGCATCGCCGGGGTGATGACCGTGTTCGTGACGTTCATGGGCGCCATGTCGGTGCGCAACGTCAGCATGCAGTCGCTGGCGACCCGCGTGCCGCGCGCCGATCAGCGCGCCGGCTACATGTCGCTGCAGACGACCGCGCAGTTCCTGTCGTCCTCGGCGGGGGCGTTCGTGTCGTCCCGCATGCTGCACGACGCGCCCAACGGGCGCCTGGACGGAATCGCGACGGTCTCGACAATGTCCGCGGTGCTGGCGCTCGGCCTGCCGCCGATGCTCTTGATCCTCGACCGGCAGGTCCGAGCGCGTGAAGCGAAGGCCTAGAAGAGCGCGCCGGCGTGGATGCCGAGCACCTTCTGCGAGTCGAAGTCCGTCGAGTCGTTGCACTGCTCCGCGTAGCCGTACACCGTTTCGCACACCTTGCTGGGGTCGCGAACGGTGAAGCTCAGCATGCCGCCCAACGCGACGGTCGGGCTGATGTTGAAGAACACACCCGCGTTCGCCCCGAGCTCCAGGCCGCTCGCGCTCACCTTGTCGACGGTCTGGCCGCCGTACTTCGCCTCCAGCGCATACCCGAAGATGCCCAGCTTGGGACCGATGACGAACTCGCCCTGCGGAAACGGTGCGTGAAACAGCGGGCTGAAGGAGAGCGCGAACTCGGCCTCCCCGACGTCATACCCCGAGTTCACGTTCTTGGGGTTGAGGATGTCGAACCGAACCTCGCCGTTGAGCGACAGCATCGGGTTGATCCGGCCGCCAAGCAGCGCTCCGAGCAAGAAGCCGGCTCCATTGTTTTCGCCCGTCGTGCCCTGGAGCGAGCTGATCCCCAGGTACGGCAGCGCGAGAAATCCTGACTTGACGGGCGGGGCGGCCGCATATCCGGGCGGCGGCGCGCTGTTGCCGTACGCCTGCGGCGGCGGATAACCGGCCGGCGGCGGCTGCTGATAGCCGGGCGGCGGCTGCTGCTGGTAACCGGGAGGCGGCTGCTGTTGGTAGCCGGGCGGTGGCTGCTGCTGGTAGCCGGGCGGTGGCTGCTGGTAATCCGGGGGCGGTGGACTCGTCTGAGCGACGGCAAACGACTGGAGAGCGACCACACTGACTGCTAGCAGGACCGATGATCCGAACACGCGCATGTTGGCTCCTTTAGTGGACCACGAACATTGAAACACAGTTCCGGGGCGGAACCGTCATCTCTTTCCAGGAGCACCCGGACGTGACGACGGCAACAGCCGGAACCTGCATCGGACGGTCCCACGCGCGTTTGGATTCGCTGGATGTGATCGACGCCATCTACAATGAAGCCATGTGGTCGCCCCGGACGGTCCAGGCCCTTTTCGCCGCGGGTGTGCTCGGCGTCGCCGCGGCCGCCCACGCCCAGACCGCTCCGCCGCCGGAGGAGGCACCGCCCGGCTACGACCAACCGCCGCCGGGCTACCAACCGCCGCCGCCCGGTTATCAGCCGCCACCGCCGGGCTATCAGCAACAGCCGCCGCCCGGTTATCAACAGCCGCCGCCCGGTTACTACCCGCCTCCGGGCTACCAGTTGCCGCCCGGCTACGCGCCCCCGCCGGGGTACGCGCGAACGCCCGCACCACCGCCTCCCAACCTACACGACGGCTTCTACCTCCGCATGCACATAGGCGGAGGCACCGGACACGCGGGGGGGACGACCTCGCTCGGCGACAAGCTCGAGCTCACGAGTGGAACGCTGTCGCTCGGACTCGCGCTCGGTGGCGCGGTGACGCCGAACCTGATCATCTACGGCAGTTTTTTCATCGTTGGCATGCCTGAACCGGAGCTCGATGTGAACGGCACGTACGCCAGCACTCAACATGGCTCCACGAGCTTCGGGGGAATCGGGCCGGGGATCGCCTACTACTTCGACCCGTACAACATCTACGTCTCCGGCACGATCGCGGCGACGGGCTTCCAGACCCGGGACTCGACCACCAACAACTTCAACAGGTACGAGTCCCGCGCCGGCTTCGGCTTTCAGGGGATGGTCGGCAAGGAGTGGTGGGTGTCCGAGAACTGGGGCCTCGGCGTCGCGGGTGAGTTCCTGGGCGCGGGCGGTATGAAGGACAAGGTGGACTCCGGGCTGACGTGGAGCGGTTACGCGTTCTCGGTCGTCTTCTCCGCGACCTACAATTAGAGCCGTTCGATCGCGGCGGTGACGAGAATTCGGCCGTCGTCGCTCGCGTCGTGCAGCTCGACGCGAAACGGGCCCTCCGGGCTGGTGAGTGCCAGGCGCGCCTCGCGGCGGCCGTCGGGCGCTGTCGCGATCGCGACCTCCTGGAACGAGACCAGGCGCTGCACCCAGTGATCGAGCGCCTTGTAAATCGCCTCCTTCGCCGCGAAGCGGAACAGCACCTCGGCGGCGCGCGCATCGGGCGTCAGATCCGCCAGCTCCGCGCGCTCGTCGGGTGTCAGCACGCGCGCGGCGATGTCGGCGCGAAGCGGCCGCCGGATCTCCAGGTCGATGCCGACGGTCGCGCGCGGCATCGGCTCGGCGCGCGCGACGATCGCCACCGCCAGCTCACGCTTGTGGCTGACGGACCCGACGAAGCCGGGCGGCATGGCCGGCGCCCCGCGCGGCGTCGACAGGATTGCGCCGATCGAATCCGGATCGGCGCCCACCCCCGCCAGCGCCAACCGCAACGCCAGGCGGCCGCCGATGAAGGTGGTCCGCCGCGCGGCGGGCGATCCGTGGACGAACGCCGCCTCGCCGGGATGCAGTCCCGCCGGCAGCGGAAAGCCGTCGCCCTCGGGCAGCGAAACCGCCACGCAGACGCCGGCCGGCAACTCGCGCCGGAACAGCACCTCGAACGACACGCTACCCCCGCGCCGCGGCGCGATCCGTCTCGACGACGCCGCGGATGAAATCCAGAAGCGGCCCGCTGCCGATGGCGCGCGGGATCTCGGCGGGCAGCCGGCGGACCAGCCAGACCACGCGCCACGACAGCGCCGCGCCGGGCGCGATCGTCTCGTAAGCGCCCTGCGCCTCGACCTCGACGTAGGTGTGCGCGGGCGTCGCGTAGATCTCGATCTGCGCCTCGCCGGGCGCCTGCGCGGCGCGCGGCACGACGGCGAACGTCTTCACGAGCAGACCGTCGCCGTGTACGTGCGCCAGCCATCCCTCGCGGCCATCGGCGAACAGCTTCTGGTGATCGGTCACCGCGGCGGCGTCGAACGCATACCAGGTGACGCCGAGCGCCTCGCGCACGGCCAGGTTCGAAGGAGGACAGGGTGGATTGTCACCGGTGCCCGTCGGAAACAAAGACAGCCCGCCCGGCGGCACGCGCGTGATCTGCCAGGGCGCGAGCTGCAGCGGCGCCTCGCTCCGGTTCTGGATGGCAAAGTCGAACAGGACGGCGCCGCGGCCGGCATCGGCCGCGAAGCGCTTCTCGACCGACACGCCCAGCACCGGGCTGGTCGCGCTGCGCATGACGATGGCGGCCGCTTCGAGCTCGGCGCGATAAGGCGCGTGGTCGATCTCGGCGACGGGCGGCCAGCCCCAGGCGGTCTGCGGGCTGGGCCAGAACGTCGACCCGTAATTTCCGGCGTCGGCGGACGATTCGGAGAGCAGGTTCTCGCCGCCGAGACGCAGCGCCGTGACGCGCCCGCCGGTCGCGGCGTCGATCTCGAGACGAACATCGTCCCACGCGAGGACGTGGCGCCCGCCCTCGACGGCGGGCTTGACCGGCTGCGGCGGGGGAACTTGCATCCCCCCAAGTCTTACCCGCAACGCCGTTCAGCGTCGATGGGGAGGAAGGTGGACGCAGGGCTCCACCTCGGTGCCGTCCGGGCGCTTGGGACAGAGCTGGATGCCGTCGGGGCCGACCGTCACAAGGATGTAGTGGAATGTCTTGGTCAAAACCTTCACGGTCGGGGGGCAGGGGTCCAGCGGACCGGGCACGTCGCCGACCGGCGGGCCGATCGGCTTGCCGTCGGCGGTCGGCTGGCAGCGCGGGTTGTAGAGGGGCGCCCCGCCGCCGCCCGTGACGACGTAGACCAGCTTGCCCTTCGGCGTCGAGCCGATGCCGCGCTCGTAGATGTGGTCGTGGCCGCAGAAAAACACGTCGGTGTGCCCGGCGGCGAGCAGCGGCGCGTAGTCGCGGATCATGCGGTGCGAGTTGCCGTGGAGGCCGTGCGACCAGGGCGGCTCGTGACAGAAGGCGAAGACGCCGCGGGTATGGTGGCGGCGCGCGCGGGCGAGATCGTGGGCCAGCCATTCGCGCTGTTCGACGTTCACCGTGTCGTTGGTGTCGAGGATGACGAAGTGCACGCCGCCCAGATCGAACGACGTCCAGTACGGCGGCGCGGGCGTGGGCATGCCGAACAGCGCCCACGACTTCGGCGCTCCCTCGCCGCGGCGGGCGGTGTCGTGGTTGCCGAGCGCGGGGATGACGGGCGCGATCGCGCCGAGAGGCGCCGTGATGTCGAAGTAACGCTGCCAGTTGGATTCCTGGCTGCCCTCGTCGGTGAGATCGCCGGTGTTGATCACCAGCGCCGGCGCGTCGGCGGCGAGCGCCTCGATCACGGCGCGGTGGGCCGCGTGGCCTGGATAGCGCATGTCGCCGTAGACCGCGAAGCGCAGCGGCGCGGGCGGCGCCGGCAGCGTCTCGAAACGGGCCGGCGCGCTGGCCGCGGTGTCGCCCGGCGCGCTCTCGACCTCGACGTGGTAGCGGAAGGCGGCGCCGCGCACGAGGTTGTCGACCGCGATCAGCTGGCGCGTCGCCTGGTTCTGCGCCGTGATCTGACGGGGCGTCGCACCGTCGCCGGCGTCCTCCTTCTCGATCGCGGCCGTTCCTGTCGCGGGCAGATCGGTCTCCCACGCGATCTGCGCGCGCGCGCCGCGCTTGTCCTCGCCGGGCGCGGCCAGGTACGGCCCGCGCACGATCCGCACGCCGCTCGCTGCGGCGAGCCCGACCGCGGCGGTGGGCGTCGTCGGCACGACCGCGTTCCGGCCGTAGTAGGGATACACGGCGACCGCGAGCAGGTTCCCGTCGGGCGACAGCGAGGGAAGCGCGGTCGACGGAACCGGGATGTAGATGCGCTCGACCTCGGGGCCGTGGGGCGCGGAGGCGAGCAGCGGCGCGCCCGTCGCGGGGGCGGACGCCGGGACGTTGCGGCGGGCGATCTCCCGACCGTCGACGTAGGCGACGAAACCGTCGTCGTAGCCGACGCGCAGCTCGAGCACACGCGCGCGCGGCGCATCGGTCACCGCGAAGCGCGCGCGCAACAGGAGCGGCATCGAGGGCACCGCGTCGAAGCCCGTCGCGCGCGTGGACAACGGCGTCGGCACGAGCGGCAGCTTCGGGGCGAACGGGCCGGCCGATGGTCCCGCCCACGTTCGATCGTCGAACGCCGGATCCGCCCAGCCCGCCGGTGGCGGGCCCGAGAAATAGCGAAACGGATCGAGACGCACCGCCAGGGCCTTCGGCCCGGGCGGGGCGGAGGGCGGCGCCGTCGCGTCCACCGACCCGTCAGCGGCGGCCGGCGGCGACGCGGCGGGCGCCTTCGAACAGGCTCCGGCAACGAGCAGCGGCAGCAGGATCGCGATCAGGCGGCCCGAGGTGATCAATTGCGCAGGGCCTGCAACGGCGCCGGGATCCGGCCGCCGAGGCGCACGAACTCGTCCGCGCGGAAGTGGCTGACCGGTTGCACGTAGGCCTCGCCCAGCAGGCCGCCGTAGTTCACGGACTCGCCCGCCTTCTTCCCCGGCACCGGGATGATGCGAACGCCGGTCGCCTTGTTGTTGAACACGCCGATCGCGATCTCGTCGGCGATGATCGCTGCCAGCGTCTCGGGCGTCGTGTCGCCGGGAACCGCCACCATGTCGAGGCCGACCGAGCAGACGGCGCTCATGCTCTCCAGCCGTTCGATCGACAACGCGCCAGCTCGCGCCGCGGCGACCATCCCGGCGTCCTCGCTGACAGGGATGAACGCGCCCGACAGGCCACCCACCGCCGACGACGCCATCACCCCACCCTTCTTGACCGCGTCGGTGAGCAGCGCGAGCGCCGCGACCGATCCGGGCGCGCCGGCCTTCTCGATCCCCATCGCCTCGAGGATCTCGGCGACCGAGTCACCCACCGCGGGCGTCGGCGCCAGCGACAGGTCGACGACGCCGAAACGCACGGGCGGCCCCATGCGGCGCGCGACCTCGCGGCCAATCAGCTCGCCGGCGCGCGTGACCTTGAAGGCCATGCGCTTGATCGTGTCGGCGATCGTCCCGACGTCGTACGGCTCGCCCGCGGCGCGCAGCCGGCGCAGCGCCGACAGCACGACGCCCGGACCCGAACATCCGACGTTGATCACGCACTCGCCCTCGCCCACGCCGTGCAGCGCGCCCGCGACGAACGGGTTGTCGTCGGGGATGTTGGCGAAGGTGACGAGGCGCGCGCAGCCCACCCCGCCCGCCGCCGCCGTCGCCTCGGCGACCGCCTTGACCACGCGTCCCATCTCCAGCACCGCGTCCGTGTTGATGCCGGCGCGCGTACTCGCCACGTTGACGGACGAGCAGACGCGCTGGGTCTCCGCCAGCGCCTCCGGGATCGAATCGATCAGCGCGCGATCGCCGGGCGTGATGCCCTTCTCGACCAGCGCCGAGAACCCGCCCACGTAGTCCACGCCCAGCTCGCGCGCGGCGCGGTCCAGCGCCTGCGCCGCCGGGACGATGCGCGGCGCGCGCGCCGCCTCCGTGACCAGCGCCAGCGGCGTCACCGACAGCCGCGTCGACGTGATCGGCACGGCGAAGTCGGCGTGGACCGCCTTCGTCGTCGGCACCAGCCGCTCCGCGGCGCGCATGAGCTTCTCGTAGATGCGCCCGCAGGTGCGGTCGAGGTCCTCGCTCGCGGTGTCGCGCAGTGACACGCCCATCGTCACGGCGCGCACGTCCAGGCTCTCGCTCTCGATCATGCGCAGCACCTCGCGCACCTCGGTGGCGTCGAAGCGCAGGGGCCCGGCCGGCATGCGCGAACTATAGTCCAGCGGCGGCGCCGAGCGGCGCCCCCCGAACAGCGCTACTGACGAGTCAGCCTGACCGTGTATCGCGTGTAGCCGTCGCTGGTGGCGAGCGTGCCGACCAGCTTCGTTCCCTCCGTCTCGA
>Ga0070686_100001886_pt1 | contig 11676 bp, 8 predicted proteins | sample KBSS23LmetaG_FD_65654 | JGI IMG/M metagenome (GOLD analysis project Ga0070686, IMG submission 65654) | Switchgrass rhizosphere microbial communities from Kellogg Biological Station, Michigan, USA - KBS S2-3L metaG | ecosystem: Host-associated > Plants > Roots > Rhizosphere ...
GGAAGGTGACCGCGCTGTATGTCTTCGATCCGGGACCCGGAGGTTCACTCGGCGACACGAAATGGATCGTCGATGCACGCGCCAGCGGCCGGCTCGGGCTGCTGATTGTCCAGGGCGTGCTCCTCACCGATCTGGCCCGCGCCGCCGATTTCGTGCTGCCCGGCGCATCCTACGTCGAGAAGGAAGCGTCCTACACCAACGAGCGCGGCCGGCTCCAGACGACCTCGCGCGCCATCCCGGCGCCGGGCGACGCCATGGAAGACTGGGAGATCGTCGTCAACGTCGGCCTGGCGCTCGGCGTGAAATTCGAGTACACAGCGGGAGCGCACGTGCGCGGCGATATCGCGGCGCGCTTTCCGAACGTGCCCGCGCTCGAAGGCTTGACGATGCTGGCGTTCAGCCGGCCGATGGAAGCGCGGCACTGGCTGCAGGCCTCGAACCCGTCGGAACGCTGGAAATGGGATTTCATGTACCAGGATCTGCCGCCGGTGAAAGGCGCCGTCGACCCGAACGCGCTGCCGCTGCCGCCCAACGCCATTCCCTTGCGTCCTGTGGAACCTGACGCCTGACAAGGCCACAGAGGGCAACAGAGGAAGGCAGAGAGAGGCAGCAGAGGAAGGTAGAGAGAGGGCAAGAGGTGAATAAGGTGAGTACTCCTGCGCGTCGCGTCCCCTCCCTCTTTTTCCTCTTCCTCTTTTTCCTCTGTTCTTTCCTCTGTGTCCTTGTCACCGGTCCGTCCGCGCAGATCCGCCGGCCGCGCGCGGACGTCACGCCACTGATCGAGAAAGAGGCGCACGCCGGCGCGTCGGTCCGTGTCGCGCTGAAAGTGTCGCTGCCTGAAGGGCTCCACACCCAGTCGAACAAACCGCGCGACGAGAACTTGATTCCGACGGAACTGAGCGTCACCGCGCCGCCCGGCGTCACCGTCAAAGAAATCGTCTGGCCGCCGGCAACCGACTTGAAGCAGAACGGCGCGCTGCTGGCGGTGTTCGAGCAGACATTTGCTGTCGGGGTCGAGCTCGCGATCGATTCGTCGGTTCGTCCCGGCGATCTCATCGTGCCCGCAGGCCTGCGCTACCAGGCGTGCGACGCAAATCTCTGCTACGCGCCAGCCAGCGCCGTCGTGCAGTGGACAATTCCGGTCCTGGCGCCGGGACAGACCAAGAACGCCGCCGCTGATCCGGTATTCGGCACCATCAAGTTCGGCACCGGCGAAAAACCCGCGGCATCGTCCACGCCGCCGCCCGTCGTCGGCGGCGCGAAGCCGACGGCCGCCGCGCCGTCCGGCAACGACGCCGCGAAGCTCGACGCCTTCAACGTGCTCGGCACGACCGGCGGCTACCAGGGCACCGGCGATTTCCTCAAGTTCATTCACGACGCCGAGAACGGCGTGAAGCAGCGCGGCCTGTTCGAGGGCCGCGGCCCGTTGATGATCCTGCTGATCGTGCTCGTCGGCGGCCTCGCGCTGAATCTCACCCCGTGCGTCCTGCCGATGATTCCGATCAACCTGGCGATCATCGGCGCCGGCGCGCAGGCGTCGTCGCGCACGCGGGGCTTCCTGCTCGGGTCGGCGTACGGCGGCGCGATGGCGATCGTCTACGGCGTGCTCGGCCTCGTCGTGATCCTCACCGCCGGCACGTTCGGCACGATCAACGCGTCGCCGTGGTTCAACCTCGGAATCGCGATCCTGTTCGTCGTCCTCGGGCTGGCGATGTTCGACGTGCTGCTGATCGACTTCTCGAAATACTCGAACAACATCGGCACCGGCGCCGGCCGCGGGACCTTCGCGCTCGCCTTCACGATGGGTGCGGTCGCGGCGCTGCTCGCCGGCGCGTGCGTCGCGCCGGTGGTGATCCAGGTGGTGCTGTTCTCGAGCAATCTTTACGCGACCGGCACGAAGATCGCGCTCGCGCTGCCCTTCTGCCTCGGCCTCGGCATGGCCATTCCATGGCCAGTCGCCGGTGCCGGCCTTGCCGCGCTGCCCAGGCCAGGCATGTGGATGGTGCGCGTGAAGCAGGCGTTCGGCGTCTTCATCCTCGCCACCGCGGCGTACTACGGCTACGAGGCGTACTCGATCTTCTCGAACCGCTGGGTCGACCCGTCGCTGGTCGCGTCGAGCGTGCAGGAGCAGTTGAAGGCCGGCTGGCACGCGTCGCTCGCCGAGGGCCTGGAGACCGCCCAGCGCGAGAACAAGCCTGTGCTGATCGACATGTGGGCGACGTGGTGCAAGAACTGCCTGACGATGGACAAGACCACGTTGGCGGCGTCGGACGTGCAGCAGGCGCTGAACGGCTACGTGAAGATCAAGTACCAGGCGGAGGACCCCGACGCGGAACCGGCGAAGAGCGTCCTGCAGCGTCTCTCTTCGCCCGGCCTCCCCGCGTACGCGATCCTGAAGCCGAAGGGCTGACCCGCCGCGCCACGTAGCGCAGGCCTTCAGGCCTGCCCATCGCGGCCGGCAGCCCTGAAGGGCTGCGCTGCGGCGAGCGTTACATCATCCCCGCGAGTTCTACCGGCAGAATCCGATCGCATTCAGGACACGTCGCAACCCGTCCTTTGCGCGGCAACGTCGACGTGAACGCCACCTGCGAGCGCGTCAGACCGACGATGTGCAGGGTCTGGATGCGGTCGTCGCAGTACGGGCAGCGAACCGGCACGTCGAGCGTGTAGGTCGCGGTGCTGCGCCACTCCTCGAGCGAGTCGCCCAGCTCGGTCGGCGACAGCTCATACACGTCATCGTCTAGGGCAGTAGATTTGGATGACACGTTGCCACTCCTTCGGGGGTTACAACGGGACACATCGCAACCGCGGTGCCAGCACTTTCCCGATCGCGACGCACGTAATCGATGTGACAAGGACGATCATCATGTCGGCCGCGCATACGAAGCGGCGGGAAGTATGATGCGCTCTCGTGCAGCGTCATGCATCGTGTCCCTGAACGGCGCATTCGATCACAATTTGCCGTGACCGCGTCAGCCCTCCAGCGCGATCTCGAGCGCGAGATCGCCGGCGAAGTCCGCTTCGATGGCGTTTCCCGGGCGCTTTACTCGACCGACGCGAGCGTGTACCAGATCGAGCCACTCGGCGTCGTCGTGGTGCGATCCGCCGAGGATGTCATCACCGCCGTGCGGATCGCCGGCCGGCACGGCGTGTCGATCACGGCCCGCGGCGGCGGCACGTCGCAGGCGGGGCAGGCGATCGGCGCCGGCCTGCAGCTCGATACCTCGAAGTATCTCAATCGCGTCCTCGAGGTGAACGCCGCGGAACGCTGGGCGTGGATCGAACCGGGCGTGGTGCTCGACGAACTGAATGCGCAGCTCAAACCGCTCGGGCTGCGCTTTGCGCCAGACATTTCGACGGCGAGCCGCGCCACCGTCGGCGGCATGATCGCCAACAACTCGAGCGGCGCGCGCTCGGTGATGTACGGCAAGACCATCGATCACGTCCTCGAGCTGCGCGTCGTCCTCGCCGACGGATCGACGGCGCACTTCCGGCCGCTCACGGCCGCCGAGCTCGCCGCGGCGTGTGCCGGCGACAGCCTTGCCGCGAGCTGCTATCGGACGGTCCGCGACACGGCCGCGCGCTGCCGCGACGAGATCGACAGGCGGTTCCCGAAAGTGCTGCGGCGCGTCGGCGGCTACAACCTCGACGAGTTCGTCGACGAATCGAAGCCGGTCAACCTCGCGAAGATCCTCGTCGGCTCCGAAGGCACCCTGGCGCTGGTCACCGCAGCGAAAGTCAACCTGGTGGCGCTGCCGGCGGCGAAGGCGGTGCTGACGATTGAGTTCGACCAGCTGCTGGATGCGCTCGGCACGACGCCGCTCGTCCTTCGCCATTCGCCGTCCGCGGTCGAAGTGATGGACCGGTTCATCCTCGATCACGCCAAAGAAAGCCCGGCGCTCGACGCGCTCAGGCGGACCATCCTGCAGACCGACCCCGGCGCACTTCTGTGCGTGGAGATGTACGGCGATCGGCCGTCGGATCTGATGCCGAGGCTTGACGCGCTCGAGCGCGACCTCGCCGCGTCGGGCGTGCGCTGCCAATGGCGGCGGTTCGTGGAGCCGGCGGAGCAGGCGCGCGTCTGGAGCCTGCGCGAGGCGGCGCTCGGGCTGTCGATGGCGATGAAGGGGGACGACAAGTCGCTGTCGTTCGTCGAGGACACGGCGGTCGCGCCCGAAAAGCTGCGCGACTACATCGACCGTTTTCTCCAGCTGATTCGCCGCCACGGCACCTCGGCGGGCGTGTACGCGCATGCATCGGTCGGCTGCCTCCACGTGCGGCCGGTCGTCAACCTCAAGACGGCGGAAGGGGTTGCACGATTCGAAGCGATCGCCAACGACGTCGCAGATCTCGTCCTCGAGTTCGGCGGCGCGCTGTCAGGCGAGCACGGCGACGGCATGGTGCGCGGTGCGTTCACCGAGAAGATGTTCGGCCCGGTGCTCTACGACGCGTTCCGCACCGTCAAGCGCGCCTTCGATCAACACGGCGTCTTCAATCCCGGCAAGATCGTCGACACGCCGCCGCTCACGGCCAACCTTCGCTACGGTGCGGCGTATCACACCGCCGATCCGCCGACCTGGTTCGACTACGGTGAGTACGGCGGCATGGGTCGGGCCGTCGAGATGTGCAGCGGCCTCGGCGTTTGCCGCAAGACGCTCGACGGAACGATGTGCCCGTCCTACATGGCGACGCGCGAGGAGAAACACTCGACGCGCGGCCGCGCCAACACACTCCGCCTGACGCTCGCCGGCCGCCTCGACGAAGCCGGGCTCGGCGACGAAGGCGTCTACGACGTGCTCGACCTCTGCCTCGAGTGCCGCGCCTGCAAAGCGGAGTGTCCGGTTGGCGTCGACGTCGCGCGGTTCAAGAGCGAGTTCCTCGCCGACTACTGGCGTCGCCACGGCACGCCGCTGCACGCCCGGGCGATGGCGCACATCCACCGCCTGTCGGTGCTCGCGAGCCCGTTCGCGCCGCTGGTCAACGCCGTCGCCGGCAGCGCCCCGGGCCGCTGGATCACCGAGCAGCTGCTCGGTATCGACCGCCGCCGCACGCCGCCGCCATTCGTGCGCGACACGTTCCGTCGCCAATTCGCTCGTCGACCAATCACCAACTCACCAGTCACCCCAATCCCCAATCCCCAGTCCCCACCCCCCGTTCTCTTCGTCGATACGTTCACCAACTTCAATCATCCGCACATCGGCGTGGCCGCCGTAGACGTACTCGGCGCGGCCGGCGTGCAGGTCCGACTGCTTCAGCACGGCTGCTGCGGACGGCCCATGATTTCGAAGGGCCTGCTCGACGACGCGCGAGGCGCGGCGTCCGCAAACGCCGACGCCCTCTTCGCCGCGGCGGCGCGCGGTGAACCGATCGTGTTCCTGGAACCGAGCTGCCTGTCGGCGGTGAAGGAAGACGCACCGGCGCTGTTGCGCGGCGAGGCGCAACGAAAGGCGCGGGTGGTTGCCGGCGCATGCCTGTTGTTCGAGGACTATCTCGAGCAGCAGTGGAAGGCCGGACACGCGGCGCTCGATCTGAAGGGCGGCCCCGCTCGCGTGCTGCTCCACGGCCACTGCCATCAGAAGGCGATGGGCGTGTTGCCGCCGGCGCGCGCGCTGCTGTCGCGGATCCCCGGCGCGACCGTCATCGATCTCGACGCCGGCTGCTGCGGGATGGCCGGATCGTTCGGCTACGCGCGCGAGCACTATGACGTGTCGCGCGCGATCGGCGAGCGCAAGCTGCTGCCGGCGGCGCGCGCGATGACCGCCGACACCGTGCTGGTGGCGCCCGGCACCTCGTGCCGCGAGCAGGTGCGACACTTCACCGGCGCGCGCGCGCTGCACCCGGCGGAACTGCTGCGGTCGTCGTTGCCGCGAGCTTCCCGCCTCCCGTAGCGCGCTCGTCGCGCAGCCCTTCAGGGCTGCCGAGCGGCCGTCGGCGGGCCTGAAGGCCTGCGCTGCGGTAGGCCGCTCGTATTTTCGAGACGTGCGTTAGCCGGTTGCGCGCTTGGCGCGACCGAACCGCTTGACGAGCGCCGCCGTGGCCAGCGCCGACACATGCAGCCCCGGCAGCACGTTGCTGATCGCCACGTAGCGCGCTTCCACGATGCGGCCGCTCTTGCGGCGCAGGCGGTAGCGGCCGGCCATCCGCCCGCGCGACAGGAAGGCGCGCCACAGCGCCTCGCCCGTCCCCAGACGCGACGCCGGCGTCAGCTCCCACACCGAGCAGCGCAGCAGCTCGCGGCGCTGGTAGCCGGTGAGAACAACCGCCGCCGCGTTCGCGTCGACGTATCGCCCGTGGTTGTTGGCGACGAGCATCGCGACCGGGACGTCCGCGAGACGCTCCAGCAGCTCGTGAGCCCGTCTGCGGTTCTCCACATCGGGCGTCCCGCCGTTCGCCTGAATGCCGGCGATCGCCCTGCGCAGTGCACGAATGGCCACCGCCGCCGGATCCGGCGATCGTCGGAGCGCGCTGCGGCGTGGCGACCGTTTCATTGAGGTAGTCTATAGCCGCATTGCCCATGGCAGAGCGGCGGCTCCGGCCCACCAACATCGTCCTCGGGTTGCTCTGCCTGATGTACCTGATCACGTACGTCGATCGCGTCAACATCGCGACCGCGGCGGACGCGATCCGGCGCGAGCTGCAGCTCTCGAACACGCAGCTCGGCTTCCTGCAGTCGGCATTCGGCTACCCGTACCTGCTGTTTCAGATCTTCGGCGGCTGGGTTGGCGATCGCTTCGGTCCGCGACGCACCTTGTTTCTCTGCGGCGTCGTGTGGGCGGCGGCGACGATTCTCACCGGCCTGGCCGGCGGCCTGACCACGTTGTTCCTGTGCCGGCTCCTCGTCGGCGTCGGCGAAGGCGCGACGTTCCCGGTCGCGACGCGCGCGATGCAGAACTGGACGCCGCTCGGCCGGCGCGGCTTCGCCCAGGGGCTGACCCACGCCTTCGCGCGGCTCGGCAACGCGGTCACGCCGCCGATCGTCGCCTGGCTCATCGCCGCGGTGGCGTGGCGCGGCTCGTTCGTCACGCTCGGGTGCGTGTCGCTCGTGTGGGTGGTCGCATGGGTCACCTACTTCCGCGACAATCCCGGCGAGCACCGCTCGATCTCGCGCGAGGAGCTCGACGCGCTGCCCAATCACGGCGTGCCCGAACGGAAGGAGCGGCCGCGCGTGCCGTGGCTGCCGCTGACGCGGCGCATCGCGCCGGTGACGATCGTGTACTTCTGCTACGGCTGGACGCTGTGGCTGTATCTCACCTGGCTGCCGTCGTACTTCCTGCACGAGTACAAGTACGACCTCAAGAAGTCGGCGCTGTTCACGTCGGCGGTGTTTTTCGCCGGCGTCGTCGGCGACTACCTCGGCGGCGTGATCAGCGATCGCATCCTGCATCGCACCGGCGATCTCCAGCGCGCGCGGCGCAACGTCGTCATGGCCGGCTTCCTCGGCTCGTTCGCGTGCATGGTGCCGGTGTTCCTCACCCACGATCTCGTGCTGATCATCGTCTCGCTGGGCGCGGCGTTCTTCTGCGCCGAGATCGTCATCGGACCGATGTGGTCGATCCCGATGGACATCGCCGGGAAATTCTCCGGCACCGCCGCGGGGATGATGAACACCGGCTCGGCCCTCGCCGCGATCCTGTCGCCGATCGCGTTCGGCTACATCATCGACGCGACCGGCAACTGGCAGCTCCCCTTCGCCGGCTCGCTCGGGTTCCTCCTGCTCGGCGCGCTGCTCGCCCCGACGATGCACCCGGAGCGGGCGTTCGAATCCGAACCCCGAGTGGTCGCCTAACCGCGGAGACCGCAAAGGCCGCAGAGCTGAGGCGTGCGACGGCCGGCCGGCTTCGTGGCTTCGTGGCTCCGGCGCGCAGCCACGAGTCCGGCTGAAGCCGGACACGACCGGGATGGCCCGCAGGCCACGACCAATTTACTGCGGCGTCGTCGCGCCTCTCGCCGGTTGCGCGCCGGGGAGCGCCTTGCGCGGCAGCTTCTCGTCGCGCATCGCCGCGTCGTAGGCGAAAACCGCAATCACCGTCGCCTGCTGGACCATGTCGTCGCGCTGGACGCGATCGTAGGTGTCCATGTTCGAGTGGTGGGTCCGCGAGTTGTATTCCAGCCGATCGACGACGAACTGGAACGCCGGCAGGCCGGCGTTGTCGAACGACACGTGATCGGTCTGCGACACCGACCGCGGTCCGAGGATCGTGACGCCGAGGTCGTGCAGCGGCGCCATCCACGCCTCGAAGATCGGCCGCACCGCCATGTTGCCCTGCAGCCAGATGCCGCGCACCTTGCCAGTGCCGTTGTCGGAGTTGAAGTAGGCGGCGAGCTTCGCATGCTCCGGCTTCAGCGTCATCGTGACGACGTCGGCGAAGTGATCGCGGACGTACGCGCGCGAGCCGAGCAATCCCTGCTCTTCGCCGCCCCACAGGCCGATGCGGATCGTCCGCCGCGGCGTGGCGCCGACGGCTTTGAGGATGCGCATCGCTTCCATCATCGCGGCGCTGCCGGTCGCGTTGTCGGTGGCGCCGGTCGCGTAGGGATGCGAATCGAAGTGGGCACCCAGCATCACCACCTCGGAGGCGAGATCGGTGCCAGGGATCTCGGCAATCGTGTTGAACCCGTTCGGCGTCGTCTCGTCGTAGAACTTCGCGTCGACGTTGAGCTCCACCTTGACCGGGATGCCCTTGTCGAGGAGCCGGATCATCCGGTTGTAGTGCTCGACCGCAAGCGTGACTTCCGGCGGGTTCTTGCCGGCGTTCGCGTCGCGCGGGCCGCTACCGGCCGGGAAGATCGTCCCGCCATCGGGATGCTGCTGTTGCCACGTCAGGTCGCTGCCGCCGGCGGCCATGTCGCTGTCGCTGCCGCGATCGAGCACGGCGACGACGCCTTCTGCGGTGTAGAACTCCGCGAGCTTCTGCCGGAACGCCGCCGCGTTGTTGCCGCGCCCGCCGGCCTGCGGCTCGGGCACTGGCGTCGTCTCCGCTTCGGCCGTCCAGCGATCGTCCATGCGCAGGATGATCGGCCCCTCGAGCATGCGGACGCGGCGTGCCGGCTGCGTCAAGACGATCTTGCCGGCGAGCTTTCCACGGTAGGTCGCGAAATCGGCCTCGCTGGCGATCCGCACCCGGACGACATCGGCGGTTACCGTGCCCTTAGTGCTCGACGACCACTCGTGCGGAAACGCGATGATCGGCTGGATCTGCGGCTCGACGAGGTGCGCGCTGAAGCGGACCAGGGACCACCCCTTGCCGAACGCCCACCGCTCCTGGTGGACGTTCGCCAGCCCCCATCCGTTGAAGGTCTTCATCGCCCACTCGCTCGCCTGCTGGATCGCCGGCGAGCCGGTGAGGCGCGGGCCGTAGACGTCGCTCAGCCAGGAGATGTGGTCCATCACCTGCGAACGCGACAGCCCTTCGTCGCGAATCCGGCCGAGCATCGCGAAATCGAGCTTCTCGCTCTGCGCGACGATCGGCAGCGCGGCGGCAGCGAGTAGAAGTACGAGAAGTGCGCGTTTCATGAATTCACCCAAGCCCCAAGCCTCAAGCTTCAAGCCAGCCCCTAGCCCCCAGCCCCGACTCCGGCAGCGTCACCGTCCCGTCCACTGAGGCTTCCGCTTCGCGAGGAACGCGGCGACGCCCTCGTGGAAATCGTTGCTCGTGTAGCACAGCTCCACGAGATCGGCATCGTCGCCGGCGGCGAGACGACGTTTCGCGAGCACACGACGGATCATTTCCTTGGTCGCGCGGAGCGTCAACGGGGCGTTCGCGGCAATCTCGCCCGCGAGGCGCTCGACCGCCGCGCCGATCTCGTCCGCCGCGACAATCCGGTTGACGAGCCCGATCGTCTGCGCCTCGGCAGCGTCGATCAGCCGGCCGGTGAACATCAGATCCTTCACAACCGCCGGCCCGGCGAGATCGACGAGCCGGCTGTAGCTCGCGCCCGACAGGCAATTGCCGAGCGTCCGCGCGATCGGAATGCCGAAACTCGACTGCGGCGTCACGATGCGGAGGTCGCAGACGAGCGCGATCGCGCAGCCGCCGCCGACCGCGACCCCTTCGACCTGCGCGATCGTCGGCTTCGTCACGCGCTCGATCCGATCGAGCACGTGATCGAGCCGCTCCTCGTACTTCAGCCCGTCCTGGCGATCGGTGAAGGTCTGGAACTGCGAAATGTCGGTGCCGGCGACGAACGCCTTGCCGCCGGCACCGCGCAGGACGAGCACGCGGATCGTCTCGTCGGCGTCGACGCGCTCGCAGGCCTCGACGAGCGCTTCGTACATCGCCCAGGTCATCGCGTTGCGCGCTTCCGGGCGGTTGAAGGTGAGCGTCGCGATCGGGCCGGCGGTCTCGAAGATCGTGTGCATTAGAATTCAGTCGTCCCGATGCCGGCGCGCGCCCTCGACGGCCTTCGCGTTCTCGACGTCACGCAGGTGATGGCGGGCCCCTACTGCGCGATGGTGCTCGCCGACCTCGGCGCCGACGTGATCAAGGTCGAACCGCCGGCCGGCGATTCGACGCGCGTGATGCCCGGCGCGTCCGGACGCGACAGCCCGAGCTTCAACGCGGTGAATCGCGGCAAGCGCGGGATCGTGCTGAACCTGAAAACACCGGCGGGACGCGACGTCCTGCTGCGGCTCGCACGCGCGACAGACATCCTAATCGAGAACTATCGTCCGGGGGTGATGGCGGCGCTCGGCGCCGGGTACGAGGCGCTTGCCGCCGTCAACCCGCGGATCATCTACGCCTCGATTTCAGGATACGGACAGACCGGTCCGCACCGGAACAAGGGCGGCTTCGACCTGGTCGCACAGGGCGTGTCGGGGATCATGTCGATCACCGGCGAGCCCGGCGGTGCGCCGGCGAAGGCCGGCGTGCCGCTGACCGATCTCGGCGCCGGCCTGTTCGCGCTCGTGGGAATTCTCGCGGCGCTCGAGCATCGCCACCGCACCGGCTTGGGCCAGCACGTCGATACGGCGCTCGTCGACGCCGGCGTGGCGCTGTCGGTGTGGGAGGCGACCGAATATTTCTCGGGCGCGGGTGTGCCGAAAGCGCTGGGCTCGGCGCATCGGATGAACGCGCCGTACCAGGCGATCCGCTGCGCCGACGGCTACGTCACGCTCGGCGCCGCCAACGACCGGATCTTCGCGCGGTTGTGCGATCTGCTCGGCCATCCCGAGTGGCTGCAGCGCGCCGAGTTCGCGACCAACGCCGGCCGCGTCGCCAACCGCGGTCTGCTCGCCGACGCCATCGAAGCGATCACGATGCAGCACCCGCGCGCGCACTGGCTCGCCGTGTTCGACGCCAACGACATCCCGTGCGGCCCGATCAACGACTATGCCCAGGTATTCGCCGACCCGCAGGTGCAGGCGCGCCAGATGATGGTCGAAACCGACCACCCGACGCTCGGCCGCACCCGCATGCTCGGCTCGCCGATCAAGATGAGCGGCACGCCGCCCGACGTCACACGCCGCGCGCCGCTGCTCGGCGAGCACACCGACGAGGTGTTGCGCGACGCGGGCTACAGCGACGCGGAGATCGCGGCGCTGCGCGCCGCTCACGCCGTCGCGTGAACGCGGCGTCGAAGGCCACAAGCGTGGCTGATCGCTTGAATCCTGCTAACAGGGATACGAATTCTTAATTCTTAATTCTTAATTCCGAATTCTTAATTGCCCGCGCGCGA
>Ga0070686_100001890_pt1 | contig 11666 bp, 9 predicted proteins | sample KBSS23LmetaG_FD_65654 | JGI IMG/M metagenome (GOLD analysis project Ga0070686, IMG submission 65654) | Switchgrass rhizosphere microbial communities from Kellogg Biological Station, Michigan, USA - KBS S2-3L metaG | ecosystem: Host-associated > Plants > Roots > Rhizosphere ...
CGCAAGCCGCAAGCCTCAAGCCCGCCTCAAGCGCCTGGTGGTTCGGCGTGTTTTGAGGCTTGAGGCTGCCGCTTGCGGCTTGAGGCTTGCGGCTTGAGGCTCAGTTCGACGTGCGCGGCAGCGCCCGGACGTATTGACCCTCGATCGTCCGCTCGAGGAAACCTTCGACAACCAGCGATTCGAGCGCGGTGCGCGCGTGCCGCGATCCGATCTGGAAACGTGCCGCGACGCCTTCGATCGACGCGGTCAGCGCCGGCGAGGAAATGAACTCGTGACGAATGCGGAGCGTGTCGAGGTCGATGGGTTCTGCAAGCGCAATCATCTCGACCCCCTTATAGAGAATCAGGTACGACCACGCCGCGACGAGATTTTTATGTTACGCCTTCTGCTGGCAGCCGCAAGTGGCGATTTCCCAGTTTTCCGCGGCGCCGGCTCATCCGCGTAGCCCGGCCGGGGAGGCTCACCCGATGCTGAAGTACTCGGGCAACGCCGTCTTGGTGGCTCGAAGGATCTCAATGACCGCGCGGCGGTCGGATGGCGACAATTTCGCGTACCTCGGATCCTTGTCTTCCCCCGAGAGGACGCGCCACATGCGGGCGTAGATCTTTTCGCGCGCCACAGGCGGGAGCGCGTCGAACGCCGGGCTGTAGACCATGTAGCTGCACGGGTAGCGCATCAGCCGGGTCGCGAGATCGAGCTGCCGCAGCGACCGGCCGTTCCCGTCGCGCGGTCCGCGTGCCGCGAACGCCGCGGCGAACCCCGACGCGCCGGCGATCGGCGCCACAATCGGCGCTTCGTCGACGAACAGAAAGTAATCCACGAGATCGCGGACGGCGTCGTCGACGCGATCCAGCGGTTTGTGCTCGGCGAGCGCGACGCGCGCTTCCCAGCCCACCCAGGTGAGGAGGTTGGTCGCGTGCGTCTGATGATTGAGCACCATCAGCGCGGCGACGTCGCTCTGCGCCGATGGATACGCGTCCGCCTTCGCGACCTTCGCGCCAACCGATTCGAGTTTCGGTGGACTGGCCGGCTGCCGCGCCAGCTCCGCGGCCGGCACGATCACCGGAACGTTGCCCATGTGGTGGGCCGGGACGAGACGGCCGGTGACGTACCATCCGCCCCACCGCTCCGCGATCGGCGTCCGGCCGTCGACCACCACTCCCGACGCGTAGGCGTTCGGATCGTCGGACATCGGAAAGGTGCTCAGCGTGGTGAGGCCGGGAACGGCCAGCGTGTCCCAGGACAGATGACACAGCAGGCAGCCGATCTGCCGCGTCAGCTGCGGCTTCGCCGACGGCGTCTGTTCGAGCGTGTAGAACGAGACCCCCTGCTCCGCGTCGTGGGTCGCGACTTCCAGCGCCTCGGTGCCTGGCACCCAGCCGACGGCAACGGTGTCGTTGAAATAGATCGCGCGCGGGTGGGTCGGGTTGATGTGTTTCGCCTGCTTGCTGGTTTCAGAGAAGACCAGAACCTGCGAGTCGACGCCGATGTCGAGCGCCTTCAACACCGACTCGAGATAGCCGCGGGCCTGGTTTTCGAATTCGAGGTGGGCCCGACCGGCGGCGAGCGCGTCGCTGAGGCGCCGCACCGGATTGTCCCCCTCGCGCGCCGCGTACGCGATCGCCGGGTGCTCGCGCGACGCCGAAAAGGCATCGCGGCGCTGCGCCACGACACCAACCGCCCCGCCGCCGAGCACGACAACAACCGCGGCGCCGACGACGGACAACCAGTGCCTCACCTTTTGATCGTAACCCACGGTTTCGGTAGCCGGCGAGTCGGCTATACTCCCGCGCGACTATGTGGCAGCACAACTATCATCCGGTCGGGGGAAGCCTCGGCGCATCCTCGCTCGCGGCGGCCGTGCCGATCTTCGTCCTGTTCTTGATGCTCGGGGTACTGCGCAAGCCGGCCTGGATGTCCGCCTTCGCGGCGCTTGGCTCGGCGCTGATCGTCGCGCTCGCCATCTACGGGATGCCGGTGCCGCTGGCGGTGATCTCGATCCTCTACGGCGCCGCCTACGGGCTGTTTCCAATCGCCTGGATCGTGTTCAGCTCGATCATGCTCTACCGGCTGGCGGTCGACACCGGCAAGTTCGAGATCATCAAGAACTCCGTCGGCAACCTGACCGACGACCGGCGGCTGCAGGCGCTCTTCATCGCCTTCTCGTTCGGCGCGTTCATCGAAGGCGCCGCCGGATTCGGGGCGCCGGTCGCCGTCTCCGGCGCGATGCTCGCCGGCCTCGGCTTCGATCCGTTCTTTGCCGCCGGCATGTGCCTGCTCGCCAACACGGCGCCGGTCGCGTTCGGGTCGATTGGCATCCCGATCGTCACCCTGGCCAACGTCACCGGCCTGCCGATCATGGCGCTCAGCGCGATGGTCGGGCGGCTGTGCGCGATCATCTCGGTGATCATTCCGGCCTACCTGATCACGGTAATGGCCGGACCGGCGCGCGCGCTCGAGGTGCTGCCGGCGATCATCGCCTGCGGGTTGTCGTTCGCCGGCATGCAGTTCTTCGCCTCGAACTTCATCGGTCCCGATCTGACCGATATTCTCAGCTCGCTGACCTGCATCATCGTGATGGTCGCGGTGCTGAAGCTGTGGAAACCGGCGCGGATCATGCGGCTCGAGAGCGATACGCCGATCACGCGGACCGCCGGGCAATACAGCGGCCGCGAGATCTTCGTCGCCTGGTCGCCCTACCTGCTGCTCGTGGTGTGCGTGCTGGCGGTCGGTGCGCCCTCGATCAAGAACGCGATGGACGCGCGCACGCACGCGCTGCTGCCGGCGTTCGTCGCTCATAGCCCGACGGTGATGAACGGGCTGTTCGTCCCGGGCCTGCACAACGCGATCACCCGCATCCCACCCGTGACGCCCACCGCCTCGCCGTACGCCGCGGTGTTCACGTTCAACTGGCTGACCGCGTCCGGAACCGCGTGCTTCATCGCGACGCTTCTCGCCGCGGCGTTCCTGCGCGTCGGCGCGTCGCAGCTCGCTGGCATTTACGTGGCCACGTTCAAGCAGCTCAAGTTCGCGATGCTGACGATCGCGGCGATGCTCGGGCTTGCCTACCTGATGAACTACTCGGGGATGACCTCAACGCTTGGCCTGCAGCTGGCAGCGACCGGCGGCGCCTTCCCGTTCTTCGGCGCCGTCGTCGGCTGGCTTGGCGTGTTCCTGACCGGCAGCGACACGTCGGCGAACGCGCTGTTCGGCAACCTGCAGGTCGTCACCGCCAACGCGCTGAACTTGAACCCGGTGCTGATGGCGGCAGTCAATTCCGCCGCCGGCGTGATGGGCAAGATGATCTCGGTCCAGAGCATCGCCGTCGCCGTTGCCGCGACCGGAATGGTGGCCGCCGACGAAAGCCGGCTGTTCCGCTTCACCATCAAGCACAGCGTCCTGCTGATGGTCGTGATGGGTTTCGTCGCTCTGATGTTCGCGTACGTGTTCCCGGGCGCCGTGCCGCCGCCCAGGTAGCGCAGCCCTTCAGGGCTGCCCGCGGCCGTGGGCAGGCCTGAAGGCCTGCGCTACGTAGGGCCGCGGCGATGTCACGCGATCATTTTCCGTTCAGCCCGTAAATCTTCAGGTGCATCGAGCCGGGGACCATCGTCGGGCGCGCGTTGGCGGGCGCGCCGGCCGGTGGCGGTGTGTACTTTGCCGCGGCCAGATAGATTCGATGCGTCGACGGATCGAGCGCCATCGTGCGCGCGCCGACTGCGGTTTCGAGCGTCTGGACGACAGTCAGCGTGTCGGGTGAATCCTCGTGCGCGATGGTGACGGTCCCAGAGCTGCACGATGAGAACGCGTAGCCGGTGCCCGGATCGAACCAGGTGGCATCGACGCCGGCCCCGATCGGAACCTCGGCGACGACCTTGCCGTTGGTCGAATCCATCATCAGCATCTTGCTGTTGTGCGCGCCGACGAACAGCCGCTTGTTTTTTGCGTCGAACGCCAGGCCGGCAGCCGATTCGCCCGGCGCAATCGGCCACTTCGCGACCACCTGGTGCGTCGCGACGTCGATGACGACGATCTCGTTGCCGGTCTCGTTGTTCACGTAGACGCGGCCGACCGACGGATCGGAGACACCCGCTTCCGGCTTGCCGCCGAGCGGAATCGTCGCGACCACCTTGCCGCTCGCGTCGATCACGGAGGCCGACCGTCCAGTGCCGTTGAACGTGTAGACCTCTTTCATCTTCGGCTCGAAGAGGATGAAGTCGGGATTGCCTTCCGTGTCGACCTTCTGAATCAGCTGCAGCGTTTTGCCGTCGACGATGCTGGCCTTGTTCTCGCGGCCGTTGCTCGTCACGATGCGGCCGTCAGAGGTGATCACCGCGCCGTGGACGCCGGGCGTGTCGGAAATCTCGCCGGCGAGCGCGTCCCTGGTCAGATCGAAGATGACGACCTTGGTACCGTGGCTGATCAACAGGCGCTTGCCGGCGGCGTCGAGGTTCAGGTAGTCCCACCCGCCTTCGCCGCCAATCTCGACGTCCTTGATGAACTGATAGGGGCCGTCCGCGGCGCGCGGCGCGGGGCCGACGACCGCCAGCAGCGCGAGGGCGGAGACGAGCGTTCGGATCTTCGACATGGCTATCCCCTTCGCAGTGCGATGGTCGGGTCGAGGCGTGCGGCGCGGCGCGCCGGCAGCATGCTGGCGGTCATCGCGATCGCCGCGAGCAACAGCGGCACGCCGGTGAAAATTGCCGGGTCCCACGGGTCGACGCCGAACAACAGCAGCCGGAGCGCGCGCGCCGCGACGATCGCGAGCGCGATGCCGAGCATCAGACCGCCAGCCGTCATGACGACGCCGTCGCGGACGACAAGCCGGCGCACGGAGCGCGCGTCGGCGCCGAGGGCGATGCGGATGCCGATTTCCGCGGTCCGTTCGCTGACCGCGAACGACATCATCGCGTAGATGCCGATAGCCGCCAGAATTAGCGCGACGGCCGCGAATGCGGCGAGCAGTATCGCGTTGAAGCGCGGCTGGCCCAGCGACGCCTCGACGAGCGCGTCGACGCGGCCAAGCTCGACGATCGGTTGCTCCGGATCGAGGCGGCGGACCTCCTCGACAATCGCGCTGCGCGCCGCGTCCGACCCGAGAGGTGACCGCGCTTCGACGAACATTTCGGGAATCGCGGCGTATTGCGCATAGGGCCGATAGACAGTTTCCCGCGGCGGCGCTGCGGCACCGTAGTGCCGGACCGGCGCGACGACGCCGACGATCTCGATCGACTCGTTGGTGCGGACCCAGCGAAGGCGGCGGCCGACGGCGCGCCCGCCGGGCCACAATCGCCGCGCCAGCGTGTCGTCGACCAGCGCGACCGCGGCCGAATCGCGCGTATCCGATGCGCTGAGCAGCCGGCCGTCGACGAGCGCGATGCCGAGCGTGGTGAAGTATCCGGCGGTCACGCCGCGCAAATCGGCGCCGAACTCCACCGCCGCCTCGCGCCCTTCACCGGCCGGGACCGCGAACGCGCTGCCGAGAAACGCGCCGCTCATCGGCAGCTGCGTGATCGCGCCGGCCGCCGCGATCTCGGCGCGTGCGGCGAGTCGCTCGAGCAGGTCGTCGAAGAAGCGGGCCCGATCCGTGGCGCCGGCGTACTTCGAGGCCGGCAGACGAACCCGCCCCGTCACGACGGCGTCGGGCGTAAAGCCGACCTCGGCGCGCCCGAGCGTGACGAACGCTTTCATCAGCAGCGCCGTTCCGATCGTCAGCACAACCGCGCCGGCGAACTGCGCGACGACGAACAGCGCGCGAAGACGCCGCGAGCGGCGGCCACCGGTGGTGCCGCGAATGCCTTCTTTCAGCCGGTCGCCGGCCTGCGCCTGCGACAGCTGCAGCGCCGGCGCCGCGCCAAACAGCAGCGTCGTGCACACCGCGAGCAGCGCGCCGAAGCTCAGGACGCGAACGTCGACGTGCGCCGCCGCGAGCCGCGGGATATCGGCCGGACCGGCGTGGGCGATCCACGCGACGAGCCAGGTCGCGAGCAGCACACCGGCAGCAGCCGCCGCCCCAGCGAGGACAGCGCTCTCGCTCAGCACCTGCGCGAGCAGCCGCGCGCGGCTTGCCCCGAGCGCGGCACGAACCGCCATCTCCTGCGCCCGCCCTCCGGCACGGGCGAGCAGCAGGTTCGCGACGTTCGCGCACGCGACCAGCAGCAGCAAACCGACGGCAGCAAACAGAATGAGGAGAGCCGGCCGGACGCCGGCGACGAGGTAGTCCTGCAGCCCGACCACAGTCATCCGCCACCGCTCGTCGCGATAGAAATCGGCATGCTCGCGCGCGATCGCCGCCGAGACGCGCGCCACATCGGCGCGGGCAGCCGCGATCGACACGCCGTCATTCAGCGCGACGAGCGTGTGGAGGTAGTTCTGGTTGCGGCCGGCGCGCGTATAGGTCTCGTCGTCGATCGGCACCCAGACGTCGACGCGCTTCGGGAAGACGCTGCTCGGCGGCCAGATCGAAAAGCTGCGCGGCAGCACGCCGACGATCGTCCACGTCTGACCGTCGAGCATGAGCAACTGCTCCACCGCGGCGCCGGCGCCGCCGAACAGACGTTCGGCAAGCGGCTCGGAAATCAGCGCGACGAAGCCGCTGCCGTGGCGATCGTCGCCGGCCCTGAAGATCCGCCCCGCGGCGGCACGCACGCCGAGCATCGCGAACAGGTTGGGCGACACCGCGGCGCCTTGCAGATCGTCCGGTTCGCCGCGGCCGGTGAGCGTATAGCGGCGATCGGTGAGCGCGGCCACCGCGGCAAACGCGCCGGCGCGCTCACGGAGATTGGCAAACTCCGGCGGCGACAACCAGATGTCGCGCGCGCTGTCGCCGGCCCGGTCCCACACCAGCGCGAGACGATCGGCGTGCGCGTACGGCAGCGGCTCGAGCAGCACCGCGTTGACGACGGTGAACATCGTGATCGCCGCAGCGATGCCGATCGCGAGCGTCGCGAACGCGGTGGCGTACACAGCGGGATGCGCACGCAGCATCCGCGCACCGTGCCTGAGGTCGCTGACGAGGGTCTGTGCCATGGGGCGGTGTGCCGCGAACTGTAGAATGGCGATGCCGGATGGTCAACGACAATGACGATGTCGACGAGGTTCGTCTTGATGTGTGGCTGGATGTCGCCTGCCTCTTTCGCACCCGCTCGGAGGCGCAGAAGGCGTGCCGCGGCGGCAAGGTGGACGTCAACGGCCAGCCGGCGAAACCGAACCGGCGGATGCGAACCGGCGACGAAGTGCTGATCAGCCGGCCCTTCGGGCGCAAGCAGCGCGTGCGCGTCGTGAAGTTCGCCGACCGGCACATTCCGAAAGCGGACGCGCGGCTGCTTTATGAAGATTTGACGCCGCCGCCGACGGCAGAGGAAATCGAAGCGCGACGGATGGAGCGGATGTTCCGTGCGGCGATGACGCCGCCGCGCGCGCCGGACAAACGCGAGCGGCGCGCGTTGCGGAAGTTGAAGGGGAAAACCTAGAGCGCGGCTGTTTCTTGTTCGACTATTTCTTTTTCGTCGCCGTGGCGGTGCCGGCCGGCTTCGCCTCGATCTCGGTCGCGACCATCTTGTAGTAGACGGTGACCTTGTCGCCGACCTTGGCCGTGCCCTTGACGTCCTTCGGCATCTCGAACTGCCACGTTTCCTTGGCAGTCTTCTCGACCGTGAGCATGCCGCCGTCGGTGGCCTTCACGGTGCCGGTGAACTGGTAAGACTTGGAGGCGGCGTAGCCGCCGGCCACCGCTGCCGCAACAAGCAGCGCGGCAATCATCACGATCCACAAGATGCGACGCATGGTGACTCCTGTGGTGGTTGGGGATCAGGGAAGGGTGAATGGTAACCGCGCACCAATCCCCCCAATCCCTAATCCCCAATCCCCAATCCCCGCTTTACTCAGGCCGATTCCCGATGTCGCCGCCGGTCGCGCCGGTGCCGGTACGGAAGTTCCGTGTGCCGCCGGTCTCGGTGCCCAGTCCGCCCGTCGTTCCCTCGGTCACGTCGCGCGAGCCCGAGTGTTCGGTACGGTCGTGCTGCGATCCGCCGACCATCGACTCAATATCTTCTTCACGCCCGCCTGCACCGGGATTGAACGCGCTGCGATCGTTCTTCGCCGTGTCGGCCGGGCTGATATCGCCGAGAATGCCGGACTGAATGGGATCCTTTTTCGACATGTAGACTCGCCTCCTCCACGTTTACTGTCGCAAGAGGCGTACCCACGCGCGCAACAGTTCAGCCACGCTCCAGGCCTGCGCGATGCAGCCGCGCGCCGTATACGGCGGCTCCGCGTCGAACACCTCGCTCACCGACCCGATGCACGCATCGTCGAGGTGCGGCACGAAGCCGTCGAGGCAACGGCGCGCGCCGTCGCGGTCGTCGGGATAGACCTTCAGCCACGCGTCGATGAAGGGACCGACGAGCCAGCCCCACACCGTGCCCTGGTGGTACGCGGCGTCGCGCGCGCGCAGGTCGCCGAAATAGCGCGACTTGTACTCGGGATCGCCGGGCGCGAGCGACCGCAGCCCGACCGGCGTCAGCAGGCGATCGCGGACGATTCGCATCACCGGCGCCCAGCGATCGCGGGCGAGGATCGGATGCGGCAGCGAGATCGCGAACACCTGGTTGGGCCGGCACTTCGGATCGTTGCCGCCGCCTTCGGCATCGACGACGTCGAACAGATAGCCGCCATCGGCGTACCAGAAGCGCTCGTTGAACGACTGCTCGGCGCGCGCCGCGCGCTCGCGATAACAGGCGGCGTCGTCGCCGTGATCGGGCGCCCACTGCTCCATCAATTTCAGCGCGTTGAACCAGAGCGCGTTGATCTCAACCGCCTTGCCGCGCCGCGGCGTCACCACCCAGTCGTCGACCTTGGCGTCCATCCAGGTCAGCTGGTAGCCCTGCGCGCCCTGCACCAGCAGGCCGTCGCGGTGATCGACATGGATCCCGAAGCGGGTGCCGCGGACATGCGCGTCGATGATCGACTTCAGCGTCGGATACAGCAGCGACAACGTGAGGGTGTCCTGCGTGTAGTCGATGTAGCGCTGGATCGCGTGGAAGAACCAGAGCGTCGCGTCGGCGGTGTGATACAGCCCTTCGGTCTCGCGTTCCGGGAACATGTTCGGGATCAGGCCGTCGCGGACGTAGTGGGCGAAGGTGCGCAGGATGTACCCGGCTTCGACATGCCGGCCGGTGACGAGCGTCAGCCCCTCGAGGCTGATCATCGTGTCGCGGCCCCAGTCGGTGAACCAGTGATAGCCGGCGATGACGCTGCGGACCTCGTCGCCGTAGGCGTGCGCGCGGGCAGTCTCCTCGCTGCGTCCGGCCGGCGTGAAGATGAACTGATCGGCGGCGAGCACGAGCTCGGCGGGCACTCCTTCGCGCGCTTCCGGCGCGGCGTGCATCACGAGGCGCCGCCGCCGCCCACGCTCGGCGTCGAACGCGCGATCCGGCTCGAGCACGTGCATCGTCTCGGGCGTTTCGGTTGAGGCAACCAGCGTCGCGCGCTCGCGGCTCGTCACCGCGAACCGGAAGTACCCGGGGCTCCACAGATCGCCGCGTGCCTGGTAGCCGCGGCTTTCCTCGACGGGATAGAGGACGTTGTCGATCCGCCGCCCTTTCAGGATGAAGGTGACGTCGGGCGCCCACAACCTGAAGCGGAGGGGCGGCAGCGGGCTCCCCGGCAGGCAGATCTCGTAGAGATCGCGTACGGCGCGGAATTCATAGTTGCGAGACAGCGGTTCGCTGACCGGCAATTCCTGCGCGCGGAAATTGACCGACGGCCGCAGCGCCAGCTCGACGCGATCGGCGCCAGAGATCAGCTCATAGGTCACATGCACGGTGTTCTGCATGTGCAGCAGGAAAATCCGCTTCTCGATGACGACGCCTTCGACGTCGTAGCGCCAGACCGGCAGCCCGGCCTCGAGCCGGAACTCGACGAGGTAGCCGGTGCCGTGCGCGTCGCGGGCATCGCCAGATCGCTCGCGGCCGCCGATCTCGGCTTCGCGGCCGCCGACCAGCGTCACCTGCTCGGCGACGGTGCTCAACATCACGATGCGGCCGAGCGGCGCTGGCAGCGCGGCGATCAGCACGCCGTGATAGCGGCGCGTGATCACACCGGCCACGGTGCCGGACGCGTAGCCGCCAAGGCCGTTGGCGACCAGCCATTCTCGCGTGACGAGCGCTTCGGGATCGGTCGTGGCGCCGGGAGGCCAGGCGATGCGCCGAGTCGGTTCACTCATGTCGTGTCGAGACGTGTCAGGCCGTGCGGCGAACGAGCGGCATCGGCGAACGCGAACGCTTCGGGCCGGGCGCGAGCACTAACGCAGATTCGCCAGCAACGTGCCAGCAACCGTCCGGCCACGTCTCCGGCGTGCCGCCGCCGCCGTATTTCGGATCTTCGCTCGACCACTGCACCGTCCAATCGCGGCCCGGTGGCGGCGCGAGCAGCGGCTCGGCAAACGAACCGCGCGTGAGATCGGCCCCCAGGTTCACGACGATCACACGATCGTCGAGATGGTCGACCGTGAAGAAGCGGAGCGCCAGCGCCGAGGCGGACAGCACCGCGCCGTCGACGCCGCCGGCGCGCTGTGCGCTGAATGCCGCATCCTCGCGCCGCAGGCGCAGAAGGTCGATGTGCAGTGCGTAGGCCTCGGCGTGCGTCTCGCGCTCGGTGAAGTCGAGCCGGCACCGTTCGAACGTCGCCGGATCGCCGGGATCGGCGAGCACGCCGCCCGTACGTTGAAGGTTGGCGACGCTCGGAAACTGGCAGAGAAACTCCCCGCGCCCCTTGCGCACGGCCGCAGCGAGGTCGCTCTCGAAGTCTGCGAAGTACAAGAATGGCGACGAGGCGGCGAACTCCTGTCCCTGAAACAGCATCGGCGTGCCCGGCATCAGCAGGAACAGGGCGGTCATCGCCCGCCATCGTCCCGGGCTCGTCAGCTGATGCACGCGCAGCCCGCGCGCCGAGTTGGCGACCTGGTCGTGATTCTGCAGAAACGTGACGAACGCCGCCGGCGGGACGCCCCACGCCGGCGTCCCGCGCGGCTGACGCTGCCAGTCGTAGTGCTGACCCTGGAACAGATACCCGTACTTCGCCGCTGAGATCAGTTCCTGCGGGTCGCCGCAGGTGTCGCTGTAGTACGCCTCCGACTTGCCGGTAAGCGCAACCATCGCGCTGTGGTGGAAGTCGTCGTTCCACAATCCGTCGAGGCCGTGCCCGCCGTCAGCGAGCGGCCGTACCAGCCGGGTGTCCTGCGGCTCGTTCTCCGCGATCAGGATCGTCGGCCGGCTGCCGGCCACCTCACGCACGCGCCGGCCGACCGCGGCGACGATGTACTCGGGCGAGCTGTCGTAGATCTGCTGCGTGGCGTCGAGGCGCAGGCCGTCGAGGTGAAATTCGTCGACCCAGTAGGCCGCGTTGCTGACGAAGAACTCGCGCACCGGCGCGGCGTCGGGACCGTCGAAGTTGATCGCGTCGCCCCATTCGTTGTCGTAGCGATCGGTGAAGTAGGCCGGCGAGAACGTTCGCAGGTAATTGCCGACCGGTCCGAAGTGGTTGTAGACGACGTCGAGAATCACCGCGATGCCGCACCCGTGCGCGGCGTCGACGAAGCGGCGGAAGTCGTCCGGGCGGCCGTAGAGATGCGACGGCGCGAATAAATCGACGCCGTCATAGCCCCAGCC
>Ga0070686_100001891_pt1 | contig 11666 bp, 9 predicted proteins | sample KBSS23LmetaG_FD_65654 | JGI IMG/M metagenome (GOLD analysis project Ga0070686, IMG submission 65654) | Switchgrass rhizosphere microbial communities from Kellogg Biological Station, Michigan, USA - KBS S2-3L metaG | ecosystem: Host-associated > Plants > Roots > Rhizosphere ...
GTCAAGTAACGCTTCACCGTAGCGCAGGCCTTCAGGCCTGCCCGATGGTGCGGGGCAGCCCTGAAGGGCTGCGCTACGGTGCAAGAATCAAGACGACGTCCGACCCGCCCGACCCGCCAGACCCGCCGACCTACTGGAATGTCGCCGTCGCCGTCGCTTCGCGGCGCAGCCCGCGGCCGTCCACGAGGCTGATGATCGCGTTCACCGACTGCGGCCGCGACAGGCCGCAGCCGAACTGCGGGCTGAGCGGGAACGACCGCTGTGTGCCCGCGACAATCCGCGTGTTGTTGAACGCCAGCAGCAGATCGCTGCTGCTGAAGATCACCGTCGAGCGCGCGCCGAAGCCGTCGGCGAAGCGCAGCGTCACGCCGTCCATGAAGAAGTCGGTCTGCAGCGGGCCGAGGACCAGGTTCATGTGCGTGAGGAACGGCTGAGTCGTCGGGCAGCCTGTACGCGACAGCGAGAACAGCGTCACGTTCGCAGGTGAGACACTGGCCGCAAACGCGGCAGTCGGCGACGACACCATCCCGGCCGAGAACTGACCGGTAGTGGATCCGCTATCGCTGCACGCCGGAAATGTGAGGAACGCCGCCGCGAGCGTCAACGCGAAGTGGGCCGTGAAGCGGGGAGCCATTCAGCACCTCCTCGAAGCGCGTCCACCGGTGCAAGCACAGTGCCCTGGACGCGAAGGAACGCGCGCCCACGCTATCATCGTTGGCGATGGCCGATCGATCGAATGCGCGTCCGGTCTATTCGACGGCGACGGGCCGGCTGTGCCCAACCTGCGGCTGGCCGGAGCGCGATTGCAAGTGCAGCAGCCGCCGCGCCCCGGCCGACACAGTTCCCGATCGGATCGTCGCCAAACTGCGCGTCGAGAAGACCGGCCGAGGTGGCAAGACCGTGACGGTTGTCTACGATCTGCCCCGCAACGCCGAGTTCCTCAAGACGCTGGCGCAGGACCTGAAACGCGCCTGCGGCACCGGCGGCGCCATCGGCGACGGCACTGTAGAACTCCAGGGCGACCTGCGCGACCGCGTCCGAGACGCCCTCCGCAAGCGCGGCTTCATCGTCAAGGGCTGACAACCGGACCCACGAAGTCAGGGAGACACGAAGAAACACGAAGAAGACTATTTCTTCTTGATGCCTATCCGCAGAAATCTAGACCAGAACCCAGAACCAGAACGAGAACCAGAACCAGAACCGAGAACCCAGAACCCCGAACCAGAACCAGAACGAAGAACCAGAACCAAGAACGCCGAACCCCGAACCCCGAACCCTGAACGCTGAACTCGTGAGGTGCCGTGTGGCGTGCGATGCATCGATCCTGCGTGAGGTCCCATTTTTCGCGCTGCTCGACGACGAAGAGCTGGCGGTGCTGGCCGGGCAGGTCGATCTGACGAAGTTCGCCGCGCGGCAGCGGATCTATCGCATCGGCGATCCCGGCGGCCGCGCCTACGTGCTCGTCTCCGGCGCCGTCCGCGTCACCACCGTCGACGAGGACCAACAGGACGTGGTCGTCGACGAACCGGCCGGCGGCGAGTTCTTCGGGTTTGCGTCGATGCTCGACAACAGCCCGCATCAGACCAACGCCATCGCGGTTGACGAGACGGTCTGCGTCGAGGTCGATCGCGACGACATCGAGACGCTGATCCAGCGGCGGCCGCATGCGGCGATGGACATGCTCAGCGTCCTCGGCCGGCAGATCCACGGCGCGCAGCAGCTGGTGCGCGTGCGCGCGGCCCGCAATCCGAACGAAATTATCGAAGCGGAGATGACCGTCGGCGAACGGATTGCCGACGCCGTGGCCGGCTTCGGCGGATCGTGGACCTTCATCCTGTCGTTTCTCGCCGGCTTGACGATCTATTCGGCGATCAACGTCGCGCTCGGTCGGCGCGCGTGGGATCCGTACCCGTTCATCCTGCTGAACCTGCTGCTCTCGATGCTCGCCGCGCTGCAGGCGCCGGTGATCATGATGAGTCAAAACCGCCAGGACACGAAGGATCGGCTGCGCGGCGAACTCGATTTCGCCGTCAACCGCCGCGCCGAAGCCGAAGTGCAGGCGCTGTCGCGCAAGCTGAACGCGGTGCTCGACAAGATCGACGACGTCGAGGACGCGATCCGCGGCCGTGTCGGCCGATGATCGATGCGTCTTCATCTGTAGCGCAGCTCTTTAGAGTGCGTTTCGGATCACCGGCGGCCTTTCGTCGCGCAGGCCTTCAGGCCTGCTGAATGGCCGTGGGCAGCCCTGAAGGGCTGCGCTACGTTTATGGAGTGTCTTCGTGAAACAGGTCGTCGCTCTTACGCTCGTCGCTGTCGCATTCGTCGCCATCACCGACGCCCAGCAGTCGCCTGACCCCGGACTACTGGGCGAATTCGCGTGGCGCGCCGTCGGACCCGTGAACATGGGCGGCCGGATCGACGATGTCGAAGCCGTCGAATCGGATCCGTCGGTGATCTATGTCGGCGCCGCAACCGGCGGCGTGTGGAAGACGACCAACAACGGCACCACCTGGGCGCCGATCTTCGACGCGCAGCCCAACCTGTCGATCGGCGACATCGCGATCGCGCCGTCGAACCCGAATGTCGTCTGGGCCGGGACCGGCGAGGCGAACCAGCGTCAGAGCACGTCCTACGGCGGCGGCGTGTTCAAGTCGATCGACGCCGGCAAGACCTGGACGTTCATGGGACTCGGGGAAAGCGGGACGATTGGCCGCATCCTGATCGACCCGCGCAATCCGGAAATGGTCTATGTCGCCGCCGCCGGCGATCTGTTCAAGGCGAACGCCGAGCGCGGACTCTACAAGACCAGCGACGGCGGCCACACCTGGACGAATACCAAGTTCATCGACGACAACACCGGCTTCATCGATCTCGCGATGGATCCGTCGAACGGCCAGGTGTTGATTGCAGCGTCGTACCAGCGCCGCCGGACGGCGTGGGGTTTCAACGGCGGTGGACCGGGCAGCGCGTTGTGGAAGACGGTCGATGGCGGCAAGACCTGGAAGCGGATCGACGGCGGCGGGCTTCCGGCGTACGGCAACTGGGGCCGCGCCGGATTGGCCTTCGCGCGCAGCAACCCGAACATCGTCTACGCGATGATCGAACCGGGGCCGCAGGCGTTCGGCGGCGGCGGTGCGGCCGCGCGGGCTGCAGCCGCGCCGCTCGATCCGAACCGCGCCGGCATCTGGCGCTCCGACGACAAGGGCGCGACGTGGAAGCTGGTGAGCAACGAGAACGGCCGCGCGATGTACTTCAGCCAGATTCGCGTCGACCCGAAAGACCCGAACACCGTGTTCGCGCTCGAGCGGTCGCTCTACAAGTCGACCGACGGCGCCAGGACCTTTGCGAGCATTCCCGAAGGAGTCCTCGCCCGCCTGCCGGAACCGGCGCAGACGCCGTCGTCACTGGTGGCGCCGTTCGATCGCGACCCGGCGAAAGCGGACCTGCCGCCGAGCCATCCTGATCACCACGCGATGTGGATCGATCCGGGGAACCCGAAGCACGTCATCCTCGGCCACGACGGCGGGGTCGACTTCTCCTACGATGGTGGGCGTACGTGGCAGCTGCAGAACGCGATGCCGCTCGGGCAGTTCTATCACGTCGCCGTCGACATGCGGCAGCCGTACTGGATCTACGGCGGCGCCCAGGACAACGGTGTGTGGGGTGGGCCGAGCCGCGTCCGCAATAACGGCGGCATCACCCGCGAGCACTGGTTCGAGCTCGCCGCCGGCGACGGCTTCCACGTCGGCGCCGATCCATCGAATCCCGACATCGTCTACATGTCGGTGTCCGGCAACGGCGGCCAGTTCCTGTGGCGGCAGAACTTCCGCACCGGCGAGCAGCGGTTCATCCGCCCAACGCCGCCGCGCCGCGGCGACGATCGCCGCAACCAGACCGCGCTGCCGGCGTCCGGCAACATCGTCACGCCGCTGCCGCCAGGCGAGACGGCGCGGTTCAACTGGAATCCCGGGTTCGCGATCTCACCGCACGATCCGCGGACGATCTACTTCGGCGCACAGCGGCTCTACATCTCGCACGACCGCGGCGACTCGTGGATCGCGTCGAAGGATCTGACCAGGGCCATCGATCGCGACACGCTGTCGATCATGAACGTCGCCGGCTCGCAGCCGATGACGGCGAAGAACGACGGTGTCGCTGCCTACGGCACGATCGTCGCCGTTGCGGAATCGCCGGCGCAGCCCGGCGTGATCTGGGTAGGCACAGACGACGGCAATCTGCAGATGTCGCGCGATGCGGGGGAGACCTGGACGAATGTGGCGGACCGGGTCGCAAAGTTTCCTGCCAACTACTACGCCGAATCGGTCGAGCCGTCGCATTTCGCCGCCGGAACCGCCTATGTCGCTTTCGACGGCCACCATTCAGGCGACTACGCGCCGCGCCTGTTCAGGACCAACGACTACGGTCAGACCTGGACGCCGATCGCCGACGGGCTGCCGCCGCGCGGCCACGTCAACGTCGTTCGCGAGGACCGCTTCAACGCCAACCTCCTTTTTGCCGGCACCGAGTTCGGTTTCTATATTTCGCTGAACGCCGGCACGTCGTGGCGCCCCTTCATGGGTGGGCTGCCGGCCACCAAGATGGACGACGTGATCGTCCACCCGCGCGACCAGGATCTCGTGCTCGCGACACACGGCCGCAGCTTCTACGTGCTCGACGACATCTCGCCGCTGCAGCAGCTCACCGACGCGGTGCTGGCCCAGAGCGAGCACCTGTTCCGTCCGCGGCCGGCGATCGCCTGGGACGAAGACAAGCGCACGTGGCATGGCGGCGACGACGCGCTGTTCCGGGCGAAGAACCCGCCGGACGCGATCGTGTCCTACTACTTGAAGTCGCCGGCGGCTGCGACAGTGACCGTCGCGATCGTCGATGCCGAGGGGAAGACGGTGAAGGAGATCGACGGCGCTCGCGGCGCCGGCATTCATCGCGTCGCCTGGGATCTGCGCGGCAACGACAAGCAGCGCATCGCGCCGGGCAGTTACACGGTGAAGTTGACCGCGAACGGCCGCACGACGACGGCGCCGCTCGCCGTGCTGATCGACCCGAACCAGTGAGCTACGCGGGCACCCTGAAAGGGTGCCCCTACGATGCAAACCACAGCACCGCGGCGATGCTGGCGACGCCGATCAGCACGGCGAGCGCCACGCCGCCGGCGACGAAGCGAATCCATTGCTGATACGGCACGCCGGCCGCGAGTAGTACCGCCATGAGCGCACCGTTGGTGGGCCAGATCAATTCGGCGAGGCCGGCGCCGGTCTGATAGGCGAGCACCGGCACCTGCCGCGACAGCCCGAGCAGATCCGCCAGCGGCACGAACAGCGGCATCGTCAGCACGGCCTGGCCGCTGACGCTCGGGACGGCCAGATGGATCAGCGCGTGAGCCGGAATCTGCAGCAGCGCCGCGGCCACCGCCGGGACGCGTTCGAGCGGCTGCTCGAGCGCGTGCAGGATCGTGTCGACGATGCGGCCGTCTTCGAGGACGAGCGAGATGCTGCGCGCCGCGCCGATTAAGATCGCGGCCCCGACGATGCTGGCCGCGCCTTCGAGGAAGGTGGTGATCGTGCCGGTCAGCGTCATCCCGCCGAGCAGGCCGGCGGCGATGCCGCCGATCAGGAACGCGCCGGACAGTTCGTTGAAGCCCCAGTCGAGACGCAGCGCCCCGTACACGTAGGCGGCCATCGGCGTCAGCGCGGTGGCGAGAATCAGCACGTGGCGTGCCGGAAGGCGAGCCGACTCGACGGCCGTCGTCTGAACGGGCGCGGCACGGTGACGCGCGGCATGGCGCACGGTCCATGCAATCCAGGCGAGCAGCGCGGCGACAAACATGGCCAGGCGGAGGCGTCCGCCGGCGACCGGTGAGAGCTGCGCGAGCTTCAGCGCGATGCCGGCTTGAAATGGATTCGTCGGACCGAACGCGCTGCCGATCATCGCCGCGCCGGCGCTCATCGCGACCACGGCAACCGCATCGACGCCGAGTCCCTGTCCGAGCACGAGCAGCACCGGCACGAGCGGGATGATCTCTTCCTGCATGTTCTCGAGCGCGCCCATCGCGGCGAAGAACACGCAGATCACCGGGATCGCCCAGAGCCCGCGGCGGCGGAAGCGGGTCACCAGCACGGCGACAAGCGCCGGCAGCGTTCCGATGCGATCGACGACCACCCACGCACCGCCGACGAAGAGGACGACGGCGATGACATCCGCGGCGGCGACGAAGCCGCGCGGCATCGCGACGGCGGCAGCAAACGGTCCGACTGGCGCACGCGCAACGGCGTGATAGGTGCCGGCCACCACCACCCGGCGGCCGGTCGCCGGATCGTCGCGGCGATCGAAGGCACCTGCCGGCAAAAGCCACGTCAGCGCCGCGGCCGTGGCGACGCCGGCGAGCAGAAGAATCAGCGGGTGGGGCAACTCGATTTTCGAGAGCGGCATCGGGCCGACAGCTTGACACTTTTGTGTGCGGCGTGCGCGTTTTGCAACAGCCGCGGGCGTTGGCCGACGCAAACGCGAGCGAATCCGCGCGGCCGGGACGGCGAGCCTTTTGTAGACAGTCGGAGCCACGCCCATGCCAGAACCTCTCGAACTCGAAGGCGATCGCTCGCCTGCGCCCCGCTTTCTCGTCGTCGACATGCGCGTGCCGGAACCGATCCGGCAGCTGCTCGAGGAAGCCGACGGCTGCATGAACATGGCCTTCAGCGTCGGCGGCAGCGCCTGCGTCCGCCGCGCGATCTGGAAGACGTTTGAGGTCGAGGGCGTGCAGGAGGACGATTTCGCCTCGAGCCTGCATGCGCTGGCGGCGAAGCACGAAGGGCTGCCGCCGACGCTGTTCCGCGTCATCGAGCTGCTCGGCTCGGGCGACGATCCGTTGCACGTCGACGCGCTGAAGGCGCTGCTGGCGACGTTCAAAGGCGTGCTCTACGAGATCTACGTGCTCGGCGAAGAACGCGCCGAGAGCCTCGCCTATATCCAGAAGCTGCTGCAGACGCTCGATCGCGCCGCCGTGCCGCAGAAGAACGCGAAGAAATCGCGGTAGAATTCCGGCATGCGCCGCATGCTGATCGCCGCCGTCCTGCTCGTCACCGCCATCTCCGCGCCGCCGCGCGCCGCCGCGCCGAACTGGCACGTCACCGCGACCGTCGCCGAGAGCTGCAGCTGCACGATCTCGTGTCCCTGCAACTTCGGCGGCAACCCGAACCGCAACCCGTGTGAGGGCAACCGGCTGATCGCGATCACGTCGGGGCACTACGAGGACGTCGACCTCGCCGGCGTCAGCTTCCTGGTCACCTTCACGATGCGCGAGTGGTCGAAGATCTACGTCAGCGACAAGGTGAGCGACAAGCAGATGGCCGCCGTCGAGGCGTTGATGCCGATCGCGTTCGCCGGCTTCCATCGCGGCATGCTGTCGTTCAGCAAGGCGCCGATCACGATGGACATCACGGAGAAGAAGGTGAAGTTCTCCGCTCCGGAGTCGTCGGTGGAGATGGACGTGATGAGCGGCTTCGGCGGCAAGCCGGTGCAGATCAAGAATCTTCCCAATCCCGCCTACCAGGACTACACGCAGTACAAGTCGGTGACCCACACCCACAGCAGCGACAAGGCGAAGTGGAGCCACTCCGGCACCAACGGCTTCACGTCGACCATGGACGTCGGCAGTGACCGCTGACGTTGATGTGCTGACTTCGATTTCTTCGGTAGTGTCCGGCTTCAGCCGGACCAACGACGGTCCGCCTGAAACGGACACTACGGAGAAATATCAGTAGCCGGCAGCCTTCCCGGCACCCGAGCGTCCGTCAGAACCGCCCTGCAGCCAGCCGCCGTCGCTGACGACGGCGGCGACCTGCGCGATGACGACGCCGGCGGCATTGTCGACGTCGTAGCCGCGGGCTTTCAGCAGCGCAACCGTGTCCGGCGAAATGCCGCGCTCGACTGACAGCTTGTCCGGCAGCCACTGATGGTGGAAGCGCGGCGCGTCGACTGCGTCCTGCACGTTCATCCCGAAGTCGACGACGTTGAGGATCACCTGCAGGACTGCCGTCGGGATGCGCGAGCCGCCGGGCGCGCCGGCGGTCATGAACAGCTTGCCGTCCTTGACGAGGATCGTCGGCGACATCGACGACAGCGGCCGTTTGCCCGGCGCGATGGCATTCGCTTCCCCCTGCACGAGGCCGAACATGTTCGGCGTCCCCGGCTTGGCGGAGAAGTCGTCCATCTCGTTGTTCAGCAGGAACCCCAGCCCGGGCACCGTAATGCCGTTGCCGTAGCCGCCGTTCAGCGTGTAGGTGACCGCGACCGCGTTGCCCTCGCCGTCGACGACGGTGTAGTGCGTCGTCTCCATCTGCTCGCTGCCGACCGGGCGGCCCGGCTGCACCTGCTCGCTCGGCGTCGCCCGCTCGGGATCGATCGAGGCGCGCAGCTTCGCGTGATACGCCGGATCGAGCAGGCCGCTGAGCGGCACCTTCACGAAGTCGGGATCGCCGAGGTAGGTGTTGCGATCGGCGTAGGCGCGGCGCATGGCTTCGGCGCCCCAGTGAATCGCCGCTGCCGATCCGGCGCCGGCCTTCTCGTAATGGGTCCCTTCGAGGATGCCCATCATCTCGAGAATCGCGGTCCCGCCCGAGCTCGACGGCGGCGCGGTGATCACCGTGTACTGCTTGTACTTGCCGGTGAGCGGCGTGCGCTCGATCGCCTTGTAGTTCCTGAGGTCGCTCTGCGTGATCAGGCCGCCGTGCTTGGCCATTTCCTCAGAGAACTTCTTCGCTGTCTCGCCTTCGTAGAACTCGTTCGGCCCGTTGCTGGCGATGCGTTCGAGCGTTTGCGCGAGCTCCGGCTGCGTCAGCGTCTCGCCAACATCGAAGAAGGCGCCGTTCTTCTGGAAGATCCGTTTCGATTCCGGCGACGTGCCCAGCGACCGCGATCCCTTCAGCGACTCGGCGAGCGCATAGGAGACGGGGAAGCCTTTGGTCGCGAGCTCAACCGCCGGCGCGAGGTTCTCCGCCCACTTCCGTTTGCCGTACTTCGACAGCGCGAGCTCGAAGCCGCGCACGGTGCCGGGCACGCCCGACGATCGCCATCCTTCGATGCTGTCGCGGGTCAGCTCGCCCTTCGCGTCGAGGTACATGTCGCGCGACGCCTTCTCCGGCGCGCGCTCGCGGAAGTCGATGAAGGTGGCGCGGCCGTCGGCGAGGCGGATCAGCATGTAGCCGCCGCCGCCGATGTTGCCGGCAAACGGGTGGGTGACGGCCATCGCGAAGCCGACGGCGACCGCGGCGTCGACGGCGTTGCCGCCCTTCTGCAGCACCGACACGCCGACGTCGGCGGCGATCGACTCCATCGCGACCACCATGCCGTGCCGCGCGCGTACCGGCTGACGCGCCGCCGACAGCGGCGAGATAAGGAATCCAACAACAGCAACGGCCGCGCACAAGCGGCGGGTCGCAGGCGGCAAGAGGCGTTTCATACCGGCGATTTTATATCGCCCTTCGCCGTCCTCGCGCCGGAGCGCTCATAATAGATGCATGACCAACGATCCTGACATCCGCCCGCTCGAAGACCACATGGCCCATCTCGAGCAGGCGCTCATCGACGATTTCATCCGCAGAGGCGGACACGACCCGGCACATCTCGAACAGCTGCCGCAGGCCGAGCGGGAAGAACTCCTGAAGCGCGCGACGACCTACGCCGCTTCGCGGCTCGCCGAAGTGGAGGCGCGCGCTCATTACGTGCACGAGATACACGGCGAGCGCTGACGTCGGGTAGTATCCGGGCGTGAACACGCCACGGTTCGCGGCGGCGCTCGTCGTCGCGCTCGCGCTCGCCATCCTCCTCGGGTCGACCACGCACCCCGCCGCGGTCACGCGGACGCCGTCAGCCGACGGCCAGTTCTGGGACATTCAGGACACGTCGCCGTGGAGCCAGGACAGCGGCGGCATCGCCACCGGCGGCCGCGCGATGCCGTTCAACGGCTTCGGCTACCTGAAGCTCGAGGTGCGCGGGCGGAATTCGGCGCTGCTGGCGGCCAATCGATATCTCACGCGCTTCGGCCTCGCCGCCGACGGCGCCGGCCACTTCGATGCGATCACGCCGGTCGTCGCCGCCGACATCGTCGTCTCGCGCGCGATCTTCGCGCCGCCGGCGACGGACTACCTCCGCTACGTCGACACGTTCATGAACGCGTCCGACGACGAGCGGATCGTCGAGGTCGCGTGGGGTGGAGCGGTTGGCGCCTACGAGGAAGGCGGTCTCGCCGCGGTGGCGACGACGTCGAGCGGCGATCGGCAGGTGGATGGCGCCGACACCTTCGCGACGCTGATGCAGAACGTGCGGCGCGTCGCCGATCCGATGCGCGGGCCGTCCGGGCATGGACCATCGGCACACGTGGTGGGGAACGCGCGTGGAGTGTTCGTTCGTGCCGGGGACATGTATGCGAACCCGTTCGAGGATCGCTATCCCGGGTTCGATCCGGCGCACATCGGCTACGTCTTCCGACTCACGCTGCGCCCGCACGAGACCAAAGCGCTGGCGACGTTCGTCGTCAAAGGCCTGAGCGAGGTCTACGACACTGGCGGGCAGGGGTCGGTACGGATTCGCGACGGTCTCGTGCCGGACGCGCCGGCCGGCGCGAAAATTCCCGCCGCCGGCTCGGAAATCGCGCGCGTCACCGAGATTGCCCGCAAGCTGGTCGCGGCGCCCGACTTCAGCGGGCTGACGCCGCTGCAGCGATCGCAGATCGTCAATTGGGACAACGCTGCGACGGTCCGGCTGAAGCCGGACACTACGGGCGAACCCTTCACCGTTGTCGAAAAGACCGCAGAGCAGATTCAGGCAGCGATGACGCGCGGCGCCACGACATCGGAGGATGTCGTGCGTGAATACCTGACCCGGTTGACGCTGTACGACCGCAACGGGCCGACACTTCGTGCGCTGCTCGCGCTCAACCCGCACGCCCTCGCCGAGGCGCGCGCCCTCGACGCCGAACGCGCCGCCGGCCGCGTCCGCGGTCCGTTCCACGGCATCCCGATCGCGTTCAAGGACAACATCGACGTGCTCGGTCTCGCGACGACCGGCGGATCGCTCGCGCTCGTCGATCATCACCCGCGGCTCGACTCGCGGATGGCGGCCGGAATGCGGCGCGCGGGCGCGGTGATGCTGGGCAAGGCGAACCTCGACGAGTTCCCGTTCGGCGATTTCGGCATCAGCTCGGTCGCCGGCACGATCGGGAACGCCTACGACCCGTCGCTGAGCACGTCGGGCTCGAGCGGCGGCAGCGCGGTGGCGACGTCGACCAGCCTGGTGACGCTCGCCTTCGGGACCGACACCTGCAACTCGCTGTCGAACCCGGCGGCGTTCGCGTCGCTCGCGACGATCCGCACGACCCGCGGGCTGACGAGCCGCGCCGGCGTGATGCCGCTCAACCCGTACAACGACGCGGTCGGTCCGCTGGCAAAGTCGGTCCGCGAGGTCGCGCTGGTGCTCGATCAGGTCGCCGGGACCGATCCGGAAGACGCGGCGACGGCAACGGCCGCGCCACACAGCAGCGGATCCTTTGCCTCGGCGCTCGACGCGTCGGCGCTCAAGGGCGCGCGCATCGGCCTGCTGCGGCAGCGCTTCGTCGGCTTCACCGGCGAGCGCGAGATCGCGGTGATGATGGACAC
>Ga0070686_100001893_pt1 | contig 11655 bp, 11 predicted proteins | sample KBSS23LmetaG_FD_65654 | JGI IMG/M metagenome (GOLD analysis project Ga0070686, IMG submission 65654) | Switchgrass rhizosphere microbial communities from Kellogg Biological Station, Michigan, USA - KBS S2-3L metaG | ecosystem: Host-associated > Plants > Roots > Rhizosphere ...
GGATCGTGGCGGCCGACACCGGGTACGACCTCAAGGGTGAGATAGCCTGGGCGCGCCGGACGTGGCAGAGCGACCTGGAGGGAATCCGGTTCGGGACGCCGACGAAGAAGCTGCTGGCCTGGGTGCCGGCCGGGGGTTCGATCGTAGCGTGGGCACATTCTCCGTCGCACCACCACTGTGACCGCATCGAGCTACGCCGCATCTCAGGGGAGCCAGCCGCCGTCTACGGCGATCAGCTGCTGGTCGGCGAGTCGATCGTCGACCAGGGATTCAGCCAGGGCCGTGAGTACAGGGCCTGGAAGGCGTTCTCCTTCGGAGACGTGTTCGAAGAGGGTGGTGAATCTCTCCGAGGGGAGGAACGCGACGCCGACGGAACGTGGCATCCGGCCGGACAAACCGGAACGATCGGTCGAGAAAACGCGACCTACGGCGTGCTCACGTACGTGGACGCAAACGTGGCGCGTTTCGGCGGCACCCGTCTGGTGCTCTATGCCGCATGCGCCCGGCCCGGCTGCAAGAGGGTCTCGGTGTTCCCGGAGGAGGCGGACGTCCATTTCGACGGCGGCTTCCCCGCCTATCCGCCAGTTCCGCCGAACGCGGCGGTGACGCGCCTGGACGCGCTGCAATCGCACGTGACGGTGTGGCAGCCCAGCGGAGAATCGCGCGCAGACACGCCCAGCCTGCACCGGACGCTGGCTGGCTGCATGCGAACGCATTACCCTAAAGGAGATGGCGAACGACGATGAACGTCCCGCCAAGAATTTTCTGGAGAGGAATTACATACGCCTGATCGGTCCGGACGGAACCGACCTCGGCGTCGTGTCGCTCGCGGAGGCGATTCGACTCGCCAAAGAGGCGGGACACCACCTCATCGAGTTCAACACGAAGGTCGAACCGACTGTGGTCAAGATGTTGAACGCCGAGCAGTACGAGCAGCACCTGCGTGACACGCAGCGCTTCGTGAACTAGCGCCGCCTACTTGACCGGCGGCCGATTCATCAGCACGCGCACGGCCATCCCGCCGACCAGGTGCTTGTCGATCACCCGATCCAGATCGTCGAGCGTCATCCGGTTGTAGAGGACGCCGCCCACCAGCGGATCGGCGCCCTCCTCCTGCACCAGGATGTTTGGCCCGCGCAGGCAGTGGCCAAGGCAATATTCATCGACCAGCCGGATCCGGTCCTCCAGCCCGCGCGCGCGGATCGTCTCCTCGAGGCGCGCGGCCAGCGCTCCGGATCCGCGCTTCTCGCCGCAGGTGGGACCGCGGCAGACGACGACGGTCAACCTCCCGCCGCTGCTCAATCCCGCGTCGCCGTCTTGGTGCCCACACCGGGCTCGGTCTCGCCGAGCGCCCGCACCAGGTGCGCGCGCAGCGGCGCGACCGTGTGCGGTTCCTCCGCGACGAACAGCAGGAGCCGCCGATCCGCGGCGCCGCCGAGCTTCAGCAGCGCCTCGGCGATCGCGATCAGCGCCGACGGATCCGCGTCGTGCGCGGGATCGGCGCGGTACATCGTCAGGTAATCGCGCAGCGCCGGGATCGCCTCCTCGCCTCCGGTCGCCACCAGCGCGCGCGCGATCTGCGCTGCCGATTGCACCGGCGTCTCCGGGTGCCGCAGCTGCGCGACCAGCTCGGGCGTCACCGACCGGCCCATCCCGCCCAGCGCGCCCACCGCGCGCGCGAGGAAGTCGACTGGCGGCGCCGAGCGCCCCTCGGCGTAATCGGCGTGCAGGCGCAGCGCGGCCGCCAGCAAGTCCGCCGACTGCGTGTCGCGGCGCGCGGCGAGCGCCTCGCTCGCCTTCTGCACGGCCAGGGGCGGCAGGTCGCGCCCGCCCAGGATGTGAAGCAGCTTCTCCGTGGCGGCGCGCCCGGGCAGGCGCCCGATCTCCTCGATCGCGAACAGCTTCAGATCCGGAAACCGCTTGTCCGGATCCGCGACGATGGCGCCCAGCGCTTCCACCAGGTCGGGCGCGGGGCCGGCCCCCGTCTCGGTCTTGGGCAACGTCGGCGAGAAGCCCTCGGCGTCGAAGGTCGCGGCCCGGACCATCTCACCCTGCAGACGCGCCTCGTAGCGCCGCGCGCCCGTGACGCGATCGAGCGCCCGGATGTCTCCGTCGGCGCTGACGAACACGATCACGCTGCCGGTGTCCGTCGACCCGACCGCGTCGGACGGATGCGTATAAGCCCACCGCAGCGTCCCGGACGTCGAATCGAACCCGAACAGAAAACGGTAATCGTGCACGGCGACCGTGTCGTCGCGGAAGCGCGCGCGATCTCCCTCCGCGGTCACGCGCCACAGGATGTGGTTGCGATCGATGGCCGAGTACTGCGCCTGCTCGGGACGGTAGAGGTCGTACCAGTAGAACGGACGCACGAACGGCGGCAGCTTCGCCAGCAGGTACCCGGGCGCCTGGCGCGAGCCGCGCGCCGTCCCCGCGGACAGCAGAAACACGCCGCGCGAACCGTAGAACATCCCCTCGGGCAGCGGCCGCACGAAGGTCGCGGCCTCGGCGGTCGACAGCACCTGCGCCAGCTCCATTCCCGTCATGCCGTCCATGAGGATCACGTACTGCGAGTCGACCGGGACGGCGACCAGGCCGCCCCGCACCGCGGGACCGGCCACGCGCCCGGTGGGCAGCGGGTGCCGCCAGCGCAGCAACCCCGTGCGCGGGTCCAGCGCGACGACCGCGCCCGTCGTTCCGCGCTTGGTGAGGCCCAGCGTCTGGACGACGAGATAGACGGCGTTGCCGTCCACGTCGTAGCCCGCGAGCCGTTCGTCTCCGGCCAGCGCGTGCTGCCACAGGACGGCGCCGTTGCCGATGTCGCGCGCGACGATCAGCGCGCTGCCCTCGGTCGCGCCCGGCGCCTTGCCGCCGTGGACGATGACGTCGTGGCCGACCGCGATGCGCGTCGTGACGTCACCGGGCTGCGTCCAGACGACGCGCGCGGCCGACAGATCGTACGCGGCGACGCGGGGCCCGGCGGCGCCGCCCAGAACGAGGAACACCAGACTGCGCCCCGCAGCGGCCGGCGGCTGCGACCGCGCCAGCGCAGCGGCGACCTCCGCCGGATTGCCGGCGCGCTTGTACGGGCTGGTCGCGCAGGCCGGCAGCGCCGCCGCCAGCGCAACGAACGCCATCCACGCCCGCACGCGCGCGCTCATTTCGTGGCCCCCGCCTGTTCGTCCAGCAGCTTCTGCGCCTCGCGCTTCGACTGGCGATTGTCCTTCGCCGGGACGGACGCGATGTATTCGACAAGGGCCGTCGTCGCGGCGGCGCCGCCCATGCGCGCGACCGTGCGAACCACGTCGACGCGCAGGCCGTCGGGCACGTCGGCGCGCTGCAGGTAATCGCCCATCACCGACGCCAGCACGCCGTCGTCGACGGTCCCGGAAAGCTCCGCCACCTGCGGAATCAGGTCCGGGGTCGCCAGCGCCGCCAGGGGACCGGCCGCGCCAGCATCGCCGCGTTTGACGAGAGCGAACAGCCGCGGCGTGGCCGCGCGCTCGCGCCGGGCTGCCAGCGCCTCGCCCGCCGCCGCCCGGACGCCGGGCGCGGCATCGCCCAGCCGCGCGAGCAGCGTTGCGGTCACGCGCGTGTCCTTGACCGTCCCCAGCGCCTTCACGGCCCGCTGGCGGATTTCGGGCGCGCGATGCCCCGCGTACAGGTCCAGCACCTCGAACGTGCGCGGCGCCGTCAGCGCGCCCGCGCCGCCGAGCTTGGCCAGCGCGTCGAGCGCGGCCTCGGCGCGCGAAGGCGACGCGCCCGCCGCGAGCATCTCCGCGAGCGGCTCGGCGGCATTGCCGGCCCCCGACGCGCCCAGCGATCCCGCGGCGGCCACCGCGGCGGCGTCGTCGTCGCCCGCGAGCGCCTCGCGGGCCGCATCGAGGCGCGCGGCCGGCAGCGGCTTCTTGCCGGCGGCCGTCGCCGCGTCCGACTTTTCCGGCTTACCCTGCTTCTGCTGCCCGGCCTTCTTGGCCTTGGCGGGCTTCGAACCCGCCGCCGCCGGAGCGGGCGCTTCCGCCGGCTTCGTGTCGGCGGCGCGCGCGCCCGTGGCGCCCAGCGCGAACGCGAGCGCGACCGCTATCCCGGCGGACCTCACCGGCACGACGCGCGCGCTGTCAACGCGCTCCCGCCCGACCAGGGATCACTTCGCCTTAGCCTCCGCGTCGCTGAACTCGACCTTGCCGCTGTAGTTCGCGCCCTTTCCGAGCAGCCAGAACGTCGTCGACGCGATCGTGCGGCCGCGTGATTCGATCGTCATCGTGTAGTGCTTGCGCACGTCGAACTCGGGCTTGGCCAGCTCGATGCTGGCGCCGAAGATTCGCGAACCTTTGTCGCGCGTCATCTGCGGATCGCCCGCGACGAACTTCTTCCCGCCGTCGGTGATGTCGTAGAACTTCACCTGGATCTCGCTGTCGTCGAGCGGCTGGGCGAAGAAGGCGATGTACTCGAGGTTCCATTTGCCCGTCTCGCCCTTCTCCTCGGTCGGCTGGATCTTGTCGATCTTCCCCTTCTGCAGCGCGGAGATGAACGCACCCTGCGAGGAGAACTTCATCGGCAGCCGGTTCTTGGTGATGATGATCTTGCCCTTGAACACATCCTCGGGTTTCGCAGCCGAGGCCATACCCGCCGACGCCAACACCAGGAACGCCAAAAACAGACCGAGTCGCTTGTGCATGAAAACTCCTTTAGCCGTCAGCGAAGCGGCCCCATCTTAGGCCGATTCCGGGGGTCAGACGCAAGTAGTGATCGACTCTCAGAGGCCCGCAGTTCAGGTCGGTTTGCCGTTGCCGCGGCCCTCGGAGAACAGGGCATCGAGGCGGGCCGTGGCCGCCGGATCGATCTTCGCCTTCTCGCGCGCGAGGCGCAGCACGTCGCGTCCGACCAGGCGATACAGCGCCAGCAGCTCCGGGGCGCGCGCCTCCAGCGCCTTCAGGTGGCGCTCGACCGACGACACGTCGCCGCGCTCGACCGGACCGGTCAGCGCGCCCGGCAGCCCGAGCTGCGCGAGGTTGTGCACCACGCTGGTCAGCAGCGGGATCAGCGCCGGCAGCGCCTGGTCGGGCGGCACGCCCGCGCGGACCAGCAGCGTCTGCGCCGTGTCCGCCAGCGCCACGACGTAGTTCGAAGCCATCACCGCGCCCGCGTGGTAGAGGGCCAGGTTCTCCGCGTCCAGGAACACGGCCCGCGCGCCCAGCGCGCGCACGATGCGCTTCGCCACCGCCCGCGCCGGCTCGTCGCCCTCGATGCCGAACGCCACCTCCTTCAGCGCCTCCACCGCCACGCGCGGATCCGCCAGCGACACCAGCGGGTGCAGCGTTCCAACCGCCCGCACGTGGGGCACCGCGGGCGCCAGGATCGTACGCGCCGGGTTGGCCCCCGACGTGTGCAGCACGATCTGCGTCGGCCGCAGCCGCCCTTCGCGCGCGAGCCGCTCCGCCACTTCGGGCACGCGCTCGTCGCGCACCGAGATGATGATGACGTCCGACTCGCGGATGATGTCGGGGATATCGCCCGTCGACGCGACGACGCCCGAGATGGCGCGCGCCGCGTCCGAAAGCTCGATCTGGCGGCCATGCAGCCCGATCACGGGAATGCTCGCCCGCACCAGCCGGGCGGCCATCGCGGTGCCGACGACGCCGGCACCCATGATGAAGACGGACGGCGTCGGCTCGGCCGGCCCCTCGGCCAGCATGCGCGCGTTCACTTCGGCTTCTGACATGTAGCTCATGCGGGTTCCTGGTATAGCCCTTTTCGCAGTATGTAGTCGAGGACGGCGCGAGGCACGAGGCCGTCGACCGGCTTGTGCGCCGCAAACGCCGCCCGCACCGCGGTCGAGCTGACGTCGGGCATCGTGACGCCCGCCGAAGGCCCTTCCCCGCCCGGCCGGCTGACGACGATGAAGGGAATCGTGCGCGCCAGCTCGTCGCCGCCGTACCAGCCGGCGACGTCGCCCTGGAGATCGCTGCCGATGACCAGCGAGAAAGTGTGCTCCGGGTGCAGCTCGGCCAGCCGGCGGACCGTGCGCAGCGTCAGGCTGCGGCCGCCGATGGTGCGCTCGACGTCGCTGACGTGGGCGCGCGGCCCCAGCGCCGCCGCCGCCAGCTCGCACATCGCCAGGCGATCCTCGAACGGCGCCAGCGGCTTGCCGAAGGCGTGCTCGAACGCGGGCACGAACCAGAGCGCGTCGACGGCCGCGGTTTCCAGCACGTAGAGCGCCGCGAGCTGATGCGCGACGTGAGGCGGGTTGAAGCTCCCGCCGTACAAGGCAACGCGCATTCTCTAGCCATACTCCGGAAGGAGCGCGGGGCGGCGTAGCTCGGCGAACAACCGCTCGAACGCGACGAAGCTGGCCTCGATGTCGGCCAGCGGGGCGCCGGCCTCGATCCCCGCGCGGACCTCGCCGCTGCCCGTCAGCAGATCGATGGCGGGCGGATCCGCGACGAACTCGTACGGCTCCGTGCGCCAGCGAAAGTCGTCGCCGCCCAGCACGCGCGCCGCCGCGATCAAGGCGACGCCCGTTCGGTAGGGGCGAAACGCCGCCGCGTCGAAGACGTGCAGCTGCACGCCGCCACAGGGCTTGCCGCCGAACTTGTGAAAGGTCGGGCGAAACACGATTGGCCGCAGGCGCAGCCCCGGCGGCTTCGCCTTCTCCATGGCCGCCGCCCACGCGTACCCGTCGAGAAACGGCGCGCCGACGATCTCGAACGGCCGCGTCGTACCGCGCCCCTCGGAGACGTTCGTCGCCTCGAACAGGCACTGGCCCGGATACACCAGCGCCGTATCGGGCGTCGGCATGTTCGGCGACGGCATCACCCAGGGCAGGCCCGTCTCGGCGAACGTCATCGCGCGCCGCCAGCCGCGCGCCGGCACCACCGCCAGGTCGCAGTCGAGCGGCTGCGCGAAACGCGCCCCGCCCCACGGCATCCCCGCGGCCACCAGGCGCGCCACCTCGCCGATCGTCAGACCGTGGCGCACCGGCACCGCCCCGAGGCCGACGAAGGACGTGCACGCCTCCAGGACCGTGCCACCCTCGATCGCGACGCCGCCGAGCGGGTTCGGCCGATCGAGCACGATGACCGCGACGCCCGCGCGTGTGGCCGCCCCGAGCGCGAGCGCCATCGTCCAGACATAGGTGTAGTAGCGGCTCCCGACGTCCTGCAGGTCGACGACGAGGACGTCCAGCCCTTCCAGGTCGGCCGCCGTCGGCGTCAGCGATTCGAAGGTCTCGCCGTAGAGGCTCGTCACGGGGATCCCCGTGCGCGAATCGCGGTGGTCGGCGACGCCGACCATGTCCTGCGCCTCGCCGCGGACGCCGTGCTCCGGCCCGAAGAGGCGCGTCGGCCGCACGCCGGCGGCAATCAACCGGTCGACGATGTGAACGAGCTCGCTCGTGACGCTGGCGGGATGGCAGAGCACGCCCACGCGCCGCCCGCGCAGGAGGTCGAGACGCTCAGCGCACAAGACTTCGAGGCCGGTCGCGACACGCACGTCGGCATCATACGACGTGAACGAAACCTAGTTGATCGGGATCGGCTTCAGCGTGACGTGCTCGCCCTGCGCGTTGACCTTGAAGCGCACCATGCGGCACTTCCACTTTTGCTTCAGCCCGCCCTCGATGAGGCGCAGCTTCGCAGTGAACGCCTGGACGGTGATCCCCTTCGTCGGCTTGCCCTGGGTGCGCAGCGCCGCGACATACTCGTTGAAGATGCGCGCGTAGTAGATCGGCTCGCTCTCCTGGCCGAGCGCGTTCGCCTCGGGCGCGGGCTGCGCGGACGGGCCGGCGCCCTCCTCCACCAGCATCTGGTCCGAACGCCACCGCGAGCTCTCGTCCTGCTCCTCCTCGGGCTCGTCCTCGTTCGGCTCCTCGCGGCCGAGCAACCTGGCCAGCATGACGTTCAGGCTGTTCGACAGCCCCTCGAAGTCGGGGCCCACCGGACGGAACTGGTAGTCGATGTTGCCGTTGATGATCTCCGCGACGCCGAGCTCGATCTTGTCGAGCGGCCGGATGAACCGCTGCGCCGTCAGCACCACCGCGCCCAGCAGCACCAGGATGGCCAGCGCGCCGAGACCGAACACCTTGAGGCCGACCGCCGACACCGGTTCCAGCGCATCCGAGATCGACGCCAGCGTGACGACGCCGCTCGTCTTGTCGACGGCGTTGCCCAGCAGCGGCGCCGCCACGGCCGTGTACTCGCGCCCGTCCAGCGACAGGTGGAAGACCTCGGTCGGCCCGCCCTTCTGCAGCGCCTTGTTGCCCCACGCCTCGCCGCCGAACAGGACCTGGTTCAACGCCTGCGTCTTGTTGCCGTCTTCCTTGGCGTTCTCGCCCGTTCCCTCGGAGATGAAGCTGGATGTGTGCACCTTGCCGTTGTGGAAATAGGCGACCTCGGTCCCCAGCTGGTCGTGCTTCACCTGCGCGTCACGCGCGGTCACGACGTATCCGATCACGAGCGCGCCGCGAATCGTCCCATCCGGCTGCACGATCGGCGCGACGGCGACGCGGTTCATCCGGTTCTGCAGCGTCCAGATGTCCTTCGTCGCCTTCCCGGTCAGCGCGGTCCCGACGGCCGGAAACTTCGAGCGAAAGTCCTCGCCGAACATCGCATTCGGGTTGAGGTCGCGTGCGAGCACCTTGCCCGAAGAGTCGACAATCGCGACGATGTCGGCCTTCGCCTTGCCGCTCGTGCGCAGCTCCTCGTTGATCTTCTCGCACTCGTTGAATGCCGCAGTCCGCCGCCCCATCTCGTCGGACTTGTCGAACACGCCGACCACGGCCGAGCGGTGCGAGAAGTCGGTCGCCTTGTTCTCGAAATCGGTGGCTTCCAGCCGCGCGACGTTGCCGTGAATCCGCTGGGCTCGTGAAACGCTGGTGTCCAGATCCTGGACGACCGAGTCCTTGAGCTCGCGCGTGACCAGGGCGTAAGCGCCCGCGGTCAGTGCGAGTAGAACGATCGCTGCGACAAGCCCGATTCTCATGCGGTGCATGCCTGGCTCCTCTGGTCGGCGGTGGGGGTGCGGTTTGGACTAAGAGAGGGGGAAGTAGCCAAGATCTGAGGGAAAGAAGCGGGGCAAATAGGGCCCTTGGCGGGCCCGGATTATCGGGAGTTGCCCCGCCGCAGTCAATGTTTCCCGGGCGCACCGTCGGCGGCCCGCCAGGTGAAAAATTTGACGGGCGGCCTACCTACAACTACATGTAGGACAATCGTCGCCAATCCTCTTCGCGACACGGAGGGTCCCATGCAGGCAGCTTCGAGCAAAAACAGCATCGACCGGCGCCAGAAGCGACGGCATCACGGCTCCGACCGCCGCTACAACAAGCGGATCAAGGTCGACATGTTCATCAACCGTTTCCTCAACGGCCAGCCGTACATGTGCCGGATGGTGGACATCAGCCGGACGGGCATCCGCCTCGCGCCGATGATCGAGCCGGACGGCACCCTCGCGCCCGAATACATGGGACTCCAGTTCCAGCTTCCGGATCGGAACGACGTGCTGACGGCGTCGGGCGTGACGATTACCCGCGACAACCAGACGGTCGGGGTGCGTTTCACCAGCCTGCCGCCCGATTCGGCCTGGGCGATCGAGTCGTTTCTGTCGTTTCAGGGAACCTGAGACGGTCGCCGCTGTCCCCGCGACAGGCTCCGGTGGGTGCGCCTGCCAGAGCTTCGCGGGATGGATTCAGCGCGACCGTTCACGTCGAGCTTCGTCGCTCTTCAGCGCGCGACTAGTTCGTTAGCAGCCGCCACAAACACACTGTGTTTTGGCGGGGTTTGCTTGACAGTCGCAGATGGCGTCAGTATGGTCCGGGCTTCGTGTCGTTGCCGTGTCGGCTTGTTTTTTTCGACCGTCACACCGTCCCCGTACAGACGTAGCGCGCGTGCCCTAATCACGCCGGAGGAGTCTCGTGGATCAGAATCGTAAACCTGGCGTTCCCCCGTCCAAGGACATCAGCGATCTGAAGGCTCGTCTCGGACTGAAGCGTCCAGACGGAGCCGGTGCTCCCGGCGCCCCCGCGCCCGGCCCCGGTGGCCCTGCGCGTCCCGCGTCCGGTGGGTTTCCGCAGCAGGCGGGCCGCGCGCCCGCGCCCGTCCCCGGACCGCAGTCCGCACGCCCCGCCCCGCAGGCGGCTCCGCCCGCGGCAGCCAATCCCTACTCCGGCATGAAGGCGCCGAAGGGCGGCTTCGAAATTCGCTCCGCAGACGACGGCATTCCGGCCGCCAACGTCCGCAGTGGCCGCTCGACGGCCGTGCTCATCACCGCAGTGGTCGTGGGCGCCGGCGCGTTCGTGCTGGGCGGCTGGGCCGGTGGCATCAGCATGGCGCGCAACAACTTCAACACCGCCAACAGCGCCGCGCGCCAGGTCAAGACCGAGATCGAGGGGATGCAGAAGACCCTCGGCCAGATCGGCGCCGTGATCGCGGACAGCAACAAGCGCCTCACGGCGGACAAGAAGGACGTGCTCACGTACGACCCGCAGATGGTCGCCAACTTCGAGAAGATCAAGCTCGACCCGCGGCCGAACACCGCGAAGATCTTCCGCGTCGACTACTTCCGTCTGCCCGACGCCGACGTCGACAAGCTGTTCAACTACTACTACGACACGATCGCCCTTTACGGCGAGGTCGAACGCCACATCAAGAAGACGAAGGCGGACGCCGCGTCGCTGGCGGCCTACACGGAGAAGTCGGCGGGCCAAACGAACAAGAACTATGGCGTCGTGTTCGACAACAGCCAGGGCAAGCTGGTCGTCGCCAACCTCGTCGAGGTGGGCGAGCAGGTTTGCAAGAACGGCGGCAAGGACTGCGGCGCCGCCGACCTGAAGGGCTTCAAGGTCCGTTCGAACACGGGCGCGCCGTGGGTCGACCGCAATTCGACGGCAAAGCTCGACGTCGGCAACGTCGTCCCGATGAAGCCGACGCCGTTCATGGACGCCGTGATGACCGGTTCGCCGGATCAAGTCCGCCAGGAGAGCTACAAGCAGCGCGTCGCGAACATCCGCTCGCTCTGGAGCCGCACGACGACCAACCAGAAAGAGTTGATCGACGGCATCAAGAAGGACGCCGAGCGCCCCGACATCTGGACGATCTTCTAGGACTTCTCACTCGCTCCGCCTTCCAGGCGGGGCAGCGCTACGCTCGCTGCGGGACTGTCGCCTTTCTAAGCGGAGCGGCGCTACGCTCGCTCCGGGGTCCTGTCGCCTTCCAAGCGGGGCAGTGCTGCGGTCGCTGCACGAGTCCTGCCCGCTCCGACGTCCACCCGTGCGAAGCACGGCCCCGCCACGCTCGACGGCCTGACCCAGACACGCACCCGCGCGTTCGAGCAAATGTCACCTCCCGCAGGACATCCGCGTAATCAAGCGGAGGCCGCCGCGCAACCCGACGCCGCCGGCGCCGACAAGGAAACATGCGCGGAATCAAGTCGGGGCGAAGTCGGCAGATGCGGTTGCGCTCGAGGCGGCCAGGACCTGGGGCGGGGCCCGCAAGGGCGCGGGGAGAAAGCCGCGCGGGCGACCCTCGATGCCCCACGCCACCCGGCCCAAGATCGACCCCCGCTGTCCCGTGCAGGTCACGATCCGGGCAACGCCCGGCCTGCCGTCCCTTCGATCAGCGCGGGTGTTCGGCGCGCTCCGACGCGCCATCGCACGGGCTTCGG
>Ga0070686_100001897_pt1 | contig 11630 bp, 11 predicted proteins | sample KBSS23LmetaG_FD_65654 | JGI IMG/M metagenome (GOLD analysis project Ga0070686, IMG submission 65654) | Switchgrass rhizosphere microbial communities from Kellogg Biological Station, Michigan, USA - KBS S2-3L metaG | ecosystem: Host-associated > Plants > Roots > Rhizosphere ...
TCCACGTCGCTCGTGCAGCCATATCGCTCTAGAGTATCGGTACCTCGCTCGCCCTGAACAGGGTGCTCGCTCGATGCCGCGCGGGGGCTTGGGGCTTGGGGCTTGGGGCTTGGGGCTTGGGGCTGGCGCTAGCCCCCGGCCGCGGCGTCGTCGCCGCCCAGGCCGAGCCCGGTGCCCTTCACCGTCTTGTCCCCCACTTTGTCGCGGAGCAAGCGGCGCGCCGCGCCGTACTTGTCGCCCGGGACTGTGAGACGGCGTGCAAGATTGCGCAATCGTGAGATCACGATGAGCGTCGCCTGATGCTCGCCTTCGCGCCACGTGATGCCGCCGACTTCCGCGTAGGGAATGAACGTCGTCTCCGCCCAGATCCCGTCTTCGTAAAAGCCGCGGCCAATCGTGAGGCTCATCGGGAAAAAGTAGGCGTAGTAGAGAAACATCATCGACTCGCCGAACGCCTGCCGGTGCAGAAAGACGAGCTTGGCGACGACGAGCAGGCCCAGTGCGCCGCCGAGGGCGAGCGCAAAGGTGTATTGCGGCGGCTTCGGCGTCCGCCACGTCAGCAGTGCGCCCTGGCGGCGTCGCAGGAAGCGGACGTAATCGTAGGCGAGCTTCAGGTTCGCGGCGAGAAAGCCGACGCCGAGGAGAAAGAGCACGCCGGTCAACAGGTCCACGGAGCGATCTTACGGTGAGGGACGAGGCGCCGCCAGCACGGCGGCTCGGCAGGAAGACGAAGGGATGCGGGCCCGGCCCGCATCCCCTTCGGAATTGCGCGTTACTTGGTGTGCGCGGCGGCGGACTGAACCCGATCCTTCTCCGCGTCGGTGATCGCCCCCTGGGCGACGAGGCTGTCGAGCAGGTGCGCGACGCCGCTGACGAAGCCGCCGTGGTTCTTCGCACCGGCAGAGATCTGCGCGACGGTGTCGTTGATCGTGCAGCCGTTGGTGAACATCGCGTTCGCCACGCCGGTGTTGATGCCGCCGACAACAATCGTGGCCGCAAGATTCGAGGTCGGACACGCATCGCGCTCGTCAGCGAGGCCGTCGAGATCCTTGTCGGCGAACCAGCCGATGTCACGCAGCAGCGGCAGCGTGAGGTCCTGCGGCGGACGCACGGAATGCGTGAGATCGGCGTTGATGTTCGGCTCCATCAGCTGGTTCGGAAACGCGATCGTGTCCCAGTGAGAGATCGTGGAGCCGGGCGCGACCGGATTCGGCGTGTAGAGCAGCGCGAAGTTGTGCGCGTCGGCGCCGGCCAGCACGCCGAGATTCACCCCGAGGTTCGCTGACACGGTCGTCGGCACGGCGAGCTGGGTTTTGATCGCGTTCGCGTCGGCCTGCGTGATCAATACCGACGGAATAACGATCGTCGGATCGACCCCGGCCATGCCTCCGGGAGGCCCGCCGGCGACGTTGTTGGCGATGATGACGCCGATGGCGCCGGCGTTCTGCGCATTCTTCGCCTTCACCACGAACCCGCACGTGCCGCGGTCCATCAGCGCAATGCGGCCGGCGACGGCGGCGGCATTCGTGATCGCCGAGCAGCCATCGGTCGTCGAGGGACCGGCCGCGTCGGCGGCGTCCTGAGCGACCACCACCAGACCGCTGACGCCGGGCGACGAGAGCACCGGGCCGAATGCCGCAGTGCCGACCTGGTAGATGCCGGCGAGGGACGCCGGCGCTACCAACGTCAGCAGCGGCGTTCCGGGCGCAAGCACGCCGGGAACAGCGGCGTTGACGGCCGGGCCGTCGAACACGACGTTGCGGGGGTTGATCGACGAGGCCGCGCGTTCGGCGTCGGTCATCTGCGGCCAGAATTTGTGGGTCGTGTCATCGAAGATGTGGACGCTGAAGACATCGTCGAGGCCGGCCGGGCGCGCGCCAGTCGACACGTTGGCGAACTGCTGGAAGCCAAGGCCGTGAGCGAACTCGTGCAGGAGCACGGCAACCAGGTCGATGTCGTTGCCGTGATTGGCGTCGAAGCCGAGGTAGAACTTGCGTCCGCCGAGACAGGCCGCATCCCCGTTCAAATTCGAGTTGAATCGGGCGCGGATGTCGGCGCGTGGCGTGACGTTATCTGATTCGAACGGATCGATCTCGAAGCCCGCAACCTTGTCGGCCAGCGCGCCGCCGTAGAGCAGGTTTTGAACCGGTCCCGGATACAAACCGGTGCTCGGAAAGTTGGCGTACAGGAATCGTGAACCGGCGGAGCCGAGCACCGCGCTGGTCGCCGTGCACGTCTGCGACTCGAACGTCGCCAGGATGCGAATCACGACCGGGCTGTCGATGGTGGCGCCCCAGGTGTCCGCCGCCGTCTGGAATGCCCTGAGGCGCTGGTCGCCGAGCGTCGTTCCGTTGTTGCCGCCGACCGGCGCAACCGGCGTCGGATCGTTGAACCCCTCACCCACCGCATTGCCGTTGACGATCAAAACCGTGGCTGCCGCACGCGCGTTGGCGGCCCCGGCCAGAGAGATGACGAGCAGTGTCGCCGTGACGATCGATTGACGTTTCGTCATGGCTACTTGACCTCGTAGATGGGAAACGCCAGCGGCAGGAGCCGCGCCGGCAGCGACGTACTGGCAGTCGCGGGCTGGCCAGCGACGAAGCTCGCCGCGCGCTCGAGACCCGTGAAGTGATCGAACCGCAGCGACCCGGTCGCGTCGACTGTTGCCGTCGCGGCTTCCATGAACGAGTCATTCAACTCGACGACGATCGCGCCGTCGGCGCGCACCGTCACCGGCACGGACTCGACGGCGCGGTCGAACTGCGTCGTCGGCGGCGCCGGTGTCGCATCCGGATCACCGATGCCGTTGTCCGGCACCTGGTTCGGATGCCGTTTTTCCTTTTTTTGCTGCGCGTTTGCGTTCGCCGGTGCCGATTGCGCACTGGCGGTGGCGGCGAGGCCCAGCGTCAAGGCACACACCACGCCGGTGCGAGTGATCGCGTGAAACATTTCTGGCTACCCCCTGATGGTTTGCGGATTGTGCAAGAACCGTGGAACGGCGGACGATAGCCTTCGGCGGGAATCCGGTCAAGCCGTTTCTGAAATCTGCGCGGGGGCAGACTTTAGTCGGGTTGTCTGCGCAGCGTCAGACTTTTTCCGCCGCGGCGAGGGTTGGGTCGAAGCAGTGGCGGCAGCGCGCCTCGTAGAGGCCGTCGGCGCCGACCAGCACGCGGTCGCTGCTGGCGACCAGCCGCTGGGTGTGGTTCGCGGGATCGCCGCAGACCACGCAGATGGCGAGGGTTTTGGTGATGTACTCGGCAATCGCGAGCAGTTGCGGCATCGGCTCGAACGGGCGGCCGAGATAATCCTGATCGAGTCCGGCGACGATCACGCGCTTGCCGCGGTCCGCGAGCGTGTTGCACGCCGCCGGCAGGTTGGCATCGAAGAACTGCCCTTCGTCGATTCCGACCACTTCGGTGTCGTCGTCGACGCGGCGGACCAGGTCGTCCGAGGTTCGGACGCACTGCGAGTCGATGCGCATGTCGCTGTGCGAGACGATCTGATCGCCGCTGTAGCGGTCGTCGATGAGCGGCTTGAAGATCTGGACTTTCTGCCTGGCGATCTGGGCGCGGCGCAGCCGGCGAATCAGCTCTTCGCTCTTGCCGCTGAACATGCTGCCGGTGATGACTTCGATCCAGCCGTGTTCGGGCGCTTTCCGGACGATTTCCATCGACGGTCTTCAGGCTCGGCCCTGGTATTCCCCGGTTTCGGTGTTGATGCGGATCTTGTCGCCTTCGTTGATGAAGGACGGGACATTCACCACGACGCCGGTTTCAAGCGTCGCCGGCTTCACCTGTGCGCTCGCCGTCGCGCCTTTGATGCCAGGTACGGTGTTCTTCACGACCAGATCCACGGTCGGCGGCAGCTCGATGCCGACCGGTTCGACATCGTAGAACTCGACGCGAATCGTCATCTCCGGGATGAGATAGTCCTTCGAGTCGCCGAGCGCCTCGGCAGAGATGTGGATCTGCTCGTAGGTGGCGGTGTCCATGAAGTAGAAGGCGTCGCCGTCGCTGTAGAGATACTGCATCTCGCGCTCGTCGAGCGTCGCCCGCTCGACGTCTTCTTCGGCGCGGAACTTCTGGTCGGCAAGCGTGCCGGTGCGGATGTTCCGCATGCGGACCTGGATGTGCGCGCGCTTGTTGCCAGGCGTGAGGTGATGCAGTTCGAGGATGCGGAAGAGGTCGTTGCCGACCTTGATCAGGTTGCCTTTCCGCAGACGGGTCGCTTGTAAGAATGACGGCATGGTCAGTGTCTGTATATCCTTGCAATCGTAGCACATATGGCTCAGACGCGAGCAACCGTGCTAGGATGCGAACCGTGGCGTTTACCCGCTGGGATCCGCTCCGCGATCTCCTCGCCCTGCACGAACAACTCGGTCATCTCGTCGGCACCGACGCCCCCGGCTGGACGCCGCCGGTCGATCTCTACGAGACCGCCAACGAGTTCGTGCTGACGGCAGAACTGCCCGGACTGTCCCGCGATCAGATCGAGATTCACGTCGAAGACAGCCGCGTCATCATCCGCGGCGCGCGCAGTGGCTCCGCGTCGCGCGAGATCCCGTGCGAACAGTACCACCGCGTCGAGCGCGGCCACGGCAGTTTCTCGCGCGGCTTCTCGCTGCCCGAACCGATCGACGTCGACGGCGTCACGGCCGACCTGAAAGACGGCATCCTCACCGTGACCATTCCAAAATCCCGCGACCGCGCGGCGCGGCGCATCGACGTCGGCTAGCGAACCATGAAACGGGTCGGGCTCTCGGTTGTGCTGCTGGTCGCCGGGTTCGTCGGCGGCATGGTCGTCACGGGGTGGGTGCGCGCGGCGGAGATGCTCCGCGCCACCGATCCCGCGGCCGCCGCATCGTCGGCGCCCGCGCCCGAACAAAAGCCCGCGGTTCCCGCCGCTCCGGCGGCAGCGCCGACGCCGGCGTTCTCGGCAGGTGGTCCCGATTTCACGCGCGTCGCCGGGCAGGCGGTCAAAGGCGTCGCCAACATCTCGTCGCTCCAGGTGGTGCGCACGCGCAACTCGCCGTTCTCGAACGATCCGTTCTTCCGCTACTTCTTCGGCGACGACGAGATGTTCGGATCGCGCGATCGCCGGTCGATGAGCCTTGGCTCGGGGGTGATCATCTCCTCCGACGGCTATGTCGTCACCAACAACCACGTCGTCGGCGAGAACGTGCGCGAGATCACGATCGCGCTGCCGGACAAGCGCGAGATCAAAGGAACGGTGATCGGCACGGATCCGGATACCGACATCGCGCTGCTGAAAATCGGCGTGACCGGCCTGCCGGTGGTGCCGTGGGGCGACTCCGCGCAGCTGAAGGTCGGCGAGTGGGTGCTGGCCATCGGCAGCCCGTTCCAATTGAGCCAGACGGTCACCGCCGGAATCGTCAGCGCCACCGGCCGCGCGAACATGGGCTTCGCGACCTACGAGGACTTCATCCAGACCGATGCCGCGATCAACCCCGGCAACTCGGGCGGCGCCCTGATCAACAGCCGCGGTGAACTGGTCGGCATCAACACCGGCATCTACAGCGAGAGCGGCGGCTACCAGGGGATCGGGTTTGCAGTGCCCAGCAACCTCGCCCGCCGCGTCGTCGGCGATCTGATGAAATACGGCGACGTCAGGCGCGGATCGATCGGCTACATCGGCATCGAGAAGCTGACGCCGCAGCTCGCAGAGGAATTCGGCATCAACAGCACCAACGGCGCGCTCGTGTCGCGGATGATGCGGACGTCGGAGGCGTACGAAGCAGGCATCCGCCCGGGTGACGTGATCGTCGCCTTCAACGCCACGCCGATCGACGATCCCTCACAACTGCAGCGCGCGATTGCCGATTCGAAGATCGGCTCGACCGCGACGGTCAAAGTTCTCCGCAACGGCCGCTCGCTCGAAGTCAAGCTGCCGATCGTGTCCAGCGCCAACTCACGCGCCCGACGGTAACAATTCGCGGCACCTCGGGACGCCACGAAGACACGAAAACACGAAGAAAACCCGGTACAAGATCTTCTTCGTGCCTTCGTGTTTTCGTGGCCCCCGAGTATCGACGGATGATTACGCCATCGCCGCGCGCGATTCGTGCCAGCTCTCGAAATCCTTGAAGGCGCGCGTCAGGCGGACCGGGCGCGTCACCGTGTCCGCGACAACTTCGGCCGTCTTGTAGCCATTCCCGGTTACGCAGACGACGATCGATTCGTTCGTCGGGATGACGCCGCGCTTCACGAGATCGATCGTCGCGGCGAGCGTGGTGCCGCCGGCCGGCTCGGTGAAGATTCCTTCCGTCTCGGCGAGCAGGCGAATCGCCTCCACGATCTCTTTGTCGGTGACCGCCGCGCCGGCGCCGCCGGTCGCCTTCACGCTCTCGATCACCTGATACCCATCGGCCGGATTGCCGATCGCGATCGACTTCGCGATCGTGTTCGGGCGGACCGGCTCCGGATGTTCGAGGCCGGCGTCCAGCGCATGGACGACCGGCGCGCAGCCGGCAGCCTGCGCGGCATACACGCGCGGCAGCTCGCCGCTCACCAGGCCGACCTGGCGCAGTTCACGGAGTCCGCGGACGATGCGCGGCAGCAGCGTGCCGCCGGCGACCGGTGAGACCAGGTGTTGGGGATAACGCCACCCAAGCTGCTCGACGATTTCGAACCCGATCGTCTTCGCACCTTCGGCGTAATACGCGCGCAGGTTGATATTCACGAATCCCCAGCCGTAGCGGTCGGCGACCTGCGTGCACAGCCGGTTCACATCGTCGTACGTGCCGGAGATGGCGAGAATCGTCGGGTTGAAGATCGCCGAGCCGAGAATCTTGCCCGCCTCGAGACTGTCGGGGATGAACACGCAGCATTCGACGCCGAGGCGCGCGGCGTGAGCGGCGACGCTGTTGGCGAGGTTGCCGGTCGACGCGCAGGCGAGAACATCGAAGCCCAGCTCGAGCGCGCGCGTCGCCGCCACCGACACGACCCGATCCTTGTAGGACAGCGTCGGGTGATTCACCGAATCGTCCTTGATATACAGCTCGCTGACGCCGATGCGCCGGGCCAGGCGATCGCAGCGAACGAGCGGCGTGAAGCCGGAATTGAAGCCGGTGCGCGGCTCGCCCGTGATCGGAAGCAGCTCGCGGTAGCGCCAGAGATTCTTCGGCCGCCGTTCGATCTGATCGCGGGTCAGTGCGATCGCGCGGTAGTCGTAGATCGGCTCGAGCGGGCCGAGGCACCGGTCGCAGACGTAGGTCGCTTCGGCGGGAAACGTCGCCTTGCACAGATGACACTGGAGTCCGGTCAGCACGCTACCTCCACCCGGTCGAAATCTGGCGTTTGCAAAATGAAATTCGCAGTGAGCACCGGCGGCGGCACGATCGCCGCCCTGTCTCGGGCAATCGCCGCGACATCGCTGAGGATGGCGACCGCTGTCGCCTCACCGCCGGCGCCGGCGCCGAAGATGCCGATCTCGCCGGAGTGCTCGCCGGTGACGATCGCGGCGTTCTGAGGACCGACGGTCCGTCCGAACAGCGACGCGCCCGCGACGTCGGTTGGCGCCACCCACGCGGTGAGCGTCGCCGTGGCGCGATCGTAGTCGGCGTGGGCCAGCTGACGAATCGTTGCGCCGCGGCGCCGCACTCGTAAAAAGTCCGCGGCCGTCGTCGAGGCGCAGGACCTTCCGCCGATCGCTGCGGGATCGACGCGCAGGCCGAACGCGAGCGCGCATAGAATCGCCAGCTTGGCGCGCGCATCGTCGCCGTCGAGATCGGCCGCCGGGTCGGTCTCGGCGTAGCCCAGCGCCTGAGCGGCGCGGACGGCTGCGTCGAGGCTGCAGCCGGTGGTCTCAATCGTCGTAAACACCGCATTGGTGGTGCCGTTCAGGATCGCGTCGATCGCGACGATGCGATCGCCGGCGAGGCCGTCGCCGATCGCGCGAACGATCGGCATCGCGCCACCGACGGCGGCTTCGAAGCGCAGTTGCCGCCCCTGCTGCGCGGCCAGCGTGAGGAGCGGCGCAGCGTGGCGCGCCATCACCTGCTTGTTCGCCGTCACCACCGATTTACCGGCGGTCAGCGCGGCGCGGATCCACGTCGCCGCCGGGTCGACGCCGCCAATGGTTTCGACGACGATGTCGGCGTCGGCGTGCAGGACATCGTCGATGTCCGACGTCCACGCCACGGCGTCATCGATGCCGGCGGCACAGCGCTTCTCGGCGGCGCGGCGGTCGAAGATGTGCGTGAGTTGAAACGGTGTGTCGTCAGCGGCGAGGCGGCGGGCGACGGCGGATCCGACGGTACCGAATCCGAGCACGGCGACGCGGCAACAGCGGGACGAAAACGGATCGGAGGTCACTTCGGTCTCTCCCTCATCTCCCCCCGGCCGGCGATCCGATCCGGGGCAGGAATTGGCACCTGAACCGCGACCGCGATCGTTGATCGGGCCGCGTGGTTGCCGTGGCGTCACAGGGCCGGTCCCTCAGCCACTCTTGATAAAGAAGCGCGTATTCAGTTGTTCCGCGGACTATAGCCCAGCGGCTCTCGCAAATGCAAATCGACGCATGCGCATACGTCGATTACGCGGAGCACTCGCCGTCCATCACCTCCGGAGCAAACTCGCCGGCCTCACCCAGGTCGACGAAGTCGGCAGCTACCGCGTCGCCGGCTTCCAGGCGCTCCAGGTCGGCGAGCGTCGCCTTGACCAGGCCGATCTCGACCCGCCCGAAAAATGCCATCGCCGACTCGCCGTCGCTCCGCTCGCGGGCGTAGAGATCGATCAGCCGCTCGACGGCCTCGGCGATCCGGCGCGCCGGGATCTTTGCCGCCAGCCGGCCGAATACCGCGCCGCTCTCGTGCGAGCCGCCGCCGACCATCACGAAGTACTGCGGCACGGCGCGGGCGCCGATGCGGCGGACGCTGCCCTGGAAGCCAATCGTCGCGACGTGGTGCTGGCCGCAGCCGTTCGGGCAGCCGCTGATTTTGATCCGTGCGCCGTCGGCCGCAGCAATCAGATCGGGACGGGCGCGGAGATGATCTTCGAGCAGCCGACCGAGGCCGCGCGACTGGGTCACCGCCAGGCGGCAGCTCTCGGCGCCCGGGCAGCTGGCGACGTCGGCCACGGTGCCGGCGTCGGCGAGGCCGAGGCCGGCCGCCGCGAGCCGTGAGTACACCTGGCGCACGTCGCAGGCGTTCACCCATCGGAACAGCAGGTTCTGATCCGGCGTCACGCGCACGGCCGCGTCGCCGTAGGCGCGCGCCAGGTCGGCGACGACGCGCATCTGATCGCTGGTCAGATCGCCGAGCGGCGCGGCGACGACCGCCATCACGTAGCCGAACTGCCTCTGCGGCCGCACGTTGGTCGCGCGCCAGCGCGCGTACTGGTCGTCGCCGGCGTGAAAGACCGGGACGATTGTCGGCGTGATGCCCGGGCCCGAGATCCGGCCAGCCATCACCCGCGCCGCCACGTGGCCGATCGACGGCGCCGCCTCCTTCACCCAATCCGGCCGCGATTCGCTCGCCGGCGGATCGATGTCGAGCGTCGGCACGTCGCCGCGCAGCCGGCACGCGGTGAGCTCGCGATCGTACTCGTCGCGCCAGCGCGTCCAGCCGAGCGCTTTGATCATGAACTTCATGCGGTTGCGCTGCTTGTGCTGGTAGTCGCCGAACCGCGCGAACACCCGCAGCACCGCTTCGGCAACGCGGAAGATCTCCGACGCCGGCAGGAACTCGTGCAGGACGGCGGCGTTGGTCACCAGGATCGCGGTGCCGCCGCCGGCGGTGACGCGGAACCCGCGGCCGCCGTCCGGCGCGGTGACGGCGCGGAAGCCGAGGTCGTTGATGCCGAGAAAGATGTGATCGCCGGCGCAGCCTTCGAATCCGATCTTGAACTTGCGCGGCAGCGTGGAGCTGAGCGGATGCCGCAGCAGGTAGCGGGTCAGCGCCTCAGCGTAAGGCGTCACGTCGAACCGTTCGTCGGCGGCGGTGCCGGCGTACGGGCAGGCGGTGATGTTGCGAACGGAGTTGCCGCACGCCTCGCGCGTGGTCAGGCCGGCGGCGGCGAGGCGGTGCATCGCGTGCTCGACATCGTGAAGCTTGACGAAGTGGAACTGGACGTTCTGGCGGGTCGTAATGTGGCCGAAACCGCGCGAGTAGCGCTCGCCGACGTCGGCAAGCGCCTCCAGCTGCTCGCTGCTGATCACTCCCTGAGGAATCTTCACCCGCAGCATCTGCGCATCCTGTGCCTGGCGCTGGCCGTAGGTCCCGCGCACCAGCCGGAATGCCCGCCACTGGTCCGGCGTGAGCTCGCCGCGCTCGTACCGCTCGAGCGTCGTCACGAACTCGTCGATGTCGGCTTCGCTCGCGAACGACAACCGCGCGCGGCCGAAGGTGTTCGATTCATCCACGACTGACATGGTCTCCTCCGAACGCTCGCCGGACAGGCTCGCGCTCCTGGTCCGCCGCTCGCCTGAAAGGCTCGCGCTCCTGGTTCAGTTTCACCGCGACGACGTCGCCAACGACGATCGTCCCGGCGCCATCGCCATCGATCTCCACGGTGTCGGCGGCAAGCTCGCCGAGCGTGCCGCGCCACACCTGCTGCTGCGGCTTCGTCGCGTCGACGACGATCGCCGCCGGCGTCCCGAGCGACCAGCCGTTGTCGATCAGCCGGCAGGCAATCACCGCCGACCGCGCCAGCCCCATGAGGACGACGACGGTGATGCCGTTCGGCTGCAACGCGCCGATGGCCGCCGCGAACGCCGACTCCTCGTGTGCCGAAACGACGAGGAACGCTGATGCGATGCCGCGGTGCGTCACCGGGATGCCAGCCGCGCCCGGCGCCGCAATCGCGCTCGTCACGCCCGGCACCACGTCGTAGGCGACGCCGGCGCGCTGCAGCGCCAAGGCCTCCTCCCCGCCGCGCCCGAACACGAACGGATCACCGCCCTTCAGCCGCACCACCCGCTTGCCGCGGCGCGCGGCACGAATCATCAGCGCATGAATTGCCGGCTGCGTCATCGCGTGGCGGCCGGCGCGCTTGCCGACGAAGAATCGCTGCGCGCGACGCGCGTAGCGCAGGATGCGATCGCCGACCAGCGCGTCGTACAGCACCAGGTCGGCACAGCGCAGCCGCGCGATCGCCGTTCGCGTCAGGAGTCCGGGATCGCCGGGGCCGGCGCCGACGAGCGAGACGTGTCCACGGGTCATAACCAGGAATCCTCCGGAGCGTGCAGCCACGGCACCTTCGCTGCGCGTTCGTCGGCCGGGTGGTAAATGGCATTCAGCGCGGTGAGCAGCTGCGGCTTGCGCTGCTCCATCGGCACCGCGTCGCGCCGCCACACCACGCGCTGCGCACGCGCGCGGTCGATCCACGCCGGAAGATCGCGCGGCAGAAGCGCGTCGAGCGCTTCGCGCAGGAGCGAGGTGAGCGCTGGAGCGTGACCGCTGGTGGAAATGGCGATAGTGACGCCGTCGCGCCGGACCACGCCGCTCAGATACGCGGTCGCGTTGGCGGGATCGTCGACCGCGTTCACGAAGAGCCGTCGCTCTTCCGCTGCGGCCGCGACCGCCCGATTCACGTCCGGTGTCGCGGCCGCGACCACGAGCCACGCGCCATCGAGGTCGTCGGGCTCGAATCGGCGGGTGACGAATCGGACGC
>Ga0070686_100001899_pt1 | contig 11623 bp, 9 predicted proteins | sample KBSS23LmetaG_FD_65654 | JGI IMG/M metagenome (GOLD analysis project Ga0070686, IMG submission 65654) | Switchgrass rhizosphere microbial communities from Kellogg Biological Station, Michigan, USA - KBS S2-3L metaG | ecosystem: Host-associated > Plants > Roots > Rhizosphere ...
GCAGCGAACGGCCCGTCGTGTAGAGCAGCTTGAAAAATGGGAAGCCTTGCACATGATCCCAGTGCAGATGTGACACCAGGAGCGTCACCGGCCGCGGATGCTCGCCGAACTCCGCGTCTAACGCTTCTCCCAAAGCCCGGATCCCCGTCCCGCTATCCAAAATGATTATCTCTCCCCCCACCCGCACTTCAATGCAGGCCGTGTTGCCGCCGTAGCGAACCGTGTCGGGTCCCGGCACCGGCACCGAACCGCGCACGCCCCAAAACCGCACCCATTCGCCTTCCCCCGTGTCGACCCACGGCCTCGAGGAAGAAAGCGCCGCCGGCGCGTGCGACGTCCGGCTATTGAGCAAAGAGAGCAGGTGGCTTGGATCGATCGGTTTGGCCAGAAACTCGTCCGCGCCCGACTCGAGAGCCGCAATGCGGTTATCCTCAAATCCGCGCCCGGACATCGCCAGCAGCAAGGAATAACGCAAGGTCCGGTCGGCGCGAATCGTCGAGCAGACCGTAAAACCATTCGTTCCGGGCATCAGCAGATCGCACAGAATCGCGTGTGGGCGATGTCTGCGCGCTAACTCGATCCCTCGATCACCGTTCGCCGCCTCCAGCACCTCCCACTGGTTGCGCCGAAGCAGTTCTGCCAAAACCCGCCGGACGTCCGTGTCATCATCGATGACGACAATCGTCTTCATATTCGCTCTGCCCGGCGGAGGGTTTCTGCCCCGCCGACTCTCAACAGCTCTGGCATCGCGGCGGGACGGTCCGCAGATGGCATGGCCGGAGGCTACCGAGAAGCGCAAAAAGATAAATACTAAAATGTTAGGCACGCACAGTTTAGCGGCACGTCCAAAGCGCGGCCTTCCGGCTCTGCCCGAACTTGCCACGCCGGGCTCCGGACGTGCCGCTAAACTGCTACTTGCCATGTGTCCAACTCCCGCTTACAAGCAACGTCATTCAACCCGAAGCCGCGCCGCCGGCCTCGCAATCGAGAACTATTTACTAACTGGTAACGCTATGAACCAGCCGCTTCGCTCAAACCATATCCCGCTTTCAACCACCACCACCCCTCCCCGCCCGCCGAAACCCGCAGGGCGAACGTGGGTGCCCCTCGCGCTTCTCCCCCTCCTGGCTCTCCCCCACTTTCGCCCTGCGGCCTTCGCCGGCAATTGGCCCCAGTGGCGCGGCCCGTCCTTCAACGGCGCTGCGGAGGAGAAAAGCCTCCCCGCCAAATTCAGCAAAACCGAGAATGTTGCCTGGACTGCCCCCATGCCCGGGCCCAGCGGCGCCACCCCCGTCGTCTGGGGCGATTATGTCTTTATCTCGTCTTCCGACGACACGGCCAAAACGTGTGTCGCCATGGCCATCGACCGCAAATCCGGCAAGGAACTCTGGCGCGCCAAAGTGGTCGAGGGCGCCGGGCGAGATCGCATGAGCACGTTCTCCAACTCCTCGCCCGTCACCGACGGCAAGCACGTCTGGTTCTTCTACGGCAACGGCGAACTGATTTGCTTCGAGGTGAGCGGCAACGAGATTTGGCGCCGCAATATCGAAAAAGATTACGGTCAATTCGCCTTTCAATGGACCTTCAGCTCCACTCCCGTCCTCCTCGATGGCCGTCTTATCCTGCAAGTGCTCCAGCGCAATGTTCCCGTGCAGGGGCGCGGACGAAAGGACGGCGAATCTTTCCTCCTGGCGATGGAGCCGCTCACGGGCAAGGAACTCTGGAAAGTGCCCCGCCCGGCCGAAGCGCGCGAGGAATCGCTTGAATCTTTCACCACCCCCATGCCCTACCGCCACGGCTCTCGCGCAGAACTCATCGTCGCCGGTGGTGATTGTCTGACCGGCCATGACCCCGCCACGGGCAAGGAATTGTGGCGCTGGGGCACCTGGAACCCGACCCATATCACCCACTGGCGTCTCGTCCCCTCGCCCACAGCCGGCGGCGGAGTTGCGCTAGTGTGCGGACCCAAGGATGCGCCCATCTACGCGGTGAAACTTGGTCTCAACGGCAACCTCAGCTCCAGCGACCTGGCCTGGCAGAGCTTTGTCCAGAATACCGAGGAACAAGGTAAAACTGGCCGTTCCCTCGACGTGCGTGAGCTCTCCAGCGATGTGCCCTCGCCGCTCTTCTACCAAGGCCGGTTTTACGTGCTCAACGGCAACAAGAAAAAACTCCTTTGCCTCGAGCCCTCCGGAAAGATTTTGTGGTCCGGCGATTTGGCCGGCAAAGCCATCTTCCAAAGCTCCCCTACCGCTTCCGACGGGAAGATTTACGCCATGAACTTTGCCGGAGAAGTCTTCGTCGTGGAAGCGGGCGGCGACTCCTTCAAACTGCTCCACAGGGCCGAAATGGGCGATTCGGAAAACACGCTGCGCGCCTCCGTCGTGCCCAGTCACGAACAACTCTTCGTGCGCACCTCCAAGACCCTCTTCTGCATCGCCAACAAGTAGTGTAGCTGTAGGCGAGTTGAAAGTTGAAAGTTGAACGTTGAACGTTGAAAGTTTAAGGCACTCGACAGTCAAAGATAAGCGTAGGATTCCTCGTGCCCCAACCTTCAACGTTCAACCGGAAAAAGCGCTAGGGCCTCCGCCCCATCTCTGATCAGGCATACTCCCCACTGCACAACGGTACGAATGAAGGCAGTGTCCCCACGTTCGATTAACGGACAAAGCAGTTCAGTTGAACGTAAGGACACTTATGAAAAAACTACTGGCGATCGCCTTTCTCGGAACAGCGTTGGTGGGCTGCGATCGAGTGAGCGACAACAATGGGACCGACCGCGGCAATACTGGCACCGACCGCGATAACCGCGACTCACAACCGAGCCCGCAAAACCAAACCAACAACTCTGTGCCGACAACTCCAAACCCAGGTGCGCCCGGCACGGCGCCGCGCTAACCAGAGCATCCGGCCGATTCAGTTGCATTCGCTTCGGTTTGCACCTGCTCGGCCCCAACTGAGCCAGCGGCCCGACGACTCCTCCACGTCGTGCCGGCTGGCTCAACTTCGCCAGAGCGCTCGGCCAGCCAGGCCGAGCAAAATCCCGCGTCCATGGCGACTGCCTTGCTTCGCCCCGGGCCGCCTCCCCTCCGTAGTGGCCTTGACGTGATCATCGTTGGCGGCGGCTTGGCCGGGCTTTCGGCAGCCATTTATCTCGGCCGAGCCCAACGCCATGTGCTGGTCATCGATGCGGGCAAATCGATGGCCAAATGGGAACCCCGCGTCGAAAACTATCTCGGGTTCCGCACCATCGCCGGCCGGGAATTGCTCCGCCGCGGTCGTCTCCAAGCCAAGCGCTCTGCGGTCCGCTTTGCCCGGGACGAAATCCGGCAAGTGCAACGCCGCGGCGAATGGTTTCGGCTCCGCGGGTCCCACGAATGTTACCAGTCCAAATTCCTTTTGCGGACCACCGGCATCCTTCATCTGCCGCCGAAAATCAACGGCGTGCGGGCCTGCTTGGGGCACAGCATGTTTTTCTGCAAAGATTGCGACGGCAACCCATCACGCGCGCGCTCCATCGCGGCTGTCACTTGCAGGCACTCAAGTTTGCCGACGGCCAAACCCTCCCCCTCGATGCGCTCTTCACCACTCGAGGCGACGTCTTCTACAACCACCTGGCCAAAATGCTTGGGGCAAAAATCGTCGACGGTGCCATCGTCGTCACGCCCACAATGCAAACCACCGTCACCAACCTCTACGCCGCAGGGTGCGTCACCCCGGCCAATTGCCAGATGATTACCGCCGCCGGTCAAGGCGCCGCCGCCGCCCAAGCCATCAATCGGCGGTTATTTGAGGAGAGTCTCACCGCGCAGGTCGGACCCAAACGCTGTAGCGGCACGCACCGCTCCATCCACCGTCACCGCCAACTACACGCCAAAAAGGTGGGAGCAAAGCCCCGGGGGTGACACGGGAATTGGGGACACAGGAATTTCGGGCGCTCATTCCTTTGTCCCAAATCGTGTGACACCCGACACCCGACCCCCTGCTCTCGACACTCGACTTCTCCCAGCTAACCGCGTATTGACGCTTTGCACCCGCGACCTTGAACGCATTCACATGAAAACAACCCCATTCTTCCGCCGCATCGCTGGACTTACTCGCCGCTCCTTTCTCAACCTCGCGGCCGTGTCTGTTGCTACCTCCGCCGCCACTCGTCTCCTCGGACAAACGTCGGAACGCAAGTCGCCTCCCACAGACGGAAAGCTGCGCATCATCGTCTTTGGGGCCCATCCAGACGACTGCGAGTACAGCGCCGGCGGCACGGCAGCCAAATGGGCCGCCCTGGGGCATCACGTGAAGTTCGTTTCGTGTACTAATGGCGACATTGGCCACTGGGGCATGGCGGGCGGGCGGCTCGCTCAGCGTCGTGCCGCAGAAGTCAGAAAGTGTGCGGCGATATTGGGTAATCAGGTGGAGGTGCTCGATATTCACGACGGAGAACTGATGGTCACCATGGAAAACCGCCGAACCATTTGCCGTCTCATCCGAGAGTGGCAAGCCGACATCGTCATCAGTCACCGGCCCAACGACTATCACCCCGACCACAGATACACGGGCATCCTCGTTATGGACGCTGCTTATATGGTCACGGTGCCACATTTTTGTCCGGACGTTCCACATCTCACCAAGAACCCGGTCTTCCTCTTCAGCAATGATGAATTCAATCGACCGAATCCATTCACGCCCGACGTCGTCGTCGACATCGACGACGTCATCGAAAAGAAACTCGCCGCCATCGAAGCACTCGAGTCGCAGTTCTACGAAGGCGGCTGCAACGGAGGCCCCCATCTGGTCCCCGATCCGAAGGACGCCGTCGCCGTCGCCAAACGGAGGAAAGCAGTCCGCGAAGAGTTTCTCAAGACGCCCTACTACAGCCCCGCGGAAACGGCCGGGCGTTTCCGCGGCCTCCTGGCACAGCACTACGGAAAGGCCCGCGCCAACAAAATCCAGTTCGCCGAGGCCTTCGAGATCTGTGAATACGGGCGCAAGCCGGACCAGGACGAACTAAAACGGCTCTTTCCGTTCTTCGAGGCGTAAAGGCCCACAACGGCAGTTGGCACGTCCGGCGATTGATTCCTCAGCGAACCCAGCGAAGCTGTCCAGAAGAGTGAGAGTGAGAATGTCGCCCCGCGGTACCCGACAATCGCGACCCGGCCCCGCCCCTCGACACCCGACCCCCGCCCATACTCCATTAGGCGTATTGTCCGCCAGTTCCTCGATGCCTTATTAAGGTGGCATGCACGCAATGCATCCACGCCTTAACCACTCAATCCTGATGAAATCATTTAGTGCCCTCCGCGCCGCCGCCCTCCTCGCCGCCGCCCTCCTCGGGGGCGCGGCCCCTTACTCGAACGCTTTCGCCGCCGAATTGGCCGCGGCGCGCCCCCGATGCACCGCCGAACAAGGTCAAACCTACATCGACCAGGGTCGATACGACCAGGCCGTCCGCGAATTCACCTGTCTCATCGAAAGCGACCCCACCGGCATTGAAGGCTACCGCGGTCGAATCGAGGCGGAAGTGTTGCTAGGGCGCTATTCGGATGCTTTGGCCGATCACGCGCGCATGACAGCGAAGGTGCTCCCCGTGCATCCCGATGCCGCCGCGGTCATCCTGGACGGTTATGCGGCGCGGCTCGCCTCCGCCCCCGATTCGCTCCCAGCTCTCATGGGAGCGGGTTTCACCCAGTGGGCGGAGTACGACTATCCTAAAACCATCCAGGTCATCAACCACCTGCTCGAGGTCCAACCGAATAGCGTCTTCGGAAACCTGTTCCGGGGCTCGTCCCGACTTCTCAAGGGCCTCAACCGGGACAAAGGCGTGGCAGACATCGAACGGGCGCTCGCCCTCGCACCAAAAAGTGCCGACGTCCGCTTCATTATCTCGGACGCCTACACCTACGGCCTGCCCGACCCGGTGCGAGCCTTCGCCGAAGCCAGCCTGGCGTTGAATTGGGGGCTCGATACCCCGCGCGTCCACGCCATTCTCGCCACCTCGTACTTCGCCTTCGGGGATGAGCAAGCGGCCGCTACCCATCTGCTGAGACACTTCGAGTTGGTCACAACCGAGCTGGTGCCCGCTCCGCCGCTGCCACCCGACGCCTCGCTGACGCTGCCCCTGGTCCCGGGACGCGCCTACGAAATTCCCGTCTCTGTCGTAGCCGGCGAGACCCTCTCCATCGCCACCAGCAGCCGGGACTACTGGGATACCACCGCCGTGCTGCTGGCGCCGGACGGAACGCCTGTCACGGGCAGCGATGATAAAAACGCTTACTTCGCTGCTTTCGACTGGGTGGCGCCGGCTACCGGCACTTATCGGCTTCGGGTCACCTTCTTCGAGAGCGTCAATTACGGCGACCTCCTCGTGACGCGCGACTGAGCCCGCCGACGTAGCGGCGGTCGGCAGACCGCCGCACTCTTCCCAACTTTCGGCGTAGCTCTCCAATTGCACCCTTTCGTTTGCGGCGGAATCAGTCTGACAGCGGGGGCAAACGAATGGTGGCAGGCGAACGGCACTTCAAATTACACACTCGAGTCACGTCCACGAATCGCCCCGCTACTTATCGCGATTACCGACGCTACGCCGAAACAAGATTTCCCGGCTTCTGTGGTTCCCCTTTCGCCAGCAATTCATCCCGAGTGAACAAAGACAAGACAGTATGCCCTTTCTCCTCGATCGCCTTCCTCCCGCCTTCCTGCCGGTCCACCAGCACGACCACGAAGGCCACCTTCCCACCCTCTTTCGTGACAGCATCGATGGCCTTCAGCGTCGACTCCCCTTTCGTCACCACATCATCGATCACCACCACCATGTCGCCCTGACGAAAATTCCCTTCGATCAATTTGGTTTGCCCATAGCTTTTGGGCGTTTTGCGGACGGTGAACGGCTGCAAAGGTGGGGCCTCCTCTTTCCAAAATGAAAACATCCCGACGGCGATCGAGATTGGGTCAGCGCCCAGCGTCAAGCCGCCGACGGCATTGATTTTAACCCCCAGCTTGGCCTCTTGCTCCCGGATCAGTTGATGCATGAGCTGACCGACGAGCCAGAGCCCCTTCGGGTCCAAAGTCGTCGTTCTGCAGTCGATGTAGTAATGGCTCCGCGCACCAGAGGAGAGCTTGAAGTCACCATGAAACACTGACTTCGCCCGGAGCAATGCCAACAATTCCGCCTTCGCATTCGGATGAATCAACATGAGACCGGTCATTTCTCACAAGCCAGCCCCGAAAACAAGTCTTATGCTGAGTCTCAACAACTCTCAGCACAGACGCTAACAATCCCGTCCGCCCTGAATCCCCGTGGAACCATCAGGAGCTATGAACCTTATTAACACCTACGTGTCGATGCTCGTCAGGTGGCTCCCAGGGATGCAAATGCAGTGCAACTCCTGGGTCCCCGTCACCAAATCGACCCCAGCTCCCAAACCCGCGCGCTTTCCAACCTCGCCCCACTACCGCTTTTGCTGAATGCCAAAATCCCCTGTTGCTCCGCCTTCAGCAACACGCCCATCGGCATGTAAACCCGCCCGTCGCCGCCGAAGATTTCTATCGACCCGCGGTCGACCAGCACACGCAACGTTAGCCGTCCCCGCTTATCCAAAGGCATCTTGGCTTTTTTGCCCAGACAGGAAAGCTCCTGCTTGGCCACGTCATAATTCACCATCACACCCCGCACCTCCAGCCCCACCACTCCCGCGTCTGCCGGCGTGAGCTCCACTTGCGCCTCGAACAATTCCCCGCGCCAGTCCGCCAGCGGATGGGCGCTCGTCAACGAAACATTCCTCACCCGCTGCGAACGTCGTCGCAGCGATTCAATCTCCCGCACGGGATTGGCAAACAACCGCGGACCCTGCTCTGTGGTGCGCAACGTCAGGTCCACCGGAAAATCCATCATCTGGTTAAATGGCATCCCGGGGAAATTAACCTGACCCCACGCCACCAGAACGCGCCGGCCCTTGGCTGGAAGTTGATTGTAGGTCTGCGAAGCATAGAAACAGTTGCCGTAATTCAACGAGTGCGGCCCGGACTCCGCCTGGAATGTTTTGCCATCGAATCGACCCACCAGATAGCGGCCGTTGCCGCCGTAAAAGACCCAGCGCGTGTCCCGGCGTTTGCCATCCAGGGCAATCTCGAAAAACTCCGGACACTCGCTCGTGCCCGGGATGCTCACGTCACTCAGCCGCTGCCATTGCTTCAAATCTTTCGAGGCAAACAGCGCGAAATCGCTCTTGTCCAGATAGAGCGCCATGACCCATTTCCGCTCCGGCTCATACCAGAACACCTTCGGGTCGCGGTTGCCCCCGGCAATGGGCGGCAGCACGGGATTGTTGGATGCCAATTGCCAATTGCGGCCGCGGTCCACGCTGTAAGCGATGCATTGAGTGAACGGTTGTTTGTCCGACTGCCGGCTGGTGCCGCCGGCCGCGGTGTAAATACAGACCAATGGCGCCTCGGAGCCGCGCGCCCAACCGGTGGTGTTCTCCACGTCCACCACGGCCGAGCCTGAAAACATCGTCCCGCGTTCATCCGGATAGAGCGCCTCGCCCAACTCGCGCCAATGCACCAGGTCTGGCGATACCGCATGACCCCAATGCATGTTTCCCCAGTTCCAACCATACGGATTGTGTTGAAAGAACAAATGATACTCCCCCCGGTGATACACCAACCCATTCGGGTCATTGTTCCAACCTCGCTGGGCGGTGAAATGAAATTGTGGACGCAGCGTCTCGCGATAAAGCGATTCCGCGCCTTTCATCGTCGCCCCCGGCTCGATGCTGGCCAATGCCGCGGAATCTTCCCGCAGCCGATCGACTCGCACCGTTCCAGTTCGATTGTGAAACGGCGCTAGATCCAGAACCGCCCACCAATCCGGCTTCGCGTCGGCCAGCTCAATCTCAAACTCGCGCACGACTTTGTCGTCCACGAGCAGGCTGACCCATTTCTTGGGCGCGCCCGTCTTCACCGGCAAATTGAGATAACGCTGATTCAGGGCAATCGACCGGGTGACATTGGTCAGCATCCCCGGCAGGCGCTGATCAGTCTGCAGAATGTGGTCGATATTGATATGCCCCCATCCGCCCACCGCTTCATCGATGATCTCCAGCGACACCGTGCGCCCGCCGAACTCGCTCACCTCCCACTGTTCCCAATCAAGATGCTCACTCCCGCCTGGACGTTCGTTGGGCCCGGTGGCCGTGCGGACCGCTTTCCCGTCCATCATCAGATTCATGCACGTTTTCCCGGCCTGCTTGCCGCCTCCGACCAGAAACCGCAGATACCGTCTTTCGCACGTGAACGCGGCCGAAGTCAGGCGTCCGGTGCTCGCGTCGCCGCCATGGAACGAATTGACGAGCCCCTTTCCCAAAAAGCCGTCGACCGCCATTTGTCCTGGGAGTGTGCCGTGGGCGGGCCCGGAGCCGAACGCATTCCCGGTCGCGGTCCAAGTGCCATAATCGCGCCCCTCGAAATCCGCCACGACGATTTCAGGACGTTCTTCGGCGCCCACGACGGCTTGAACCAGGCAAATCCAAATCGAACCCGCACTGGCAAAGCGGCCGACGACGCGCCCAACAAAGAGCAGTGAATCTGTGAACACGACAGCAGCATTATTTCAACCCACCCACGCTGTCGAGCCTCTCGCGCAGGAATTCGCCGTTGCGGCGCGCGGGCTTCAGCCCGCTTCACCGCCCGGACGTGCCGCTAGTCCGCGACGCCAGCGAATCCAGCCGGGTTGTACGAAAAGCGAAGAACCCGACCGGGCACGCTGAGGCTCTCGATTCGGTGCTGCGGATCGCGACGCAACTGGCATTCGATTCGGGCAAAGCGACGTCCGGTCGGCTGCAGCGTGAGCAGGAACGTCTTGTCCGTCTCGTGAAAACCAGGGTCAAGAGAATGGACATCAACGAACCACAGGAAATGATTTAACGGCGCCAAGACACCATTCGTTCCTTTCGCGCTCTGGACACACCACAAGAGCACGGCCATCGGATCCACCGCCATAACGTTGGCCGCCGTGGCGGCCATTTCCTGGGGCGCTTGGCTAAACCACTCATAGGCTGGTTTGCCCGACCCCTCGAAATTCTGCAGCGCGCTGTCTATGGCACGGATATTGGACCGCTCCTGCACCCCGAGCTTAATGATGGCCTGCAACCGCTGCTTGTAGTCAGGCCGCTTGCGGGCAATCGTTGCATCCACAAAATGCGTCAGCTCGTGCGCCACCGTAATCATCCCTTCATGCCGCTGAACTTCTGTTCCCGGCCCGTGGCCCGACAATTCCCTCCTGAACCTTGCTCGGGAGACGCCATCAGCCATTCGCGTCGTGGCCGGACCGAATACATTCAGGGTTTGACCGTGTAGATAGCCCAGCGAGCCGTGCGAACTGGCGTCGCCCGGAAAGTATTTCCCTGCAAAATCCTCCATCTCATAGATGTAAAAGTAGCCGTGACAGGTGACGCTCGTTAAGGCTTTGGGACCATCCCCACCGAGCAGATGCTTCGGCACGAGGTCCAACAGATGGCTGACTTCCGCAATGTATTCGTCGGTGAAATAGCTGAAATCGAAGATGCCGCCGGAATGGCGGCCTCGCGTTGACTTCCAACCCTTCACCACCAGCGGGGTCCGGTGCGCAGCCGGCTCCACGTCGGCGCGCACCCCGAAGCCTGCCAACAGTAAGCCGTGACGATTCAGAAGCGCGGCCCCGTTCCGCCCGTTGGCGCTCGCAGGAAAAAGCGTTCGGGCCATCGCCTGCCGCTCGATTGCCACATTGGTCCGTGGCTGAACCGCCAGAGTCGCCAGCAGCAGCGTCCGGCTCATCTGTTGAACAAATATATTGTTCGGAACCTTTTCTGTCGCTCCATCCGATTCGGCATCCCGATAGTAATGCTGATACTGAAGGAACGGGTAATCCTCGAAGAGTTTGAGCAATTCGGAGAAAACCGCGGAGCGAAGGGCTGGGGTGACGTCGGTGCGCTGGCTGAATCGTTCCAGTGCCTTGCCAGCTTCATAAAAGGCTCCGAACCCAGTCGCATGGTCTACCGGCCAGGCGCCCGCTGGCAACTCTAACTGCGCCGGCTCCAGGCTGCCGTACGACACCACCGAACCAGGCTTTTCAAAATCATAGAACCCTCCGAACTGCCCGTGCCGAACATAACTTTCGAGACAAACTCGAATTTGCGCCGTCTGGACTCGGCCATCCAACTCCTGCGTTGGCTGAGCCGACCCTTGGATTCCAGAGTGAAGTCCGAGAATCACGCCAATCCCCCCAATCATGGTCTGAAGGCTTCTGCCTGGCCGGGCGCGGTTGGCTCCCTTCGACCGCGGCCCAAGCCAGTCTGTGCTCCCGACGGTCCGGCGGGAAGCGTCGGTTGGCGGCGCGTACCTTCTCTTCTGCCCAAAACTCATCCTTCCAAACCCTGCTAGATTTCAAACGTGCGAAGACTGTGGTGACGGTCGACATCCTACTTCATGGCGTCATTCCGGCAACGACAAACCGCGACGAGTGACTAACCCACTCCAGGCGCTGGCGACGGCAGGTGGATTCTTAGTTTCCCCAATCCCCGTTCCGTCCTGAATCCACGTGGAGCTTCCCGCTTACCGGTTGGCTTGCCGGAATTGAATATTGAAGACGAGG
>Ga0070686_100001903_pt1 | contig 11615 bp, 4 predicted proteins | sample KBSS23LmetaG_FD_65654 | JGI IMG/M metagenome (GOLD analysis project Ga0070686, IMG submission 65654) | Switchgrass rhizosphere microbial communities from Kellogg Biological Station, Michigan, USA - KBS S2-3L metaG | ecosystem: Host-associated > Plants > Roots > Rhizosphere ...
CAATTCCAGGAAACCCTCGACGCCTTCCTCAACCTTTCCAGCCGCGGGTCGCTCGCGGACACCAATGCCTGGATCGATTGGACCCCCGCCCACAGCCAATTCCTCGACACCAACCGCATCTACTTCGCGCCGCCCAACTCCCCCCAATCCATCCCCTTCCAACCCTACGCCCTCAAACTCTCCCTTCCCCCCGGCACCGAAGTGATCTTCCACGGCGATTTGCATGGCGACGTTCATTCGCTCATCCAAAGCCTCGCCTGGCTCAACACCAACCGCTTCCTCGACGGCTTTCAACTCACCCGCTCCAACCTCTACATGCTCTTCCTCGGCGACTACACCGATCGCGGCATGCACGGCATCGAAGTCCTCTACACCCTTTACCGCCTTAAACTCGCCAACCCCGACCACGTCTTCCTCGGCCGCGGCAACCATGAAGACGTCCGCCTCGCCCCCAACTACGGCTTCCTCGCCGAAGGCCGCGGCAAATACCCGCGCACGTTCGACGCCGTCAAAGTCATGCGCGCCTACGACTTCATGCCCGTCGTCACCTACGTCGGCATCGGCACGAACTACATCCAATGCAACCACGGCGGCATGGAACCCGGCTACCATCCCGGCGCCTTGATCGATGCCCCGGGGAACGCCCGCTTCCAAATGCTCGGCCCCTTGAACCGCGCCCAATTCCTTCGCCAAAATCCCGCGTGGCTCGCCGGCCTCGCCATCACCGAAAAAGCCGCCGTCCACGACAGTCTCATCGATTACCGACCCGAAGGCCCCGGCATCCCCATGACCCTCGGCTTCATGTGGAGCGACTTTTCCCTCCTCAAAGGCGAACCCCAACTCAGCTTCGACTCCAACCGCCTCGGCATTGTCTATGGCGAACTCGCCACCCAACGCCTCCTCCAAATCGCCAGCAGCGCACACAGCCAACTTCGCGCCGTCTTCCGCGCCCACCAACACTCCACCACCCTCAACCCCATGATGCGCCGCCTCAAAGTCTCCCACGGCATCTTCCGCCACTGGCAGGATCAGGATGGCGTCGCCCTGGCCGATGCCGACGAACCCAAACTCCAAACCCTCCTCGAAACCGCCGCCGAACGCCCCATCCCCACCGGCTCAGTCTGGACCTTCAACGTCTCCCCCGACTCCTACTACGGCGAAGGCTGCCATTACAACTTCGACACCATGGGAATCTTGAAGCTCTCCGAACGCTTCGAAGATTGGCGCCTTCGCGTCATCAACGTCCCCATCGCTCTGCCGTGACATTTGCCCAAATGCGAAATGCGAGTACTCGACACCGCATTTCCTTTTTCGTTGGGACATTTGGTCGCCTGGACCCGGCAGCAAGACGGTCCTGCTTAAGTGGGAAATGTGGGACGAAGTGGGATATGAAGGACTTACGCAGGAATTATCCGGGATGGCCGGGAAATCCGGGACGGTTCCGGGAAATGCAGAGTGCAGAATGCAGAGTGCAAAATGAAGCCTTGGCGAAACAACTCGTGCCCAAAAATCGCGAGTTCGTATTCCCGTAACCTTTCGGCGGGTTCCTTAACAGAAGTTTCATGAACTGGGTTCTCCGCAAGGCATGAAAATCCGTTCGCGCCACGCTGGAGGCCCTCGCCGGGCAGGCTGGCGGTCCCGGGAGGGGCATTTTTAGGGTAGCCAACGAGGAACGAAGGTTGGAGTGAAGCGGAATTTCCGTGAAAAAAATAAATCCGTTAACTCCGTTAAACTCCGTTAAGAAGCGGAAATCGGCTTAACCGCCGAGGCCAGCCCGGCACAGGGTTCTGTCCGGTGAGATTCCTCAACAGAAGCCAACGAAGGGAACGAAGGTTGGAACGAAGTGGAATTTTTACCACGGATCGCTCAGTTTTCGCGGATGGGCGCGGGGGGGGGCAGATCACATACCTCCTCCCGTCGGTATCTACGAGGCTTGAGTTTCGGATGTCAAAGAGCGGCGCGGGCGGGATCAGTACAGATCACGCCTGTAGTTCTTTTTCTGCGGGGAAGTTCGTCGCGTTTTTTGGACGCGCCGGGCTTTCGCGCAGGCTGATTGGGAGAGTAGCGAGTGAATGACAAATGTCAAAATCCAAATGCCAAGGAATGACAAATTTACGGAATGATTTTAACCGCAGATGACGCCGAGTGACGCAGATTTTTTAACCACATCACCGCCAAGGCGGGACAGGGAGTTAGGGAGGACACAGAGGCTGAGGTTTCGAGGGGGCGGGGTCCGGAGGGATTTTTTGAACAGAAGGTCGCGAAGGAAACGAAGGTCGGAACGAAGGGGGATTCGTTTATCGCGAGTTTTTTTGGATCGAAAGATGCGGTCTGCCGGTCGGGAATGGTTAACCACGGAGGCACGGAGGACACGGAGGCTAAGGTTTTGAGGGGGCGGGGTCCTGAAGGATTTTGAACAGAAGGTCGCGAAGGAAACGAAGATCGGAATGAAGGGTTTTTCAATCGCAGAGTTCGCCGATTTCGCAGATGGGACGGGACGGGGTCTAAACGGGTGGGATTCATGGTCACGGCGAGGAAGCCCAGAGAAAACGGGGCGCTCAAAGATCGGACGGACGGCGATGAATTGATAAATGCGACGATGCGGTCCCAATTTTCATCCACTATTTCTTCGCCTTCTCGGAACTTGGTTCCGTAAACGAGTTTTTGAAAGGAGCATTTGTATTGCTTCCATTTGCGATCTCCGATTCCACTCCGCCCGACACAACGGCGCATTTGCGATTGAATCCGGGGTAAAAGCCTTTCCGGACTCCAAAAATCGCATTAACGAACGGACGTTGTGGACTTGAGAAATAAGCCTTCGACGATCAATTCGCAACCAATAGGTTAGCTCCTCAAGTGAAGAAGCCAAAAGAGGAGTTGCAAAGGCTCGAACAGTTTTCGTTCTGACGGCTCTCAGTTGCTTGCGATATTTTTGCTGTTGCAACTCTTTGCCCACGGCGATAACGATGTTTATAATAAATGCGGTTATCGCGCATACAGTTACGTACTTCCCAGCAGGTAGGTTCTCATTAAGGCGATAAAGCAAAAAAACGTGCAAACTTAACGCCGGAAGGACGATGACTGAAATCGTAAACGTGGTGGCCCGGCAATACCCAGAAATAGTTGATTTCTCGGGCAGGCGGATATGACACATGAGGGCTGACCACCGTAACTCCGCGCCAACACTTCTGAACATGTATAAAACCGCAAGGTAGCAAAGAGCAGTAGCCAGCGCGAGAAACGCGACTGTTATTGACAAACATACAATTCTTCCCTGCGCCCACCCCTGTTCCGCCATTTTGAGAAATATTGCAAAAACGAAGGCCGATAAAAATAGGCTCGTTCCTGGAATCTTGCCGCTTGCAAGTGGAGTTGCCTCTTGCATTCGGGCAATCGAACGCACGCGGTTAATTGGCGCATAAATGAGAGCTTTGAGCCATCGGCGAATTTCGACACAACGGTCATAAACACACTGCGCCCCAATTCCGCGAGGCATTTTTGCAGCTAATGCGGCGAGCCGCTTAACATCCGCGTCGGATTCGGAATTCAAAACCCGATCCGCGAGCCTCGTGCGAAGCCAACGATTGATATCCGGGCTGCTTGTGTCAAGGAACTGCGCGGCCAAAAATGCAGCATCCCTCATGTCGTTCGGCCCCTTGCCTATTGCCCAGCGAACCTTTGCAAGTAAGTCGCCCGGTCGGTGAAGGCAAGCTACCTCCAAGACTCGGGTACCGTCATACATATCCCCGTCTCGCCATCTTGAGTCCAGGACTCCAGAAGCCGCGCGTTGTAAGTCCTCTGAAACCAATTGAGGACGAGATGCGAGCCCCTCCTGAAGGAGCAAAAGTACGTGGGAAGTTGAATTGTTTGTCCAATCATAATAATAAAGATGCCCCCCATATTCTTTTGAAATAAGAGCCCTCCCTTCTTGGGGATTAGCGCCTGACAAAAGGCTAATTGCTTCTTTCAATAACGGACGAAGCTCCTCCTCGGCTTGAGTTTGAAGAAAAGTCACTGTGTACTCCCGCCATCGAACATCTAACAGAAGGTGGGCCCAATTTTGGGTTGCTGCATTGTCTGCCAAATACTGAACGTACAAAGACTCCTGGAACCGCCTATGGCTGAATGTAAATCGGCGCTCGCCCTCCGCGGCGTAGGGCACATCGCACCGTCCGATCTTGACATAAACCAAACTTGAGAGAAGCTCATCAAGCTGCTGCGGCACATTACCACGTCTTTGGTATGCGTCGCGAATCTCATCTCGAGTTGGGGCAAGGCTGAGCGAAGGATCCTCTGCAAACAACACTGCGAGATTCTCTGCTCCTCCAATCAAATCAGAAGGCGACAGTCTAAAGTGACGTGCAACGTATTCAGCATCGCGTCTTGCGAGCTTCTTTAAATGGCCCAAAAGTAAGGCGTGGTCGTGCAAAGGAATATGCTTCTCGTCTTTGACGTAACGGCAGAGAAGGGAAAGAAAAAGCGGGTTTGAAGCAAGCCTGCTCGACCTGACGAGTAAATGTGCATCGATAAGTTCTTGAAGTTCCGGTGAGAGGAATGCATTACGTACCAGCTCACGCTGCTTTTTCAAAGTCAGTGAAGCTAGTTTTAGTTTGTGCCAAGTTAAGCCTTTCGGGCCCTTAAATTCTCGGGAGGCGAGCACTCCTCTGCAGTTACTCATGCCTTGAAGAAACTGTCGAATTGCAGTGGCGTGAGATTCTATGGTCTGGGAGCCAGAAGGTGCATGAAGAACTGCAGGTATCTCGTCGAATGAATCGAAAAGAAAGACCCAGATCCCTTTTGATCGAAATTCCTGCCAATGCTGGCGAACATAGTCTGCAGTATCGGAATCCCCCCTTCGGATGTTGTCTAAAACGAATTCCCTGATAAAATTTGCAGTCGGACCTCCCGGAGGAGCCGGTGGAAGCTCTTTTAAGTTGATATACAGCGGTATCGGTTCGGAGAAATCTCGAGACTTTGCAGCCCTTTCCGAAAGAGCAACCGCCAAATGCCTAAGTGCGATACTCTTCCCACTACCTGGCGACCCTACAACCATGAGGAATTGCTCCGCGCTTCCCTCAATAGCCTTCATCAAGGAGGGGAGGCGAACGAGTCCGGTTGTGATTCGATTTAACAGTTTATCAATTGAGTTGGCGTAGTAGCGGCCTTCAAATTCGACCTCTGCTTCCAAATCCGTAAACCATTGGTCATTCCAGTTTTCCGCTTTTGCAATTGTTCCGAGGTCGCTGACGAGTACTTTGCAGAATTGATGCTTGTTTCGAAGTGCAGCCTTTTGCTCTGGGGTTTTAGAAAGAGGGAATCCCAGTTTTTGCCAGCTTTCAGCAACCTTTGCGATGCTAGATAGGCATTTTTCAAAAGCCCAAAAAAGGATAGCGAAAGAGACTGCCGCAAAGAGTATGCACGCAGCAATACCATCCAAAGTTCCCCAATTACGTGAGCGCAACGCCCAGTTGAAAAACTGGGAGAGTACATCTTGCGATGGTATCTCAAACCATTTCATGCTTTAGCATCCTTGATTTTACGTCTAAGACGTGCTATCACAAGGAAATTAATTTCTCGAACTCGCGCAGAGTCAAGTAACAGTGGGGCGGGTGCGTGCGAGATCGTATCGCCTCTTCTCACACTTCGATTTCCAGGCGAGCGTTGTCGAAAGCAGGTCCGTCGAAAGGGGTCGAGAAATTGGGACCGTATCGTCGCATTTCGCATTGGCGTTGGGATCGCCGAACGAACGGCGATTGGGGAACAACCGATCACGTTACGCTGAAGCAACCAGTCGCGACGATCGTGAGCGGTTGGGGAATGGAATCGTGGATGCGGCTCACCATTTTTTGTAGGCAAGGAATTTTCCGTTCAGGATCACTTTCACGCGGTCGCCTTTGGGATCGGGAACTTTCTCGATGTCCATCGTGAAGTCGATGGCGCTCATGATGCCGGCTCCGAACTTTTCCTCGATCAGCTCCTTCATCGTTCGTCCATAAACGTAGATGATTTCCTGAAAGCGATATTGGAGCGGTTCCTTTGGGATGGAGGGGGCGGCCTCGCCTTTGTTGGCGAATTCGCAGAGGGCATCTGCCACGGTCGTGGCGAGTTTGAGGAATTTGGTCAGTTTGCGGGCGGCCGCGGGTTCAAGGGCATTTTCGCCGAGGCAGGCGGAGGTGACGAAGACTTCGGAAAGCCCGGCGGCGGCGGCAATTTGGGCCCAGGTGGCTTTTCGCTTCTTCTTCGCGGTGAGGATCGCGTTGGTCATTTGGAGTTTGGTCATAGTTTTTCCTTCGGCGCGGGCGGCTCGCTGTAACGCGCGAGCAACCCGGGCGCCAGCAGGGAATTTGCCGCGATTTGGCCGCGGTTTGGCCGCGATTGGATCGCTGGAAAGAGCCTTAGGTGGCGCAATTTGCCCAGCAAGCTCAGATTTGGATCGTGGGAAAGTTTGAAGTGAACGCGGAAGGGGAAGTTGGGACAGAAAGATGAGCGCAGAAAAATTTCGAAGCTCGGTGGCGCTGGAAGTGATGCCGTTCAGGAAGAAATGGCACCGAGGGCTTTCGGTAAAATCGAAATGATAGTCTCCGATTGGGTGGTAAAGAAGACCGATCGCAAACGACTGAGAACGGTTCGTCGGCAATCGCTCCGATTTGCAGTGAAGCCCGGCGGAAGTTTCCGTATCGTTGCGCCAGTCCACATGAATAAACCATCTGCGGAAAAGCAACGAATGGCGAACGCAACCGATTGGCGCCGCTGGGGTCCGTATTTGTCCGAGCGCCAGTGGGGGACGGTGCGGGAGGATTACAGTCCGCAGGGGACGGCCTGGGAATATTTTCCGCATGACCATGCGCGGAGCCGGGCTTATCGGTGGGGCGAAGATGGTTTGGCCGGCGTGAGCGACGATCAGCAACGGCTTTGTCTTTCGCTCGCGTTGTGGAATGGAAACGATCCGATTCTCAAGGAGCGCCTTTTCGGTTTGACGAACAGCGAGGGCAATCACGGCGAGGATGTGAAGGAGCTCTATTACTATCTGGATGCGACTCCGACGCATTCGTATTTGAAGATGCTCTACAAATATCCGCAGCGGGAATTTCCGTATGCGCGGCTCGTTGAGGAGAGTCGTCGCCGTTCGAAAGAGCAGCCCGAATTCGAATTGCTCGATTCGGGAATTTTCGAGGATGACCGTTATTTCGACGTGTTCGTCGAGTATGCCAAGGGCGATGCGGAAGATATTTTAATGCAGGTGACGGTCCATAATCGCGGTCCCGATGCCGCGACGCTTCATCTGCTCCCGCAACTTTGGTTTCGCAACACCTGGTCGTGGAATCTAAATCCCTCGAAGCCCACGCTCGCGCGGCACGGCGATGGAAATATCGTTGCGACGGACTCTTCGCTGGGCGAGCGGCATTTGTATTGCGATGGAAATCCAACGCTCCTCTTTACCGAAAACGAAACGAACGTTTGCCGCCATTTCGGCGCGCCGGAGACTTCGACTTCCTTTTTCAAAGACGCCTTTCACGAATATGTGGTGAACAAAAAAGCGGCTGCCGTGAACCCGCATCGGTCCGGCACCAAAGCGGCCGCGCACTACGAGAGTCTTGTGCCCGCGGGCGGTTCGGTGACGATTCGTCTGCGGTTGATCGATCGCGCGTTGCCGAAGCCGTTCAAAGATTTCGAGGCGACGCTGAAATTGCGTCGCGCGGAAGCGGATGAGTTTTACGCCGAGTTGCAAAAGGACTTCGCGGACGACGACGCGCGCCACGTGCAACGCCAGGCTTTTGCCGGGATGATTTGGAGCAAGCAATTTTATTGTTACGACGTGTCCGAGTGGCTTCGTGGGGACCCGGGCCAACCGCCGCCTCCCGAGAGTCGCAAGCACGGACGCAACCGCGAATGGCGGCATCTGAACAATGCCGACATTATTTCGATGCCCGATAAATGGGAGTATCCGTGGTATGCCGCGTGGGACCTCGCCTTCCATTGCATCCCGCTGGCGATGATCGATCCGGAGTTTGCGAAGAGCCAATTAATTCTCCTCACCCGCGAACGTTTCATGCATCCGAACGGCCAGTTGCCCGCCTACGAATGGGCCTTCGACGATGTGAACCCGCCCGTGCACGCGTGGGCGACCTGGCGCGTTTTTCAGATCGACCGCAAACAACATCGGGCCGTCGCGCCGAACTACCACGGCGACCTCGCGTTCCTCGAACGCGTCTTTCACAAACTGATGCTCAATTTCACCTGGTGGGTGAATCGCAAAGACGCGCAGGGCCGCAATATTTTCCAGGGCGGTTTTCTCGGGCTGGACAACATCGGCGTGTTCGATCGCAGCGCGCCGCTGCCGACCGGCGGCTTCATCAACCAGGCGGATGGCACCGCGTGGATGGCGATGTATTCGCTCAATCTCATGCGCATCGCCCTCGAACTGGCGCGGCACAACAACGTCTATGAAGATATCGCGACGAAATTCTTCCAGCACTTTCTCCACATCGTCGAAGCGCTGAACAACATCGGCGAAGGCGGGGTGGGACTTTGGGACGAGCAGGATGAATTTTACTACGACGTGCTGAACCTGCCCGACGGAGCGATGAAGCCGCTCAAAGTCCGGTCGATGGTCGGATTGATCCCGCTCTTTGCTGTCGAAACGATTGAGCCGTCGCTGCTCGAAGAGTTGCCGAAATTTGCCGCGCGCCTCAATTGGCTGCTGGAAAATCGGCCCGACCTCGCGAAGTTGGTGTCGCGTTGGAGCGAACCCGGCATTGGCGACCGGCGTCTCCTTTCCATCCCGCGCGGGCATCGGATGAAACGCCTGTTGCGCCGCATGCTGGACGAAACGGAATTTCTTTCCGAATTCGGCGTGCGCGCCATTTCGCGTCATCACCTCGAACATCCGTACGAATTTCGGGCGGATGGAACAGCGCTGTCGGTCGGCTATCAACCGGCCGAATCGGCCTCCGGATTGTTCGGCGGAAATTCCAACTGGCGCGGGCCGATTTGGATGCCCCTCAATTATCTCCTGATCGAATCGCTCCAGAAATTTCACCATTACTACGGGGACGATTTTAAAATCGAATGTCCGACGGGTTCCGGAAATTTCATGACGATTCAAAACGTTGCGGACGAGCTTTCGCGTCGCTTGGTGCGCCTCTTTCTCGTGGGCAAGGACGGTCAGCGCCCGGTTTTGAAAGGGCATCCCAAACTCGCCGCCGATCCCCACTTCAAAGACCACATTCTCTTTTACGAATACTTTCACGGCGACAACGGACGCGGTGTCGGCGCCGCGCATCAAACCGGCTGGACCGGGCTCATCGCCAAATTAATGCACCCGCGCGAAGGTTCCGAATCCACCCGTTTTTTCGCGCGCCCACGGTCCCGGCGGATCGATGTCGTGGACCAATGAAACCCTTCTAGTGTTGCGGCCAAGGCGATGCTATGATGGCGCCCATCCATGCGAGCGTTTTCGATAAAAAATGTTGCCGTTCTGATGGGCGTTCTCAACGTGTTGGCGGTTCGCGCCGATGCGCCGCTGGCCGACGCCGTGCAACGACAGGAAAGCGCGCGCGTGCAAAAGCTGCTCAGCGGAAAGGCCGATGCGAACGTTGCGCAGGCGGACGGAATGACCGCGCTGCATTGGGCCGCGCGGAAGGAGGACGCCGCGCTCGTTCGCTCATTTTTGAAAGCCGGCGCGAACGCCAATGCCACGAATCGTTACGGCATCACGCCGCTTTCGATCGCCTGTGAAATGGGCTCGGGCGAAGTGGTCGCGCTGCTGTTGGACGCGGGAGCTGAAGCGAACAAACGTTTGCGCACTGGCGAGACGCCGCTGATGACCGCCGCACGCACTGGAAAAATTGCGCCCGTGAAGGCGTTGCTGGCTCATGAAGCCGACGTGAATGCGAAGGAGAACAGCGGACAGACCGCCCTGATGTGGGCCGCAGCGGATGGTCACGCCGAGGTCGTCGATCTCCTCATCAAAGCGGGCGCCGATTTCAAGACGCCATTGCCGAGCGGCTTCACGCCGTTGCTGTTTGCGGTGCGCAATGGACGCGCCGATGTCGTCGATGTTCTTTTGAAAGCGGGCGCCGACGTGAACGAAGCGACCAAACCATCGAGACCCGCCGGACGCGGACCGCAGTCCGGGATGAGTCCCTTGCTGATGGCCGTCGAGAATGGCCATTTCGAATTGGCTCTGCATCTCGTGAAGGCGGGCGCCGATCCGAATGATCAACGCGCGGGTTACACCGCGCTGCATAATATTACGTGGGTGCGCAAACCAACTCACGGCGAAGGCGACGACGGCACCCCGCCGCCGCTGGGATCGGGGAAAATCGATTCGCTCGGATTCGTGCGCGAATTGGTCGCGCTCGGCGCCAATCTGAATGAAAAAATCGCGCGCGGACCCGGAGGAAAAAATGCGGTGAATTGGACGGGGGCAACGCCTTTCCTGTTCGCGGCGAAGTCGTCGGATCTGCCGTTGTTGAAACTTCTGCGCGAATTGGGCGCCGATCCACTCACGACAAATGTCGATGGCGACAATGCCATTCTTGCCTGCGCCGGATTGGGCACGCGGCAGCCGGATGAAGTGGGCGAAACCGAGGAGGAAGTGATCGAAACGCTCGACTGGCTGCTGAAGTTGGGCGTCGATATCAATGCCGTGGACAGCAACGGCGAAACGGCCATGCACGCGGCCGCTTACAAAAGCTTTCCCTTGACCGTCCAGTTCCTCGCGGCGCACGGAGCGAAGATCGAGATTTGGAACCGCAAGAATAAATGGGGCTGGACGCCGTTGCAGATCGCGGAGGGATTTCGCACCGGCTGTTTTTCCCCGTCCGCGAAAACGATCGACGCTTTCCAAAAAATAATGCTCGCGGCGGGTGTCACGCCGGTCGCCACCGTGCGCGACCCCAATCTGAACAACGATAATTACGCGCCCAAAAAGCCGGCCTCGAAATGAAATTGCGTTTCCTATTCGGTTTGGCGGCGGCGCTGGCTGCAAATTGTTTGGCGGCTTCGCATTCCATCGCGACGAAGGTGGTTTCCGAATATTGTTACGACTGTCATGACCGCGCCACGAAGAAGGGGGACCTCGATCTTGAATCGATCGCCGAACAGGACGTGACGGCCAATGCGGACACATGGGAGAATGTTGTGCGCAAAATGCAATCGCGCCAAATGCCGCCGCTCGGTAAATCCCGGCCCGACGAAAAAGGCTATCGCGACTCCATTGCCGAACTGACGGCAACGCTCGACCAGGCCGCGGCGAAACATCCGCATCCCGGCCGCACTGAAACATTTCGTCGTCTCAATCGCACCGAGTATCAAAACGCCGTGCGCGATTTGCTCGGTGTGGAAATCGACGTCGCCGCGTTGTTGCCCAAAGACGAAGCGAGCCACGGCTTCGACAATATTACCGTGGGAACTTTGTCGCCGACGTTGCTCGATCGTTACATCACCGCCGCCCAAAAAATCAGCCAGTTGGCAATGGGTGTCGTTTCGAAAAATCCGGGCGGCGCCGTGTTTCGCATTCCGGCGGATGTCACTCAGGAAGATCACGTCGAAGGTCTCCCGATGGGCACGCGCGGCGGGACGTTGATCGAGCACACCTTCCCGGTCGATGC
>Ga0070686_100001909_pt1 | contig 11605 bp, 9 predicted proteins | sample KBSS23LmetaG_FD_65654 | JGI IMG/M metagenome (GOLD analysis project Ga0070686, IMG submission 65654) | Switchgrass rhizosphere microbial communities from Kellogg Biological Station, Michigan, USA - KBS S2-3L metaG | ecosystem: Host-associated > Plants > Roots > Rhizosphere ...
CGATTCAGTTTTTTCATCGGATCCTTCCCAGTCTTTGTAGCGCAGCCCTTCAGGGCTGCCCGCGGCCCTTTGGCAGGCCTGAAGGCCTGCGCTACGTAAGGCCGCGGGTAATATGTCAGTCCGTCGCCTTGCCGGCAAACAGCGCGTCGGTCTTCAACGTCTGCGGACCGTTTTCGGTGCAGACCGCATAGCTCGATTCGTACATCGCCACGCCGGCGTACTCGCCCTTCGCGTTCAGGCAGTAGAAACTCAACCCGAAGTTCGGCTGGCCTTTCGAGTTGAGCAGCCGCTTCTCGATCGTGTTCTTCGCGACGCGCTTCAGCGCGGTCATCGCCGCGTCCTTCGGATGAGCGCCGCGGCGCATCTCCTCGACGATCAGGAACGACGACAGGTTGTAGAGATTCGATTCGCCGCGGCCGGTGGAACCGGCGGCGCCGACGTCGCCATCGACGTAGAGACCAGCGCCGAGAATCGGTGAGTCGCCGGCGCGGCCGGGAATCTTCCACGCCAGCCCGCTCGTCGTCGTCACGCCGCAGATCTCGCCCTTGGCGTTGACGCCGTCGCAGTTGATCGTTCCCCAGAAATGCTCGCCGTCGATCAGCCCTTCCCGGACCATCTGGATGCCGGCGTCGTACCAGGCCTGCGCGCGCTCTTTCGGGCTGAGATAGTGCAGCGGGTCGGTGCGCCGCTTCCATTCGAGCCACTGCTTGCGCGCGGTCTCGTTGATGAGCCCTTCCTCGATCTTGAACCCCATCGCGCGCGCAAAATCCTGCGCCCCCTTGCCGACGAGCAGGTGATGATCGGTTTCGTCGGCGACGAGTTGCGCAACCCGCGCCGGGGTGCGCACGCCTTCGATCGCTGCCACCGCGCCGGCGCGCTTCTTCGGGCCGTGCATGCACGACGCATCGAGCTGCACGACGCCCTCAGCATTCGGGAGACCGCTCCAGCCGACGCCGGTCTGGTTGGGATCGAGCTCGACGATCGCCACGCCGGCAACGAGCGCATCGAGCACGTCGGCGCCGTCGGTCATCATCTTGAACGCCTTGGCGACGCAGGTCACGCCCTGCTCGTCCTTCGATCGATTGCCGTTCGACGAAGCGACCACGCACGGCTTGACGCTCTTCGGCGTCATCATCGTGGGAGCCTGACCGAACACGGCGGCGGGTACAGCGGCGGCCGCGGCCGCGGCGCCAGTTGTCTGGACGAACTGCCGGCGATTGATCTTTGTCACGGCATCCTCCATCCACGTGCGCCGGCGCGGTTCGCGCGAGCTGCGGTGGACAAGCAGTCCGGCGCCCGCCGGACACGACCTCATTCGGCTGCCACTCTCCAGAAATCGACGCCCGAAAGCTTGGCGAGCGTGCACTGTCCGTCGATCGGCGTGAGAAATTCCAGTCGAGCGGGATTATACGGCGGGTCGTTCAACCAGAACGCCTGGTTGCCGTCGGCGGCCAGCGGCGTCACGCCGTCGAGCCAGAGGCCGCCTTTGGCCTGGACGATGCGGATGCTGCCGTACCACGGGCTGTCGTTGCGGTAATGGCCGACGAACGCCTTCCAGGCCGCCGGGTACGTGAACTCGCGCGATCCGGAGTATCGCTCGCCCGCATACCACCGGCCGCCGTGGATGAGATCGGTCACCGGCGTCGACGCTCCGCCCTGCCGCTGGAAGTTCAGCGGCCAGCGGCCGAGCTGCGGATCGCGAATCGCGAGCGACTCGCCCACGCCGTCGACCGCCAGTTTCCTCGTGCCATCGACGTAGAACAGGTCGGTGCCTTCGACGACGAAGCGCAGTGTCGCGCCGTCGGGCGCGGTAAACGTGCCGGCAAAATCGTGCGCGTTCGCGACCGTCGCCGGCGACGCGACAGCCGGCGGCGCGGGCAGCGCCTCGCCGCGCGCCGCCGCGCCGATAACGGAGATCGCGTACTCGGCGACCGGGTTGGGCCGGAATCCCTGCATCGCGTTGATCGACGCAAATGCGCCGATGCCGCGATCGAGATCAACCTGCAGAGCGGAAGCAAACGACACCATACCGCCGGTGTGCCGCACCCGCTTGCGGCCGTCGAGTCGATCCACCGCGAGCCCGTAGCCGTACGATGCGCCCGGCCCGAACTCCTCGGCCTTGATGTAGGGCGAGGTCATCATCGCGAAGCTGCGCTCCGAGACGATGCGGCGGCCATCGCTCGCGCCGCCGCCGGCGATCATCCGGACGTAACGGCCCATGTCGGCGGCGGTTGACGCGATGCAGCCGGCCGCGCTGTCCATGATGAGCGGCGGCGCCGGCTTCAATGCGCCGCCGACGGCGAAGGGACGGTCGTCGAGCCACGGGTTGTAGCTGCGCGTCTCGCGCAGGCGCGTCTCGCCCGAGATGATCGGCTCGGTCGAGGTCATGCCGAGCGGCTGCAGAATCCGCTCGCGAATCACCGTCGCGAACGGCCGCCGCTCGATCTGCGCCAGCAGGAACCCGAGCGCCTCGAAGCCGAGGTTGCAGTAGACGAAGTGCTCGCCGGGCGCGGAGCGGACGTGGAGCTTCGCGAGGGGGTCCGAGAGCCGGAAGCTGAGCGTCGGCGGCAGACCCGACGTGTGCGTCAACAGGTGATGCAGCGTGATCGGCGCGAAGCGCGACTCGACTTTCAGCCACGGCATCAGCGGTGCGACGGGACGGTGCAGATCGAGGCGCCCTTCGTCGACCAGCTGAAGAATCGCGAACGCGACGAACGACTTGGTGATCGAGCCGATCTCGAACAGTTGATCGCGGTTGACGTCGAGTCTGCGTTCGCGATCGCTGAAGCCGTAGGTCGCGACGCGGAGGACGCTGCCGCGGTCGGCAATCGCGAGCGTCAAGCCGGGCGCGTCCATCGTGCGCAGGTAGGTGGCCACGAACCGGTCGATCGCATCGAACGCCGGCGCGAGCGGACGGCCGTCGGTGGTCTGCGCGACGCGCGCCGACAGCTCGTCGACCGAGACGCGGCCGACCAGCCCGGCGGCGCCGGCCTGCACGGAGCGTGCAAGCAGCTCGCGTCGCGTCAGCATGCGATGCGAGCCGGGATGGATGGCATCAGTGTGTGGCGGGCTACGCGTTGGCGAGCACGTTGGCGGCGATTATCATCCGCTGCGCCTCGGAAGTCCCCTGGTAAATTTCTGTAGCGCGCACGTCGCGGAACAGCCGTTCGACGACGGAGCCGCGGCGATAGCCGGCTGACGCGAGGATCTGCATCGCCTTGTCGGCGGCCTTGTGCGCCGCCTCGGACGCGGCGAGCTTCGCCATCGACGCCTCGAACGCGCTTTTCTCCTGCGTGTCTTTGGCCGCAGCCGCCTTGAGCGTCAGCATCCGCGCCGCTTCGAGCTCGGTTGCCATGTCGGCGAGCATCCACTGAATCGCCTGGTAGTTCGCAATCGGCTGGCCGAACTGCTCGCGCTGTTTCGCGTAGGCGATCGCCTCGTCGAGCGCCGCCTGGCCGATGCCGAGCGCCTGCGCGGCGATCGCCACGCGACCGCCCTGTAGTGCCCACATCGCGAGGCGGAATCCCTGATCGACGTGGCCGAGCACCTGCTCGTCGGTCACCGAGATGTCGAGATCGAGATCCATGCAGCCGAGGCCGCGCACGCCCAGCGAATCGGCTCGCGCCGTGCGGCGGATGCCCGGTGTGTCCATCGGGACGAGAAACGCGGTGACGCCCTGCCCGCGCAGGCCGGGACGCGTGCACGCGAACACGATCACCACTTTGGCTTCCTCGGCGTTGGCGACCCACACTTTCTGGCCGGTGATGCGATAGCCGCTGCCGGCCTTCACCGCCTTGGTCTTCTGGTTCGCGGCGTCGGTGCCGGCGTCGGGCTCGGACAGCGCGAAGGCGCCGATCGCCTCCCCGGTCGCCAGCGGCCGCAGCCAGCGCTCGCGCTGCTGATCGCGTCCGGCGTGCGCGATCACTTCGGCGACGAGCGAGTTGGTGACCGACAGCGAGACCGCGACGGTCGCGCTCGCGCGCGCGATGGTTTCAATCGCCAGCGCGTAGCTGACGTAGTCGCGTCCCGCCCCGCCCCACTGCTTCGGGATCGTCACCCCGAGCAGCCCGTGCTGCGCCGCCGCATGCATCACGTCGGTCGGGAACTCGCCCGACTTGTCGATGCCGGCCGCGCGCAGCGCCACGATGTCGCGAGCGAACCCTTCGATGTCTTTCTGGAATGCCGCCTGGTCAGCCGTGAGCTCGAGGATCATCGACGTCTAGCATACTGTCGCTGTCATCGGTTGGGGATTGGGGATTGGGGATTGGGGATTGGGGTGGTTGGTGGCGGGTGACCAATCCCCAATCCCCAATCCCTAATCCCCGCGAAGCTGGAGCCGATCGAAGATCGGCTCCAGCTTCGCTTTGGTCGCGTCGAGCGCTTCGGGCACGACGCGGACGTTGCCGACCACGGTCATGAAGTTCGTATCGCCGTTCCAGCGCGGCACGAGATGGACGTGGAGATGATCGGCGACGCCGGCGCCGGCCGGCCGGCCGAGGTTGATGCCGACATTAATCCCCTGCGGCTTATACGCCTCGTTGAGCACGATCTCCGAACGCCGCGTGAGCTGCATCAGCTCGGCGAGTTCGTCCGGCGCCATCGACGCAAGGTTCGGCACGTGGCGGTTCGGCACCACCATCAAGTGGCCGTTGTTGTACGGATAGAGGTTGAGGATGACGAACGAGAGCCGGCCGCGCGCGACGATCAGATCGCTGCGACCGGGATCGGTGATGTTACAGAAGATGCAGTCGGCCGGTTCGCCGCTCGCGCTGGTCACGTACGCGAGTCTCCAGGGGGCCCACAAGCGTTCCACAGCAGGGGGGTTGGGGATTGGGGATTGGGGGTTGGGGTGATTGGTGATTGGTGATCGGTCACCGAGCACCAATCACTCTAATCCCCAATCCCCAATCCCCAATCCCCGAACAGCGTCAGACTGCCAATGCGTCGGGAGGAATCGTTCCGGTCGACGGCGAGCCGACCGGTGGCGCCGGCTCCTTGTTGATCAGCTCTTTGAGCTCCTTGCCCGGCTTGAAGTACGGCACTTTCTTCGGCGGCACGTCCACCTTGTCGCCAGTCTTCGGATTGCGGCCCTTCCGCGGCTCGCGCTTGCGCAGCCGGAAACTGCCAAACCCGCGCAACTCGATCTTCTCGCCGCGGTGCAGCGCCTCGATGATGCTCCGGAACACGGTGTCGACGATTACCTCGGAATGCTTCTTCGTGAGATCGGACACGCGCGAAACTTCCTCGACGAGCTCCGCCTTGGTCATGCTGCCATTCGTCATATCGTGTTCCCTGTCGGGGCTGGAGGCTGGGGGCTAGTCGCCAGCCGGCAACCGCCAGCTAGCCCCGAGCCCCAACTCCGTCGTTACCGGTTCCGGAAGTGATCGCCGAGCGTCGCCGTGCCGTCGCCCGCGCTCTCCTGGTAGCTTTCCCAGTCGGCGCGGAACTCGTCGTTCTTGAGCGCCCGAATCGAGAGACCGATCTTCCGCTCCGCCGGCGCGAGCTTGATGATCTTCATCGGATAGGTCTCGCCGACCGTCAGCGTGATCTTCTCGTCCTTGCCCGCGTGGTGCGAGTCGTCGAACTCCGAGACGTGAATCAGTCCCTCGATGCCTTCGTCGAGCTCGACGAACGCGCCGAAGTTCGTCATCCGCACGACCTTGCCCTCGATCGTGTCACCGACGTGATGGCGCGAGAAGAAGTCGTCCCAGATGTCGGTGGCGAGTTGCTTGAGGCCGAGCGACAGCCGCTGGTTCTCGGCGTCGATGTTCAGCACCATCGCTTCGACGACGTCGCCCTTCTTCAGCACTTCAGAGGGATGCTTGATCCGCTTGCTCCACGACATGTCGGAGATGTGGATCAGGCCGTCGATCTCCTCTTCGACTTCGACGAACGCGCCGAACTCGGTGAGGTTGCGGACCTTGCCCTGGATCTTCGAACCGACCGGGTACTTGTCGGCGAGGTCGTGCCACGGGTTGCTCTCAACCTGCTTGAGGCCGAGCGAAATCCGCCGCGCTGTCGGATCGACGCCGAGGACCATCGCGTCGACCGTGTCGCCGACGTTGAGGATCTTCGACGGGTGCTTGACGCGCTTGCTCCACGACATCTCGCTGACGTGGATCAACCCTTCGACGCCGGCTTCGAGCTCGACGAACGCGCCGTAGTCGGTCAGGCTGACCACCTTGCCGCTCATGCGGGCGCCGACCGGATAGCGGTCCATCACGTTCGCCCACGGGTCGGTGATCAGCTGCTTGTGGCCGAGCGAGACCCGCTCGGTCGCCGGATCGTACTTGAGCACGATCACGTCGATCTCGTCGTTCACCTTGAACAGCTCTGACGGGTGGCCGACGCGCCCCCACGACATGTCGGTGATGTGCAGCAGGCCGTCGATGCCGCCGAGGTCGATGAAGGCGCCGTAGTCGGTGATGTTCTTGACCACGCCCTTGAGCACCTTGCCTTCGGCAAGCGTCTCGAGCGTGTGCTTCTTCTTCTCGGCGTTCTCTTCCTCGAGCAGCGCCTTGCGCGAGAGCACGATGTTGCCGCGCTTCTTGTTGACCTTGATCACGCGCATGCGCAGCTCCTGGCCGCGCAGCGCGTCGAGGTTGCGGACGGGACGGACGTCGATCTGCGACCCGGGAAGGAACGCGCGGACGCCGATGTCCACGGCGAGCCCGCCCTTGATCCGCTCGATGACGCGGCCGATGACGACCTTGCGTTCCGCATAGGCCTTCTCGACTTCGTCCCAGATCTTCATCTTCTCGGCTTTTTCACGGGACAGGACGACGTAGCCGTCGCGATCCTCCGTGCGCTCGAGCAGCACGTCGACGATGTCGCCGGGCTGTACAGTGACCTCGCCGTTCTCGTCGAGGAATTCGTCGACCGCGATGATCCCTTCGGACTTGTAGCCGACGTCGACGATCACTTCCGAGGGGGTCACCTTGAGAACCGTTCCCTTGACGACTTCGCCTTCCGCGATGTTGCGGAAGCTGTTATCGTAGGAATCGAGCAGCCGAGCGTACTCGGCCGGATCCATCTGCTCGTCGTCTTCACGCGGCCGTGCTTTCAGCGTGCCGCGGTCCGTGCGGTCGCTGCGCTCCGTGCGTTCGCTGGTCGCGACGCCTGCGCCGCCTCCCGCACCGGGAGTGTTCTCGTCTTCTACGTTCGCCATGCCTTGCGCGTCCTCCTGTCGATCGATTGCCGCTGATTTTTTGGCGGGCGCCGGCCCCCCGCAAGGTAGTTGGGAATTCCGATAAGCATCAGAGCGTACGACACTTATCGCGAAACTGTCAAGGTTCGAAAGGACAACGAACGATGGCCAAACCTAGGGGCGGCCGGGCTGCCGCCTCCACCCGCTCGACGAAAAAAACCGCCAAAGGCCGCGCCGCCAAACGGCCGAGCGCACGCAAGCCGGCGCGCAAATCGCCGCGCAAGTCGTCGCGCAACGCCGCTCGGAAAGCGACCGCGAAGCGGAAAACCACGAAGTCGTCGTCGGGCAAACGGCCGACGGCCCGCAAGACGGCCTCCGCGCCCCGTGCCGCCAAGGGTCCCGCCAAAGTGCCGCGGCTGAATCGCGCCCGCCGGGTCCTCGACGACGACACCGTGCTGTCGACGCCGCCGTCGTCGCTGAACATGGACCGGCATGGCTCGGCGGCGCGGACCGGACGCGCCGAGCTCGACCAGACGCGCCGCGAGCACCGCAGCATGACTCCCGAGATCGCCGGCGGCGACGTGGACGTGGATGTCGAAGATGCCTACTTCACCGGCGAGGAAGCGCCCGGCGGCGACAACCCCACGCCCGACCAGGACATCGTCGACGACATCGGCAAGGCGCTTGGCGTCGAGTACGCCGACAACGAAGAGTTGAAGGCGAGCGACAAGGTGACCGAGCGCGACAAGCATCGCTGGGAACTCGATCCCGCATCGTCGGAAGACTACAAAGAACGAGACTAGGGGCTCGGGGCTAGCTGAATCTGGATCGGCTAGCCCCTAGCCGCCAGCCCCTTCTCGCGCACGATCCTCAAGACATCCCGCACGACCTCGTCTACCCCCATCCCCGTCGTGTTCACCACGATCGCGTCCGGCGCCGCGTACAGTGGCGACGCGGACCGCGTCGAGTCGATGCGATCCCGCTCGGCAAGCAGCGTTCCGACATCGGCGACGGCGACCGGACCGCCGGTGTGCGCGGGATCGCTGGCGCGGCGGCGGGCCCGCTCTTCCGGCGCCGCGTCGAGATACACCTTTACGTCGGCGTTCGGGAACACCACCGTGCCGATGTCCCGGCCTTCCATGACGATTTCGCCCCGCGCACCCATTTCTCTGAGCCGTGCGACGAGCACGGTGCGGACGCGCGGCAGGCGCGCCACCGAGGTGGCGGCGCGATCGATCTCCGGTGTGCGGATGTCGCGCGTCACGTCATGGCCACCGATCGCGACTCGGGCTGGCGAGATTTCGAGCGGCGTCTCGGCAACTCTCGCGACCGCCTCTTCGTCGTCGAGCGGAATTCGCTCGCGCAGCGCCTTCCAGCCGACGGCTCGATACATCGCGCCGCTGTCGATGTGACGGTAGCCGAGCGCGGCGGCGACGGCACGAGCCACCGTGCCCTTTCCGGCGCCTGACGGTCCGTCGATGGCGATGATCAGTGGATGCCTCCGCGTCGGTCCGTGAGCCGGTAACCCGGCCTACCTCGCCTACCCGACCAAACTGTAACATGCAGAGCATGCGTGGTCGTCGTCTCGCGGCGCTGCTGTTCGCGATCGCAGTCGTGATCGGCGCGTTCGTGGTCGCACGGCCGTACCTGCACGGGCTCGCGTTCGTCGTCCGCGCCGCGGACATCAACGGCCGCATCCGCCGCATCGCCGATCTCGATGCGGTCCCCGTGCACACGCGCGAGCTGGCGATCCCGACCGCGCGCGGACCGATGCGCGCTCGCGTCTACGAGCCCGAGGGGTCGCACCGGCGGACGGCGCTGCTCACCTCTGGACTGCATGCATCAGGTATCGACGAGCCGCGTCTCGTGCGCCTTGCCAACCAGATTGCCGCCAGTCATGTGCTCGTCGTCACGCCCGACATTCCTGAGCTGGCGGAGTTCGAGATCTCCCCCGCGATCACCGATGCGATCGAGCAAGCGGGCGTGTGGCTCGCCGACGAGTCGGGTCTCGCGCCGGATCACAAGGTCGCGCTGATGGGGATCAGCTTCAGCGGCGGGCTGTCGATCGTCGCCGCGGGGCGGCCGGCGCTCGCCAACCGCGTCGCCTATGTCTTTTCGCTCGGCGGCCACGACGATTTGCCGCGCGTGCTGCGTTACCTCTGCACCGGGCGCGAACCGCGGCCGGTGCCGAAGGTGCACCTGGCGGCCGACACGCGCGAGAACGATACGTTCGTCCTGTCGCCGCACGACTACGGCGTCGCGGTGATTCTGTTGGAGATCGCCGACCGCGTCGTCCCGCCAGCACAGGCAGAGCGGCTGCGCGCCGGCGTCCGGCAGTATCTGTGGGCGTCGGCGCTCGATGGCGGCGTCGACAAAGCGCGCGCGCCCGCGGAATTCGACGCGGTACGGCAGTACAGCCGCACATTGCCGGAACCGTCGGCGACGCTGATGCGCTACGTGCTCGACCGCGACGTCGTCCACCTCGGGTCGCGCCTGCTGCCGCGCATCGGTTCGCAAGGGGCTGCGAGCGCGTTGTCGGTTTCGAAGTCACCGAAACCTTCGGTGCCGGTTTTCCTGCTCCACGGTCTGGGCGATAACGTCGTGCCGGCAGTCGAGTCCGAATACCTCGCCGAGGATCTTCGCGGCGCCGCGCCGGTGCGCCTGCTGCTGAGCGGCCTGATCTCGCACGCCGAGGCCGACCGGCCGGTGCACGTCGCCGACGTTCTCGAACTCGCCGGGTTCTGGGGAGACCTGCTGTCCCGCTAGCGGTGCAACACTCTGGCGGCGAACATTCGTCTAACGCCCCGAGGCCCTGATGATTGACTCGCTCGCCCGCGATCTCCGCCACGCCGTGCGCCAGTTGTTCAAGAGCCCGGCCTTCTCGCTGACCGCCATTGCCATTCTCGGCCTCGGCATCGGCGCGAACGCCGCCATTTTCAGCGTCGTCAACGGCGTGGTGCTGCGGCCGCTCCCCTATCCCGACTCATCGCGTCTCGTGCGCGTGTGGCACACGCCGCCTCGCGAGCAGTTCTCAGGCATGACTACGTTTTCGGTGTCGCCGGCAAACTACCTCGACTGGAAAGCGCAGAGCACTGCGTTCGAGCACCTCGCAATCTACGGGTTCCGCACTGCGAACTTGTCCGGGCAGGGGGAGCCCGACGCGCTCCAGGCCGCGGGCGTCTCGAGCGAGTTCTTCGAGGTCCTGCGCGCGAGCCCGCTGCTCGGCAGGACGCTGGCCCCGGCCGACGAAGACCCGGCGCGGTCGCATGTGGTCGTCCTGTCGGAAGCGGTGTGGAAGTCGAGGTTCGGCGCCGACCAGGGCATCGTCGGCCGGTCGATTCAGTTGAACAGCGAGCCGTATACGGTCGTCGGCGTGATGCCGCAGCGGATGAAGTTTCCGTCGTGGGCAGACGTCTGGGTGCCGCTGGTGTGGACGCCAGAGCAGCGCGCGGTCCGCGGCAACCACAACTATCTGGTGGTCGGACGGCTGCGTGACGGCGTTGACGTCAGGCGCGCGCAAGCCGAGATGTCGACAATCTCTCAGCGCCTCGAGCAGGAGTACCCCGCCGACAACAAGGGCTGGGGCGCAGTAGTGATTCCGCTCCACGAAGACCTCGTGGCCGACGTCCGGTGGGGCCTCCTCGTGCTGCTCGGCGCGGTCGCGTGCGTGCTGCTGATCGCGTGCGCCAACCTGGCCAACCTGCTGCTGGCGCGGGTACTCGGACGGGCGCGCGAGCTGGCAGTGCGCACGGCCGTCGGCGCGAGCCGCGGCCGCATCATTCAGCAGCTGCTCGTCGAGAGTACCGTCCTCGCGCTGGCCGGGGGCGCCGTCGGCCTGCTCGCTGCCAACTGGACGGTCGATCTCATCGTGCAATCGTTCGGCAAATCGCTGCCCCGCGCCGGCGAAATCGCGCTCGACGGCCGTGTGCTCGCGTTCACGTGCGCCGTCGCCATCCTCACCGGGATGATCGCCGGCGTCGTGCCGGCCTGGCGGAGCACACGGCGCGACGCGAACGAAGCGCTGAAACAGGGGCTCGGCCGCGGCGGCGCGCAGGCTGGCGAGCGACGCGTCCGCAACGGCCTCGTTACCGCCGAAGTCGCGGTCGCATTGATGCTGCTCGTCGCCGCCGGCCTGTTGATTCGCACGCTGTCGCAACTTCGCGCCGTCGATCCCGGCATCGACCCGCGCAACGTGGTGACGATGGCGGTGATCCTGCCGGAATCGAAGTACGCGAAGGCGGAGCAGTACGTGCACTTTTTCGACGAAACGCTGCGCCGTGTGCGCGCGCTGCCCGGAGTCGAAGCGGTCTCGGGAATCGATACGCTGCCGTTGAGCGGCGGCGGATCGACCCAGCCGGTCGCGATCGCCGGTGAGCCCGTCCGGCCGCTGTCGGAACAGCCGGAGGTCGCCGTGCGCGACGTGCTGCCGGGATACGCCGCGACGCTCGGCATGCGCGT
>Ga0070686_100001910_pt1 | contig 11598 bp, 8 predicted proteins | sample KBSS23LmetaG_FD_65654 | JGI IMG/M metagenome (GOLD analysis project Ga0070686, IMG submission 65654) | Switchgrass rhizosphere microbial communities from Kellogg Biological Station, Michigan, USA - KBS S2-3L metaG | ecosystem: Host-associated > Plants > Roots > Rhizosphere ...
CATCAGAGGCGGCTCGCGCAACATCACCGCTGAAAACGCAGGCATCGAGGCCTTGATGCTCGACGCGGCGACCGAAGCGAGCGCGTCGTTTCCGCGCGACCGCATGCGCGACGAGACTTCCCGCATGGGCACCGTGATCAGCTCGAGCGAGAACAACGATTATTCAGTGCTGGCGCTGCGTTGCACTCGTCCAAATTTCGATCGTTCCTGGCAGATGTTTACGGACGTTGTGCTGCATCCGTCGTTCACGAAAGAAGACGTGGCGCTGGTCCAGGAGAAGCGCGTCGTCTCTTTGCGCGACGATACGGACGATCCGGACACTTATCTGCAACGGCTGCAGGATCGTGCGGCGTATTCGAACCATCCTTACGTGAACCCGGTGGACGGCACCGCGGATTCGGTCTCGCGGTTAACGATTGAAGACTTGCGCCGTTTCCATCAGAAAGTTTTTGAAACTTCACGGCTGTTGCTGGTCATCGTCGGCGATTTGGACTCAGCGAAGATCAAGGCGCTGGTCGAGGCGAGTTTCGGAAAATTGCCGCGCGGCAACTACGCGCCGGAACAAATTCCGCAGTTGGCGTTTGATAAATCGACGGTTGAGATAACGCCGCGCAGTTTGCCGACCAACTACATTCAGGGTCTCTTCGTCGCGCCGGCGCCGAGCTCGCCGGACATCTATCCGATGCGGGTTGCGAGCTCGATTCTGCGCGATCGGATTTTTCAGGAAGTGCGCGCGAAGCGAAATCTTTCATACGCGCCGGATGCGTTTCTCAGAAATCAGGGCGCGAACATCGGCGGGATTTATGTGACGGCCGTCGACGCGAATCAGTCCGTTTCGCTGATGCTCGAAGAGATCGCGCGACTGCAAAAGGAACCAATTGACGACGAAGACATTCAGGCCGTCGTTGCGCAGTATTTGACTACCTACTACATGACGCAGGAAACGAACGCAGCGCAGGCGAGCGAACTAGCTGCGTATGAATTGCTCGGCGGCGGCTGGCGCAACTCAACTGTGTTCGTCGAAAAACTGAGCGCGGTCACACCTGCGGACGTGGAGCGCGTGGCGCAGAAATACATGCGCAACATTCGCTTCGTCGTGCTCGGCAATCCGAAAAGCATCGATACGAAAGTGTTTACCGGGCAGGGACAGTAAGGCACAAAGCAAGGGGAACGGGGAAAAGGGTAAAGGGAGAAGGGACAAGCTAGAGAGTCCCTTTCCCCTTACCCTTTTCGCCTGTTCCCCTTTTCGACGTTACTGCTCGAGTCGCGTTTCGCTCAGCAGTTTTTCATAAAGCTTTCTGTCTAACTGGCGAAGAAGTTTCGCTTCACTTTGGGCGCGTTGTTCGTCGCCGCTCTCGAAATACGCGACGGCGAGATTGTAATGCGCGTCGGCGTTGTCCGGGCGCAGCGTCGCGGCGCGGGTGTAGGCTGCGATCGCTTCGCGCATGCGGCCGGAGTAGTAGTAAGCGTCGCCGAGCTTGTTGTGTATCTCTTCCGAATTCGGTTTGAGTTCGAGCGCGTGCTGGTAAGCCTTAATCGCCTCTTCGTTTTTGCCCTGCTTCACTTTGCAATAGCCCACCTGCACCCACGCGTCGGCGCGCCGCGGATTTCTGTTTGCAGCAGTCTCGAAGTAGCCGATGGCGTTGTCGTAGTTGCCCAGCCAAAGCGAATCCAAACCGGTGCGGTACGACGACTCCGCGACGTCACCCGGCCGCTCTTTCGCCGGCACGCTGGACATCGAACGCAACTGACCGGCGCGCAATGCCGCGACTCGCGCCGCGCTGATCGCGAGATTGATGTTTTGTCCGTTCGTCACTTTTACAGTTACAACACCGACAACCTCGCCCTTCATGTTGAAGACCGGACTGCCGCTGTTGCCGTGTGAAATCGGCGCGGTGATCTGAATGATCTTGCCGACGTTGGGAACTTCGCGCACAGCGGAGACGATGCCGTCGGTAACCGAGCCTTCCAGTTTCAACGGATTACCGATGACCAGAATCTGTTCGCCCTCGTCAGGCAGGACGCTCGCGAGTTCGCTGGCGCGCGAGCGGCCGGGCGCGTCGGGCGGCATCTCGACGCTCAGCAGCGCGAGGTCGCCTTCTTCGTCCACGGCGAGCGTGCCCGACACCGGAAAGACTTTTCCTTTGCCGTCGAGCGTTTTGATTTCCGTGCGTTGCGCGCCGCGGATGACGTGCAGGTTTGTGACGACCTGGCCGGGTCGCACAAAGAACCCACTGCCCGTCATCAAGGCTTCGCCCTGCGCGTCGTAAGTCGCGATCGCAACCACCTGCGGCTTCACGCGCCGGACGAGCGCCGGCAAACTTTCAGGAATGGTTTCGGGCCGCGGCTCCGCACGCGTTTCGACAGGCGCAGCAGCCGGTGTCTCGACCGCTGCGTCAGCACGCGTCTTCGCCTGCGTCTCGTCTCGCGTCTCCTGAGCGAAGGCCGTCGGAACGAAGAAAAAAAGGCTGACGGCTAATAGCAGCAGCTGGGGGAAGATGCGGTTGTACATATTGAGTTTTGCGGCAATTACTACGGTTATTGGGGCAAACGAAGCGGGCAAGCTTCGCGTTTCGTCGTGGGCTTGGAACGTGAGTCGATGTCGGGGGATCGACTGGAAGGCGGAGCGGTTATTACCAACACCGCCGGATGGCATATTACCCCAGAACCGGGCGGTGGGTATAGAAGATTCTTGCGAGACAGGACCGGACACAAAAAGGCCGCCAAGCTGGCGGCCTCAAGTCTAACTTCCAATGGTTGGTTAGGTGTTACGGCACGATTTCGATCACGCCGAGCCGGTCGCCGACTGGTGTGACAATTGTCTTGATGGCGCCTGCGTCTTCCATCGTCACCAGCAGTCCGAAATCGTCCAGACTGGTGTTGGCTTTGATCTCAGCTTCGTTGCGTCCTTTGGCGTTGTAGATTTCGCCGAGTTTGAAAAACTGATTGTCAGCCGAAACCGCCCAAAGCACGTAGACCTTTCCGTCCGGCGCCTGTTTCAGATCGTGAAAGCGCATGTTGACTTCAGTTTCCTTGCCGTTCTTGTGCGGCTCGATGAAAACGTTCGCGCGCGCGCCCGCCATGGCGCCGCTGAAGTTCACCTTGATTTTTGTTTCGTCGCCTTTCTTGAACACCGGAATGTTCAGCATCGGCACGGTCGTGACACTCGCGGGCGTGGTTCCCGGCGTCGTTGACGCGGAGACTGTTTCGCCCTTCGCCGAAGTCGAATGTGGAATCACCGCAAAGCCTGCCGGCACCGCGCTGCGGAAATAGATCTTCGCGTTCGGATCGTAGGCCGTCAGGCTTTCGTCCGGCGCGGCGATTAACATGAACTTACTGAGCGGCGTGGTAGCGCTGAATTTTCCGGTCCCATTTGCGAGCACCACCGGGCCCAGCGAAGTTATGGTTCCCGTGTCATCAACTGCATACAGATTGATCGCCTTCACCTCGGCGGGCACGTCCGTCATGTTAACTATGACGCGCGTGCCGGTGTCGTCTCGCAGAATGGTCGCGACGCCCTTGGCGTTGGTGATCGCGACCGGCGTCAGGTCGACCACGGTTTCTTTCTTCAGTGGATACTCGATGACGGTGTAACTGCCATCCGGATTTTGAACGGTCTTGGTGACGGTTGTTGGAGTTTGCGTGATTGTCGTTGTCGGCGTCTGCGTGACTATCGTCGGCGTCTCCGGCGCGGGCGTCGTCGTGGGGGTTTGCGCCGCCACGGCTGTCGCCGCTGCCAGAATCAGCAGCACCGTTGCCAGAATGGAAATGCCTTTCGTGCGTTTACTCATGAGTTCCTTGCTCCTTCCTTTTCCAAATCGCGATATGGGACAGGCATTCCTGCCTGTCTAAGTTCACTGGCGGAGAGTCCAGGACTTTTGCCTGTCAGGGCTCGCTGATGGAGCAAGCCGGCCGTCAGCTTTCGAATTGTCGTCGGGGCATGTCGGGAATTACGGGCTAGTCCAAAGGGACTGAAGGAGCAAGGATTATGCCAGCAGGGGCGGAAATCGACGGCACCGATTTAGGCAGAAATCAGCGAATTTTGTTGGGATTTTGCGCGATCAGCGGGGGCACACGACACACAACAATACACTTGTGTATGTCTATCGTCCCGCAGGTTGCTGGTTACTTTTACTGTGATGAGTTGGCTCAGGAACCGAGTGCTCAGAAACTAAGAGACAATCTTGAAGCTCTCTCCCTGATTGTGCAGCGTGATTAGTTGCTCGTCGCGCAAGGCCAGTTCGGCGTAGGTTTGTCCCTCTTCATTTGAGAATTCCACTTCGAAAACGTCGGGGCCAAGAATCTCGACAACTGTACCGACTTCGCCCTTTCTTAGCTTGCGTTCCGGCACGTCGTCAAGCAGCGCTACGGTATCGAGCAATTTGATCTTCTTCCGCGACATTATCTCTTCCCTTTTCTAATGTAGCAGGTTGTGAACCTTGGTATGCGTTCCTTACGCAAGATGATCCAGCCACTACGAATGACTGCGCGACCGACGTCGGTCTCCATCTCAAAGTCTATGGTATAGCGCTGCCCAAATAGATCAAGTTCGCCAGTATGTGCTTCGCCTGATTGTGCTATTTCAAGCAGTTTTGCACGCAACGTTTCAGCGTTACGAGCGGTGAGCCCCAGTGCGCTAGCGAAGACTCGCGCCTTGTTGGCTCCCCGCGGATTATCCGGGTTGAGGCAATAATCGCGCAACTTCCGGATGTCCACGATGGCGTGGTTTCCGTTTGGTAACAGCATCCAAACTCTTAAGCGGCTAGTACGAAGTTAGTAGCGGTGTAACTGGGTAATCGCGGTCAACACATGTGCCACTTGCGGCAAGATTGCGTCTTCGAGTTGCGGCGCGTAACCGACGAAGGTGTCGAGCGCGGCGACGCGGCGCACGGGTGCATCGAGGTGTTCGAAGAGTTCATCGGCAATGCGCGCGGCGATTTCCGCGCCATAGCCGAACGACAGTGAATCTTCATGAGCGACGATCGCGCGGTTGGTCTTCTTGACCGTCGCGACGATCGCGTTCCAGTCATACGGTTGCAGCGTGCGTAGGTCGACGACTTCGACGCTAATACCTTGTTGCTCGGCTTGCTTCGCGGCGACGAGCGAACGTTGCACCAGCGCGCCGTAAGTGATGATCGAGAGATCGGTTCCTTCGCGCACCTTCTTCGCTTTGCCGAACGGAATCATGAAATCGTCCGGCGGATACTGCGACTTGTTGTACGCCTGGCGATAGAGATGCTTGTGTTCGAGAAACAGAACCGGATCGTCGCAGCGAATCGCAGTGCGCAACAAACCGTTCGCGTCGAGTGCGTTCGAGGGATACACAACTCGCAGCCCGGGAATTTGCGTGAACGTCGAAACGCCTGACTGCGAATGATAAACCGCGCCGCCTTTCAGGTAGCCGCCGACCGGCACGCGCATCACCAGAGGCGCTGTCCAGTCGCCGCCCGAGCGCCAGCGCATCAACGCGAGCTCATTGCGAATCTGGTGCATCGCCGGCCAGATGTAATCAAAAAACTGAATCTCAACGACCGGTTTCAGCCCGCGCGTGGCCATGCCGATCGCGCGGCCGACGATGTTGGCTTCGGCCAGCGGCGAATTGAAAACACGCGCGCTGCCAAACTTCCTTTGCAGGTTCGCCGTGACTTTGAACACGCCGCCCTTGCCCTTCACCGTGCCGAGAAATTCTTCGCGCGAGCAATCAGCGACGTCTTCGCCGAACACGACGATGCGCGCGTCGCGGGCCATCTCGGTGTGCAGCGCGCGATTGATCAGGTCGACCATCGTGCCCGGGTTGCCGGAAAGTTCAGCGCCGGCTTCGGTGTCAAATTTGCTCGACGTTGGATCGACATCGGGCGAGTAGACGTGAGTCTTCGCCGTTTCCGCGTCAGGCTGCGGACTGGCGAGTGCCGCGTCAGCCGCTTCGGTCACAAGCGCGTCGACTTCGTCCTTCAGTTTTTGCAGTCCGTCCTGATCGATCACACCTTCGTCGATCAAGACCGCGCCAAAGCGTTTCACCGGATCGCGTTCGGCGTCGGCGGTGCGTTCTTCGTCGGGACGGTAAAGCTTCTCGTCGTCGGAAAGCGAATGCGAATACGGACGGATAACTTTCGCATGCACGAACGACGGCCCGCGGCCCGCGCGGCAATAGTCCGCCGCCCGCTTCATGACGGCATACGACTCGAGCGCGTCGGTGCCGTCGCAGCGTTGCATAAAAAGATTGGGAAAGCCTTTGACGAGACGCGAAATATCGCCGCCGGCGGTTTGCACTTCGACCGGAACACTGATCGCGTAGCCGTTATCTTCCAGCAGGAAAAGCACCGGCAGCTTCAGGTTGCAGGCGGTGTTGAGCGCTTCCCAGAATTCGCCCTCGCTCGATGTGCCGTCGCCGAGCGAAACGTAAATCACTTCGTCTTTGTGAAAGTTCGAAGCGCGTTTGCGCAACTCTTTGATTAACTTGAACCGGTAACCCGCTTCCGCACAACCGACGGCCTGGAGGCATTGCGTTCCGGTCGGCGACGACTGCGAAACGATGTTGAGTTTTTTATGACCCCAATGCGAAGGCATTTGGCGGCCGTGCGAATTCGGATCCGCGGCGGCGCCGACTGCCGACAACAATTGCTCGAGCGGCGTCATGCCGAGCTGAAGGCAAAGCGCGCGATCGCGGTAGTACGGATAAAACCAATCGTACGCTGGGCGCAACACCATGCCGGCGGCAACCAGCACCGCTTCGTGTCCCGCGCCGCTGATCTGAAAGAAGATTTTGTTCTGGTTCTTGAGTTGAATCTCTTTGTCGTCGATGCGGCGCGAGAGATACATGGTGCGATACATCTTCAACATCTCTTCGGGCGCGAGACGCGGCAATTCACGCGGCTGGCGAGACTCATTACGGTTGCGATCTTTGTCACGATGCCGATGACGTCGTCGACGCGTTTGTCCGCCAGGCGCGGGCGGCGAGGGAGCTTCGGGCGCGCGCACCGGCTGCGGCGCCGCTTTGGCTTTTGTTTGCGGCGCAGCCTCGATTCTGGTTATCGGCGAAACTTGCGGCGCCGGCGCCTGCGGCTGTGTTGCCGCGGCTTTCGCCTGCGTCTTGGGCACAAGTTTGAGAACTTTTAGATCACTCATATGGTTGCCGCTTTGGCCGCAGAGCGGCGAGATGTTGCTGCCTCAGAATTCTTCCAGCGCTGAACGATACTCTTCGGCCATCGACGGATGACCGTGCGCCATGGCGGCGTCGATGCCGCGTTGATACGTCGCCTTTGCCTTGTCGGGTTGCGCCGCCTGCTCATACGCACGCGCGAGCATGCCGAAAGCGTTGCCTTCATCATCGGCGATCGCCAGATAGCGTTCCAGCGTCTCAATCATTTCCTGCGACTGCCCGACCTTCTCGTATTCCTTGGCCAAGCCAAAAAGAATGCTCGAGTTGACGGGATCGCTCTGGAGCATTTGCTTGAAGATGTCGATGCGGGAGGCAGTCATAAGAATTCAGCAAACAGTAAACAGTAGACAGTAAACAGCAGGCAAAAGAACGTCGAGCGTTCGATAGTCAATGCAGATTATTTCCGGCAGTCTGCTGTTGACTGTTTGCTGTTTACTCACTTCCCAATCAGCAGCTTCGCAATCGTCTGCAACTGCATATTCGACGTGCCTTCGTAGATCGCGCCGATCTTCGAATCGCGCCAGAATTTTTCCACCGGATAATCTTTGACGTAGCCGTAGCCGCCGTAGAGCTCGATCGCCAGCGAACTAATTCGCTCGGCGGCGCGCGACGAATAAAGCTTGGCCATCGCCGCTTCTTTCACGAAGTTCAGGTGCGCGTCTTTCATACGCGCGGCGTTGTAGACCAGCAAACGCGCGGCCTCGAGCTCGGTCGCCATCTCGGCGAGTTGAAACTGCACGCCCTGAAATTGATTGATCGACTTGCCAAACTGCTGTCGTTCGCTCGTGTAGGCGATGGCCGCGTCGAGCGCGCCGCGCGCGATGCCGATCATTTGCGCGCCGATGCCGATGCGTCCTTCGTTCAGCGTCTCAATCGAAACTTTGTAGCCCTTGCCGGCCTCGCCCAGCACGTTTTCTTTCGGCACTTTGCAGTCAGTCAGAATCAACTCAGTCGTCGACGACGCGCGAATGCCGAGCTTGTTTTCTTTCTTGCCGACGGCGAAACCTGCAAAACTTTTTTCGACGATGAAGGCGGTGATGCCGCGATAGCCCGCCTCCGGATTCGCATTCGCGAACAACACAAAAATCTCGGCTTCATTGCCGTTCGTGATCCAAAGTTTCTGACCGTTCAGTAAATAGTGATCGTCTTTTTCGACCGCGCGAGTTTGCATCGCGAACGCGTCCGAGCCCGAGCCGGCTTCGCTCAAGGCGTAAGCGCCGACGGTGTCCGCCGCCAGGCGCGGCAGGTACTTCGCTTTTTGTTCCTGATTGCCCCAGCGCATGAACGCGTTGTTGACGAGCGTGTTCTGCACGTCGACCAGTACGCCAACCGATGCGTCGACGCGCGACAATTCCTCAACCGCCAGAATCGCGGTGAAGAACGACGAGCCCGCGCCGCCAAACTCGTCAGGAGTTTCAATACCCATCAAGCCGACGTCGAAACATTGCTTCAGCAGCGCCGGATCGAGTTTCGCTTTCTCGTCCATCTCCGCGACGCGCGGGCGCAATTCACCTTCGGCAAACTCGCGCACGCTCGCGCGGAACATCTGCTCGTCTTCGGAAAGGGTCGTTAAAGGACGACCCGCCGGCTCTTCAATAGCGGTCTGCGGTTGACTCATCTGCACCTTACTCGAAACTGTTGAGATTGAACCCATGCATCATAATCAAGGGAAAAGTCCAAAGTCCAACGTCCAAAGTCCAAAGTCTGGTCGAACGCCGTTAGCGTGGAACGCTGAACCGAATTTGCAACTAACGACCCGAGCAAGAACCTCTCGGTCGTCCTGCTTTGACTTTGGACTTTGGACCTTGGGCTTTGGACTCAGTTTACGGGCTACCGAACCGCTCGCGGTATTCGCCCGAGACCAAAAACGTGGATCCCCTGAAACCGAGTTAAGCCGCTGTCTCTTTCGTCAGCTCTTTGGCGCCTCTCACTGTCTCTACTGCTGACCTCGGATCTTGGACTTTGGACTACGATCCCCGTGTGATACGGTACGTTTTCTGCTATCCACCGAAGATCCGAGGGCCAAAAACCGTTGGAAGACGAAACCCGGCGCGACTCGCAACCCACAGCCGAACCGACAGGCGACGCGGTCGGCGCTAAGCAAGTCAAGACGAACAAGGCACGGAACCGGAAGCTCGCGCGTTTCGGAGTAGTCTTTGCGATTTTGGGTCTCGTGCTTTTTGCCTACTTCGTGAGAAAGGCCGGCGTCTCCGAAATCTTGACCGGCATCAAGCGGCTCGGTTTCGGGTTTCTACTCATTCTCGCCATTTCCGTGCTGCGGCAAGTCGCGCGTTCGCTCGCGTGGACCCGCTGTTTTGAGGCGCCGTACAGTTTGCGTTTTCGCGACGCGTTTGCCGCGCGAGTGATGGGTGACGCGCTCGGCAACATCGTGCCGCTCGCGAGCGTGGCCGTGTCTGAACCTTCAAAAGCCGCCTTTGTCACGCATCGTGTGCCGCTGATAGCGAGCCTGGCTGCGCTCGCTTTGGAAAACACTTTCTACAGCCTCGCGGTCACGACGTTTATCTTTTCCGGCACAGTCGCGCTGCTGCTTGCGTTTCCGCTGAAGCCGGCGCTGCGTTATGCGAGTTTCGCGACGCTCGCCGTTAGCTTTTTGATTGTGCCGCTTGGCTATTTCGTGATTCGGCGGCAGTGGAAGTTTCTCAGTGGCCCAATGTCGTTTCTCAGTCGGCGAAATATTGCGGCGGGTTGGCTGGAAAAAAAGACGCCGCGCGCGCAGGCGCTCGAAGATCGCATCTACGGTTTCTACCAAAGAAACAGCAATCGACTGCTCGGCATCATGGCTTTGGAACTGTGTTTTCCGCTGGCCGGCGTGCTGGAAATTTACACGACGCTCTGGTTTATCAGCGACGTCGTCGCGCCGACGCTGCTGACCGCGTTTATTTTGGAGTCGGTAAATCGCGTCATTAATATTGTCTTCAAGTTTATGCCGTTTCGGCTGGGCGTGGATGAAGCAGGCACCGGAATGCTCGCGAAAGTGCTCGGTTTTACTCCCGCGATTGGCGCGACGCTGGCGATCGTGCGCAAAGCAAGAGACATGTTCTGGACGTTGATTGGTGTGGCGTTGATGGTGCGGCGCGGGTTGTCGCTGCGGAAACTCGAAAGCGTCAGCGCCGGCGGAGCGACGCTGGAAGAGGCGACGTCGATTGCTGCGCAACCGACGGGCGACTGAAGTTGGCTAGTCGCGAGCGCGATGGCAAAGCAGGCGAGCGCGATGGCAAAGCAGGCGAGCGCGATTGCTTGGTCCGCAAGCGCAGTTGCTTAGTCGGCGAGCGCGGGGCTACTGCCCCATTATTCGTACGCCAGCGCGCTGACCGCGTCGAGGTTTGACGCGCGCCAGGCCGGGTACAACGCGCCGAACGCTCCGCCGAGAATTCCGATCGCTGCCGCGGTAATTCCCCAGCCCCAGCCGAACTCAAAAAATAGTCCGTACGCTTTATGAATGCCGTAGCCGATAATGAACGACAGCACAAAGCCGACGACCAGCCCCACGGCGCTAATCAGCAGCGCTTCTGATTCGATGATGAAGACGATGTAACGGCGCGACGCGCCCAGTGCCTTCAGAATTCCAATCTCGCGCGTGCGCTCCGTGATCGTCGTATACATCGCCAACATCACCACCAGCGCGCTGACCACCGCCGCCAGTCCGACAAGTATCCGCAAAAAGACGCCGAGGTAAGGAATGCTTTTTTCCAGGCTCGTGAACAGATCGCGCGTGAGCTGAATCTTGTTGTCCGGCAGCGCCTTGTCGATTCGTTTGGCAACTTCGACCTGCTGATCGGGGTTCTGAACTTTGACCATCACATACGTGCATTTGCCGGGCGCCTCGAGAGCCTCCTGCATCGCCGCGAGCGTCATCTTCACGCGCGCGCCTGACTCGGGCGAGTAGATGCCGACAATTTTGTATGCCCTGTCCCCAAAAAGTTTCAGCGTCTGGCCGAGTTGCAAGCTGTTGTTGCGGGCCTTCACTTCGTCAATCACAACTTCGTCATTCGCCTGCGGCGCGCGGCCTGATTCGAGCTGAAGCTCGTTGATACGCGCCATCGGTTCCCAGTCCACGCCTTCGATTTGCTCAAAACCGAATCCCTTGCTGCCGCCCTGCGAAACATATCTAATGACCGGCCACGCGTCGGCCACGCCTTCGATTTGTTTCAAGTTTTCCACGTACTTGGTGCTAAGGTTTGCGGTAGAGCTCGTTAAACCCATCGATCCTGGTCGTGTGAAAATGATCTCGGCACGCACATTTGAAGCCCGGCGCTGGAGATCGTTGGACATGCCGCGGGCCAGTCCGGTAAAAAGCATCACCAGGCAAACACCCAGTGCGACACCCGCGACGCTGACGAGCGTGCGAATGGGTCGTTGGCGAATGTTGGAAACGACGAGATTGTCCATGCGGGTGACAACGATAACATTGGATTGAC
>Ga0070686_100001911_pt1 | contig 11597 bp, 4 predicted proteins | sample KBSS23LmetaG_FD_65654 | JGI IMG/M metagenome (GOLD analysis project Ga0070686, IMG submission 65654) | Switchgrass rhizosphere microbial communities from Kellogg Biological Station, Michigan, USA - KBS S2-3L metaG | ecosystem: Host-associated > Plants > Roots > Rhizosphere ...
TGGGCTACGGCCTCGAACGAGGCGGCGTGAACATCGACCACGGCGGGGACAATTCCATTCTCTACAACAGCTTCGTGAGCAACAAATGCGGTGTCCACCTCTGGGGCGGCGTCAACGCGGACTTCGAGAAAAAGAAATGGGCCGTGGCCAACGGCTACGCTTCGACCGGTTCGATGATCGCCGGCAACACGTTTGATGGCGACACCCTCGCCTTCCACTTCCGCGGGCCGGGCGATGTGACGCTGGGACCGAATAAACGCATGGGCGCGGCTCGCGAAATGTCCGCCGACGCCACCTACAGGGTCGCCCGCGAGCCGGCGCTGCCCATGGAACCGCCGAAGATTCCCAAGTACCCCGTCTATGGCCGCAAGCGCCCGGTAGGCGCGCGGCCCGAATTGCGCGGCCGGCAAAACATCATCATGACCGAATGGGGGCCGTGGGATCATGTCACGCCGCTGGCGCGCCTCGCCCGGTCTGCGGGCACGTCGGCCATCTACGCGGTATCGAAAGTGCCGGTGGCGAATCTGCGCGTGACGACCACCGGCGACAACGTCCGCGCCAGCGTCGCGTCGGTTCCAGGAAGGAAAGATGAATCCGAAGTGACGGTCAGCACCAGCGAACCCGGGTTCTGTTCCTACAAAATACGGCTGACCGCCGACGGTCGAGCGCTCGGCGAGTTCAAGGGAACTTTGCTGGCCACAACATGGCACGCGACCTTTTTCACCTGGCCCACCAATCTCGATCCGCGCCAGGAGCTTGAAGGCTACCGCAAACTGGCCGAAGGCCCGGGCGCGGTCTCCGAACAACTGAACGAGCTCTCGCTCAAGTACGGGATGCGCGGACCGAGCGAATCGGACATTTCCGCCAAAATTACCGCCGCCAAACTTCCCCAACGCCGCTTTGCGATGATCGCGCGCACCCGACTGCCGCTGGCCAAGGGGAGCTGGGAGTTCACGACCTTGAGCGACGACGGCGTCCGCGTGACGGTGGACGGCAAGCCGGTGATTGAAAACTGGGGCTGGCACGGGCCCACCCGCGACACGGGCAAGCTCACGCTCGACAAAGCCCGCACCGTCGACATCGTCGTCGAGCACTTTCAGATTGATGGGTATGCCGTGTTGGACTTTTCACTCAAGCCGACCGCCGTCCCAAAAACAGATTAAAAATGGAATACGCGGTCGGAGTCATTCTCGCCACAACCATTGGGCTGCTGGGTACTGGCGTCGGATTCGACAAGGAACGCAGCTTTTATGCAACGGTGCTGCTGGTCGTCGCCAGCTACTACCTGCTCTTTGCCGCCATGGCCAAGTCCACCGATGCTCTCGTCGCCGAGTGTTTTCCTGTGGTTTTGTTTGTAGCTGCGGCGGCGCTGGGGTTCCGGCGAACTCCTTGGCTCCTTGTCGCCGGTCTGGCCCTCCATGGTGTCTTCGACCTGATTCACCACCTTGTGATCACCAACCCGGGAGTGCCGGCGTGGTGGCCCGGCTTCTGCATGGCGTATGACGTCACCGCCGCTGCTTACTTAGCCGTCCTGCTGGTCGCTCGACGGGCTGCCGCCAAGCCGCGCCAGTGAGCGCGCCGGTTGCGCGTCACTTCAAACTCGGGCACGATGGCGGCGGGTCCACTGCGCAGCACCATGGGATGTTTATCGTCATGCTGAAGATGCTATCGATTGTCGGTTACATTGGGATGGTTGGCGGGCTGGTTGGACTTCTACCGGCACGGGCCATGTTTTCGAGCTCTCCGACTGTCATCGCGTTACAAGTGGCGGCCGTTCTAATCTTCGCCTGGGCGCGTCTGACCTTCGGTTGGCGCAGTTTTCACGTTGTGGCAAACCCGACGGAGGGTGGTTTGGTGACGAGTGGGCCTTATCGTTACGTTCGGCATCCCATTTACGCGGCGATGTGTTTGTTTACTTGGGCAGGGATAGCCGGGCACTGGTCCTGGGGAGCGTTTACCTGCGGGATTGTGGTCGTGGTTAGCGCACTGGTGCGGATACTCGCTGAAGAGGATTTGGTTGCCGCCCGTTACCCTGAGTACGCGAAGTATGCGGCGAATACGTGGCGCTTGGTTCCATATGTATTTTAGCGCGAAAAGATGCACGACAATCCTTGGAGCTATTCACCTACCGAGCGCCACTGACTGGGGTGCGGGTGCGATAATAACCGGCGGGCGGGGCCGGACTGTTTGTGAGCTGAATTTGGCCAGTGGGCCCGGCGACGTTCGTTTGCAGCGCGAGCCACGTGCGGAGATCCTCGGAGCGCTCGACGATGTGTTCCTGACCCGGGTCGCCCGCGGCCCGGAGCACAAGGCGACTGGGATCGCCCGTTACGGTCAATACCGCGCGCGACGGCACCGTCAAGGTCCAGAGCTCGTTCCCCCTCAATCCGTCATTGGCGGTGAAAAACAAGCGGCCATTCGTTCCAGTCAAGAGCGCGTCGGGCCCGTTCGGACTGGCAAGGACGTCGCGACTGGGATTGAGATCGGCCACGAGCGTGGTGCCTTCCTCCGTGCCATCGGTCATCCATAGTTCCGTGCCGTGCTCCGGTTCATAGGCCCAGAAAAAGACCAGCCCATTCACCTCCGCCATCTGGAAGTAGGCAAAGCTGGAGAGGGAACTGAGCGGGCCGGAATAAATATCCTTCAGGAGACGTGTGCCTTGCTCGGTGCCGTCGGTGCGCCAGAGCTCAACCCCATGCGCTCCATCGTTGGCCTGAAAATAAGTGAGGTTTCCCGCATTAATAAAGGAGCGGGGATAAGAGGAATCGGGGCCGGGCCTAATGTCCTTGACCAGACGGGTCCCGGCGACCGTGCCATCGGTGCGCCAGAGTTCCGTCCCTGTGACATCGTCGCCGGAAGCAAACAGGACGAGATCAGAGCGCCCAATAAATTCCGGACCTGCCGCACCGACGGTTGTTGTCCGAGGCGGCAAGGGGCCGACCAACATGGTGGTTTGCGGCGTTCCGCGGGATGCCCAAAGCACGGTGTTCGTTCCTGCATAGCCAAAGAAGAGCAGTTGTTCTGCGGTTCTCGTCATCGCCCCGAATGCGGAGTTGGTCAGGTCGAGGAGCAGGACCGTGCCGTCGGCGGTGCCATCGCTCTTCCACAGGCCCGAGTGGCTGCTGTCACGGAGCGCGTGAAAGAACAACTGGCCATGATATTCGGTGAGGAAACTCGGAGAGGAACTGGCGGGACCGCGGTAAATATCCTTTACTTCCACCGTGCCCGCTTCCGTGGCGTCGGTGCGCCACAATTCCGTGCCGTTGGTGCCGGTGGCCGAGAAGAAGATTGTCCCGCCGACCCGGGTAAAATTGCGTGGAGCCGAGCCGGAGGTTCCAGGAGAGATATCCTTGAGCAAGCGGGTTCCGGCACTCGTGCCGTCTGAGGTCCATAGTTCTTGGCCGTTCGTGGTTAGCTTCGGGTCCGGCACAAAGAGCAACACGTCGTTTAAACTTTGCAACTTGGAGAGAGACCGGTTTTCGGACAGCGACTCATCCTGCAATTGGGCGACGCGTTCGGTTGCATTGGAAGTGCCGTCGGTTTTCCAGAGGGCGCCTTGGGCGGTGCCAAAGAAAAGCGTGTCACCGACCTGAGCAGCGCTGGAAGGATTGGCTCCCGCCGTTTGGCGGTTGATATCTTTAACCATAACAGTGCCCGCCTCGGTGCCATCGGTTCGCCACAATTCCGTGCCGTGTTCCCGAGTGGAAGCCGCGAACAAAACGAAGTCGTCCATCACGGCGACTACTTGCGGGGACGAGGAGCCTGGGCCGGGCGAAATATCCTTCACGCGATAGGTCTGGTTCGAGGTGCCATCGGTTCGCCAGAGTTCCGTACCATCCGGGGCGCTTGTGGCGCTGAAATAAACGCGATCTCCGGCGGCCACCAGCCAGTAAGGCGACAGCACTCGCGCGCCGTTTGTTCCGGTCACAGCCCAAGTCCCGGCGGGTGTCCCATCACTTCGCCAGAGTTGATATCCCGCGCCATTATCGGCCGAGAACAAAGCGACCCCATTGAAATCCACGAAGGAGTTGGGGTATGAACTTCCCCCCGGATTCAGGTCGGCGACGCGCAGGGTGCCGTGGCTTGTGCCGTCGCTCCTCCACAGCTCTCTATCGCCATTGATACTCGCGCGAAAGAACACCTGCGTTCCGACCTGGGTGATGTATAGGATGCTATCCGAGGGCAAGGCGGCAGTGAACCGGTACAGCAGCGTGGTCCCATTCGTCGTCCCGTCGGTGCGCCACAATTCCGTTCCATTGCGCGCCGCAAACAGGAGATTCGTGCCCAGCGCGGTGAATAACGTCGGGTTACCGCTGGTGGGGCCCGGCGCGATATCGCGGAGCGGAAAAGTGCCTGCTGCCGTGCCGTCCGTCCGCCACGGCTCGGCACCATCATCGTCGAAGGCGCGGAACACAAGCAGATCTCCCAGCGCCGTCAGAACGCTCGGCTGGGAGCCAAAGCGGCCAAGCCAAATGTCTTTGAGCAGTGTTGTCCCGGCTGGTGTGCCATCAGTTTTCCAAAGCTCCAGCCCGTTGGTTCCATCATTGCCGGAAAAGAAGAGTGCATTGCCCGCAACCTGGAGCGTGCCGGCCGCCAAATTCGGGTAACCAAAGAATCCGTCCTTGATGACCACCGTGCCGTTACTGGTCCCGTCGCTCTGGAAGAGTGCAACGCGATTTGTTTCCACGCGCGCGGTAAACCACAAGGTGTTTTGCCACACCACGAAATAGGCGGGGGCGGAGCTCTCGACGCCGGGCAAGAGATCTTTCACCAACCAGGTGCCTTCAGCCGTGCCATCGCTGCGCCAGAGCTCCCGGCCATGTTCGGCATCAATGGCGCTGAAATAAGCCACGCCGTCCAAGACGGGGGAAAGCCCGGAGACAAAGAGTGCACTCTCGGTGTTGGTGTTGATGTCCTTGAGCAGATGGGGCGCGAGCGCGGCGTCCGCCACGCAGGAAAATAGGACCAGGAACGACGCGGGGCGCGCCAAACAGCACAGTGTGTTTCGGCAGGGCAGGGCGTGAACCGAGGCCGCGCGCATCTCATGATACAATCTGGAGCCGCACGCTTTTGCAAGTCTGACCGAACCCTGGATAAGTGGGCGCAGCCGCAACGGAAGCAGCCCGGAATCTCAACCGCGCATTCACGAAGTGAAGGCCGAGCCTGCTTTGCTCTGGCCGCCCAATGATAAGCTCGTGCCAGGGACGATTCACGTGAACGCCAGCGATGATTGTGCCGTGGCTGGATGCGGACCCGACACCCGAGCGGGCGCGCGGCACACAAGTCGCTGTGCTTGCCTCGTAATGCGCCTGCTTTGGCTATTCATGTTCAGCGCGTGGTTGCTGGTCACGGTTGTGACAAGTGTCCAGGCATGGCGTGCCTACACTGCCAGGAATTGGCCCATCACGGACGGCGTCGTCACGGCCTTTTATGGGACGCCCGACTACAGCTATTCGGTGGGTGGCACGAGCCATACGAGTTCCTATGTCTCCTGCAACGAGTTTTTTACCCCGGACCTGTTTGTCCAGAATTCCGCGAAATACGCCGTGAGATATCCGCTCCAAGCCAAGGTGAAGGTCCATTATTGTCCCGGCAAGCCAACGCTGGCGGCTTTGGAGACAACATTCGATTTCAGGATCATACCCGCGCTGGGGGTCCTGGCGTTGGTCACTGCGCTGTGTTTCGCGGGTTTTATCTTTGGGTGGCGCTCCCGCGTTTCGGTATGGCCATGAAAAATGCGACCATTATTCCAATAGGTTTGCTGGTGGGATTTCTTTGCGGTTGGGCCGCCGACTTCGGGCGGGGACCGGCCAATGCCCAATCGAAAGCGGCGGCAGAAAAGGCCGCCAACACCGAGACGCTGGCGGGACTGTATCCGAACGAAATTGCGCTGACGGTGCTGAAGGATATGCGTGCGCTCACCGTGTTGGACACCAACGACGCGGTGACGGCACGGCGCCTATTAAAACAGGACCTGGAGAGTCAACTTTCGTTGCTTGAGATCCTGAGCCGGGAGTTGGAGTTGAGCGACTTTGACCAGAGCGCCTTGAAGGACGGGCGCGCCTTTCTCGAAAAGAGAAAGCGATAAAACTCCCGACGCGTTCCCGTGAACGAAGTCCCGCCGCGAATGGACGGGTATGGTCGAAGATTTCACCCTGGAGTGTCACCCGTGGACAGTCTTTAGCGTTCCCAAGGCATCTTGGTCGGCGGGATGTAATCGACGTCTTCGACCAAGGTGGCCTTTTCGTTGAGGGTTTCGCGGCAGGCGGCCCAATGGACGGCGCCCATGCCGGGCTTGAGCAGATCCTTGAGCGAAGTGGGTTTCTCCACCGTGACCAGCTCGACGCCGGGCACCTTGTGCGTGGCCAGACCCTTCGGTTGGGTCAACGCGTAGTTCGGAATTTTGTCCCCTGGATAATACGTGACGCGAAATTGCTTTGGGTTCAGTTGCCGGGTCTCCACTTTCCGCCCGAGGTCCTGGCTGATGGTTTGGGTGTTTTCGCAGTAAAAGGTGATGGTGGTTCCTTTCGGCACGATCATGTAGTCGGCATCTTTATAGTCTTTGCCGGTGTAGACCAGGCCGCCCTTTTCGTCGAAACCGATCTCATCGGGTTTGCACCAGATGCCGTGCCCGGCGAGGACTGTGATCTTTGTTGAAATGGTCCCTTTCCAGGGGAGCAGGCTTCCCGTGGGCAGCTTGGGCTTGGAAGGAGGTTCCTGGGAGGCGTCGGGGTCGTAGCCGCTGGGATCGGTGTAGGCGAGCGGATTGTTCCGCGCAAAGGCGTAGAGGTTGAGTTGCTGCGGATGAGCGAGGAACTCCTGAAAACGTGTGCCACTCCGCTGTTGCGGTTCCACAAACGCGGGGTCGACCGTGATAAATCGTCCGACGCGCCCGGCCAAGTAGCGCGCCTCGAAGTAATGCAGACCGCTCTCGGCGTCGTGTTCCTTCTTCCCGAACTGATACGGATCGCGAACGGCACGCGGCACGTGCGCATGCCGAACGAGTCCGAACGGGTAATAAGCGGTCTCTTCGACCAAGAGACCGTATTCATCGGTGACGACGCTGGCGGAGCCGAGGTGGTCCGGGTGGTAATAGCGAACGCGCAACGAAGAGTCGGGCGGCGGAAGATTGAGCGCGCCCGAAGGTTTCACAAACATTGCCTGGCCGGGAGCCAAGCATTTGGGAAGCGCCGGACTGGAGGCGAACGCCAAGGGCGCGGGCAAATGAGAGAGCCAACTCTGGGAATCGGCGTCGTAAAACCACGCGGGCAGCGCGGCGAGCGCGTTGCCGTCGAGCGGCAGCGGTTCGGAGCCGGGCCAGCTTAAATAGCCGGGACCATTGGGCGTCGAGACCGAAGTCGGTTCGGTGAAAGTGCCGGTGACGCTGAGGGTGCCCGGGGCAGCGGCGTTCAGCCAGAGAAGTGTGCCGGCGGGACCGGCGTCGCCGGAGGCAACCGGTTTCATCAATTGGGTGGCGGCGTCCCAACGGAATACTTTGTCGAACACGGGACGGTCTGCATTGGCAGGTCCGGCGGGAGTCAACGCTGCGGCGAGATCGTTTACTGACACTGCCAAGGCGACCACGTTCCAACCGAGGCTGAGCCGGACGCGTTGCGTGCGGAGGTTGGCCGAGAGGGAACGGCTGACGCGAGCGACTCGGGTCGAACCGCTCCAGACGTATTTGACGGGAGCATCGGGCGGGCGCACTTCGAAGGTCGGCGCGACGTAGAACGTGAGCTCCGGGACCGGTGTGGGATTGTTGGTGGCGGCCGGAGAGCGGGCGAGGACGCGTTTGATGATGCGGCGATGTTGAAAGTCGTAGGTGTACTCGGCACGCGTCGTGGGCGTCTCGAAGGCCACGAGCTGATCGCGGAAATCAAACGCGAGGTTCGCTCCGGGTTGTTGAAGGAGATTGCCGTCTGCGTCATAGAGATAGGCGGCATCGGGACCAATTTTGGAAACTGCATGCGGGCCGGGTTCGGCGGTGGAGCGTCCGACGCGTCCGGAGGAACCCGCGGCACCGCCGTAGGCGATGGTTCCGAGATCGGTGATGGAGCGTCCGTTTTCGGAGTGCGGGATGTCCGACGTTTGCCCGACCAGGTTGCCGATGCGGTCGTAACGATAGTTGATTTGGCCGTTGTTGGATTCCTGGCCTGGAACGCCGCGGCTGTAGCGGGCCAGGGTCAATCGGTTTAGATCGTCGTAATTGAAGTGTTGCGTGTTGCGACGTGGATCTCCGGCGGGAATGGATGCCGGCGTTCGCTGGTCCTGGATGGCCTCAAGGTTGGAGACGGCGTCGAAGGTGTAGTCGAAGGCGACGTAAGGTTCGGTGGGAGCCGAGCCGGGCGCCGTGGTGAGCCCGACCAAGCGTGCCCGAACATCGTAACGGTAACCGGAGCGCACGCCGTTGCCATACTGGATGCTATCGAATTGGCCACTCGGGAGGTAATGAACCTCCCCAATGATGTTTCCCGCTTGTGCCCCCGTGATTCGGGTCAGCAGATTGCGGTCATTGTATTGGTAGGAGACGCTGTCGTTATCCGGGTAGGTGAGTTGGACGAGTCGATCTAAGGAATCGTGTTGTTCTTGCGAGCGATAGGAGACGAGCTTGCCGTGGCGCGGGTCGCGGATGCGTTTGACCGTCCAAGCGAGGCGATGCCGGGCGTCGTAGGAGCGGTGTTCTTCGCCGGACACGTCCCAAACGTAGGCCAGCATGCCTTCGGTGTTCTGGGCAGTGCCGACGGAGCCGTCGCCGAAATCCAGATTTGCCAGGGGCGCATCGTAGAAGTAGGCGACGTCCGGGCGGTTGGTGGCGGTGAGCGGCTGAGCCGGGTTGAAGTGGAATGCGGCGGAGAACGGCTGGCTTTCGTCGTGGTAATCCTCGGTGAGCAGGCGATTGGCGCCGTCGTAGGTGTAAGTGATGCGCTGATTTTTGGCATCGCGCGTTTCCAGGCGATTCGAGGCGTCGTCGTAGGTGATGATGCCGAGCCCGCGGTCGGGATCGTTCACCGAAACCAACCGACGCAGGCCGTCGTAGCTCATCTCCTTCACATTGCCTTGGGCGTCGGTGATGCGGACGAGTTGATCGTTCAGATCGAAGGCGTAGGTGGTGGTCCACGTTTTGAGCGTGGCGGCGGGCGTGCCGTCGTCGTTCAACCGGACGAGTTCATCGGTGCGGATGTGGCGTCCGAGGCCGTCCTGGTGAAGCACGGTGGGCGTCCCGGCGTGAGGTGAGCTGGGCTGGTTGTCATCTTCGTCAAAGCGCCGTTCGAGGAACGGTTCGAAGTCGGTTCGGATGAAAGTTCCATCGGGGTTGGTTTTGGTGATTTCGCGCAAGGTGGCGTCGTAGCGGGTCGTGGTCTTGTCGGCCCCGTTGACGTCGAGCGAGACGAGCTGGCCATCGTGATGAAACAGGCCGTGCCAGGCGGGATGCGAGATGTCTTCGTAGGCGAGTTGTTGGTCCAATGAACCGGGAAGCGTCGTGAAACACGGCTGCAGCACGGCCATCGGCTTCTGTCGGGCGTTAAACAGGGTGGCGGCCTGGATGACGACGCGCGGAAGGCTGGAGCCGGCGGCCGGTTCGGCTTCCTGCCGGCTCATCAAGGCGCGGCCGAGGCCGTCGGTGAATTGGCGTGAGAGCAGGTAATGGCTGCGTTTGGTGGCGGCAGTGCCGGGAGCTTTGTCGAGGGCGCGACTCTCGACGTAGTTGACCAGGCGCCCGGGGCCGGCGGGTTGCGCCAACGCGTAGTCGTATTCACTCGATGGATATTGTGGGTCGTCGCCGGGGCGCAGAATCTGAGTCACCCGCCCGAAGGCATCGTAGTGATAGGAAGTTTCCTGAGCGCTGTAATCGCGCGACGCGGTAATTTTGCCGAAGCCGGCGTCGTAATCGGCCTGCATGAGCAGGGACGGTTTGCCGCCGCCGACGGACACGCGTTCGGAAGTGGCGTGGGTGCGGAAATCCGCGTCATAGGTCACCTCTCGAAAGTGGCCGAGCGCAGGGTTTGGGGTGCCGCCGGGGGCGACGGCCAGCGGGTCGAGTTGAAGAAGTGGGTTGCCGAAGGAATCGTAGCGGATGCGGGCGCTGGCGACGTAGGCGCCGGCTTGGGCGGGGTCCACCCACTCGCGGCGCAGGGTCAGGTCGCCGCGTTGGACCTGGCCGGCGTTGTCGCCGGAGAACGTCTCGTCGTCGTAGAAATAATCGGTTCTGGAAATGACCGTGCCATGTTCGTCGCGCTGCTCCGTCCGGCTCGGGCGGCGCACGATCCAGGCGCTGAGATTGAGGGCGAAGGTGTTGGTAGTGATGCGTTCGTCATCGAACGCGGAGCGGTTGCCTGGCTCGACGATGCCGTAGTTGGCTTCGAGCGTTTGGTTGCCGTAAGCGTCGAAGGCCAGTTCCTTTTCGACGATGCGCTCGGTTCCGTGGCCCAATTCGATGACGGTCTTGGTCGAACTCGTCGGGTGAACAAACGTCACGACGTGACCGTTGGTGCCTTGGTACAGCGTCGGCGGGGGCAACGCATAGGTGGTGGCTTCATCGTGGAATGCCTCGCCGGTTTCCTGCTGGAGACGCAGGCGCAGGCGTTTGCCTTTCATGGCCTCGAATTGCCGGCCGGTGTCGAACCACGACTGGCTCACCAGCGTCGGCGCGCTCGCCTCGCCCAGCTCGATTTGCTCGGCTTGGGCGAACCCGCGGAATTCCTTCTCGGCTGCGTCGTAATAGCCTTGATGATAGCGGAACTGCGTTTCGTAAATATGACCCAGGGAATCTTCCGTCAGCGTCCGCGCCACGACCGTGACGGGGAACGGAAGCGGGTTGGTCCAACTGTTGCCAATGGCCGCGTCGTCCAGGGCGAATCGCGTGGAGGGGGCGTACTCGATGCGCAGAATCTTGCCGAGGCCGTTTTCGATTCGCGTCAGTGTGTTGGGCGTGGGGACACAGCCGAGGAGGCGACCCAGGTCGACGGTCAACATCTTCGGAGTCCCAGCGCTGTCGGCGTAGAGGAGATCGGTCACGCCATCGCCATTGAGGTCGGCCCAACGGGTCGTGGTGCTGAGGCCGCCGGGCAGGCCGGTGATCATCCGACGCGGTGCGAGGGTGGCATTGCCCTGATTCAGCCAGTACCAGAGCTGACCGGGAGCGGCCCGTTCGAGCACCAAATCCACCAGGCCATCGTGGTTGATGTCGACCAGGCGTGCTTTGGCAATTTGCGCGTTGTCGAGGGTGGCATCGGGGATGGGGACGACCACCGGGGGCGCGAAATTTCCATAGCCAAGCCCGGCGGTGACCAAAATGCTGGAGGCCTGAAGGCGGAGGATGTCGGGCACCCGGTCGCCGTTGAAGTCGGTGACTTGCACGCCGGACCAGGAAAAAAGGAAGCCCTGGAGTTGCGGGACGGTGATGCTGCGGGCGTAACGATTCTGTCCGAGGTTGAACCAGATGCGGTAATCGGCGCCATTGCCGGTAGCGATGCTTTCGATCACATCCATGTGCTTGTTGAAGTCGATGTCGGCGCTGCGGACGTTCGGGTTGCCGATGAGGGCGGGCGGCTGCACGTCCTGCGGATTCATGAGTTGGCGTTTGTCCCAGCCCAAAT
>Ga0070686_100001913_pt1 | contig 11595 bp, 6 predicted proteins | sample KBSS23LmetaG_FD_65654 | JGI IMG/M metagenome (GOLD analysis project Ga0070686, IMG submission 65654) | Switchgrass rhizosphere microbial communities from Kellogg Biological Station, Michigan, USA - KBS S2-3L metaG | ecosystem: Host-associated > Plants > Roots > Rhizosphere ...
AGCGCTTCCACGTAGTAACGCTGACCGGCCTGCAGTTCAATCGCAGCCGATTGTTGCGAGGGGAACGTGGTCCATTGCCGAGGAGGTGTAGGACTCACTAAACCAGCAATCTGGCGTTTGTTGACCGGCTCGTCGTTCGTGCTGAGCCACAGCTGCGCCTGATCATCGGCCGCAATCCAAAACGTGTACAAGCCAGTCACCGGAGGATGCAAATAGCCCGAAAGCTTGGTTCCGTAGTATTCACCCTGGTTGGAAGTGATCTCGAATAGGCCCAGATTCTCGAAGCCCGTCGGCAAACCAGGGAAATACGCGTAGTTGGTCAGCATGAGCAGGGCGCTCCCCGGCCGTCGGTTCCAGAACTCACGGCCCATCGTGCCGGGTGCCGACGCCGCCAAGCCCGCGCCAACGCTCACCACGACCGGCGCTGATGTGGCGCTCAATCCGTGGTTGTCCACCGCGCGGGCCGTCACCAGATACGTTCCAGGGCTGGGCGCTCGCCAAACGAAGGTGTAGGGAGGCTTGTTTTCTTCTCCGAGCCATGTCGGTCCGGCGTGATAAGTGACGCTGTAAATCGTGCCATCTGCATCGACTGGCAATGCGGTGAGGTAAACGTTGCTGCCCACCGGAGACGGCACGCCGCTGAGGGGCGAGGTGATGGCGATAGAAGGAGGCAAACGATTGTCATCGTCCTCGATGGTCACGCTGGCGGTGGCCGTTCCCAGGGCCGCGCCGCCGGTCGGATTGCTGAGCACGACTTGGAAGCTCTTTGCCGATTCCGCCAACGCATCGTCGAGAAGGGGGACGGTGATGAGCGCCGTGATTTCATTGCTCGCAAAGCTCAGCGTGCCGGAGACAGGCGTGTACTCCACGTCCGGCAGGGCCGTTCCCGCCAGCGTAGCGAAAGCGACTGAGACGGCGCCTGTGCTTATTCCCGTGCGCTTCACACCTATGGTGATGCTGACCTCATTTTCATCGACGCGAAAGGAATCCGAGGCGAGTTCGATACGCGTGGCGTTATCTCCCGGCCACACGGTGATCCGATCGAGGGCGGCGTTGAAGAAATTCTCGGGGATCGGTTCGGTGCCGGTGGGTGACAGGCTGTAGAAGGCCGCCCAGTCGACGCCATCGGCGCGTTGCACGAGACTGGATTTTGAGCCCAAGACTTGCCCGCCATGATCCGAGGCGGCTCCTTTGCGCAGCAGGCGCCGATCGCCCATTCGATAATAAGAGCTGTACCATTCCGGGTTTGTGTTCCCGCGTCCCCCCACCACGAAGGCCTGCGCATACGTCAGTAACTCTTCTGTCGAACCCATGACTCCGCCGGCGGCGTCCCAAGCCTCGAGGTAGAGTAGTCCGTAAGCGCCTCGTTCCATCGCGGAGGTAGGAAAGTCGAGGACGTTGGGCACCAGCGGTTCGTCCCAATAGTAAGGCTCGTCCGGTTCGACCAGTTTCTCCTGGCTGCGCGCCGGGGTGACACCATTCGCGCCCCAGGGCCGCAGCACTCCTTTTTTGACAACATCAAACCAGCGCTGGCCCGTGGCCCTTTCGATGGCGTGTCCGGCAGCGATAAACCCGATGTTGGAATATTCGTAGCGGGTGCCGGGCGAGAATTGCAGGGGCTGACTGAGAATATGCCGAAGGTGCTCGGCTCGTCCCGCCGGATGATCCAGACCCATAGCCTCGGAAATTAGAACCGTTTGCCCGATGGGATCGGGCACGGCCGTGCGATCCCAGCCGCTTTGGTGGTTCAGGCACTGATAAAGCGTGATTTGATTCAAGCGCGCATCCCCGGGCACGCCATTGAAAGATTGCAGTCCAAGATAGGGAAAGATCGCGAGGTTGGTCTGCAACAAGCCGCGCGCCATCACTTGCTTGGCCGCCGCCGCCGTCATCCCTTTCACATTACTGGCGAAACGGAACCGCGCCGTCGGCAGAATCGCTCTCGTGCGCAATTTGTCCTGCCAGCCGTACCCGCGGTGGAAGACGAGCCGCCCATCTCTCATCACTGAGAGCACTCCTGAATTGACTCCGGCATCTCTCAAATACTTGAGCATCTCGAAATCCAGCACCGCCAGTTCCGGGACCGCTTCGCCCGTGGTAGGCAGCGAGTTGGTGGACGGCGCCAGCGCGAGCGACGGTGCACCAATGGGCGCGCTGCCGTTGGCGGGTGCCGCCCCGGACGGTGGCACTTGCCACGCCACGCCCAAATTGTCGCTGCCCACGCCCGCCTTCATCAAAACTTCGACGTAATAGGCTTGACCTCCGACAAGTGAGATGGCGCCTGAGACGTTTGTGGCCGGCGTGCCGCGCGACACCTGGTTCACGCCATTGCTCCATTCACGCGCTCCATTCCCAACCGGCTCAAATGCGACGAGCCGCTTGTGCTCCGCGTGTTCATCAAAGCTCAGGAACAAGGCCGCCTGCCCGTTGGCAGACAGATAGAATCTGTAGGTTCCATGCGTCGGCGGAACGATATATCCCCGGACCCGCACGCCGTAATTATCTGCTGCATCTGTCGGGGTCTCGAACGCGGGCAGCGTGTCGACCACGTCCGGCTGGCCGGGGAACCGCGCGTGATTCGTCAAATCCGCCAGAGTGGCGCCAGGGATGTTCAGGAAAACTTCACGGCGCAGTCCGGCATTCGTTCCCAGGCTCGCGGGCTGGAATGGCACGGGCCGGGAGTCGCCTGGCGCGCTCGGACGCAACCATCTGAAATCTGCGGAAGGTCGAAGGGGTTGCGCTGGTTCTGGCACGTTCGCGGGCGCCTGGCCAGCCACGGCGAGCGGGAATGACAAGGCACACGTCAGCACGGTGACTGGGAAGATTGTTTTCATAAGTATTCTCATTTTTGAAGCCGGCAGGACTTCTGGGCCTGCAGGCGTTGTGTTCCAATGAGGTCGGGATGGCTTCATGGAATTGGCGTGTCCCCCTCGTTGCTTGCCGAAACTGTGACACCCTTCGTTTCACCCTGGTTTTCACAAAGCCCCACCCAATTGTCACGACAAATCTCGGCGACGACCAGTGGCACGACGAACCGACGTTGTCCCGCGCGGACGTAATCGGATCGTTCGGTTGGTCGATGCGCTGCTTGCATCAGGACTCACGCTTGCTTTTATCAAATTGCTTTTGCCGCGCGGCGCTCGATAGATTCGCGCTCATGCAACCCAGGGAACTGACCTGGCGCGGCTTGGTGCTGGGCGCGCTCATCACCACAGTCTTCACTGCCGCCAACGTTTATCTGGGGCTCAAGGTGGGGTTGACATTCGCATCGTCCATTCCGGCCGCCGTCATTTCCGTGGCGGTGCTCAGTGTCTTCCGTGACTCGTCGATTCTGGAAAACAACATTGTGCAAACGGTGGCGTCGGCCGCCGGGACTCTTTCCGCGATCATTTTCGTTCTGCCGGGCCTGGTCATCGTCGGCTGGTGGGCGGGTTTTCCGTTCTGGTCCTCTTTCTTTGTTTGTGTGAGCGGCGGCATTCTTGGCGTGCTGTTCACCATCCCGCTCCGGCGCGCCCTCGTCACCCATTCGGACTTGCCCTATCCCGAAGGCGTGGCGGCCGCCGAGGTGTTGAAGGTGGGCTCCAGCGCGCGCGGGGAAGGCAAGGAGGATCCGCAGACGACTCACGAGGGATTGCTTGCCATTATACTTGGTTCGATGGCCTCGGGCGGGCTGGCCATGGCGAGCGCCACACAAATTGTGGCGGCGGAGATTTCGGGCTTCTTCCATATTACGGCGAGGTCCATCAGCGGTTACAGCATTGCCTGGTCGCTGGCGCTCTTCGGCGCGGGACACCTGGTTGGATTGGCGGTTGGCATGGCCATGCTGACGGGGCTTCTCATCGCCTGGGCTGGCGCGGTGCCAATCCTGACCCATCTGAATCCCGCGGCTGCCGGAGTCGACTTTGCCAAACACGCCAGCGATATCTGGAGGCACCAAGTCCGCTTTATTGGGGCCGGCGCCATTGGGGTTGCGGCCATCTGGACTCTCGCCAAGCTGGCCAAACCGGTCGTGAGCGGTCTGGTGACGACTATTTCAGCGTCGCGCGCGAAGGCGACAATCGACGAGCGGGATCGCGATTTGCCGCCGAACTGGATCCTGGCCTTAACGGTGGTGTGCCTGGTGGTGGCCGGGGCGCTTGGTTATAACTTTGCAAGTTCGACCATGCTGGCCTCGCGCGCTGTGTTGCTGACTGCCATTACGATTCCATTCGTGCTTATCGTTGGGTTTCTGATTGCGGGCGTGTGCGGTTACATGGCCGGCCTGATTGGCGCATCAAACAGTCCGATTTCCGGAGTCGGCATTTTGGGCATCGTTATTTGCGCATCCATTCTCACCGCTGTGGTGCACCCCGCACCTGAGGCGCGGCCGGCACTGGTGGCGTTTGCCTTGTTCATCACCGCCATTGTCTTCGCGTGCGCAACCATCTCCAATGACAACCTGCAGGACCTCAAAACCGGTCAACTGGTCGGCGCGTCACCTCGGCGTCAGCAGGTGGCGCTGATAGTCGGGGTTATCGCGGGCGCCGCCGTGATTCCGCCGATCTTAAACTTGCTGGCCAAGGCTTACGGGTTCGCCGGCGCCGCGAATGCCACCGTCGTCGCCCAGCAGCCGCTGCCCGCGCCGCAAGCCACTTTGATCTCCGCGCTGGCTCAAGGGGTCATCGGGGGGAACCTCGACTGGAAGATGATCGGCATCGGGGCGGTGGTCGGCATCGGCCTGATCGCGGTCGATGCGACATTGAAGCTCACCCACCGCTTGAGCCTGCCCCCACTGGCGGTTGGGATTGGGATTTATCTTCCGATGTCGGCCACGTTCGCCGTCGTGCTTGGGGCCGTGGTGGGCTACCTCTACCAGCAGCGAGCCAAAAAGTCGCCCGCGCCGGAACGGGCCGAGCGCCTGGGCACATTGGTGGCCTCCGGCTTGATTGTGGGGGAAAGCCTGTTCGGCGTGCTCAACGCCGGCATCATTGTCGCCACGTCCAAGGAAGCGCCTCTGGCGCTTGTTGGGGCCGATTTCAAGCTGGCGCCAATCCTGGGGTTGATCGCCTTCGTTGGACTCGTAGTCGTGCTCTATAGCTGGATGCTGAAAAAGTCGTCCCCGCCGGGCGGCGCTCCGCGCAGGTAGGGGTTGTGAGGTTCAGGCACTTCACAATATTAAGGGTTTGATTCACTCATAACGGCCGGACAACCATGCTGAGCACTTAACCGATCGCGCCGCGATTCGGCAGGCAAATTCTTAGCGTGGTTAGAGGGCACGCAAGCCGGTGGCGATCGGGAGACGGGCGGCGCGGACAGCGGGCAGAAGCCCACCCACCAACCCGATGGCTGCCGCGAGGACAACACCGGCGGCCACCAACCCGGGCGTCACCTCGAAGGCGAAGGCGATTTGGCTGAAGGTCTGCCAGTTCATGGTGGCGGCGCGGAAGCCGTCGAAGGCCCAATAGGCCAGGCCGGCGCCCACGCTGCCGCCCACCAAGGCCAGCACCAACGACTCCGCCAGGACGGAAAACGCCACCGGAAACGAGCCGAACCCCAGCGCCCGCAACGTGGCAATCTCGCGCGTGCGCGCCGACACGGCCGTGTACATCGTGTTCAACGCCCCGAAGGCCGCCGCGATGGCCATGAGCGAGGCGATTAATCCTCCGAGGAATGTCACCAGATTGTAGAGCATTTGCGATTGCTCCGCGTAGAACTCGGTTTCGCGCTGCACCTTCACGTTGAGGCGCGGGTCCGAAGTCAACGCATCTTTGAACGCCGGGAATGACGCCGCGGAATGCAAGCGCACGGCCACCGTCTGAAACGAGTTGCCACGCTGATAGGCCGACTGCAGCACGCTGGCGTCCGTCCAGATTTCCGATTCGGCGGCGCCGCCCTTGGCGGCAAAGATGCCCACGACCGTCCAGGATTGGCGCCCGACTTGCACGCTGGCGTCAAGATCGAGCCCGGCAAATTCCATGGCCGCACCGCGACCGACGATGACCTCGTTGCGTCCGGGAGAAAAGCGACGGCCTTGAACGATCTGCACTTCATCGCGCACTCCGAAGGCGGAGGACTGCACGCCGCGCAAAGGGACGTTTGCGCCGGTACCGGTCGTGCGTTTGGGCAGATCGATCACGACAAACAGCTCCGCCGAAGCCAACGCCCCCTGCCCGTCCCGCGCAATACCGGGCGCATCCTGCACCACACGAGCGTCGTCTCCTGTGAGCGCGCTCATCATCTCGGTGTCCGCACCGCTGCGCAAAATGATCGCGCGCTCGGGCGAGCCCGCCACGGTCATGGTCCGGCGAAAGCCCTGTGCGATCGACAACACGCCGACCATGACAATCACCACGCCGGCAATCCCGAACGCCGCCGCCACGGAAGACCCTTTGCGCTCCGGGATGGTCTTCACGGCGAATGCGGTGACGGTGGCGAGCTGCGTCAAATGGTTAATCAGGCTGCGCATGGGTTGGAGATCAGGTTCTGCGCAAGGCGTCACCAATGCGGAGGCGCATGCCCTGCCAGGCTGGGAACGCACCGGCCACCAAGCCAAGCCCAAGGGTCAGCAACACGCCCACCAGCAGGTCCCATGTTGGAAAAAAGAAAATCGGCAGCGCGCCTCGCGTCGGGTCGCCTCGCGAGATGAGAAGCGACGCTAAAAGCAGCCCGATGCCGCCGCCCAGCAAAGCCACCAGGCACGATTCGCCCAAAACCAGACCCAGCACCGTGCGGTTGGTAAATCCGAGCGCCTTCAACACGCCCAGTTCCTCCGTACGTTCGCGCACGGATTGCGCCATGGTATTGCCGGCGACCAGCAGGATGGTAAAAAAGACCGCGGCCAGAATTGCCACGGTGATGGTGCCGATGTCGCCCATTTGCTTGGCGAACGCCTGCACGAAGGCGCCTTCCGTCTCCGCCTTGGTTTCCGCATTCGAGTTGGCAAATTCCGCATCGATGGCGGCAGCCACCTCGACCGCGTGATTGGGATCTTTGACGCGGACGACGTACCACCCGACCTGCCCCTCGCCAATCGAACGCATTTCGTCGAAATAATCATGGCGAAAGTAAAAATTCGATGTGTCGGTGCTGTCATCGATGCCATCGTAAATGCCGACGAGATCAAACGTCCAGGTGGGGGCGCCTTTCTTCGGCTGCCAAATGGTGGCCTGCAGCGGGATCTTATCCCCAATCTTCCAGCCGAACCGCTTGGCCGTCGTCCGTCCCGCAATGGCTCCAGTTCGCGTCGCCAGCCACGCGGCGCGCTGTTCCTTGGGAAGAACGAGCTCAGGATAAAGGCTGAGAAATTCCTCGGGGACGACCGGGATCTGCCCGAAAAAATTCTTTTTATCCTGATAGATACCTCCGAACCAGCTCGAGTAGGTGGTTTCCGCCACGCCGGCAATGCTGGCAATGCGCTGTTTGTAGCTCTGGGGCAGCGGCTGGATGAGCGACACTTTGTGGCGCACGATCAACCGATCCTTGCCCGCCACGCTCACGCCCGCATTGAAAGCCTGACGAATGGCCGCCAGGTAGCCGTAAAGAATAAACGCCACCAGGATCGAAAGCATCGTGAGCACCGTGCGCAGCTTGCGCCGGCCAAGGTTGCTCCAGATCAATGGAAAATACTTCATGGCGGCGGCGCCAAACTTAGCTGCCCTTTGTCGAGGTAGACCGTTCGGCTCGCGCGCGCCGAGGCATGCGGATCGTGCGTGACCATGACAATGGTTTTGCCATGCTCCCGGTTCAGAGCCTGCAGGAGCGTGAGGATGCCATCGCCGGATTGACGATCGAGATCGCCCGTCGGCTCATCGCATAGCAACAGCGTGGGATCCGTCACGATGGCGCGCGCGATGCCGACACGCTGCTGTTCGCCACCGGACAGTTGGCGGGGATAATGACGCGAGCGATGGGAAAGCCCCACGACCTGGAGCGCGGCGGCGGCATGTTGCCTGCGTTGGGCGCGGTTCAGGTGCGTGAGCAACAGCGGCAGTTCGACATTGCGCTCGGCGGTGAGCACTGGCAGGAGATTGTAGAGCTGAAAGATGAAGCCGACATGACGCGCGCGCCAAGCGGCCAGCCGCGTATCGCCCAAGTGCGCCAAGTCGTCCCCCGCCACTTCCACCGCGCCGCGCGTCGGCCGGTCCAGGCCGCCGATCAGATTCAAGAGCGTGCTTTTGCCCGAGCCGGAAGGGCCCATGAGGGCCAGGAACTCGCCGCGCCGCACCTGCAATTCGAGCCCTTGCAGGACGTGGACGGTTTCGCTGCCGCGGGTGAAAACCTTCTCGACCTGGCGTACGTTCACCAGGACCTGATTGTTGCCATCGCCGCTCATGGATTTTTCTCCTTCACCCTCGTGCCATCCGCCAGAGTGGCTGGACCGTCGATGACGACTTTTTCTCCCGGAGTCAAGCCGGCCAGCACGAGCACTTCGCCTTCGGCGTGTTTGTTCCAGCGAATGGCGCGGCGCTCGACTTTGCCATCGCGAACAACCCACACAACTTCGCGCCCTTCCTGCTTGTGCAACGCTCCCGCCGGCAGCAAAACTCCGCCCGCCGCTGAGCCGGCACTCGTCCCTTCCGCGCCGGCGGCCAAAAAGGAGACTTTGATGCCCATGTCGGGAAGGATTCTCGGATCGAGCTGCAGAAAGGCGATGCGCACCTTCACGGTCGCCTTCTGGCGATCCGCCGATGGAATCACCGCGAGCACCTTCGCTGGAATTTTCCAATCAGGGTACGAATCCAACACGGCCGTGACCGGCTGGCCCGGGCTGACGCGATTAATGAAGCTCTCGTTCACGTCCACTTCGATCTCGAGCGAACTCATGTCCACCAACGTGCCAATGCCCGTCCGAATGAATCCGCCCCCGGCCGAAATGGGGGAAATCATCTCGCCGGGCTGCGCGTCTTTCGAGATCACAACGCCCGCGAACGGCGCCCGCACAATGCGGTCGTCCATCTCCTGCTGCCAAACCGCCACCTGCCGTTCGGCGACAATTTTCTCCTGCTCCAATCGCGCAAGCCGCGCGCGCAAGGATTTGGCGTCGGCTTCCGCGCGGTCGAGTTCCGAAGCGCTGGCAATTTTCTGGCCGGCCAACGACTTGGTGCGCGTCAACTCCAACTCCGCCCGCTCGAGCAAGGCTTGGGTTTCCTGGGTCGCCACCTGGGCCGAGGTCACCTGCGCCTTGGCCAGCCCGAGGCTGGCTTCCACGTTGGAGGTGTCCAGGCGCGCCAACACTTGCCCTGCTTCAACCTTCATGCCCTCCTCGATCAATATCTCGACTACTTTCGCCGTGGCCTTGGAGGAGACGGTGGCATGGCGTCGAGCCGTGACATAGCCAGACGCGTTGAGCACAGTGCTGCGATTGCTGTTGCCAGCATCGGAGGAGACTGCGGAAGGTCGCGCCAAGGCGGTATGCACCTCCGTCGCACCCGAGCCGCGAAACCAGAACCACCCCGCCCCCGCGGCGAGAAGGAGCAGCGTCGCCACGAGCCACCCGCGATTGCTGTGGCCGCCCTCGCCCGATTCTGGGGGCCGATCGATCTTGAGCGAATTGAGCGTGTCTTTCTGCAAGCTGATAGCGCGTGGCACCATGAGCAAACACCGTCCCCAGCCGGCGGGTCAAACGATTTTGGAGCGGGCAGAAAGATTTCCCTGGCCGCACTGGTTGTCGAACGGAGTGGAACATTTGTGGGCAATACCCGGAGGTTGGCAAAAAAATTATTGGCAGAAAAATCTTAGCGCATGCTCCGGGCAGATGCTCCTCAGCTCTCAATCGATTTCCGGATGGGAGCCGCGGCCGCGCCCAACGTCGCGACTCCCCGATGCCGCGTCATTCATCGCGTTCAATCTGAACTCGCTGGGTAATCGCGGCATTTGGCGCATTCGCTCTGTTCAGCGCCGCGTGCCCATTCTGACCGCAACAGTCCATACACGACCGCATCCTGTGGTTCACCCTGAACCCGATAATGTTCCCGGAGAACTCCTTCGCGGCGGAACCCGAACCGCTCCAGCACTCGAATTGATCGCGCGTTTCGCGGGTCGGTATCGGCGAACACTCTGTGTAGCCCCAGGCGGCCAAACGCGAATTCAAGGACGACTGGCAGGGCAGCCGTCATGTAACCCCGACCCCAAAACTCCCGGCCGAGAGCGAAACCCAGTTCTGCCCGGTGGTTGGCCCAGTCGAGATAGGCGAGCGTGCAGGTGCCGACTAGGCGTCCATCGGCTGCCTGCACTCCCCACTGGAAAAGTGTCCGGGCGCGGAACCCCCTGCGGATCACCTCGAGCAGCAGGCCGGCCGCCGCCATGTCGGGCAAAACCGCCTGACCCCAGTACCGTATGACTTCCGGATCGCCGAAGATGGCGAAGAGGGCCGGAACATCCGTCTCAGTCAACCAGCGGAGCCGGACTCGACCGGCGTCCAGCGTTGGGAGGCAGTCACCGACTTCGGGTGCAACCGTGGTCATCGGTTCGAGTTTTAAGTTGTTCATTTCCCGTGAGCGACAACCAGCAATGGATTATGTGTCGATCCCTATCCGTGTCATCCGTGTTATCCGTGGTCAAGGAAGTTCAGGAGCGCCAGTAAATCGCGTTTCGTGGCAGCCAACCAGGGAAGGACGCCTCTCATCCACGCAAGGCATCATCCCTCCGTGGTCATGTCGTTGAATGGAATCCGTGGTTGAAAATGGCCAATTGACCACGGATGACACGGCGCGACAAAGCCGCAACCGAGACTGCCTCGTTTGGATGACCGCGTTTCGTTGCAACTGAAGCAGCACGCAATCTCAACCGCGGATACACGCCAAATGCCACCTCCGATTCTTTTTGCCGCGCAATTTTTCCGTTACCCGCGGGCGAACAATTGACGGATCACCTCCTCGATGGGCACCTCTTGGATATCGATGTCGTCGACGGGCAGTTCATCGAGCAGCGCTTTGCACGCGCTGATGACGCGGTCGCGTTTGATCTTCAACTGCACGGTGTCTGGGGTTTGCTCGACGATCTCCCCGTATTTGGCCAGTTCCGGGTGAGGAGTTTCTGCGCGGCCGGAACAGTGAATGGTCACGAGCTTGAAATCGGCAAACCGATCAATAATTTCGTTGAGGGGGCCGTCGAAGAAAATCTTACCATGGTCAATGATGATGACCCGGCGGCAAAGGGCCTGAATATCCGCCATGTAATGGCTGGTGAGGAGAATGGTGGTTTTGTGAGTGGCATTATGGGTGCGGAGGAATTCCCGGACCACCTTTTGCGAAACCACATCCAGACCGATGGTCGGCTCATCGAGGAACAGCACGCGTGGCTGGTGCAGCAGGGAGGCGACGAGCTCCATTTTCATCCGTTCCCCCAGGGACAATTCGCGCACCATGACGCTGAGTTTATCGCGCACATTGAGCAGATTGGTCAGCTCATCCACGGTGCGGGTGAATGTGTCCGGCGGTATTCCATAGATGCGCGCATTCAGCTCGAGCGATTCGCGCGCGGGCAAATCCCACCACAATTGATTCTTTTGTCCCAACAGCAATGCGAACTGGCGGCGATAACCATCTTCCCGCCGCCACGGCGTATGGCCCAGCACGGACGCGTGGCCGGCGGTCGGATAAAGCAGGCCGGAAAGCA